>Ga0116153_10001554_pt1 | contig 20921 bp, 8 predicted proteins | sample AD_UKC028_MetaG_FD_89896 | JGI IMG/M metagenome (GOLD analysis project Ga0116153, IMG submission 89896) | Active sludge microbial communities of municipal wastewater-treating anaerobic digesters from USA - AD_UKC028_MetaG | ecosystem: Engineered > Bioreactor > Anaerobic > Digestate | place: USA...
CAACCAAGACCAGCAAGGAGGGAAAAACTAGAAATCCAGTTGTGACCTGAGCCATACTGCGGCTCATCGGGTGGGTCAGATTTCAGTGCAAATCCCGGGTCAGTTTTAAGTGCAAATCAACAGCCCATATGGACGATCGGACACGAGGATTTCATCGGAAATCTCGACCAATTCTTTTTCCGTCGTGTAATAAGCATCGATCAGGTTCTCGCCCGTTCGAATCCGACTGTTTTCTTCGCTGTCTTCCCAGCCTTCAAAGGTGATTTTCACCTCCGTCCGCAACGACAAGGTGTCCATGCCACGACGCAAACGAACAAAAGTCATATCCTTGAACACTGACAGGTCGGTTTTGCCGATACGCAGTTCTGATCCCGTCACTAGGTCAGCATCGCGTATGCCACGCCACAACCCAGCCAGGCTTTGCCAGTCGATCATTACAATGGCATGAGGGTCCGATTGCGAAATATCGAATATGGTCTCCATGGTTTCGTCCTCGAACACCTGACGAATCCACCTCTCGTCGCCCTCGTGCATTTGCCGTTGGCTGCCCAGCCATTGCAAACCCTCGGAAAGAGGCATCCATTCGGAACGGGCCGTGCCACGAATCGTCTTGTAGACGTACTGGACTTCCGTTACGCCGGTTTCGATGACCAGGCGGCTATTGACGATGAACGTAACCCCGGTTTCGCCGCTCTTGTTGCGAGCACGAGAACGAACGGCCTGAAGACCATAGATGCAACGCGGTGTCGTATCCGCAGGCAGCAGTTGGGCTGCGAAATCCTTGGTGCCAAAAATGATCCCGGAGTGGGCCAGAAACACATCCAGAAGGGCGCTCTGTGTACGATGCAAGAAAGACTGTTCGGACGCTGCATCATCGGGAGTCTCGATGGGCAGAACGTGATGGACGTTGGCACCGATCTTCGACATGGCGTGGATACCAGCGAAGTAATTGACCGGATCCTCACTGCGTAGGTTGTACTTATCGGAGGCGCAAATCAGCGCAATGATGGGGCGACCAGCGCTGATCTCCTTGATCTTGTCAGTCGCGGGGGTCCAACGACGCAAACGCTCGTCAAAACGAGACCGGGCCTTGAGGCCGGAACCATCCATGTCAGTACGCAAGCCATGGGTGCCTGATGGCAACGGCTCGGATTTGATTTCTACTGCATCACCGAACAGGGTCTTGACCGATGTTTCGATGATTTCTTTTTCACGGGTGGAGTTGCACAGCACCCACAAAATCGGCTTGGCTTCACCATGCTTCAGCTTGATCGCCCGGATGTTCTGTTCGCGATAGTGCTTAATGCTCTTGCCGCGATCAGCGCCCTCATCATCCTCATCGGACTCGGTAATATCGTCGCCTTCCGGCTCGGACACCAGAGAATCACCGGCAGCACCAAATTCGAGGTCGGTCAGGCGCAACATCTCCTGCAACGGCTTCTTCTTCCGGCTCAACGGGATTTCGCGCAAATTAATCTTGCGTGGAACGAGGATCGAACCCAGCAGACCGGAAATGGTGTCGATCAGCGAAGCTTCATCACCCTCAAAAACAGTACGAGGCGAAACGAACTTGAAGAGCGTCGGCAGCTCCGGCAAACCGAACCACCAACCCGTCGTTGTGTCGTATTCGCGGCATTGAACGGCATCTTCGAGCGTCATCGGCAGGCTAAAAGCTGACTCTTGCTGGACGGAGGCATAGGCATCACCAAACGACCAGCCAGCTTCACCGCGCTCGACCGGAACCATGATGACAGGGCGTCCGGCAGACATGACGTAGCCTGTGACACGCCTCGGCATCTTCGAGTTGGCAAACGGCAACTTGCGGCTCCAAACCCGCTTGGCAGCAGAAATACCAAGGAAAAGGTCGTTGCTGTACGGCATGGTGCAGACTGTCAAGCGAGCCACCATCGAAAAGACGTCTTCGCCACGGCTGGCGTGCTTCGGAAGCGTCATCAGTTCAATGGAGTTGGAACGGCTTTCTGGACTCGCTACCAGCTCACACTCTTTCATGCCTTCGAAGAGTTCTTCGCCGATCAAACGCTCAGCGATGTTCCGGGCAATCAGCGCGAAGTCGGGCGATTTGCCGTCTTGCGTCACCGGGGAAATCATTTTTTCGCTACCGCGAATATCGGCGGCGTTGACGTGCTTTTTCAGCTTGGCAGCCAACGGCCCCATCCGGTTGCGCTCGGCCCACGGCTCCAGATCATTCATGACCCAACTGCTGAGATATTTGGCGATTTCGGCGCGGGCATTGCTGTAACTGTCGTCGTCGTCGATATCCGGGAACATCGAGACTGCACAACCATGCTTGCCGCCTTCATCCGGCAGCAACCCCAAGTCACGATCCAGTCGAACAATGCGATCAATCCCCCCGATCAGGGCTGTACGCAATGAAGTGATGGGCAGGTTTTTCTTCTCAAGCTTGGCTGCATTGAGAACCATCGCAAAGGCGCTGAACAACTCCCCTTCGAAGGAAAACTCGATCAGCCGGACTTGCTCTTGAAGCCACTCGGGAGAAATCTTGCGCCCGAGAAGAATTGGATCCCGACTGGTGTTGCCCCGAATACGAGTCCACATAGTATTTTTTTGTTCAGACATGGTGACCGCCAATAACAAGGTTCTCGATAGTGCTCATCGGCACTGAAAAAGACTGGTAAAGATTCTGGTAGCACTCCCGCACGGCAGGATCGGGGTGCGACAAACATTTCCCAAGGATTCGCTGCATCATGACGAGCATCGATGTGCGCTCGGTATCCGACGATCCATTGGCTGAGTTAGGTGCCCAAGCAGCATCGACGAAATAGACGAAGGCCGGGCAATCTCCGCGCATGGCGCGACCGATGGTTTGCAGGGTCATGATCATTTGATCTGCCACAAACGGTTCGGCGTACTTGCCCAGTGCTTGCGCAATCAGAGGCATCCGCAGCAAATATTCGATGGTCTGAGTGGTTTCTTTCCGGGACTTCCGGAATTCGGCCAGCGCCTCTGCCGTACTGCCAAACTCGCGCCGGTCAAAATGCTCGGAATCCCTTGCCACCAGCCCTTGAATCAACTGGAGGCTGTCGCCGCGAGGATGCGGGCGAGTCAGGAAGAACAGTGAACCCAGCATCGCCTTATCAAGCCGGGGGCCGTAGCGATAGACGATATTGACACCACGACCGATGGCGCTCATCGGGAAGATCAGCAAATCCCACGACTGATCTTCGCCCAGGCGCTCGACTTCAGCGGCGGTTACAGCAGCTTCATGCACGGAACCATGGAGCTTTGGCTTTATCAAGTAACGGACCCGTCCACGCCAGCTCGAATGATTCGCCTGGATGTGATCGAACAGCATCTCGCACTGTTCGTATGAATTGACGATGAAGGCTGCCTTGCGACCAACCTCATTGACCGCATCGTTCTCGCGGATCGCTTGCTCGACGTCCGACGCATTTCCGTGGCGCAGTAACTGATCCACCATGGTCTTCAAAACACGCTCGCGCTGCGACATCTTCGCTCCGCTAAAGCGCAATGAGATCTGGGTGTTCTGCGGGTCTTTCTTTGGCAGGAAAGCGTACTTCGACTTTTCCCAGCCGCTACCCGCATTGGGGCGGCGCAGCACGTAGTCCGGGCCAGCTTCCACATGGAAACTCGGGCTTTGTTCCAGCATGGACGTAGCGCTGGTCATCAGCACAGCCATGCCGCCGCCTCGCTCCTTACCCAATTCGATCATGCGACGGGCAAGCATGCGCGGCGTACCGGCAAAGCCGACATGGGAGACATCGACGTTGCCTTCTTCGCTGATGGTGTAGCGCACGCCACTCAAGCGGCCAACGAGAGATTCCGGCAGGATAGCCAACTGATCACGGGAACAACGCGACTCAAACACGTTGTCGCTGACCAGATTCATGGAATTGAGGAGGCGCAGGTGTGGAGCCAGACCAAAATGCTGAAGTACCAGCAAGGTAACGGACACCAGAAGCGCACTGTACGAATAGAACGTTTCCTCGTCATGGAAGGATGCCAATCCCGGCGTGGTGCGCAGGACATCCGCGATACCGAGAACCGACTGCTCGTTACCGTCTCGCTCCCAAATTTCGATAGCTTCAAGCAGTTTGCCGTGAAATTCGCGGATTTCTTCCGGAGTCTTACCGGTTAGCTTCGCTGCCTCCGCAATGCTCCGTTCGAGGTCATTCGGATTGTCTTCGTCGTCTTCGTCATCATGGGCATCGCGCAGGATCGTATGGCGGAAAGCGACCAGCTTTACTGCGGCATCGAAGATCAGTTCGAATGCCTTGCGAGATTCAAGATAGGCGACCTTCCGACTTTCATCCCAATCGTCGTCATACGGAAACATGTCGGAGATAATGCTCAGAGACGTATGGAGCACGTTCGCATTTTCATTGCGAAACCGCTCCGGCATGTGCAACAGACGACCAACCAGACGTTCTGTTGCGCGTCCAAACCGTCCCGTCATTTCGAGCAAAGTCGGCATCGTGACACCTGCCACGAAAGCGTTGTGGCCACGCGCAGCCGGATCGTGAAGATCGCGAATCAAGGTGCTCCACAGCGAGTCGGAGTCGCCTGCCAGCTTGAGCATGGGCGTGCCGCGAGCATCGAGGTTGCTTTGAGCACCGTCACATTCATCAACCACAAGAACGTCGAATGTGCGGGCCAGGTATTCGAAGTGTTGCACCTCGGCATCCGCAAACAAGCCCGACACCCTGCGGTCAGTCGACAGGATGTGACCAGCCCAAATGGTGGCGCTACTCAGTTCGCGTTCACCATGTTGAAGACCGCAAACTGAAGACAGCGCACAACGATGGCGGCGTGGTCGCTTGCCGGGGCCGGGCCGCTGCATGATTTGCATGCACGGCGGGTTGTGGTGCGGAAAATCCTGATCTTCGTCACTGGCGAAACCAGCAAGAGCACAGTTCGTTGCGAAGAACGGGGCGATCTGGCGCGTAACACCAAAGCCGTGGTTCTGATTGGATAGTGCGGTGGCAAAGTTGAGAACATGCTTTGTACGGGCGGTTTCACCCTGCCCTGACAACAAGCCAACCGGCGTGTCGTAGTTGGAAAGGGTTTCGATGAAACCGCTGGCCACCTCGATCGACGGGAACAGGAAACACACTGAACGGCCTTCATGCCAGAGATGTCCAGCCAGCAGATAGAGCAGTGTCGTCTTGCCAGCACCCGGCAGACCAATCAGGTGCTTGAGGCCGGAGAGATCAATCCCCTTCGCTTTCACGAGGCCTTTTTCGCCCGGCTCCATCAACACAGCAGTCGGGTTTTCGCTCGCATCATACAATCGCTTGTACCAACTGCGTTCGCCTAGGGCTTGCCGACCTTTGGCTTCGTCGATTTGGTCAAACCGATTTGCCATGCTGATCAGGTCTTCCCAGAGCACCATGCCCGGTGCCACACCAATGCGGTCAAGGTCATAACGGGGAGGCGCAGGCGGCTCGAAGCCAAACGGCATCACAACGCCAGAGTAGCCGCGCTCGTAGGTGACCTCAGCGGCCTGCAACGGGCTGTGTAGCGGCGGCTGCTCGCGGTGGCGCAGCGGTTGAATGCTGGTCAGTGAAGCCAGCGCCTCAACAATGTCATCCGGGACAAGGTGCGTCCATGTGCGTTTGATGGTCAGGTCGTCGTTGATGTAATACCGCTGCGGCAATTCGTCCTTGGCAGTTTCATCACCCTTTGAAATGCGAATCTCATGCTGACGAAAATGGAGACGATAGGCGTCAGCCATCAGATGAAGCTCGCGCAGCGTGCCCGGCGCAATGTTGGCCAAGCGAATATTGCGAAGCGCCTGAACAACGTCCGGAGCCAAGGTCTTCTCAATGCTTTCAAACCCGGAGGCAAGCGCAGGAAGGTTGATCAGCGAGCTTTCGCCCAAGAGTTCGCTTGCGATAACGCAGAAATAATTCAGCCGATTGACGGTGTTATAGGGGCGCAGTAGGTCACGCATTTGCAGCGCCCTCCTTCACGAGTTTCTTGAGCGCCTGAGAAACGGTCAGGCAAACCACATCGTTGCGACCCATGGCTTTTACAAGGCGATCCATATAGGACGGCACAGCTACGGCTTGCCAGTCAGGAACGACCAGCCAACGATCCTCGTAGTAGGCCAAGCCGCCAATGCCGCGCTTGAATTTTGTACCCAGCGTTTCCGGACTCACGTAGGTCTTCAGGTCAATACCCGTTTCGCCAACGGCAATATCCACCCGGTCACGGAACGGATAGAGGACAGCAGGCATCCCTTTCTCGATCAGTGCATCGAACAGGCGCAATTCATCGATACCAGGCTCAATCCAGTATTGCCGGATACCGCGCGAAACACGCATGAGCCGGGAAGCTGAAAGACTGGTTGTGCTTTTGGCCACATGGGATGAGAGACAAGCCTTGGTGCGACACACAAGGCCAGCCACACCCTTCTTCATGGCGTTACCGCAGTGGTCACAAATTGGAACGCCATCACCGATCGCCCAACTGGCAGGCACCGGCTCATAGAATTGCTGCTGAATAACGATCCATACGACGGCGGGAATGTCACCCATGCCCTTTTTCAGCTCGTCGATATCGCAGATCGGATGCCGGACAACAAACTCGCGTGCGCGGGTGTAGTAATCATTGGCCGACTCTTCCGGGAATCGCCCGATGACTTCCATGAATTTAGCGAAGAGCTGTTCTTCAATTCCAGCGGTCATGCCGGTGAAACCAGCCGCCAACTCTTCAGCTTCAGCCGTTGGAATACCTTCTTCAGCATGGATAAAGCTGGCGTACTCAAGCCCAGCATTTTTGACTTCGGGCACTTTGAGCCATTCGCCCAGCGGCTGCGTGCAGAGGTACAGCAGATTGTGAATTTCCGCCCCGTGATCCGGCAAGCCATTCGACAAACAGGAACGGGACAAGGCGCTCATGGCCTTGCGGTCTTCAGTGGACAGCCCAACCGGCGAACCGTACCTGCGGCTGGTCCCAGAGATCATGAGACCCTCGATCAAAGAGGCTTTTGCCAGACGAATCACCAGGGCTGCCAGGCTCGGAATCAGCAGCCCGGAGGAATCGGTTTGCGGCAGAACACCTTCTTCGATGGGGCTGGAGTTGCTTCCGTCCGTGCCCTTCAGGAGCTTTTCGATTGCTGCACGCGTAATGCTCGGCATGCTGCGATAGTCAGCCGAGTTCTCCGGCATCCGATAGGTCTTGAATGCACGAGGATCAACACCGGCCAGCTTGGCAAAGGAATCCCAAGTCAAGTCGGAGATGTGCTTGGAAAGCTCCCGCTTAACAGATGACAACCAAGATTTTTGAGAATCAGAAGATGGCTTTGTCATATCGCCAAAGTATTCGAAAGGTACGCATTGCGTACCTTATCACATAGCAATAATTTAACAGCGCATTTTGCGTACTAAATGAAAATTTTTTATGACGTATGGTCATGTTTCTCCTTCAGTTATTAAGAACCATATCGCCTGAAGTGCTTCGGTGATGCCTACCAATCCTTCCTCACCTTCCATCGCAAGGTAATGCCTTTACGGTCAGATTATGGTTGAAGTCTGATCTGCAACGCTTCAATCTCATCTATTGACATATCCCCATCCAGAAGGCCACCGAGGTAACGCAACAGATCATCTTGGCGTGGCTGGCCGAACGCCAGCCGATAAACCATCAGGCTACGTTTTAGCCATTCAAGACGTTGGGTTTCACGGCTGAAGGGCAGGATTGGCACACGCCGTTCCACCTTTACCGGCCCCTCACACAGCCAATAAGGTGCGAGGTCAGTGTCGGAGTCGGTTGCTGCCCTAGCTGAGGCGAACATCTGCCCCCAAGGATCTGGTGAGGCCGTACCGCATGCCCAAAGCTCACGACCATGATTGTGGGCTACGTTCAGGCGGACGGCGTGCCCCTTGAAGCGATGGACCCGCCCTTCCCGTTGCTCTAGGTCAACCGGATTGCTAGGCAGGTTCCAGTGATACACACGGTAGCAGTAGGGATGAAAATCAAGCCCTTCTTGACCGACGGAGGTTGTGGCCAGCACGAAGGGGCGAAACGGCGAGTTGAACGCGTCGCGAACGCCGCCCAACCGAGCGACCGATCCCTCTTCATCACGATAGTCGGCTAGGCGCATGGCGAAACGGCCACGCATTTGAAACTTATCTACCTTCAGGTGCCCCTCGGTGATCGTAGGGTTGTCGACATCGATCTGAGAGGGGCGGATTGAAAGGGCATCGGCCATGGTCTTGCCCAATTCAATTACCCGTTCTCCAGGCGCCACCGCGCTTAAGCCCTGCGCATCAACGAGGTAGTGCGCGTACTCATCGAGAACCGCCTGGAGGTTCTGCTCCGCCGAGAAGGTGAGCACCCGGTGCCAATAGCGGTCTTCTTCACCGCGTCGCAGCAAGGCGACTGCTTCATGCTGATTGAACAGGGTCCGGAAGCCCCAGGCGATGTTGGCAGCAGCGCTCAGAAGGCTCGGATTGTCCCAGTCCAAATCGGGCGCCACTCTCCGTAGCGCACGAAGCGCGCACACCGCAGGGCTCCCCAACGCCACATCAACCAGAAGGTCCAAGGCGTCAGTGCTGACAGGGCCAAGGTCACCTGTCGCCGCCGATTTTAGCGCCGTGACGTGATCCTTAAAAGCGTCCTCGTTGGCCAGGTTGCCCATCCCGTCCAAGGCCCCGATCCATCGATGGGTACCGTTACCCGCCCCGAAATCGATCGCCGCCGGTAGCGCCCACTCGGCGAAGGTACCTTCGGCCTCGGCTGTGCCGCGGGTGGCCAGATCAGCCAATATCCCTTTCAGCCGCTCGGCGACCTTCGTGCGCATATCGGCATAAGATAGCCCTTCGGAAGAGCCGGCGATCACCGCCAGTGGGTCACCGAGTTCGGCTAGGACAGACGACGGATAGATCAGCAGCAATGTCCGCAGTCCGGCTAGGCGGCCGTCCGCCAACCGAAATTGAAGAGGTCGCGGCCGCTTCTGATCGAAATAACCTCGCCCAGTCTTACCAGCACCCATGCGACGCTCGGCCTCGTACGACAGCATGGCGGCGATCGCGTCTGGCACCATGGTCCATGACGAGAAGATCAAAGCCTTGGTCGGCCGTACCCCAGACGGAGGTTCTCCGTAATAGGGTAACGCTGGCGGGATCCAGAGGTTCTGCTCCAGCCCATCCTGGAAAACGTCGTCCATCAACGCGCGCATCCGACCATTGGCGGGCTCGATCGGAGCGTAGGCGTCGAGTTGATCATGATTTAGGCAGGCGCTCTTGGCCGCAAGTAAGGCGCTGACCAGCGCGGCTGAGGACTTAGCACCTTCCTTTTCCTTCATGATTCGTTTGAGCGTGTAATCGCGCATGAAGTTGAGAAGGTAAGGCGCGGACTTCCAGTATTCGATGACCTCAGGTGCACCGAGAGCACGAGCCACATCGGAAACTACCATCGCCTGCCGCAGGTCATTTGCTTGGACAGTGAGGGACATCTTTGGCTCACAGACCATGGAGTCGCGGTCGATTGTGCTGGACACACGTTCAGTGCGGCACATGACCTGCTTTAGAGCCGTTTCCACCTTGGACTTCTGGGCCAAGGCCTCCTCCTTGGCGAGAGGTAACCCAAGAAGGGCTGTTCGGAAGGCGCGCATCTCATGGTCAAGGGCGCGCACCATGTCGCTGCCGCGGGCCTGACCGAAGAGGAAGGTCAAAGTATCTAGAAGGTCGCTGTAGTGGTCGCCGGCCTCTGCTTTCTCACCCTGCAACGTCAGCATCCGATACGGGGTGGCCGAGAGCAGTAGTGTGCGGACTGTGTTGCCATCGGGGTCGCGGTAGTCGAATAGCTCGCGCGCCAAATGGGCGGCGTCGCTGTCACCATGCAACAGATCCGGGAAGCGCTGGAACTCATCCATGATGATCAGATCAGGCTGAAGCGCATCGACACAGGCATGGCTGAGTTTGCCCCGCAACCGCGCAATCAAAGCGTTGCGCGGCGCGGTCAGGCTGGGGAGGTATCGATCTTGCCAGCAGTGGAAAAGCTCGACGGCTTCCGCCATTTCGCTCATAAGGGCCTTGTCCGCGCTGACATTCCTTTGGAAACGGTCGATGAGAGCCGCATCTACGCCGTCGAGCGAGACGTCACGCTTAATCCAGGACTCCCACCGTTCGTTGCCCACTTCGACCTGCAACAGGTTCTGCAGTCCACGCCGTAGACAAACCAAGGGTCGCAACAGATGGAAGAGTAAGGCGCGTTCCTCGGCGACACCCGTCGATGATCGCAGATCGAAGGTCGTGCCAGGGGTAAGGCTGATGAAGTTGACCTTGTTGGCGCTCAGCGAGCGTTCCCCTCGCGTCTGCAGGGGCACTAGTGTCATGCGTGTCGGGAGGGCCAAGGCCTGGCGGTCGAGGACATTCAGTCGATTGAGATTTTGCGAGGCGATGGCCTGGTTCGAGCAAATGTAGAGGATGTCGATTCGCTGGGTCTTGTCCCACAGATGCTCGATGACCTTAGCGATGACGCCGCGGGCGACCAGCGTCTTGCCAAGACCTACCTCATCGGCGACCAAGAATTGATTGGCCGGATTTGTGGTGTCGTACAAGCGGTCAAATACGTAGTCGACAGTCCGACGCTGGAAGGCTTTTAGCGGCCCGAGCGCGGGGCCTGCCTTGAAGGACTCATTGGTCATGAGTGATACCCTTTGCCATGGCAGACCGGAAGGCCTGCCAAAGAACGCGAAACTCGGTTGGTACCGGGTCGACCTCATCACCTTCGGCGGCCAGCCTCGCAATTAGTCGCTCAACGGCCATCAGGCGGCCATCGCCGGCACAAAGCGCTCGCACTAGGTCTTCGAGAAGAGGTACGTCATCCCCTCCTCCGTGGCCCCACGCCCCTTCAGTAGCGCCCGAATGCGCGGCCAGAGCCATGGCGAAGGGGGCGCCCAGTTCAGAGAGCAGCAAGCGCAAATAGCGGAAGAAGGCATCGCGATTAGTGATGATGGAGCGGAAGATCGCGGCATGACGCTCCGGAGGAACGCCCTCCATCGGTAGGCTGATGCTGAACAGCAGTCGGGCGTCGCTTTCGGCGTCGGCCAGTTGAAAGGCGATGAAGCGAGTGAGATCAGCCAGAGGCATGACGCCGAAATCCACATTATTCCCGGCCGCCAGTGCGGTCATAACGTCTCGTCGATGTCCCTCGCCGCGCGTGATCGGCCAAACGAAAGCATTGGCGAGGCGGCCGAGGGGCAACGGCTGCCCGCACACGAGCCACACCTGCCATCCACCAGAGTCCTCACCTTTGGCCGGCGAGCGTTTGCAGCGCAGCGTCAAGCCGGCCTTGCAGAGCAGGCGTCGTGTATCCTCCAAGTGCCGCTCGGCCGCCTTGACTGCCGCCGCATCGGCGGAGACCTCGCCCGCGACAAAGGGACAGAGTAGTCGCCCGAAGCCTTGAGCGCCAAGGATGTTTTCCACGCTACCCACCTTCGAGGACTTGCCGGTGAGGGTCGCGAACACCTCGACGTTGTTGACTACCCTGCGATCGGCCAGTGCAGCTTGGGTGGCATTGCCGGAGCCGACGGTCAGGACGGTGTTCCAGCCAATCTCCTGAATGAAGGCTTTGGCATGAAGACCGTGCAGGCTTTCCGGCTCGCTTTCTTCACCGTCCTCGCTGGCGGCCATTTCATCGAGCACATTGACCCGTTCGTAGAGCGCCAGCGTGTCGGCCGAGCAGGTGGCCAGCTCGTCACTGCGCCCAACCAATATGGGCTTTTCTTGGCTCAGTTGCGCCAATTTGGTCAGGGTGGTGTCGTCGCAAAACGGGGAAACGACTCCCATCCGAGTGCACGCCGACGGCGACCATACATCCGCCCCGATACCGTTTACCGCAAAGCTCAGTGTGTCAAAATACTCAGGAAGCACCCAGGTGGTCCGGTTAAGATCACCTGCGATGTCGAGGGTCAAGGCGTTGACCTCCTGGGATACCGGCTGCACGGCAATCTTCGGCAGCCGCTTCAGAAGGTCGACTATTGGTTTGTTGCCCGATGCCGCTCGGCGTCCGATGTCGCCATCAAGTCGCAGCGAAATATCCCAAGAGCGATCCTTGGTCAGATTTCGCGATAGCACCAGCAGCCGCATCTTTCCTGTCCCAATCCCCACCTGAGGTTTGAAGCGCAGCACCCAGATTTTCGGGTGGAAAGCGCCACCATGCGGGGCAGCAACCTCGATGATCATCTTTTCCAGCAGACTACAGAGTCGGGACTGCGGCTGGGTCTGCGCCTGAATATGACCAGCGTCGCAATAGACTGCGAGCCGGTAGGCTACGCGTTCAGCCCCCTCAAGCAAGGTCAGAGGCTGGCCGAGAATCTCATCGCGGTTTTCGGCAGCGAACAGTGCCATACTCACCGGCGCAGCCAGAGCCGTCTCGAAGTCGAGGGAATAGGTAGTGGCGACTGCTGAGTCGAAGACAAAGCCGGACGGCGCCGCTAGGCTTTCGCCGTAGAGGACACGCGCATCGGGATCCAGGCTGGCTCTATTGGTCATGCAGCAAGTCTCCCAGATGTGATTTGGCCTGCCTCCATCGGAACGATAGCCGGTCAGCGCCAGAGGCCCCGCCCCAGCGGTCGAGAGCTGCTTGGTTGGCGAAGCGCGACTGCGACGTCTTCAGCCGCCGCTCTCGGTCCCGAACCAAAGCCCTGGCCACCTCGGAGTCCGGCAAGTCAGTCGGGCCCGTCCTGGCCAGTGCCACCCAGTCTTGGACAAAGCGAATTAGCGCCGGTCTTATGGAGTGGGTTGGGTGATCGATCTCGCGCCAGAAGTCCGCCAGCGACCAAGCCTCCAGGCGTTGTTTGTCTAGGTCAGCGGCCCATTGGGTTAGGCGACCACGATAGAGGTTTACCCAGTCCTCGCGCTCCCGCAGCTCCGCGAGCTGGAGATTGTAGAGCAGCGAGGCACCATGGATGACCCCGGAGAATATCTCCGCGTGCTCGACTAGCCGCCGCGCTACATCGGGGAAGTCGCCGAGGGCCGGGTGATGCCAGATGTAAGTGCACTGGCCATTGTCAGACTGTCGCGCGAGCCATGTCAGCAGTGAGTTTGGCGCTGAGTTGACCAACCGATCGCGGATGAATTGGGCTTCGTCGCCGGTCAGTTTGAAAGTGGCGGTCTCTAGCAGATCAGTCGGAGCGGGCGGCAGGCCCGGATGCCAGCCACAGCTCTGGTGATCCTCGAGCCCTTCGCTCTCTACCTCGGAGCGTTGTCGGCGGTGGCGGACGGTCGGCAATGCCGCGAAATAAGTTTCGCGAGAGCCAGGGAACTGCCGGATGCCCCAGGCGCCAAGGCCCGCCCAGTAAACTGAGCTGGGGAGACGCTGCAACCGCCCCCCTGCGTCCCGACCAATGATCCCGATGGTCTCGCCCCCTTTTTTCAGCGCGTCGGACAGGCGAACTTCCATTGACCGTCCCTCGACGCTTAACTTACTGGCTGTACCGTCACGCCCTTCCAGTCGGCGCAAAATCCACGGGATGAAGAGCATGTAGCGCAGGCGTGTCTGGATTGTGCTGGTACCCGGAAACAGGTGGTCAGCGATGGAATCGCGGATCGCGCCTAGACCCAGTTCGTCGCGGCTCTCGCGTTCCTGAAATAAAGCCATGATACGTTGAGCGCGTTGACGCTCAGACTCATCAAAATCTATCCACGCCAAAGATGACATCAGCACACCCTATTGACCCGAGCATGCATCGTCTCACGCGCGGCGAAATTCCCCCGACGACCTTGCACCAACCGACTGCATGGAAGTTGAGAGACGAGAAAGAAAAGAACCTTTGTACCTGCAAAAAGGGAGTATTTAGGTTGGATGTCGCGGCCACATGGCGAATGTTGCTAGCGGTCCGATTGCAATTAATCGGCATTGATGCAGATAGGGAGCATTCGTGTCTGATCTTGTGAGTTCATAGGATCGGGATGTAGCTGTTCAAGGCACCTCAAGGCCGAGCGACAGCTATCCGAGCGTTCTTGTTTATTGCTTCACTCTAAAGCTTAGGCTGCCTATTTATCCCCCTGCCCGGCATTCGAGTAGGATGTTGAGTAGACCTACGCGCAACCGCCTACATCTTTCGGTTTGCGCCAGCGGCAAAAACAACCAAATCTCCAGAAAATTCCACTCAGATGCAAGTTTCACCGATCTCGCATACGCCGGCAACAGCACCCTAGAATCCACGGCCAGTGTTTCCAATGGTTCGGCACCGATCCGAGCATTATCATTTCTGCGCCGCCCCTTTCTCCAAAGAAATCACGTAATCATTACCTTACTTAACCCTCCGGCCTGCCGCCGGACCTGGATTCGCGTTCCAATTCGCTCGGTCATCTCTTGAACATGTGAAATGACCCCAACTTTCCGCCCCAGAGCCTGCAGGTTGTCCAGAGCTTCCATGGCAACATTCAGCGATTCGGCATCGAGGCTGCCGAACCCCTCATCGATGAAGAGCGACTCCACCCGAACGCGATGAGACGACAGGGACGCCAACCCCAGGGCCAATCCCAAGGAGACGAGGAACGATTCGCCACCGGAGAGCGAATGAACGGAGCGGACCTCATCCCCCATTTCCTGATCAACGACCATCAACCCAAGACTATCCGTAATCCGCACCAATCGGTAGCGGCGAGCCAGGCTTTCGAGATGACGATTGGCATATCCGAGCAGGATATCCAGCGTAAGCTGTTGGGCGAAGTTACGGAATTTCTTCCCGTCCGACGAGCCAATCAACTCACTCAGTTGAGACCAGATTCGGCTCGTGGCGCTCTGTTTATCAAAGGCAACGCGAAGCTCTTTGGATTGCTTGAGACGGGCGTCATCCTGAGCGATTTCCAGTTTCAGGTTATTTAGGGTCTCCAGCGCCGAATTCAGGCAGGCCAGCAGTTTCTCTTGGAGTTCAGCAAGCTCATCAGCGGTCGCCGCAGTCGGTTTTCCGGATTCATGTTTTTCCCGGGTAGCCTGGTGTGTTTTGAGGACGGCTTCTGTACTGACAACTGCTTGTACCAACGCCTGTAGGGCGGCCCGCTCCTTCGCGATCCATTCGGCATCGAATCCAAGCAGAGCCCTCAGACTTTCCAAGGAAAGAAAATCACCTTCGCCCTTCTGGTTGAACGCGTCTAGCCAAGAATTCAGATCTTCATGCGCCTTCTTGAGAGCTTCCTCAAGCTTGCCCAGCTGGGCAGTGGCATTGCGTGAAGCCTCTTCCAGGCGAGCACGCTCGTTCACTGCCTTCTGCTGCTCTTGTTGGACTTTTTCCAGGTTTGCCTTAGCGCTGGTTATGGCTTGAGCCAGTTCAGCTTCGACCTCGGGCACAGACTTACCACCGAACAGGGCTGCCCGCTCATTTTGAAGCGCCTTGAGTTTGGTTTCGTGGTTTTGCCGCTGCTTGGCCAGCGTCTTTTCCTGTTCTCGGGCCTTGGCACTTGCTTCCTTCAAGCCAGAAACAGTCACGTTGAGGGTTGCAACTTGCTGCGTCAACTCGATGATCTGTTTTTGCCGCTGAGTCCAGCCGTCCACCTGGGTCTTGCAGTCGACCACGAAAGCTTGCGGATTGGTGCTCCACCGGCCACGCCACGCGGCTTCCGAGAAAGCACCGTCGAGCTGCACCAGCACCTCAGTCATCTGCTTCTCAGTATCAACCAAGCGCTCGGCCAAGGCATTACGGGTTTCAGCGAGCGTTTTCAGTTGGGTATCAAATTCTACGAGACCCTTCTCACAAACTTCCAGCGCTGATCTCGCCGCATTGAACTCCTGCTGGGCTACATCCTTTTGGCGAATCGCTTCCCGACTATCACTTTCCTCCTTGGCCAGCGCGGTCATGGCATCCTTTATCGATTGCAGACTCTCAGTCAGCCAGGGTGCGCGGCTCTGCTCGTCAAGGGTGGCAAGATCACTCTGAAGCGGATGGTTAAGCCATTTCTGCTGCTCTTCAGCCAGAGAGCGGCCGATGGCGGACAATTCGACCGAGATTTGTTGCAGTTGCTGCCGTGACGTTTTCAGCTCCGTCTCGTTGGCGCCCAATTTCTCCGCCAGGACGGAAAGAGTTTTCCGGGTTTCCGCGACATTTGCCCGCAGCCCGACCAGGATGGCATTCACCTGGGGGGCGTCGGACACATAGGGATGCTCCAGCCCCCCACAAACTGGGCAAGGCGTATCCGGCTGCAATTGAGCTCGCAAATCCTCGGCTGTCTCGCTTGCCGCCAATTCGGCAATGCGCAGAGCCTGTTCGGCCACTTCTACCGATTTCTCGAACGCAGGCCGGCTACCGAGCAGGTCGACACGCAGCCGCTCGCCGTTTTCCAGGGCGGTTTGCAGACTTTGCTGCTGGCTTTCAAGCTGCAGCTTCCTGGATATCCAGTCTTGCCACGCTTTCCAGACCTGCTCAGCTGAAAGAAGTTGGTCCCGACGGGCTTCGAGTTGCTGCTTGCGTTGTGCCAGCGTTTCCAGGTTGAACGCTTGGCAGGCCTGGGTCCGCGTTGCCAGGGTTGCCTCCGCGGTCTTGAATATGCCGACGAGTCGAGCTTGTTCGGCCCGTGCCGTTTCAGCGGCACTCGCAATTCTTCGTACTTGCTGTTCTTGCTTTTCCTGCTTGGAGCGGACCGTTTTCTGCTCGGTGGCGAGACCATTCCCTTGATTGAACAAGGCTTCCCACCCGGCCCAGTTTTCCGCGAGTGGCCGCAATGTCGCATGCTCATCCAGCCAGCGCTGAGTAGTAGTCAAAGCCAACTGGGTGTCGGACTGCGTTTTTGCGGTATCCACTTCCTTCTTCAGCGCTGTTTCCAGCTGCTGGCGAGACTCTTCGTGGGCTTTTGCCACCGCTTGGGATTGCGGAATGATGATTGCCAGCTGAGCATCAATAGCTTTGGCGGCATCGAGTTGTGCTTGCGCTCGGGTCTTCGCCTCCTCCGCACGAGCCAGCGACCCGGCAGCTCCTTCCACCGCTTTCTGATGTTCAGCCGTCAGTTTCTCCGCTTCCTTGAGACTGGTCTGGGCATTCAAAGCGGCCTTTGAGGTCGATTCACGCTCGGAGCTAATCCGATCGAGCTCGGCACACAAGGGCCGAGCAGCCTGAATCTGGTCAATACCCCCCAGTTGCTGGAAGCGCTCCGTTGCGCCTTCCTTGGCCTGAATGGCCGCAAAGTGCGATTTTTGGGCAGCAGCTTCGTTGGTCGTCAGCTGGGCCAACTGTTGATACCAGCGCAGATGAGCCTCAGTCAGGACCTTCTGCTCCTCTAGTGACTTCACCTGCCACGCTTGCGTCTTGAGGGATGCCTCCTTTTCTAAACGAAGTTCTGGAACTAAGGGCGCCAGGTCTTTCAACTGGGTTTCTAGGCGATCCAATTTTTCCTTCTCAGATTTCATTCGGCCGTAGGCCTGCACAGAGATCTGGGCGAAGGTCTCGGTGCCTGTCAGGGTCTGCAGCAGCTCTGCTCGCTCATCGTCGCTCGACTTCAAGAATGTCGCGAAATCATTCTGGGCGAGAAGCACAGCGCGAGTGAATTGTTCGAAGCTCAAGCCGATCAGGTCTTCGATCAGCTTCAAAGTCGCACCCTTCTGGTGTCCGCCGATCATCTGCTGATCGGCTAGCCGCATCAGAGTGACATCGGTACCCTGCAGTTTGCCCTGCGATTTGTTGTAAGCGCGCCGCACAATCCAGCGTGAGCGATACGGCACACCGTCGCTGCCAACGAAATCGACTTCTGCAAACCCTTCGCTCGCCCCGCGCCGTAATAGTGTCCGGGGATCCGAGGGCGTAACGCTGTTTTCTCCGACGTCCGGGATGGACTCATTTCGGATCGCCGCCCGCCCCAGGCGTGGCGTCTTCTCGTATAAGGCCAGGCACAGGGCATCGAGCAATGTGCTCTTCCCCGCGCCGGTTGGGCCGGTAATGGCAAAGAGCCCCGCAGACGCCAAGGGCTCTGCTTGAAAATCAACCTCGAAGTCACCCGCCAGGGAAGCCAGATTCTTGCCCCGAATCGCCAGAATTCTCATGCCGTCGCCTCCGTTTCTTCGGTGGAACTCAACAACTCTGTGAAGGCGTTCAATAATTCTTTCGGCGCCGGCTGCCCGAAGCGGTGCTGATAAAGCCGCGTGAAGAAATCGGCGGGCGCCAATGCGTTCAACTCATCGATGGAAACGGCAGGAGCTGACTCCCCCTCTTCTCCCCGGTCATAGGAGGTCTCGATACGAGCAAGACGCACCGGTTTCCCTTGCAGCGTCGCCTCGATTTGCACCCGCAAGCTAGGCTCGGGCTCGGTGAGATGCACTCGGACCTGCAGATACGGCCACTCAGCTTCAGGACGTTCAGGCAAGTCGAGCTCCGACAACAAGGCGAGAACGGCATCCAGAGCCGCCGGCTTGTTGGGCACGCGCAAGAGATCCACCGTCCTAGGGACCCTGAGCTCACGGATGGCACTCACCTTGTCCCCGTCGAGTTCGATGAGCACAACCTGATGGGGGTAGTCGATTTCCGAGAATGACATCGGCAGCGGGCTGCCCGAATAGCGCCGAGTTGGATTACCCCCGATCTCTTGAGGCAGATGCAGGTGACCAAGCGCAACATAGTTGATGGAGTCATCAAACATCTCTACAGACAGAGCCTCGGCGCCGCCAATCACGATGCGCCGTTCGGAATCCTCTGAAGTCTTGCCGCCGGTGAGGTGGCAGTGCCCGAGCGCAATCAGTGCTTGTCCAGCTTCACGTTTTGCCTGGGCAAATTCAATGGCCTGTCGATACAGCTCCTCAATCCCCTCGGCATACGGGTTGGTGGCATCTTCGACACGAGGCACATCGCTCGGACGCAGGAATGGCATCGCAATACACCAGGCGCCGATGCGCCCGTCCCGGCCTTTGAGCGGAAGAACGAGGCGCTCAAGCGATATTCCCTCTTCTGAGCGGCTCACCTGCCCAACCACATGGGCATCGAATAGGGATAGGAACGGCGAAGGTGCTTCGAGACGGCCGGGCGAGTCGTGATTGCCAGCAGTCATGACGATGTTGAGATGAGGCACACGGCTGCGTGCCTCGGTAAGGAACCGGTAGAGGAGCGACTGAGCCATCGCCGAGGGATTGCTGTTGTCAAAGATGTCACCGGCTATTACGAGCACATCGACTGATTCCGATACCAGCGTATCGAGCTGCCATTCGAGAAAGCGCTCATGCTCGTAGGTTCGGTCATACTGGTGCAGACTCTGTCCCAGATGCCAGTCCGATGTATGCAGGATTTTCATCATCATTCTTTCTTAGTCTTCGCTGATGCATGCCAGAAAAGAGCGCAGTTCCTGAACCGCCATAGGATCCTTGGCGGTGTCGCTGAATCTTTTCATTCCAACTGAGAGAGCGCCTCCGGCCACAGGCAAGAACAACCAACGCTCAAGTACGGACTTGCCACTTCCCTTCTCTGCTGCGCTCGCATACGCCGCCATCTGCGCCCCGTACTCGTCGGCCAACTGATTCCAATGGTCCGGAGCCAACTGACTGGATTTGTGATCGATCAGAATCCAACCCTCGTCGGTTTCCAGCAGCAAATCGATTCGTCCATTCAGCACCTGCCCAGTCGTCAACTTACTCTGCACCGCAATCTCGGCATGCGGTTTCGCACCCGGCCAGCGGCTGTTCAACCATTCATGGAAAGCACTGACCTGCCGCAAGACAGCGGCGGGGGAGAGACATCCCAACACGTCGAAACCAGAAAGGATGTTCCCGACTTCGGTCTCCGAAAGAGGAACACTTCTGTCGGTGAAGGACAAACCAATACACGCATGAATCGCCGTACCGAGCACGCTCATGTCGGCACCCTTCGCCACAGAAATCCGTTCGCCGATTCGGCACTTCTCAAGGACAGTCGCCGAAACCTTCTCCGCAGACGAGGGATTGAAGCTCAGCGGCAGCCGGGGTTCGGTTTCGCCTTCGCTTTGGAACCAATACAGAGCCCCAGACACTTTTCGTCCCGAGTTGTCCGGCTCCTCCACCGGATCAAGCGCCCACCGATCCGCCACGACGCGCTCACCCGACGGCAAAACCACGGCATCACTCCCCTCGCCGTGGAGAAGCCACGGTGCGTCGATGCAGTCGAGCCACTCACCACTCAATTTCCGACTCGATCTCGCCAGCACAAGGAGGTCCCGCGCCCGGGTCATGCTGACATACAGAAGGCGCTTGGACTCTTCGACGGCGGACTTTCGAAAACCCTCGGCCATCGGCGTGAGAGCAATGGCGTCGGCTACACCGACTTTCTTTTGCTGGCCGAAGGGCCAGGGCCAATAACGGATGAACCGATCCGCAAGCGGATTCTGAGCATCGAAGCTTGCTCCGGATTGTCCAGAGATCGACCAAAGTCGGTCCTTGATGTCTTTGGCAAGGTCAGTGAGGATGACGACCGGCCATTCGAGTCCTTTGGCGGCGTGATGCGTCATCACTTTGACCGCATCGATGGCCGGCTCGGCCAGCATGTCCTTTTTTTGTTGGGCGATTTCACCAAGCCAGAGGATGAGACCGGAGATGGAGGCTGCGTGCTGGCCACTGCGGCAAAGGTCTTCGTATTGGTCGGCAAGTGCAATCAAGGCTTCCAGGTTGGCCAGCCTCACGCGTACACGATCGGGATTTGGCGTCCAGCGCACCACCTTTTCCGGGAGGGAGCATGCTGCAATCATGGTCACCAAGGATTCTCGCGGGGCGAGCACTGGCAAGGAGGTTCTGAGTCCGGCGATAGTCTCCAGCACAGAATGCGCTGGATGACCGTCGACTGCCTGTTCCAGCCATTGATCGGCGTCGCGATCTTTCGCCAAGTACGTCAGCCGATCGGCCACCCACACCTCGGGTTCTAGACCATCGGCCAGCGACACGATTTCGGCCGTGGCCACGGTATCGTCCGGGTCATTGAGTCGGCGCAGACAAGCCAGGGCTAGCGTGGCTTCGGGGGTCGCCAA
>Ga0116153_10001561_pt1 | contig 20845 bp, 15 predicted proteins | sample AD_UKC028_MetaG_FD_89896 | JGI IMG/M metagenome (GOLD analysis project Ga0116153, IMG submission 89896) | Active sludge microbial communities of municipal wastewater-treating anaerobic digesters from USA - AD_UKC028_MetaG | ecosystem: Engineered > Bioreactor > Anaerobic > Digestate | place: USA...
AGGGGGTCGAAAAGGTCCTTCAAGAGCTGGGCCAGGGCCACCAGGGCCTTTTCCAGGGCGGACAGGGGCGCGAACAGGGGTTCCTCCCAGGCCGGCTCCCGGCGTCGGACCCGCAGGGAGGGCTCGGCGGCCAGGAAGGAGACGGTCCGGGCGTCCAGGTCGTCCGCGGCCGCCCGCACCGCGGCGATCTGTCCGGGCACCTTGGCGAAGAGGTCCGCGGGCAGGCCCTTCAGGTTCTGGACCCGTACCAGGACCCCGAAGCGGCGCTCCCGCTTGGTGCGGAAGAGGCGTCCCAGGGCCCGGAGCACCGCGAACCGGGTGAGTTCCTCGGAAAAGTAGCTGACCGCGCTGGACTCCATGGCGTGGGCCTCGTCGAAGACCAGGGCCTGGAAGGGGGGCAGGACCGCGGCGGCCTCGTAGCCCGCCCCGCCCATCCGGGCGGCCAGGTCCGCGAACAGGAGGTGGTGGTTGGCCACGATGAGGTTGGCGTCCGCGGCTTCCCGCTTGGCCCGCAGGACGAAGCAGTCCCCCCTGCGGGAGCAGCGGAGGCCCAGGCATGCGTCGGACTCGGACCGGACCCGGCTCCAGGTCTCCTCGTCGGGCCAGAAGGAGAGGTCCGCCCGGTCCCCCGTCGGGGTCTGGTCCGCCCAGGCCGCGATGCGCCGGAGGGGATGCTCGTCCCCGGCCAGGAGCCCTTCCTCGTCCAAGGCTTCGGCCAGACGGTTCCGGCAGAGGTAGTTCCCCCGGCCCTTGGCCAGCACGGCCTTGAGCTTCTTGCGGAAGAGCTCCCGGACCACGGGGATGTCCTTGTCCATGAGCTGGCGCTGGAGGTTGAGGGTGGCCGTGGAGACCACGACCCGGTCCCCGTTGCGGGCCGCCCAGGCGAAGGCCGGAAGGAGGTAGGCGTAGGACTTGCCGACCCCGGTCCCCGCCTCGGCGGCCAGGACGAAGCCTTCGTTCAGGGCCCGGGTCACGTGGCGGGCCAGCCCGACCTGGCTCTCCCGGGCCTCGTAGGACGGTATGCGCTGGGAGAGCTTGCCCCCGGGCTCCAGGACCCCGGCGATCTCGTCCTCGTCCAGGGCCACCAGGGCGCGTCGGCGCGCGGGCTCGGCGATGACGTAGATCCGCTCCACCGCGTTGTCCACGATGTAGGACCCGATCCCGCGCTCCCCCACGGAGGAGGCCACGGAGAGGTCCGCCTGGCTGGGTTCCAGGATCCCGGAAGGGTGGTTGTGGAGGATGACGTCCCCCCGGTCCAGGTAGGAGGCCAGGGCCAGGACCTCGTCCTTGCGACCCCGGGCGGCCACGGTGATCTCCGTCACCAGGCCCTCCTCGTCCAGGCGCCCCGCCGCGAAGACCTCGTTCCCGCCGGCGTCGGCTATGGCCTCCCGGAGCGCCTCGGCGGCGGAGGCGGCCAGGCGCTCCGAGGCGGTCATGCCAGCTTCGCGAGCACCTTCAGGAGCAGGGCCTTGAGCTCGGCCTCCGCGCGCTTGCCCACCTCGACCACCTCGGCATGGGCCAGGGGGGTCTTGCTGATCCCCGCGGCCATGTTGGTCACGCAGGAGATCCCCAGGACCCGCATGCCCAGGTAGCGCGCGGCGGTGGCCTCGGGAACCGTGGACATGCCCACCAGGTCCGCGCCCAGGGTTTTCAGCATGCGGATCTCCGAGGGGGTCTCGTAGGAGGGCCCGGTCAGGCCCGCGTACACGCCCTCCTTGAGGGGTTTTTCCGCGCAGCTCCAGGCCAGGGCGCGGAGGTCCTTGGAATAGACCTCGCTCATGTCGAAGAACCGCTCCCCCAGGGGTTTGCCGGAGGGGTCCACGGGATTCGGTCCGATGAAGGCGTTCGTGCCCATGAGGTTGATGTGGTCCTGGATGAGGACCAGGTCCCCGGGCACGTACTTGGTGTTGATCCCCCCCGCCGCGTTCGTGAGGATAAGGTTCTCCACCCCCAGGGCCTTGAGGAAGAAGACGGGGAGGACCACGTCGTCCATGGGATGGCCCTCGTAGTAATGGAAGCGTCCCGCCAGGATCGCGGCGTCCTTGGAAAGGCACAGGAGCCCCTTGTGTCCCTGCACCGTGGGCCGCGGGAACTCCGGGATCTCGGAATAGGGTATCTCCTTGAATCCCAGACCCTCCACGATGCCCGAAAGCCCCGAGCCCAGGATGACGGCGCTGCGGGGCCGGAATCCCGGGGGAATGGCGGCGGCCGCCCGTGCGACGCGTTCTCCGTAACCGTGTTTCATGCGGATTCCCTGCCTTTCGACGATGTTCCGGCGGCCGTCCCGTCCGCCTCCGGCCCGGTTCCCTCGGAAACCTTGAACCGGGCCACCAGGTCCCGCAGCCGCCGGACGGATTCGGAGTTCTCCGTCCCCGCCCGGGAGATGGCCTCGGCGGCCTTGTAGATCTCGTTGATCCCGATGGTGATCTCCTCCATCCCGTTCTTGGTCTCCGAGGAGTAGTCGGACATCCGGCCCATGGCGTCCGAGATGGCCGCCACCCGGTCGTTCATCTCCCGGCTGGAGCCCTTCACCTCCTCGGTGGTGCTCACCAGGGTGCCCAGGGCCTCCAGGACCTCCCGGGCCCCCAGGGACAGCTCGTGGGTCGTGTTCTTCATCTCCGACATGGAATCCGCCACGTCCTTGACCTTGTCCACGATCTGGCTGAAGGCGGTGCCGGTCTTCTCCGTGCTGGCCTCGGAGACCTTGATGTACCCCATGACCTCGCCCAGGGAGTGGGTGATCTGGGCCGCGCTTTCGGCGCTGGACTCCGCCAGGTTGCGGATCTCGTCGGCCACCACCGCGAAGCCCTTGCCGTACTCGCCGGCGTGGGCGGCCTCGATGGCGGCGTTCATGGCCAGGAGGTTGGTCTTGGAGGCGATCCCCTGGATGATCTCGATCATCTCCAGGATGACCCCCGCGGACTGGGCGACCTTCTTGATGACCTGCTCGGTCTCCTCCATCTCCGACTGCCCGCCCTGGGCCGTGGACTCCAGTTCCGTGGAGATCCGGAGCTTCTCCTCCGCGGTCTTGGCTATGTTGTTGATGGAGGCGCCCATCTGCTCGATGCTGGCGCTGGATTGGGTGATGGCCGCGGCCTGGTTCTGGATGAGCTCCGCCAGGCGTCCGATATAGTCCCGGAGGTCCCGGGCGGAGGAGGCGCTGTCGGAGATCTCCTCGTCCAGGCGCACGATCTTGTCCTTCATGTGCTCGGTGTTCGTCCGGATCTCGTGGAGGCTGGCCGCGGTCTCCTCGGAACTGGCGGCCAGGTCCTGGGAAATGGCGCCCACGCCGTCGGACTCGGACTTGACCCGCTGGACCATGGACTCCAGGGTCCCGATGAAGTCGTTGAAGTAGTCCGCCACCTTTCCGATCTCGTCCCGGGCGCTCACGGCGGCGCGGACCGTCAGGTCGCCTCCCGCGGACTGTTCGAAGGCACGGACATATCCCCCGATGGGCCGTAACACCAGCCGGACGACCAGGAAGAGGCTGGCTCCGAGCAGGGCCATGACCGTCAGGGTGAAGGCGGCGATGTTGCGGATGGCCTGGGACCGGGCCTCGGAGGCGGCTCCCAGGGAACTGATGATCTCGAAGGCTCCGCGGACCTCCCCGACCTTCCAGCCTTCCCGGACCCCGCCCACCGGATCCAGGCTGCCCGCGGGATCCCCGTGGCAGATCATGCATTCCCGGGTCAGGCGGATCGGGCGGAAATACCGGACCTGGAAGGCCTCCCGGACGACGTATTCCTCCAGATTGCCCGATTCCAGGGCTTTCAGGGCCTCGATCTCGGGACCTCCGGGGATGTTGGCGGGGTTCCGGGGGGAGAACTTCGGAACCCGCAGCAGGTAACGATTGGATTCCGCGTTCCGGCTGGCCACTTCGATGGCGGAGAGGATGGGCACCGCCGCGATGATCTTCTCCCGGTCCCCCTCCTTGGCCAACTCCTCCAGATCCCGGATGACCCCCAGTTCGAGCTTTTCGGCCATGACGTCCCGGGCGGCCTCGGCGTTCATGACGATGATCCGGCTCTTCTCCAGGATGGACGAGTATGCCATCTTGCTGATGTCTCCGATGTATACCAGGGCGATCAGCACCGCGATCACGGCGATGCCCGCCAGGGTTATCGCCAGAACCTTGGCTTTCAGGCTCAGGTCGCGTATCTTCATCCGGACTCCTTGACCGTTTTACGAGGGTTTGATCCCGCGGATCCAGTATAGTCGGGACGGTCCGGTGTCGCAAGTTCGGGTTTTCCCCGGGAAAGCGCCCGTATGCCCCCGGCCCTTTGTTCAAACGGGGCGGCCCCGATATAATGTGGGAAGGTTTTCCGGTGTGGATACGGGTGCTCGCGGCCGATATTGAAACGAAGGGGTCGATTCCTCTTTGCGGGCAACGGGGCCCCGGGCCCCGGACGGTCCAGGTAGAAGGTCCTCCAGGAATAGGAACCAGATGACGATTGGCCAGAAGGCTTCGATAAGCACCCTCATCAGCGTGATCCTCTTCGCGGGATTCGCTGTCCTGGCCTATTCGGGGCTTTTCGAAACTGTCCAGACCCGGTTCTACAATCCCCGCGTGGCGTCGGGTGTGAACAAGACCCTGGAAAACCTGGCCCGGGAATCGGAAACCTACCATTCCGTCCTGTCCGGCCGATTCAAATCCATCCTGGCCCTGGATTTCGTACGAAGGAGCGTACTTCCGAACCAGAGCTCCGAGGATATCTTCAATAGATCCTCCGCCTTCGGCCGATTGGCCCAGGAGACCCCCGGTCTCCTAGGTATCCGCCTCGTGGATGTCGACGGCCGACGTATCCATTTTAGCACCTACGAAGGGGACGTCCTGCGCCGGGAGGAGTTCCGGCAGGTATACCGGAACTACGGGGACGGCGACGTTTCCCTGGAGGTCCTGGGCGTGCCGGACGGCGATCCCGGGGCGGTCCGGATCCTGGAATCCGCCAATTCCTTCGTGTACGTCTTCCCCTTCCGGGATTCCTTCGACGCGTACCGCGGAACCGCCCTGTTCCAGGTGGCCCGGTCCGGGCTCCAGGAATACCTGGTCAAGGTGGGCGCCCTGCCGGTCGGGGAGGATTTCCTCCTCCTGGACGGCCGGGGCCTCCTCTTCGGAGCCCCGCGTCAAGGCCGTCCGGAGCTGGTCGGCCGGGTGGTCGAACTCTGGTCGGGACGCCTGGACTCGGAGCCCATCCCCGTCGGCTCCATGGAAAGTTCCGAGGAATTGGTACTCTTCTCCCGCCGCGGGGAAACCGGGCTGTACGGCCGGCTGGCCCCGGCGTCCTGGTTCATCCTGCCCAATTCCATGCGGATCGTGTTCCTGGCCGCCTTTTTCGTGACCGCATATCTCTTGTCCTTCCTCCTGCTGAACCTACGCCAGGAAGACCTGACGGTCATTTCCCATCGGGTGAAGAGCCTGCAGATCGGCCTGCTCGAGGAATACCTGGACCGCAAGGGAGACGTGGACTTCGCCCGCTGGAAGAGCGAGTTGGAATCCCGCAAGGGCGAGGTCCGGACCGAGATCCGGGCCGGGATCGGCCGGGTCCGGAAGTCCCGCCGGAAGCAGGTGGACGACCTGATCGACCGGGGCTGGGACGAGATCCTGCAGATACTCGGAGCCCGGGCCCCCGCCTCGGAATCCCAGATCGACATCGCCCGGATCGAAGGACTCCTCAAGCAGGCCCTGTCGAACGGCTCCCTGGTCGTGAACGCCGCGCCGGCACCCGTTTCCGGGAAGAAACCGAAGCCCGTGCAGGCAAAGGCCGAAGCCGTCGAAGAAGTCGAGGCGGTCGAAGAGGCCGAAGCCGTCGAGGAAGCCGAAGCGGTCGAAGAAGTCGAGGCGGTCGAAGAGGCCGAAGCCGTCGAAGAAGCCGAGGCGGTCGAGGAAGCCGAGGCGGTCGAGGAGGCCGAGGCGGTCGAAGAAGCCGAAGCCGTCGAAGAAGCCGAGGCGGTCGAGGAAGCCGAAGCGGTCGAAGAGGTCGAAGCCGTCGAGGAAGCCGAAGCGGTCGAAGAAGTCGAAGCCGTCGAGGAAGCCGAAGCGGTCGAAGAGGCCGAAGCCGTCGAAGAAGCCGAGGCGGTCGAAGAAGCCGAGGCGGTCGAAGAGGTCGAGGCGGTCGAAGAGGTCGAGGCGGTCGAGGAAGCCGAGGCGGTCGAAGAGGCCGAGGCTGTCGAGGAAGCCGAGGCGGTCGAGGAAGCCGAAGCGGTCGAAGAGGTCGAAGCCGTCGAGGAAGCCGAAGCGGTCGAAGAGGCCGAAGCCGTCGAAGAGGCCGAGGCTGTCGAGGAAGCCGAGGCGGTCGAAGAGGCCGAGGCGGTCGAAGAGGCCGAAGCCGTAGAAGAAGCTGAAGCAGTCGAAGAAGTCGAGGCCGTCGAAGAAGCCGAGGCGATCGAAGAGGCCGAGGCGGTCGAAGTGGCCGAAGCAGTCGAAGAGGCCGAAGCCGTAGAAGAAGCCGAAGCGGTCGAAGAAGCCGAGGCGATCGAAGAGGCCGAAGCAGTCGAAGAGGCCGAAGCCGTAGAAGAGGCCGAAGCGGTAGAAGAAGCCGAAGCCGTAGAAGGTCCGACCCTGGCCGAGGTCGAGTCCCTGGCATTTGACCGTTCGGCCTCGAACTGGGAAGATATTCCGGAGGATGTCGAGACCTCCGACCTGCCCGCCCTGAGCCTCGCGTCTCCCCTGGAGGACGTACTCGGAAATTTGGAGGAAGCAAGGCGGGAAGAGCCGTCCGAAGCCGGGGAAATCGGGGACCGCGCCGAGCCGCCGGAGCCGGAGGAGGCCGAGGAGCCCGAGGAGCCCGAGGAAGCGGAATTCCTGGAGGATCTGCCGGAGGCCGGGGAACCCGGAGGGATCTCCGCCGGATTCGGTACCGTGGCCGGAGCATCCGGTTCGGCGGCGGACCGGGCTCATCAGCTCTCCAAGGAGGACGAGGACATCCCCGTCATCCCGGAGGACCTGGGCCTCGAGCTCGTGGACGAGACCGAACTTTCCGAGATCAGCGAGTACCTGGATGTCGAGGGAACCCGGCTGTCCGCGATCCTGGCTGCCGAAAGTCTCCAGGAATCCACGCCGATCCTGGAATTCGGCGAGGCCGAGGAAGCCGAGGCCGTCGAAGAAGCCGAGGCCGTCGAAGAGATCGAAGAAGTCGAAGAGGCCGAGGCGGTCGAAGCGGTCGAAGAGGCCGAAGCTGTCGAAGAGGCCGAAGCCGTAGACGAAGCCGAAGCCGTAGAAGAAGTCGAAGAGGCCGAGGCGGTCGAAGAGGCCGAAGCTGTCGAAGAGGTCGAAGCCGTCGAAGAGGCCGAAGCCGTCGAAGAGGTCGAAGCCGTCGAAGAGGTCGAAGAGGTCGAAGCCGTCGAAGAGGTCGAAGCCGTCGAAGAGGTCGACCTATCCGAATTCGGAATTGCCGAAGAAAGATCGAAGATACCCTCCGCCGAGCTCCTCTCCCGGATCGAGGCCATGGAGTTCCCGGAATCCCAGGCCCAGGAACCGGAGGATCTCCTCGAGGAGGTCGAGTTCGAGGTCTTCCTCAGTACCCTGGATCTTTCCGCCCTGGAGGGATGGAACGACGAGGAAGGGTTCCTGGACTTCGACCTTGCCGCGATTCGGGAGGATATCCGGGAGGAAGAGCTCGACGACATCCCCCTGGTGGGGGACGAGATCGAAATCCTCTCCGACGAGGATCGGGAGCGTCTCGAGGAACTGCCCGCCTTCGAGGCCCCGGACGCGTCCGCCGAGCTGGAGGCCTCCGTGGGAGCCCTTCCCGCCTACGATTATCTCCCCTTCGACCGGCGCGTGGTCTTCGCCTTCCGGGCCCAGGAAGGGGAACTGGAGAACCTCGGAGACGGGGACCTGCCCGAGGCGGAACCCCTGGAGGAGTTCACCGGGGAGGCTTCCGGGTCCTCCGATCGGGAGGTCATCGTCCTTGAGGACGGCATCTATACGGTCAACCGGGACGCGGTGGATCCCGACGGGTTGAAGGACCCGTCCCTGGCCGCCCTGGCCGAGGAAGTGCTGAAGGACGGATCGCGGTGAGCCGGATCCGGATACCGGTCCCCGGATCCCCGATCCCCCGGAAGTCTTGACACCGCGGCCTACGCCTCGTAGGCTCCTGTCTGTGGAAGCGCCCCGGACATTCGGCATCTATCTCGCCCGCGGAAGTTCCGGGGAGATCCTTCTTCTTCACCCGTTCCGACCGGGGAGCATCGTCTTCCGGGAGCCCGAGACGATCGTCCTGGAAGGCCGGTACGCGTCGGAACCGGGGCCCGGAGAAGGGGACTTCATCCGGAAATCCCTGCACGGCGAGTTGGAACGGGGTCTGCGAAGGGATGCCCTCGACAGGGGGTTCTACCCGCGCCTGCTGGTTTCCGCCGCCGCCTTCCTCATCCTGTACCTGTTCCTGTCCATCGTCGTCCGGGATCCCGTACCCCTGGTCGACGAGCTCCTGGCCGGCGGCCTCGGAGCCGCCGCGGCCTGGTTCGCCCTGGAACGGCGATCCCTGTCCTCGGACGCCTTTGCCCGCCGCACCGCGACCCTCCGCAGGACCCTGGATACCGCGCTTTTCCGGCCAAGCCGGGCGGCCGCGTACCTGGAGGAGGTCCTCCAGGAAGCGGAATCCCTGGATCTGGAGCGCCTCGCGGAATATCCGGCTTCCGCGGGCGGAAGCGGATTTCCGGAGGAGGATATCCGGGAACTGGAAGAGCTGGCGGACGCCCTGGAAGCCCGGCTGCCCCCGTCGGTGGCGGAGGCGGCCAAGGAATCCCTGTCCGGCGGGGGGGACCTGTTCCGCCTGCTCCGGAAGAAGGCGGCCGGGCGGGCCCCGTACCTGCCGATGCTGCTTACCTACGTGCGGATCAAGACTCTGTGCGGAGCGGGGGCATGAAGATTCGCGACCTGGCCGGAAGGGTGATCCGCGGATACGCCCGCGCACTTCGCTCCCTGGGCGAGGCCCTCGTGGTGTCCGCGGGGATGGCGGGGATCGCCTTCGCCGTGGTGTTTCCCCTCTGGTGGCTCGCGGTCAACCGCAGACAGCTCTATACGGCCCTCGTGGCCGGGGCGGGTCTGGCCGCGGCGGGATTCCTGGTCTTTCGCCGATTCCGATCGCGGCATCGGAACGATCCCCGTACCGCGAGGGCAGGTTTCCGGGTCGCCCTCATCCTGGTCCCCGCCCTGCTGGCCGCGGGCGTCTACGGGACGGGAGTGCTCTTCTTCCGATCCCCCGCCCTGGGAATCCCGGCCGCCCTGGTCCTGCTGGCCACAGCGGGAGTCTGGGCCTTCGGCCGGGGCGAACGGTTCGACCGGGAACGATGAGGCCCGTTCCCCGCGCCCCGGTCCGGCGCCTGCTCGCCCTGTGTCTGGGATTGGGTGTCGCCTCCTCCCTCCCCGCCCAGGTGTCCCCGTATCCCCGCATCCACCGATTCGAGGCCTCCGACCTGTCCTTCCGACAACTCTCCGACTCGATCGCCCAGAGCCGCAGGGCCGAGATGACGGGCTCGCCCTTTCCGGACCTCCTCTTCTTCAGCTACGTCCTCGCGGAGGACACGGACCTGATCGCCCTGGCCGCCCGGATGAACCTTCCCTATGAGTCTTTGGCGACCGCGAACCGGATCGGCGAATCCCGGACCCTCCGGGCGGGCCAGGCCGTCGTGGTCCCCTCCGTCACGGGGATCTTCGCCGCCCTGGATCCGTCGAACGACCTGGAATACCTGATCGCCGCGTCCCGGACGCCCGGGGACCGGGATGCGAGGGCGAGGATCCGCGGACCGGCGGGGACTTCGGAGTTCCGCTTCCTGCCGGGCGCCCGGTTCACCCCCGCGGAGCGGGCGTTCTTCCTGGGCACGGGATTCCGCTTTCCCCTGCCCAAGGGACGGCTTACCAGCTCGTTCGGACTCCGGGCCAGCCCGATAACCGGGGAGATCCAGCATCACGCGGGGATCGACCTGGCCGCCCCCGCGGGAACGGAGGTCTTCGCGGCCCGGGCCGGGACCGTCTCGGAGGTCGGCGTCGATCCGGTGTACGGCATCTACGTGCTGATCTCCCATGAGGGCGGGTGGGAGACCCTGTACGGTCATCTCTCCGCGCGGCGGGTCGAGTTGAACACGACCGTGAAAAGCGGTATGATGATCGGGAACGTCGGTTCCACCGGGCTCTCGACGGGCCCGCATCTGCATTTCGAGGTTCGGATCCGGGGAGCGTCCCGGGATCCCGTGCCGCTTCTACCACGGTTGGGCCAATGAAACGTTACCGCGCCCTGACGATCCCGGCCGCCCTGGCGGTCCTCCTGTTCCTCCCGATCGCCTCCGCGATTCCGGAAGGCGTCCGAACGGTCGTGGCCGCGGTGGTAGCCGTATCCGCGGACAAGCCCGACGGGGAAACCGTGAGCCTCGGCTATGCGGACGCCGTGGCCGTGACTTTGGGCGCGGGATCGCCCTTCCTCCAGGGCGTCGAGATCGATCTCCGGATACCCCGACCCCTCCAGTCCGCCCAGGGAGCCTTCGCGTGGTCCCTGTACAAGGCCGTCACCCCCGTTCCGGCGGTCGACAAAGTGGCCTACGACGGGGACCGCCTCCTGATCCAGGCCCTGCCTCCCCGGGCGGGAGTCGTGTTCCAGGTCCCCGTTTCGCCCCGCCATTCCCTGCGTTCCGGGCCCTACGCCACCGTGCTCCCGATGCTCCTGGGACCCGGGGACTTCCCGATCCTCTTCAAGCTGTCCGCCCTGACCAAGGGCGTGACCCCGGAGCAGGAACAGGCCCGGTACCAGGTCAGGATCCGTCCCCTCTTCACGGACGAGGGAGCCCTGCGGCTCTCCATTCTCCCCCCGGAGGGAGCCGAACCGGGATTCACCCCCTCGGTCTACGTGGACGAGAGGAAGCTGGATTCCTGGCAGGATCTGGTCTTCCTGAAGAAGGGGATGCACACCGTCCAGGTGGCGGGGGAGGGCGTGCGGGACGAAAGCCGGGCCGTGGCCGTGGAAGCCGGCAAGGTGTTCAGCCTGGAGATCCGGCTCCAGGGCACCCGTCCCGTCGTGGTCTTCGAGGCCCCCGCGAACGCCCTGATCTTCCTGGACGACCAGCCCGTGGACCACGCGGGGGGCGCCCGGATCCAGGTCGAGCCGGGGGAGCGCACCGTTGTCTGCCGGATCGGGGATTACACCATCACCCGCCGGTTCAACGCGGTGCGGGGCAAGACGTACCACATCGTATTCTCCGTGGACATGCAGATCCAGGAAAATCCGTAACCCCCGGGGAGGGCCTATGATCCGCATCGCATCCTGGAACGTGAACGGCATACGATCGGCCCATTCCAAGGGGCTCCTCGAGTGGATCTCCGCGGACAGCCCCGACGTGATCTGCCTCCAGGAGACCAAGGCCCATCCGGACCAGCTGCCCAAGGAGCTGTTGGCTCCCCTCGACGGGGGCGGGCGGCCCTACAAGACCTATTGGGCCAGCGCGAAGAAGAAGGGGTATTCCGGCGTGGCCCTGCTCTGTCGGTCCGAACCCCGGTCCGTCTCCTTCCTGGGGGTCCGGGAATTCGACGAGGAGGGCAGGGTCCTGGCCGCGGATTTCGGCGGGCTCACGGTGATCTCCGCCTACTTCCCGAATTCCCAGGACGGAGGCGCCCGTCTGGGATACAAGCTGGGCTTCTGCAAGGCGATCCGGGAGTTCTGCGACGGGATCACGGCCCGGGGAGGACACATCGTCCTGTCCGGGGACTACAACATCGCCCACACCCCCATCGACCTGGCCCGCCCCAAGGAAAACGAGGAGAACCCGGGCTACCTGCCCGAGGAGCGGGCCTGGATGGACGAGTTCACCGGGGCGGGATACGTGGACACCTTCCGGGTCCTGCATCCCGGGGAACCGGGGCATTATTCCTGGTGGTCCTACCGGACCCGCGCCCGGGAGCACAACGTGGGGTGGAGGATCGATTACCACTGCGTGGATCCCGGGATCCGGACACGGATACGGTCCGCCGCGATACGCTCGGACGTGACCGGGTCCGACCACTGCCCCGTGACGCTGGAGCTGGAGGAAGCATGAGAATCAAGTACAACGCGCCCACCACCCTGACCTTCACCCTTCTGTGCGCCGTGGTCTTGGCCCTGGACACCCTCCTGGCCCCGTCCCTGGCGGAGACTTGGTTCTCCGCCCCCGGCCGGGGCGCCTTCCGGGCGGATTCCGCCCGGGACTTCATCCGCCTGGTCACCCACGTCCTGGGGCACGCGGACCTGAACCACTTCCTTTCGAACTTCGCCTTCATCCTGCTCCTGGGGCCGATGCTGGAGCTGGCCTACGGCTCCCTCACCCTCTTCATCATGATCCTGATCACCAGCCTCGTGACGGGGGTCCTCAACACCCTCCTATTTCCCGTGAGCCTCATGGGAGCCAGCGGCGTGGTCTTCATGATGATCCTCCTATCCTCGTTCACGAACTTCGGCAAGGGGGAGATCCCCCTGACCTTCGTGCTGATCATGGTCCTGTACCTGGGCCGGGAAGTCCTGTCGTCCTTCCAGCGGAACTCCGTATCCGAGTTCGCCCACATCATCGGGGGACTCTGCGGGAGCCTCTTCGGGTACTTCCGCCCCGCGAGGAGATAACCTCTACCGGAACCCTTGCGTTTCTCCCGGTCGTGCCGAATACTTGAGTTCATGAGTTCCGGCAACGACATCCATAAAACCTTCGTCATCGACACCAATGTCCTAATCCATTACCCGGAAGCGATCATGTCCTTCAAGGACAACGAGATAGTGCTTCCCCTCTGGGTCCTGGAGGAGCTGGACACCCTGAAGTCCTACCAGGACCAGCGGGGCAAGAGCGCCCGGGAGGCCATCCGGTTCCTGGACTCCCTCATCAAGAAGGGCAACCTCCACGACGGGGTGAAGCTGGATAACGGCTCCGTGCTCCGGGTCTCCCTGCGGCTCCCCGCGGAGACCCCGGAGGGGGTGGAACTGGAGAAGACGGACAACCGGATCATCCTCTGCGCCTACGGGCTCCAGCAGGAGGGACGGAAGGTCTTCTTCGTCTCCAAGGACATCAACGCCCGGGTCAAGGCCACCGCCCTGGGGCTCAAGGCCGTGGACTACGAGAAGCAGAAGGTGGACATAGCCTCCCTCTACCCCGGGGTCCGGGACGTGGACGCCTCGGAGGAGATGCTGAAGACCCTGGCGGAAACCGGGAGCCTCCCCTGGAAGGAGCGCCTGCGGGCCAACGAGTTCGTCGTCCTCCACGACCGCGCCGGGCACCGGGAACGGGTCCTCCGGTACGATCCGGACGCGGAGTTTCTCCGGTCTTCGGATCCGGAGTCCCCCTCCGCCTCGGGCATCACGCCCCTGAACGAGCGCCAGCGGATCGCCCTCGAGCTCCTCCTGGACGACTCCGTTCCCCTGGTCACCCTCGTGGGCAAGGCCGGCACAGGCAAGACCCTCCTGGCCATAGCGGCGGGCCTGCGCATGGTCTACGACGAGAAGAAGTACACCCGCATGCTGGTCTCTCGCCCCGTGGTGCCCATGGGCAAGGACATCGGCTACCTCCCCGGGGAGAAGCAGGCCAAGCTGGCCAACTGGATGCAGCCTCTCTTCGACAACCTGGAGTTCATACTCTCCGCCCACAAGCGGCCCAACGTCAAGAACGTGGACCAGTTGATCAAGGACAAGCAGATCGAGATCGAGGCCCTGACCTACATCCGGGGCCGGTCCCTGCCGGGCCAGTACATCATCGTGGACGAGGCCCAGAACCTGACCCCCCACGAGATCAAGACGATCGTCTCCCGGGCCGGGGACGGGACCAAGGTCGTGCTGACCGGGGATCCCTACCAGATCGACAACATGTACCTGGACGCCAACTCCAACGGCCTCTCCTTCCTGGTGGAGGCCTTCAAGGGACAGCGCCTGTACGGGCACGTCACCCTGCTCCGGAGCGAGCGCAGTCAATTGGCCGAACTGGCCGCGAGCCTCCTATGAGGGAACGCCCCCTGAGGGTCCGGTTCTGCGGGGATTGCGAACGCATGATCCTGGTCGACTTCAAATTCTGTCCCCACTGCGGGTCCCCGGTCCGGCCGGTCGTTCCGCCCGCCGAACCTCCCGTTCCGGAGGCCCGGGAGGGGAAGGCCCCTATCCCCCGGGATGGCCGGGAAGCCCGGGTCCTCCTGGACCGACTGATCCGGGAACTCGAGGTCCTGGACGCGGAGATGGTCGAATGGACGGCGGTGAACGGTAAACGGTGAGCGGTGGACAGTGGAAGGAAGCACACCGGACGCCGAAGTGTGATACTATGGAATCCCCCACGAACCTAAACTCAGAAACCCAAGTCCTATCCGGGAGGAACCATGTACGGCGCTATGAAGGATGATCTCAGGAAGAAGCTGGACGCCATCCGGGCGGAGGGGCTCTACAAGGCCGAACGTGTGATCGCCACGCCCCAGGGTGCCCGGATCCGGGTGCGGGGCGGCAAGGAAGTTCTCAATTTCTGTGCCAACAATTACCTGGGCTTAGCCAACCATCCGGCGATCCGGGAGGCTTCCCGGAAGGCCCAGGACGAGTGGGGCTACGGCCTTTCCAGTGTCCGGTTTATCTGCGGGACCCAGGAGCCCCACAAGCTTCTGGAGAAGGCGGCGGCGGACTTCCTGGGCACCGAGGACGCGATCCTCTTTTCCTCCTGCTTCGACGCCAACGGAGGCGTTTTCGAACCCCTCCTGGACGAGGACTGCGCGATCATCACGGACAGCTTGAACCACGCCTCCATCATCGACGGGGTGCGCCTGTGCAAGGCCAAGCGCTGGATCTGGAAGCACGGGGACCTCCGGGACACGGAGGAGATCGATCCCGACACGGGCAAGCCCGCCAAGGGCCTGGAGCGCTGCCTAAAGGAGGCCGCTTCCTGCAGGTACCGTATGGTGGCCACCGACGGGGTGTTCTCCATGGACGGGGACATCGCGGACCTGGCCTCGGTCTGCGACCTGGCGGAAAAATACGGAGCCCTGGTCATGGTGGACGATTCCCACGCCACGGGTTTCGTGGGCCGGACCGGCCGGGGAACTCCGGAGCACTGCGGGGTGTCGGGGCGGGTGGACATCCTGACCACCACCTTCGGGAAGGCCCTGGGAGGGGCCTCGGGAGGGGTCGTGGCGGCCCGGGCGGAGATCGTGGAGTACCTCCGACAGAAGGCCCGGCCCTACCTCTTCTCCAACACCCTGGCCCCGGGCATCGTGGGGGGGACCCTGGCGGCCCTGGACCTCCTCTCCGGCAGCACCGAACTCCGGGACCGGCTGGAAGCCAACACCCGCCGCTTCCGGGAGGGCATGACCGCCGCGGGCTTCGACATACGTCCGGGGGTCCACCCCATCGTCCCGGTGATGCTCTACCAGGAGAAGCTGGCCCACGACATGGCGGACCGCCTCCTGGACGAGGGCATCTACGTGATCGGATTCTCCTTCCCCGTCGTTCCCCGGGGCAAGGCGCGCATCCGGGTCCAGATCTCCGCCGCCCATTCGGACGCGGACATCGACCGGGCCTTGGAGGCGTTCCGGAAGGTGGGGAGAGAAATGGGCGTTGTGAAGTGAACGAGTGAATTGGTGAATAGTGAATAGGTGAATCCGGTACGATATTTATCGTTTTGTTCCGCTTTTCCTATTCGCCCATTCACGTATTCACCCATTCACCTTCCCTATCATCCACTCCGCTATCCGCGTGATTTCCGGCCGGGGCAGACCGTGGAGCTCCACGAGCTCCACGGCGGCCTCCAGGCGCTCCCGGGCGAGCTCGGCCGTGACCTTGCGCCCCTCCTCCCGCCAGCGAAGGAAGTCGTCCAGCCCGGCTTCCAACTTCCGCCGAGCTTCCCGCTCCGCCCGGGAGGTCGCGGTGGTCCTTAGGGGGCCCGCGTCGAAGCGCACCAGGAGGGCGAAGTCCCGGGCGAAGGCCGGGTCCACGGCCCGGGCCCAGTGCAGGACCGAGCGGAGGATCCTCCGGTTCCGGGCGCCCGTGGAGGGGCTGGCCACGGGCTTGGCCGTGGGGGAGCCCGCCTGCCGCCACCGCTCCAGGACCGCGAAGAGGCAGTCCTCCGGGGACAGGGGGCCCCGCCGGCCGGTTTCCCGGACCGCTTCCCAGGGGTCGAAGGCTTCCGGATCGGGCGCCGAAGGTCGGGGTCCGCCCGTCTTGGCCTCCTCGTAGGCCTTCCGGAGCCGGAGAAAGGCCTCGTGGTTCCCGTCCGGCCCGTCGGGATGCAGGCGCTTGGCCCAGGCCCGGTAGGCGCTCTCCAGGGCCGCTCCGCGCAGGTCCCGGAGGGCCTCCTCCGGGTCGGGGTACAGCATGGGGGAAGTATAGTAGTGAATGGGTGAATAGTGAATTGGTGAATAGTGAATCGGGAAGTCGGCGTCGTACCCCTGCGTATCCGCCTGGGGATTTATGTAACCGCGATCGACAATACCGCTCTTATTCACCTATTCACCCATTCACCTATTCACGCCTCACGTGCTAGTATTTCCGGACGCGCGCCCCGCCGGCCGGCCCGGCCCGCGCATACGATAATCGACCGCCCCGAGGGTATTCGTGTTCCTCAAGAGTCTGGAAATACTGGGTTTCAAGAGCTTCGCCGACCGCACCCGTATCGAGTTCTCCCCGGGCATCAGCGCCCTCCTGGGTCCCAACGGCTGCGGAAAGAGCAACGTCGTGGACTCCATCAAGTGGGTGGTGGGGGAGCAGTCCGCCCGCAGCCTCCGCGCCGAGAGCATGGAGGACATCATCTTCAACGGCACGGAGACCCGGAAGGCTCTCAACGTCGCCGAGGTGACCCTGACCATCTCCAACGAGAACTCCTCCCTGGCCCTGGACGCCCCGGAAATCGCCATCAAGCGCCGCCTCTACCGCTCCGGGGAGAGCGAGTACTTCCTGAACGGCCAGGCGGTCAAGCTGAAGGAGATCCGGGAGCTCTTCTGGGACACCGGGATCGGGAAGAGCGCCTACTCCGTCATGGAGCAGGGCCGCATCGACCAGATCCTCTCCTCCAAGCCCGAGGAGAGGCGCTACCTCTTCGAGGAGGCCGCGGGGATCACCAAGCACAAGGTGCGGTCCCGGGAGGCGGAGCTCAAACTGGAGCGGACGGAGGAGAACGTACGCCAGGTCCAGGGCATCCTGGGCGAGGTCAAGCGCAGCCACGACACCCTCAAGTCCCAATCCGAGAAGACCCTGGCTTATCGGGCCCTGCGGGACGACGTGTTCCAGGCCGAGCTGGACCTCCACCTCCTCCGGCTCCGGGGCTTCGTCCAGGACAAGGCCCGCCGGGACGAGGAGGCCGCGGACAAGGTCCGTGCCCGGGACGCGGTCAAGAAATCCATCGACGACATCAACCTGAATCTGGAGGAGAGCCTGGACGTCGTCAACACGATGGAGTCCAAGCTCGTGGAGCACCAGAAGACCGTCTACGGCCTGGCGGTGGAGCGGGCGGGCAAGGAGAAGCAGCACAAGCTCCTGGCCGAGCGGGTCTCCGAGGCCAAGGCCAAGATCGACCAGGCCCGCCTGCGCCGCAAGGGGGCCCAGGAGCGTCTGGAAGGCCTCCAGGAGGAGGCCGAGGAGAAGGAAGGGGAGGTCCGCAGCCTCAAGGCCCGGATCCTGGAGATCGAGAAGAACATCGCCTCCTTCGAATCCAACATCACCGCCGCGGACGGCCGCATCCGGGACAACGAGGCGGCCATCCTGCGCTCCGAGAAGGGCATCGCCGACCTGGAGGCCGGTCAGGCTCAAGCCCAGAGAGAGCTGGACGCCCTCACGGACGACATCGTCCGGGAACTGGACGCCCGTCTCAAGGAGACGGGGTACTCCGCCAAGGAGCGCCGGGCCGCCGAGGAGGCCATCGACGGCCTCATCGCGGCGGTCCACGCCCGGCTGGCGGGCAAGGAAGCCCTCCTTTCGGACCTGGGCCGGCTCTCGGACTACAAGGCCGAGGACGCCCGGGCCCTGATCGAGAAGGCCCGGGCCGACCTGGAGGGCACCAAGGCCCGGATCGAGGAGCTGCGCGGCCTGTACGAGGCCTACAAGCGGACGACCCCCTCCTTCATCGACGAGTTCCTGTCCCCCGAGGGCATCATCACCCAGAAGCGGGCCGTGGACGAGCGGATCGCCCGGATCAAGGACGAGATCGCGGCCCTCAAGGAGAAGATCCTGGCCTTGAGGGAGGAGAACCGCCAGCTGGCTGAGCGGATCGACGAATACCGCAGGACCCTGGAGGAGCTCCGGGGCAACCGGATCCGGATGCAGACGCAAGGACAGGCCGCGGAGGAGGCCCTGACCCTCCTCAAGCGGGAAGTCGCCGTCCAGGAGGGGGTCCTCAAGGAGCTGGAGAACGAGGTCTACCTCGAGGAGAAGCGCCTGGCGGACGCCACGGAACAGCTGGCCGACCTGGACCAGGAGATCGCGGAGATCGAGACCAAGGGCCGCCGCCTGACCGCGGAGATGGAAAAACTGGAGCGGGACATCGCCCTCAAGAACTCGGACCTGGGCAAGCGCCAGGAGGATCTCCGGAAGAAGATGGATCAGCTGGGCCGCTTCCAGGCGGAGCTGGAGCGCATCCACCTGACCCTGGCCCAGACGGACACGGAGATCCGCAACATCAAGGACAACTTCCGGGAAACCTACTCCCGGGACCTGATGGAGTTCGAGGAGCGGATGTTCGAGATCCGCGTCCCCGTCCAGGAACTGCGGGACCGCCTCCAGGACCGCAGGACCAAGCTCAAGGACCTGGGCTCCGTCAACCTCATGGCCCCGGAGGAGTACGCGGAGGTCAAGGAGCGCTACGACTTCCTGTCCGGCCAGCTGGCGGACCTGGAGAAGGCGCGGGAAGACCTGAAGCGCATCACCGAGGAGATCCGCACCGAGAGCGCGGAGCTCTTCCTGGACACCTACAACAAGATCAAGAAGAACTTCCACAACATGTTCCGCCGCCTCTTCGGCGGGGGCCGGGGAGAGCTCCGCCTGGTGGACCCGGACCACGTCCTGGAGTCGGGCATCGAGATCTACGCCCAGCCCCCCGGGAAGAAGCTGGAGGCCATCAGCCTCCTGTCCGGAGGGGAGAAGAGCCTCACGGCCATAGCCCTCCTGTTCGCCACGTACATGGTCCGCCCCAGCCCCTTCTGCTTCCTGGATGAGATCGACGCGGCCCTGGACGAGGCCAACGTGGTCCGCTTCGTGAACCTCCTGCGGGAGTTCGGACGGATCAGCCAGTTCATCGTCATCACCCACAACAAGAAGACCGTGATCGGGGCGGACGCCCTCCTGGGGGTCACCATGGAGGAGTCCGGGGTCACCAAGGTCATCGCCGTCCGCCTGGAGCGGGGGGACGAGGGCCGCGCGGCCGCGCCGGAGCCGGAGATCGAACTGGAGGACGAGGACGTGGAGTACGAGTCCGGCCGGGAACTGGCTCCGGACGGGGCTTCCTAGGACCGCGGAATGAACCTCCGGGAGCTGGTCGACCGGGTCCGGAAAATCGTCTCGGCCCTGGCTTCCCGGCCGGGCGGGAAGGGCCGGCTTTCCGCCCCGTCCGGAGCGGACGCCGACGGGGAGGACGGGCTCTCCGGGCTCCTGGGCGGACCCTCCGCCTCCGCCCCTTCGGAGTTCCCCGGATTCGCCCCGCCCCCGAGCCTGGGCGACAGGATCCGGTCTTCCGCGGCCGACCTGGCCGGGCGGGTCCGCGGGAACCCCCGGGCCCTCCTGGCCGCGGGAGCCGGGCTCCTGTGCGTCGGAGTGGCGGTCCTCGCCGTCGCCCTGGTCCAACGTCCCCCGAAGCCCGTCGTCCCGGCCGTATCCGTGTCCCCCGAAGCCCTCTCGATCCTGCGGAGGATCCCCGTGCCCCGGCCGGATCCCCTGGCCGGGGAATCCGCCCTGGATCGCCCGCGGAAAGACCGATATACTGAGGAGGAGGTCGACCGGATGTGGCTCGACCTAGGCCTCCTGCCGGTGGACGCCCTGCGGGAGAGAAACGAGGCGGAACTCGAGGCCCTCCTTTCCGCGATGGAGAAGCGATGAGCACGACTCGGCGCCGCGGCGTATCCGGTCCGGCACGGTTCCTTCCGGCCCTCCTCCTCCTGGCCGTCCTCGCGACGGCGGCAGCCTGCGTAAGCGCCCCGAAGGAAGCCCCCGAGGAAGCTCCGGCCGCTGCCGAACCGAAGCCGGAATCCGCCGGGGATCCTCGTCCCGAGGTGGTCGAGATCCGGGGACCGGTCCCGCTTCCCGTCCGGATGGTCCTGGTCCTTCCGGACCCTGAACCGAAGCAGGCGATCGGCACGGCTTCCCGTCTTCCCGCGCCGCAGGCCGCTCCGGCCGCCTCCGCCGCGGCCCCGACCCTCGACGCTTCCGCGGTCTCCCCGCCGGTGGCGGTCCTCGTTCCGGCCGCGGAGCCTCCGAAGGCGGCCGCAGCCCCGGCCGAGAAACCCCCGGAGCCGAAGCCTGCGGTACCTTCCCCGCCCCCGCCCCAAAAACCGGCCGCCACGGCCGCGGTTCCCAAGACCTCGACCGTACCGGCAAAACCGGCCGCCCCCGCGGCCAAGCCTACGGCACCCGCCGCGGGCACGGCTTCCCCGGCTCCTGCGGAAGCCCCCCCTGCCGCCCGGCCCGCCCCCGCCCTGACCCCTGCCCCGGGGTCCTCGGCCCGGACGGTCCCGGAACCCGCCCAGGTTCCCGGCCGCACGGAGGAGGCGGTCCGGGGTTCGCCCCTGGAACTGCCCTTCCGGGGCTCCGGCTGGGTCTACCTGGGGGAGACGGGAGGCCGGGACGGACTCCGTTTCGAGACCCGGAAATTCGACGGCTCCCAGGCCGTCTTCCTCTTCACGGCGGAGCGTCCCGGGGAATACCAGCTCCGGTTCCAGAGGCAGGATCCC
>Ga0116153_10001562_pt1 | contig 20805 bp, 12 predicted proteins | sample AD_UKC028_MetaG_FD_89896 | JGI IMG/M metagenome (GOLD analysis project Ga0116153, IMG submission 89896) | Active sludge microbial communities of municipal wastewater-treating anaerobic digesters from USA - AD_UKC028_MetaG | ecosystem: Engineered > Bioreactor > Anaerobic > Digestate | place: USA...
AGGGACCCGACAAAAAGAGACAAGGCCGGATACAGCAGGATCGGCAAACCGATCATCATGATCAATGTCCGCCTGTCCCGCAGGCTTTCCCGCAGTTCTTTCAGGAAGATGACAAGGACAATTCCCCAGCGCATAGGGCGTTAGCCAAATTGAGACGCGGGCCGGTCTTGCGTTCTCGAACCTCTCGCGATCCTGTTGGTGGGAGGCTCATGGCTTGGCATAGCACAGGAACGCGTCATTCAAATTCGAGCAGGCCGTTCGAACCAGGATATCGCCCACGGAACCGTGATCGAATACGAGGCCCTCGTGAAGCAAATAGATGCGGTCGCACAAGTATTCGGCTTCTCCCATAATATGCGTCGACAACAGGATGGCCCGGCCGGCCTCCCGTTCCCGCCGGATGGATTGGATAATGAACTGGCCCGTCACGACATCCAACGCGGTTGTGGGCTCGTCCAGAATCAACACTTCGGGCTCGTGCAGAAAGGCGCGCGCGATGTTTGCCCGCTGTTTTTGACCGGTCGAGAGCGTTCCGCAGCGCCGCTCGGCGAAGTCGCGCATTTCCAGCATGGCCACCAGTTCCTCGATGCGACGCCGCAGCCGGGATTCCTCCATCTGGTAAAGCTGTCCGAAATACCGCAGCATTTCAACCGGCGTCAGCCTTTGGTAAGGTTGCGTGTCTCCCGAAAGAAAACCCAGCCTGCGCTTGGCCTGAAGCGGATCTTCGCGCAGATCCACTCCTTGGATCCGGACCCAGCCCGCGCTGGGCGACAGGATCCCGGCCAGGATTCTCAACGCGGTGGTTTTTCCCGCGCCATTGGGGCCGAGCAGACCCACGATTTCTCCCGAGTGCACCTTCAGGCTGATGCCTTTCAGGGCTTGAATCGGCCCGAAGGACCTTTCCAGATTTTCCGCCTCGAGGATGGGAATCACAGGCTCCATCTTTCACCCAGGACCCGCGCCGCCAGGTTAATAGCGCCTGAGCTGGTAAAACCGCAACGCACCCGGCGCGAGGTTGGTGGCGACCAAGGCATCCCCCCGGTTCACGATGGGACGGTCGACGACCGACCAGACCGTGTTCGTCGATTTGAATGCGGGGGCCGATTCGAGCACAAACGTGATGCCCGACAGGGGCCACGCCAGGTTAAGGCGGTTTGAAGGGGCCGCGATCCCCTGGATTTGCGGGAGCTCGGCAGGAGAATCCGTCAATCCCATCAGATGCCTGCAGACCAGGGCCGCCAGAACGCTGGTCCCGGCGGCGTTCGGATGCACGGTGTCGGGGAACCACTCGGGATGCCCGGACATGGCTTCGTGCACATCGATGAGGGAATGCCCTGTGAGTTCGCAGAGGCCGCGAACCGCCGGGGCGATGTTGGTGCTCACAATGCCGGGATTAATGCTGAACGCGCCGGTCTTGTAGACGGGACACGGCGTGCAAAGGAACAGCCGGGGATGGCTGGGCAGGTTGGTGTAGACGGCGATCAAATCCAGATAATCCTGAACATAGTTTGTTCCGTACCGCCAGTTTTGAGGTTTCGAGTCGTTGCTGCCCAGTTTGATAATGACGATATCGGGGTGGAAATTGGTGCTGCTGGCAAAGGCCGATTGTTTCCAGTAGGGCATATCGCCTTTTTTCAAGAGGGTGGTTCCGCTCACGCCAAAGTTACGAACCTGGTATTGGGTTCCCATCAGCTTCGAAAGCTTGCCGGGGTAGCTTAGGTTCACGGGATCCGATAAACCGGATCCTTGGGTTATGCTGTCTCCCACGCAGGCGACCTTCAGGGGAACGGGGTCCGGAAGGGTGGCGCCTGGCGCCAGGGTCGCGGACAGAATGAGGAGGCAGACCGCGATCCAGGCCGGACCCGATCCATGGCAAGGCCGGGTTCTTGTGGCTTCAGCGGGCTGGAAATAGATGCGGAAGAACCAAGACATATCGTCAAGATAAAAGTATTTTCGCGCGAAGCAAGCCTTTAGACCGGTTGCCATAATAAGTTTCCGAATGGAAATCTATTTTGGCAATCGGTCTAGCACCCAGCAATTCTGCCGATAAGCCGATCGTTTCGGACGGCCGAGTTCCGCGAGGCCCTGGAATCCAATTTTTTGGACTCGCGGCGCTCCGAAGGGTTTCTGGAGCCAGAGGACCGGCGCGGTCATTTCCCGGATGGCGTTTGGGATGAATGTTCAGAGTCAGTCTTTTCGAATGACGCGGTAAAACCGCTGGCAGGCCGGCTCGAGAATTGAATCGACAAGCCGCGCGGTGTCACCGGTGGCTCGGATGCAATCTCCCAGGTTCATCCAGCCTTCGGAACCGGCGGTGTCCTGGAACTGGACCTGGTAGGTGCTGCCCGGTTGGCTGGCCCATTCGATCAGCAGTTGTCGTTCATTGGCCAGACAGGCGTTGTGAATGACGAGGGGCCGCGGATGGACTGGCGCCAGGCTGTTTTCGCTTCCAGGAGTGGGATAGGAGAAAAACGCGGCATTGCCAGTTTGGCCGTTGGGCCATCGGCCTTGGCTTACGTTGGGGAATTGTTGAGTGAACACGACCGCATCGACCAACCGGCCATCGGGTGAAAACAGGGCGATGGCTTCTCCGTCCTGATTCAGTTTAAAGTCCGCGTGAAGACTCTTTCCGGGTCCGTTAAGGGTGGGTTGGCCGTCAGCCCAGATCACCAGGTAAGCCTGAGGATTCAGCGTTGTGCCGGCCGGAATGATCCATCGGACCGCACTGGTCAGATTGTCGGTCAAGCTGTATCCCGACAGGTCGATTGCGGTTGCCGACGGATTGAACAACTCAAGCCAATCGGAAGACCGGCCGGTATCGGGATTCGGGAGACCATTGTCGTTCTCGGCCATCCACTCGTTGATCACAATAACTGGAAATGCGGGGCCAGGCATGTTGATCTGCCCCGGCGTGGGATTCGGGAGCAAGCCCCGAGAACCGGCCGGATTGTGAGGATTGAGAAAGCCGAAAGATTCATCGGCCTGGATCGGGCCGTAAGCAAGGTAATCCACCACGAGATCATCCTGGCCCAAGTGCTGGACCAGCGCCACCGAACCTGTGTCGCCTTCAAGACGCCAGTTCGCATGCCACTCGCCCGGGACGGTTTCCTCGGGATGCCCATCGAGCCACACGAGCCGGTATTGGCCGGGCTCGAGGATGGCGTCCTCCGGGAGACTCCAACCCATCGAGGCCTCGAGATGGGGGCGAAGACTCAGGCCAGCCAAGGCAATGGGTTTGGAGGAGAGGTTGACCAGTTCGACCCAGGGTTCGCGGTGTCCCTGTTGATCGGCGGGTCCGTGGGTGTTGATCGGTTGGACTTCGCTGAGGAACACCTCCGGCAAGGGAATGGCGTCCCAGGCGGTGGAATTGGGGGCGCCGGGAGTGGCGGCGCGATCAGGGGCCAGGGAATGCTCTGAGACCAGGGCGCCATCATCGGTGCGGATGGTTAGGTCGTTGCCGTTGGTGCTGGGAAGGTACCAGTAGCTCAACGTGTAGACCTGGCCCGGTTGGAGCGGGGAGATTGATTGCCAGAGCGCCGTATCTGTGGAACCGCCACCCCGACTGGCGATCAGGTGAAGGCTGGATTGCCCGGAGTGCCTGATCTGGGTGCTCAGGGTGGAGGCGGCGTGGTTGGAGGAGACCGTCCATGTATTCGTCAACGGCAATTCGAAGTCCCCGTTTTGAACCAGGTTTTCCCCTGGGTCAGAGTCAAGGCCGGCGACCAACCGGAGATCGTCCACATAGGTCTCTCCGCCCCAGTGGATCGAGGGATCTATCAGGCGTTTGAGTGAAAACGGCGCCGACATCGAGCCGTTGGGAGAGGACTGGCTGAAGGTGCCGGTGATGGTTTGTTTTTCCGGATCGAGTTTCCCTTGCCAGCGAACGGTGCCGGCCTCCGGGGGAAATTCGAAGGTCACTTTAAGCTCTTGGTATTGGACTTTGCCGAAGGGAACGCTGCCTTCTTCGCTGATGAATTCACCCGCCCAATGGGTGCCATTGCGATGGAAAATTGCGGACATAGGGTAGGATTGACCGGGGAACTCGATCGCCCCATCCCATGGGCCGGTGATATCGAGGGGATCGGAGGCTGCCTGCCGGGGAGAGTGATAAACCAACAGCTTGGATCCGGAAGCCTGTCCCGTGACACGCACCTGTTTCCAGACCGGGACTCGGAGGGATTCCGGATCGATGGCATACCAGTTGGCGGAACGATTATTGTCTTGAGGCGGATTTTTTAGCTGGAGCGAAGCTCCGGGCAGGCGGGCGGCTTGGGGCCAGGGGGGCGTGGAAGCGAAAGTGACCTCATCGAGGACTTCGTCGAGTTGCGGCACAGGGCCGCGTCGAACCAGACGCAACGTTTCTCCTTCGGTTTTCAGATTGCCCGCAAATTCGCCGATGATCTTCACGCCGTTGCCATAGACAGCGGTGAAGATCGCCCGGTTCTTGACTACAACCAGGAATTCTTTCGGACCGATGAGGGTGCCGGGCGGAAAGTCAAAGTCCGTTCCCTCCAGACGGCAGCCCGTCAAATCAAATACGCTCCGTGTCGAGGCATTATGAATCTCCACAAACTCGGCGCCCGCCTCGGAGGGAGAGGCCAGGATTTCATTGAGAACGAGAGCGCCGGCTGGCGACTCCATGGGGGCAGTGTTGATGAGGGTGAGGGCCGCCACGGCGGATCGCAGCAGAATGTCCTGGGCCGTGAATCCCTCGATGGCAAGCACGTTCGTGGGTTCAGGAAGGGGAACTTTCGCCTGCCAGCTCAAGAGGGACGTCCACACCACCGGGTAGGGCGTGCCATTAAACTTCATAGTGTCGACCTCGATCGGAGCGGTGCCCTCGAGCGTAATCCAATTCTGATTCGTGACCAGCGTTGGCCCCGCGATGTTCGTAACCGCGAAGGTGGCCGCGAAATTGGTGAGGTATCGCTGGAGGTAGGTTTGACGGGACCGAATCCAGGTTTTGATGCTGGCCGGAGAACCGACGGAAAGGCCGTTGGCCTTGAAGGCGGCATAGCGGGCGTCGAGGATAGGTTCGGCCTGTTCGAGCGCCATCGGGCCGGCGGCAATTTCCTGAAGATTGCGCAAATAGGCCCGGGCATACTGGGGATGGCTGTAGATTTTGGCCATGGCGCGATCGGCATAGTTGAATTGAAAGAGGTCATCACCGCTGGGCCCGTCGGAACCGCTATTGCCCAGCACGATATTAAAGTCCCAGATGAGGAGTTTCCAGGGCCCCTGGGTCGGTTTATAGGCGAACATGTTCTGGGCATTGCGATTGCCAAAGCTGTCCCAGTTGCCGACGGCGTGTTCCAGGGCAAAGGTGCGCAGCCATTGCGGCATGTCGGCCACCGCGCTCATGTTTTCCACATAAGGGCCTGAGAGCGGTGTCTGGGCGGCGTCGATCAGGCCGAAGAGGCTGGCATAATTGTTGGCGGTGCCGTTCATGGCGCGAGGGGCAAAGTTCCAGCGATAGCGGGCCAGTTTCTTCGCCCCACCCGTGGTAGTGTAATTATTGAGGGTGCACCAGGAGGCGAGCTGAAAACCGGGCGTGTTGGCTAGGCTCGAATCGAATTCGTACCACCCATTAATCTTGTAAAGGTCGCCATCGGGATCCTCGGGGAAATGCTCTCGGACCCCATCGGCATTCGGCACCTGGGTGTCTTCCATGAGCGAGCCTCGTCGGACGCCATTGACGTAGGTGACGACGTAACGCTGGTAGTTCCAGGGCAGGTCCAGTTGGCGGGCCATCCAGTAGGCGACCTGCTCGCGCTGGATCGAGGGATCGTCTCCGGGACTGTTGCCGGGTGCATGCAATTTGTTGAACGAGGAGGTGCCCAGCAGCTGATTGTCCTCGGGAAACCGCAGGGCGTAACTGCAGGCCGGGCCGGTCGGCGAATTATAGAGAGTCTGGTGCCAGGGACTTCCGGTCAGTCGCGCGCCCATGTTGTAGACCACGCGTTCGTTCCCATATACAAATGTGCCGTCGAGGTCTTCGTTGCTCAGCACGGGCCGGCTTTTCCAGGCATTCACGGTGGCAGTGGATAACCATAAGCGATAGGTGCCGAAACTGCTGACTGGTTTGGCTTCGCCGAAACGCACCAGACATTCCCGCGCCGGGGCGTCGTCCGGGAACCTCGCGTGGGTTCCGTCCGAAGAACCATCCCGGGCCTCCAGGTAAAAGGCGACGGTTACCCCACCCGCCTGGCCGGGAATCCGGGCGCTGTAACAGCCATCCCCCGCCGCCTCGTCCCCAAGGGTTCCGTCATCGAGCATGGGCGCATGGATCCAGTTGGCGCCCGGATCCAAGCGATAAACCAAGTCCAGGCCGGCCACTCCATCGGAGTCCTGAACGCGGGCCGTCACCAGGGTGTCCTGGCCGGATTCAGGCAGGGCAGGTTGATGGTTGACCGCATAAACGGCGGGGCCTGCGTTGGCAACCGCCCGGCTATTGGGCAGTCCTGGAGTTCCCAAATTGGCGGGGATCAACATGCGGCCTGTGGCCTCGAGATAGTTGCCTTTGAGGCGAACTACGATTTCCGGAAATCCGCACAGCCACCGGACCCTCGCTCGCAGGGTGGCCGTTTCGCCAGGAACCAGCAGCGAGCTGCGTGTGATGGGGGACCGGATACAGTTGACGCCGGTGTCTCCCTGGTTGGACGCCCGCACATGCAACGATTGGGTGCTGTCGAAGCCTTCCGTGGTTTCCAGGCTGGATCGCACATGATCACCGCGCGTCACCCACGGAGCTATGCCGGACTCGAAGCCAGGATTGGCCAGAAGATTGGTGCCGGTTCCCTGGCTCAGAATCTCCACATTGTCCACAAGACACTCGCCGGCTTCCAGCAGGAGAATCTGGACCGAGTCCATGCTCCCCACCCCGAGATCCAGCACGCCGGTGGCTTCGACAGACGTCCAACCAGCCTTTCGGGTTTCATCGCTGTCGGCCCAGTTGGCGGCCAGCCGGGCATTGCTCCGGGCATCGATCAGTTCGAGGCTGCTCCCGCCGCCGTCAGACCATCGTCCCCAACGTCCCCCGGTGCCATAGGTGACCTCGGTCACCTCCACAAATCCTCGCTCCGTCAGTCCCGAGTTGGCGTCCACGTTCTGTTCCGGACGCGCCAAGGCCAAACGCTCGCCGCTGTTCGAGAGTTTGCCCGCAAAATCTCCGACACAATTCGCCGCATTGAGGTGCGCATAATTTTGCCGGAGATGCCCAGCGTTTTTTGCCACCACCAAATACCCCCCCGCGGGAAGAATCGTGCCCGCTGGAAATTCATAGTCGATCCCGGACGTGAATCTCCATCCGCCGAGATCCGCCGCAGACGATCCCCGGTTGTGCAATTCGAGGTATTCATCGTCCTCCTGCTCCGAAATGGGATGATACATGATCTCATGGATGACAATGTCCGAAGATTGACGGAGCGCATTGGCGGATCCCGGGGTGGGCGCCGAGAGGGGATAAAGTTCGGGCGCCCCATCTGGATCACAGCCGACGGTGACTCCCGGTCCCTGGGCGCCAATCGACAAGGCTTTCAGCACCCGGGTGCCATCCGGATTCACCCAATACAGACGCTCGCCGGTGGCGTTCAGGCCGAAGCCCAGGCTGGATTCCCTGAACACCGCGAATCCGCGTGGCCCCAGCACGGTGCCGTCCGGGATGCGAAATTTGTTGACCGTTGGATCGTCGCTGAGGAAACAGCCTGAGATATCGATGGGTGCCGCGCTTGGATTGTAGAGTTCGACGAAATCCTCTTCGGGGGAGTCGCTGTTGGCGAGGACCTCGTTGATGACCACGTGATCCAGAGGAGCATCGGGCAATCCGTCAACCCCTCCGGGCGATCCGCCTTTGTTCCCGCTGTGGGACCACGCCGACGGATTGGCCTCACCAAAAGAAGGACGCGCCAGGACCAGCGAATGGCCGGTCCCATCGGCCGCGACCGGCCAGGGATGGCTGTCTTCATACGCTACTTCAAGCAGAACCGACCCGATCCGGTTGAGCAGACGAATCGTTCCCGAAGATTTCAGCGCCCCCGTGAAAGATCCGTAGACGCTGGCCAATCCGTAGACCGCCTTCAGATCGTCCACCGATCGAGCGACCACCAGGAAGCCGCCCCCGGGAATGAGGGTGCCTTCGGGAAAAACATAATTCACCTCTCCCGAGATCCGGTAACCACTGAGGTCTTCATAAAACGGATTCGCATTGAAAAGTTCGATGAATTCGAGCTGCCGGCCATCGGTTCGTTGAGGGGGGTGGTACATGATTTCGGTGATCGCCAGGCCGGTTTTGCGGCTGCTCGGGCCGAGGGGCTCGCGAGGAAGCCTCCGGGCTTCTCCGGGATTCCGCGCGTCCCGCAATTCCTCGAAGCGGGCTTTGACGGGAGCGTTGTCCGCTCCTCCTCCGGCCACCAGTCCCACCTGGACGGTGTTGGACAAGGCCAGTTCAACCGATCCTAAAACGCGCCAGTCTTCCCCGTTGCAGCTGGCGTAGCCCGTGAACACGGTTCCCGCCCGTCGCATCCGCAGCCATGTCAAGGGATAATTCACGGGAAACGAACCGGTGGCGGCTGTCATGGCGCCTGGATCTTTGCGGCTTTGAAAGAAACAGCCGCACAAGGTGGGCGTGGCGACCGCGGCGGCGGCACGGCTGTCCGCCGCGAGGGATTCCCGCGCCATCAGGCCCGCCTTGGCCCAGAGATCGCCGGCGTCCAGGGCGATTATCCGGACCTGAACATCAAAGTCTCCCGTGCGTGTTTCAAACAGAAACCGGCCCTGATCGGCCACTCCCCCGATTGGGGCGCCGGTGGTTGTGAGCACGTAGCCGTTCGTGACGACCAGGGTGCCGCCAGGCTTGGCGGGCGCGCCCAGGTCTTCCGAGACCATTTCGCCGCGCGCAAGAACATTGCCCAATAGGAAACTGGCGGCCTGCGCAACACTCAGCCAGGGCAGGATCCAACGACTGGCCTTCTCCAAACGAAAACACTGCTTCATAGATCAGATGCTTTAACCCGCCGCGCCGTGTTCGGGTTACATCGGGTTCGTGATCGAGGCGCGCCAATAGGACCCCGCTCGCGGAGATTAGTTACGGGGAAAATGGAGGATTCGGACGCAAAAGGTCAGGTGGACGGCGGCGGCGTACCGATGGGTTTGACCGGGAAAAGACCAGGGGTGGATGAGGGGGGGTATCCGAGGATTTTTCTGACGCGATTCAGCAGTTCGGTGGGGCTGAAGGGTTTGATGACATAATCGGCGGCGCCGAGGTCGAGGCCACGCTGCATGTCGGCGTTCTGTGTGCGCGCCGTCAGCATGACCACGGGAATCTGCCTCAGTTCGGGCGATTCCTTCAAGCGATGCAGCACCTCGAAGCCATCGAGCAGAGGCATCATGCCATCCAGAATCACCAGGTCGGGTTTTTCGGTTCGCACCAGGCTCAGGGCGGCTTCTCCGTCTTTGGCCATGACGACTGCAAAACCACTTTGCTTCAGCTTGAAATTAATCAACTGAAGTGTCATGGGATCATCCTCAGCCACTAGGATCTTCGTCATGCCGCAAAACTACACTCCCCTTGGACGCAAACAAGCCAATTCAAAGCGCCGGATCGGATTTCGACGCCATGGCCACGGCCATCGCAAAACGCCGCATCTTGTCCGCATCCTTCTTGCCGGGGGCCGACTCCACGCCGCTGGACACGTCCACGGCGTAAGGCCGCACCTGTTCGATGGCGGACGCCACATTGCCGGGGTGGAGGCCTCCGGCCAGGATAATCGGCCGCCCCCACGCCAGGGTCTCTCGAGCCAGCGACCAGTCGAAGGCTGTGCCGGTGCCTCCGGACCGGCCCGGAACATGGGTGTCCAGCAGCCAGGCATCGGTCGCGAAACGCGGCAAATCCACCAGCGAATCCCGGTCCCGAATACGAAAAGCCTTGATGACCCGCACCCCCGGCCAGCCTCGGCAGAATTCGGGGCTTTCGGCTCCGTGCAACTGCACCGCGCCGAGCCCGCATCGTTGCGCGGTGCTCCAAATCGTTTCCCGGTCGGCATCGACAAACACGCCGACCGTCGCCACCAAGGGCGGCAGACAGCGAATGATTTCCGCCGCGGCACCGGCGTCCACCTGCCGCGGACTGTTTGCAACAAAGACAAATCCCAATGCGTCCGCGCCCGCCGCGATCGCTTCGAGCGCATCCTCGCGGTTTGTAATCCCGCAGATCTTGATTCGGGTCCGAGTCATCGGCGCCCTGATTTAGACATATCCGACGGCTCGGAATCACGAAAAATCACTCGTGACCCGGAGGCTTGTTCCTGTCATGCTGAGGGGGTGACGCTGATCGAAGCCCAGGTTTTATTGGACGACTTTCGCGCCGATCGAGCGACGCGCGAGCAGGTGCTCCAGGCATTCCAGGCCGCGCCGCTGGCGGACCTGGGATACGCCCAGGTCGACACCCATCGTTCGTTGCGGCAGGGATTCCCCGAGGTGATCTACGGTGCGGGCAAGACTCCAGAGCAGGTGGCGGGCATTGCGGAAAAAATCCTGGAACGGGAAACCTGTGTTCTGGCGACGCGGGTCACGCCCGATCACGCCCGGCTCTTTCAATCGCGTTTTCCGGAAGCGGTCTACCACGCCGAAGCCCGGTGTCTAACCCTGGAAAAGAGGCCTCATCCCAAGCGTTCGGGCACCATCGCCGTGCTCTGCGCGGGCACCAGTGATCTCCCCGTGGCGGAAGAGGCCGCTGTGACGGCCGACATTATGGGCAACCGGGTGGAGCGCCTGTACGACGTGGGCGTGGCCGGATTGCACCGGCTGCTGGCGCGGCTGGATCTCATCCAACAGGCTCGGGTTCTGGTGGTGGTGGCGGGGATGGAGGGGGCGCTGCCCAGCGTCGTGGCCGGATTGGTGTCCCGCCCGGTAATCGCGGTCCCGACCAGCGTGGGTTACGGGGCCAGTTTTGGCGGCGTGGCCGCCTTGCTCGGGATGTTGAATAGTTGTGGCAGCGGGGTTACCGTGGTCAATATCGACAACGGCTTTGGCGGCGGTTACGCGGCCAGCCTGATGAACGCCCTGGCAGCCGGCGAGTGAAGGCTCAACGCTTGCGGCCGAGGCCAAAACCACATCGAACAAACGGCATCGTATGACAACACTTTACCTGGACATCTTCAGTGGCATCAGTGGCGACATGTTTCTGGCCGCGCTGATGGATCTGGGGCTGGATCAGTCCCAGCTGGAGTCGCAGCTTCAACGTCTGGGCGTCGGCGGATATCACCTCCACGTGGCGCGCGATCGGCAAAACCAGATCGAAGGAACCCGTCTCACCGTTCATTGCCATCCCGCCGAATCCCCGTCCCCTGAGCACTCCGAGTCCGACCACGGACACCCCCACCCGCCCCATCACGCTGAGCCCTCTCACTCGCAGGGACGTTCCTTTGCCGACATCCGAAACCTGATCCGGACCAGCCCCCTCTCCGACTGGGTGAAACAGAAGTCCATCGCCGTTTTTGAACGCATCGCCCTGGCCGAAGGCCGGATTCATGGCTGTCCGGTCGAGGCGGTCCATTTTCATGAGGTCGGCGCGGTGGACTCGATTGTGGACATTGTGGGGGCATGCGTTGCCTTGGAGATGCTGGGCAAACCGCGAGTGCTGGCCGGACCGGTCGTGGAAGGCACCGGCTGGATTGAGTGTGCTCACGGCCGTCTGCCGCTTCCGGCGCCAGCGACCCTCGCGATCCTCGGCGCCCGCGGGATAGCCATCACCCAATGTGATGTCCCCACGGAAATGGTCACTCCCACCGGAGCGGCCATCATGGCTGAGTTCGTCGAGCACTTTGGACCGATGAGCAGCCTGGTAGCCAGCAAGGTCGGATACGGCCTGGGGACTCGAGTCTTTCGCGATCGTCCAAATGTCCTGAGAATCGTGCTCAGCGAGGCCCCTGCGGCGGTCCATGACTGGGAAGTAGACCAGATTGGCGTCCTGGAGACCAATATCGACGATCTAAATCCTGAAGTGCTTGGGCACTTTGTTGATCTCGCCCTCAGCCAGGGGGCGCTGGACGTGTTTCACACGGCGGTGCAAATGAAGAAGAACCGGCCCGGAGTGAAACTGACCGTCCTCTGTTCGCAAACCGACATGGATCGATTGACCGAACTGATGCTCTTGGAGACCAGCGCTTTTGGGGTGCGGCGCCATGTGATGGAACGTCGCAAACTGGTCCGGGAATTTGCCGTAGTGGACACTCCGTTCGGCCCCCTCAAAGTCAAGCTTGGCAAGTTGGACGGCCAGGTCGTCCAGGCATCCCCCGAATATGAATCCTGCAAGGGATTGGCCCAGCAGGCGGGTGTGCCCTTAAAGCAAATCTACGAATTCGCCAATGAATTCTACCACGAAAACGCCCAGCTATGATCGATGCTGAACTCCTAACTATCCTCTGCTGCCCGGAAACCCATCAGAGCCTCGAGTGGGCCGACGCGCCATTAATCGCCGAGGTCAACCGCAAGATCGCAGGCGGCCAGGCCTCCAATCGGGGAGGAAAAACGGTCACAGAACCGATCGAAAACGGTCTCCTCCGGTCCGATCGGACTGTCCTCTATCCTGTCCGTGACGGGATTCCAGTGCTTTTGGTTGAGGAAGGCATTCTGTTGTAGTCCAGGAAAATTAATCCGTCCTTGATCTTCAGCGGAATGGGTTTGAGCTTTTGCCCCGCGCAAGGCCCCTCGACGCAGAGGCCCGACCTTGGATCATAGAGCGCGCTATGCGTCTGGCAGATGAAATATCGGCCGTCTCGCGTGAAGAACCGGCCCAGGCCATAATCCAGAGACACCGGCAGATGACGGCATTCGTTTTCAAACGCCACCACCTGACCCTGGTAACAGGCCACAAAACCCTCGATCTTCTTACGCCCGCGTTTAAAGTTAAACTTAACGGAACGACCTTCGGTCATTTCCTCGACAGTGGCCAGGGGGGATTGCTTTGGCATGGGTTGCGATCGGTACAGTGCGGCTCGCGCCGTTCCGTCACCGTTCCCTTATTCATAGAACGAAGGGACGGCTCAAGGCAAGCCGGTTTGGTCCTCGATGAAAAAGCCGTTGTCTTTGGGCATCCGTTTCCGGATGATGGGTGGCACCAATGAACTGGCGTATACTGCGTCATGCCGCCTGGTTGGATAGCCGGGCGCACTTTGTGGCGGGCATTCCCCAAGGAGGCGCCTTGCTGGATCTGGGCACCTCCGATGGCGAAACTCTGGGTCACTTTGGCGAATTGCGGCCCGATCTCCGCCTGCGCGCGGTCGATCTGGGAAATCCTCCCTCGCCGGATCGTGTGCGGTGTGAATTCCACCGGGCGGATTTGGAACAGGACCGGCTCCCTTGGGGGGATGGCTCCATGGATGCCATCACGTGCATGCATCTTGTGGAGCATCTCCGCCGTTACGATCATCTGATGCGGGAAATCGCCCGCTTGCTGCGCCCGGGCGGCCGTCTCTATCTGGAAACCCCGCATCCCCGCACCGCCTTTTACTCGAGCGCTTCGCATGAGGCGGCCGGCACGTTCACCTTGAATTTTTACGATGACCCCACCCATGTGCGGCCGGTGTCCACCGGGGAAATGGCCCGGTGGTGCCGGGAGGCCGGATTAGTCGTGATGCGCACCGGCATTTCCCGCAACTGGCTGTTCGCTGCCTCCTGGCCCTGGTACTGGCCGCGGCGTTCGAGCCGCCAGAAATGGACCGCGCGAAGCCACTGGCTCGGTTGGTCTGCCTTCCTGACCGCCACAAAATAGTTACAAATTATTAGCGTTGAATTTCTTTGAGAATGATTCTAAAAGATTGATCATATTAATAAACGTTTGCCCGTGATTTTGATTTTACTGCTGTTTTTTTGCTCCGGCGCGACCGCTTTGGTTTACGAAGTCCTGTGGGCAAAACATCTCTCCTTGATGTTTGGCAGCACGATCCAGGCGCAGGCTTTGGTTTTGGCGGTCTTTATGGGAGGGTTGGCTGCTGGAAACCGCCTGGCGGGCATCTGGGCGGATCGTTGGCGATGGCCGTTGAAAATGTATGGTTTCCTGGAGATCGGCATCGCCCTGTATGCCTGTTTTTTTCCCAAATGGTTCGAATGGACAGACCGGATTCTGGTGGGGGTAGGCCCCTGGCTGGCCGGTCGGGGGCTGCTATTCCTCTTATTCAACTGCGCGTTGGGAGCCGGATTGCTGTTGGTGCCGACAACCCTCATGGGGGCCACCCTGCCTTTCCTGGCGGGGTGGCTCGAGCGACAGGGCGTGGACTCGGGACGGCGCATTGCCCGATTTTATGCGCTGAACAGCTTAGGGGCGGTGCTGGGGGCTTGGCTCGCCGGGTTTTGGCTGGTCCGGGCGTTGGGATTGGATGCGTCGATTCGGATGGCGGCCTTGTTGAACGGTCTGGTTGGGGCCGCGGCGGTCTTGATGGGCAGCCGAGAGCAGCTGGATCCCGCGACCGCCCAAAACCAATCCATTCCCGGCCGGGATGCGGTGTCGGCCGCTCTGCGTCGCGGGTGCTGGATTGTTGCGTTTTCCGGGGCGATGGCGATGAGCTTGGAGGTGCTCGCCGCCCGGGCACTGGCCTTGATCACGGGAGGATCGCTGCAGGCGTTCGCGTTGGTGCTGATGGCCTTCATCCTGGGCATTGGACTGGGCAGTTCGATGATTGCCTCCCCGCGGCTTCGTTTGGCGCGCGGGCTCGCTGGCACGGCTGTTTTGCTGCTCGCGGCCGCGGTCTGGGTGGGAGGACTGGCCATCTGCATTGAATATTGGGTGGAAGTGTATCGAAAGGCCCGCGTCGGTTTGGCCCGCAATGAAGCGGGGTATGTGTATCACCAATGCCTGGTCGGGATTCTGGCGATGGGAGTTCTGGGTTTGCCGGCTGGGATGCTCGGCGCAATTTTACCGCTTTGGATCAGGACCATCTCAAAGGAATCGACTGTCCTGGGCTTTGCTGTTGGCCGGCTGTTGACTTGGAACACCCTGGGTGCGGTGTTCGGCTCTTTGGCGGCGGGTTTCGTGATCATGCCGTTCCTGGGGTTGCGGGGGGCTTTTGGATTTGTCGCGTTTGGGCTTTGCCTGGTCGCTCTCGGGCTGGCCCGGCTGGATCGAAACCGGAAACTGCAGTCCATGGCGGTTGGATCCGGCGTGGTGCTCGGCCTCGGATTCCTGCTGGGCGGCGAGGAGTGGCGTCTGACCCTGGGCTCCGGCGTTTACCGGGCGCGGGAAAAAGCCTATGAACCGGCAGCCGTGGCACGATACAAGCAAACCCATCGCCTGCTGTTCTACGAAGACGCCCCCGATGCCACGGTCGCAGTCGAGGAAACTCTGGTGCCCGGCCGGGAATCCGGCACCCTATCGCTCCGCATCAATGGCAAAACCGATGCCTCCACGACGGCCGATCTTTCCACTCAAATGCTGCTCGCCCATTTGCCCATGATCCATCGCCCCAACAGTCAGGATGCCTTTGTGTTGGGGCTGGGCAGCGGTATCACCGCCGGAACACTCCTTGCCTATCCGGATGTCCGGATTGTCGTCGCGGAGAATTGCGAACCGGTTCTGCGAGCGGCCCGGTTCTTTGCGCCCTGGAACCGCGATGTCCTCGATAGCCCCCGAATCAACCTCCAGCGGCAGGACGGACGGATGGTGCTCAAACTCTCCCCGCAGAAATATGACGTCATTATCAGCGAACCTTCCAATCCGTGGACGGCTGGCGTCGGGAGCGTTTTCAGCCAGGAGTTCTTTAGACTGGCCGCCGATCGGCTGAAACCTGGCGGCCTCATGGTCCAGTGGTTTCATGTCTATGAAATGAACGATCCCATTGTGGCGATGATCCTGCGGACCTTTCATTCGGTTTTTCCTCATTTCGAGATCTGGGATACCGCTTACGGAGATATTGTGCTGATCGGAAGCTTGTCTCCCTGGGATCTGGATCGCGCGTCGGTCGACAAGGTTTTTGCCCTGGAATCACCAGCCGATGATCTTCGAACCCTGGGCGTCGGACGGCTCCCCCTGTTGCTGGCACGGCAACTGGCGTCCCAACGAACGGCATATGCCATCGCGGGCCCCGGCCCGATTCAATCCGACCTGTTCCCCATCCTCGAATACGAGGCGCCTAAAGCGTTCTATGTCGGTGAAGCGGCCAGTTTGTTGCAGGGATTCGATGAGCGCACTGTCCAATCCGCACTGGCTCCCGAGGACAAACGGGCATGCCTGGCCGAGTTGGGTCCAGTTGAACTCAAGGCCATTTTTGGTCCCTTCCGATCCGTGAACCCCCAAATCATGCAATACCTGGAATGGTACGGGGAAATCTCACGCAAGGAAATCCAGTATGCCGCTCCCCTTAGCCAGCATTCCTTGCCCACCATCTTCCGCCCCCCGGACATTCCTTTTCAGATGATGCCCCTTGCCGACGGATCAACCCGGGAGGAACTGATCCTGTGGGAAGCCGAGAGATCCCTCTACGAATCGCCGGAGCAAACCGAGCAGGCCCTGGGTGTCATCCAGTCCGTTTTACAGTCCTGGCAGGGAGGTTCCTTGCCGAAAAAACTGGAGACTGCCGCCCCCCGTTATGCAGGATTAGCCGCGCGAACCTGTTTTCGCCAGAATAACCTCCCCCAGGCAGCCGAATTTGTGAAACTCGGATTAAAGTTGGCGCCAACAGATCCTTACCTGAGCTATTACCAGCGCGTCCTCGAGGGCAATCGATGAGCGGCTCATCCCGGGCGCCTCACCACTGGCCCGGAGACGCTCCGTCCAAAAGCGAAAGTTATTTTTGCGCAGATTCTTGAGCTGTCGCTTTTCCCGCAATCTCTTCCCAATAATCTGTCGACCGCTGAAACTTCAATCGAGCCGTGCGCCGGTCAACTCCGTCGCTGGAGAGTGCTGAGGCTTCCACCTGATGGTTGCCGTCCGGCAATGCAAACCGGACACTGAAGGTTCCATCCGGCCGCAAGTCAATACGACGTCCCGCCAGAGTGACGGTTGCGTCGGGTTCGGTCGCCCCATAAACGATCAGCTCGGCGTGCACGTTGAACCAGAATTGACGCGGCGCTGAAATCCCACCCGGGGCTTCCCCATAACTCGTGCCGGCATCTGCTGAGTTTAGGGAATCGATCCCTCCTTCGAGGGGTGTTGGCTCAGATCCCGTTGCAGGTGAAGAATCCTCTCGAAAGGGCGTCTCTTCTTGCGGATGCCACTCCGGCCTGGATTCCGTCTCGTCAGCAGCAGGCCCCGTCCTGATCGATCCAGGGGTCCCATCTTCTCTCACCGTCTCCAGTTCCCTCCCCGGTTGAGGCGGCGTTTCCTCAAACAAAGCCTCAGGCGGTGTGGGCTCCGAGAGCTGGGCGGGAACAGAGCCACTGACCTCAGACTCGATCCAGAGATGCTCAGGAGAGCGAGTTGATTCCCCCATCGGCTCCAGCTGCATTTCAGCCGGTTTCTGGTCGGGCATGGAGCGCATGGATTCTTCCCGAGGACGCTCCCTGCACGGTTCGAGCTCGATGCTCCTTTCGGGGACTGGGGTTTCCGCAGGCGCCATCGACAGCGATTCACCCCGCTCCGGTTTTTCAATCGAGAGGCTCAACTTGGCTGGCGGGAGCACGCTTGAGTTCTCCGAAGCCGCCGGTGTTTCGAGGAAACCCAAGGCCGGTGTGAAAACAGCCTCGGCGTATTCCAAAGTGGAGGACCGAGCTGTTTCGTCCTCAGCCGCCAGCGCCCGAGGCGGTTCGATCGACGCCGAACTCGCCATGCTCTGCCACTCGCCCGACGCGTCATGAAAACCGATTTCCACGCTGTAACTAATCGCGGAATCATCAATCGGGACAAAAAGCTGGCGTTGGTTTGATCCCAGGGCTTCCTGCAACAATGGCTCCGTCGGATTGCCGCCTTCGAATAATCGAAGCCACAGCTTATGCTCCTTGGCCCGATCTTCACATTGTTTCCATTGTTCGGGGGTAAAATCCCAACTGGCATGCAGACAATGCGGATCACAAAAGGCCACAAAGAGCTCCCCCGATCCATACGCTCGTGGCAATGGGAAGGCCCTCTCGGCATCCAGATCCGATCTCTTTTCGAGACTCACCAAATCAGGAACCTCAGTTCCCGCCGGTTTTTCCGGTTCAATTTTCGGCCCGACCGGATGATCGCCCTCGAGCAGAATGGGTGGAATCAACGGGATGCTTGCAGCAATCGTTGCCTTGGGAGGCTCGATTTCCATGCGGCCAGGCGCATACGGCACAGACAGCGGTTTCGCTTCTGGGAGGTTTAATGCCGCGCCCCCTTGTCGCGCCCGCTCCGAGGATTTGACCGGCGACAAGCCCGGCTGTGTCTCAGGACGCGTCCGGGATCGAGACCTCCGACTCGCCGGTTTTTGGGCTGCAGATCGTCGAGAAACCCGCTTGCCCGTCCGCACGACCGCAACCTTCTGAACTCGGGATACCCCCGCTTTGACCGGGCGGTTTGAATCCGATTCCTTGTGAACAGCCCCCGGCTTTTGCGGCTTGATCTTTGCCTTCCGCACCGGTTTTCGTAAGGGGGGGTTCCGCCTCTTCTCGTTCCCAGGAGCAAGGTGACTCCCTCCCACACCGGATTTTCCCAGGCCAGACGCCTTCTGCTTCCGCGGCTTGCTTCCAACCGAAGCCTGAGCCGCCCTGGCCTTGGATTCCTTGGCATTCACTCTCGCTGACACGCCAGTCCGAGGCTTGCCTCTGGCCGGAACTGCATGGGGCCGACCGGGCTTTCCATCAGGGATTCCTTTCCCTGAGCCCTTGCGTTTCACGTTTTTGGCGTTTGCCTGAGCCATTTGCTGAATTTTGGGAATCGACTGAAAATCAGTGTAAAGCCCTACCCGCGTCAAGGCAAGCGATGCGCTAGAAAAAATCAAAGGCTCTCATGCACCACGGCGTGCCGTCCACCGGCTCCATAGGGATCATGCCCCCCCGAAGTAGCCCCCGCCAGATCGTTATTGAAAACTCTCTTTACCACGCGGTCATTCCTCTTCAGATTTCACGATGCGACGGATTTCGAGTTTGACGCATAATCGACTTCACTCCAGGGAAGATTGTTAAGGTTTGAATTTACTTAGTATTTCTAATACTAATACAAAAATCCAAATCTGATAGGGCCGGATCGCGACACTGATTTTTTTTAAATAATCTTCTTGCTGCCACAATAGGTTGTGTTAGCATTTTTGAGTAACCCAACTAAATGGGGTTTTCACCGAAGAATGGTCGGTGCACTATCTCGTTAAAGTCGGGCGGTTTTGTTATTTTTAGACAAGCGATTTTTTTTGAGTTGGGTAGAACTGCCTGCAAATTTGACAGCTGATCGTTTTCAACCAAGAAAGGAATCCCATGATCGATGCCCAAGAGCAGGTTTTGTCGTCGCCTCCCCTGATTCGCCGTCGGGTATCGCCAGTTTCTGTCCGTCGAAAGGTGTCCATGAAAGCCACGCGCAAGTCCAAAGGTCTTTCCATAGGCCGAGTATTTAGTGATCCCCAGGTCAAGCCGTTCGACCAGGTGGAATGGGATCAGCGGACTGCGGAGATTACGGATGACGGCGGCAAAGTGATTTTCCGGCAGGAGAAGGTTGAAGTGCCCAAGTCGTGGTCGGTGCTGGCGACCAAGGTCGTGGTATCGAAGTATTTTTATGGTGAACTGAACACGGCGGAGCGTGAGACTTCGGTGCGCCAGCTGATCCACCGGGTTTGCCGGACGATTGCGGATTGGGGGGTGAAGGATGGGTATTTCACGAGGGCGGGGGGCGAGGTTTTCTACGATGAGCTGGTATGGTTGTGTTTGAACCAGTATGGCGCGTTTAATTCGCCGGTATGGTTCAATGTGGGATTATATCATCAGTATAAGATCGGGAATCAGTCGGCCCGGGGCAACTGGTATTTCAATCCGGAAAAGAACAAGGTGGACCGAAGCCGGACCCAGTATGAGTATCCCCAATGCAGCGCCTGTTTCATCCAGTCGGTCGAGGACAACATGGAATCGATCATGCGGCTGGCTTATAGCGAGGCGATGCTTTTCAAGTTCGGTTCCGGCACGGGTTCCGATCTGTCGCCGATCCGTTCCAGCAAGGAAAAGTTGAGCGGGGGCGGGCGGCCCAGTGGTCCAATGTCCTTTCTTAAGGTCTATGACCAGGTGGCCAACGTCGTGAAGTCCGGGGGCAAAACCCGGCGGGCGGCCAAGATGAACACGCTGCGGGATTGGCATGGGGACATCGAGGATTTCATCGACGCCAAGCAGACCGAGGAAAAGAAAGCGTGGGCGCTGATCGAGCAGGGTTATGACGGTTCCTACAACGGCGCCGCGTATGGGAGCGTGATGTATCAGAACGAAAACCTTTCGGTGCGGGCCAGCGACGAATTTATGGAAGCCGCCCTGGCTGGACGCGAATGGTGGACGCGTTCGGTGACGACGGGCAAGCCGCTCGAGAAGAAGGATGCCCGGAAACTGCTCTACAAGATTGCCGAAGGCACCCATCTATGCGGGGATCCTGGGATGCAGTTTGACGGTGCCATTCAGAAGTGGCACACCTGCAAAGGCACGGAGCCGATTCACTCGACCAATCCTTGTTCGGAGTACGTTTTCCTCAATAACACAGCCTGCAACCTCGCTTCCTTAAACCTCATCAAATTCAAACGCGAGGATGGCCGCATGGATCTCGAGCGTTTCAAGGCCGCCGTGCGGATCTTCATCACCGCCCAGGAAATCCTGGTGGACAAAGCCTGTTACCCGACGCATGACATTGCGGTCAACTCGCATCGGTTTCGCACCCTGGGATTAGGCTAT
>Ga0116153_10001585_pt1 | contig 20595 bp, 11 predicted proteins | sample AD_UKC028_MetaG_FD_89896 | JGI IMG/M metagenome (GOLD analysis project Ga0116153, IMG submission 89896) | Active sludge microbial communities of municipal wastewater-treating anaerobic digesters from USA - AD_UKC028_MetaG | ecosystem: Engineered > Bioreactor > Anaerobic > Digestate | place: USA...
ATGCCGCTCCGAAGGCGAAGCCCTCCATTCGCAGCTGGTACTCCCCCGGCGCGGCGAGGACCGAGGCGAAGGAGCCGTTCTGGATGGCGGCGACCCTGGTCTGGCCCATCGTCGCCTGGACGAGGATGGCCGACATCGAGAAGGAAGCCGGCCGCCCGAAGACCACGCGGCCCGAGCCCGCGGGGATGGCCTCCGCGTCCAGGGGCGAGCTGCCCGCCGCCGCGTAGCCGGAGACCATGGTGGCGCAGGAGGCGCAGGATAGGAAGGCGATGAGGAGGACGGGCAGGACTTTTTTCATCGATCCCCTCCGACGGAGCAGATGATACTCCCCTCCAGTCTGGCTGTAAAGCGAAGCGCGGCGGCGGTGCGTCCCCTTCTCGTAAACCGCAGCCAAACGCGCGATATCGCAGTAATCGGTAGGAAACAAGGTTGATCTTCGTTTCATGATTTCGGTATTTTTACCGCAGTGAAGACTCCCTCCCTGCTCTGCATCCTGATCATCCTCGGCGGCTTCGCCGGGGCCGAGGAACTCCCTCCCCCGAAGGACGAAGGCTCGCCGCGGATTGGCCTGGCCCTAGCCGAAGCCCAGGCCCTGAACCTCTCCCTCTACGCCGTCGACCGCTACCTCATCGGCTACGAGTGGGCGCAGGTCAGCCCCGACACGATCTGGCGCAACCTCCGCTCGGACTGGGTCTGGGACCAGGACAGCTTCGCCGTCAACCAGCTCGGCCACCCCTACCACGGCTCCCTCTACTTCAACGCGGCGCGCGCGAACGGCCTGGGCTTCTACGGCTCGACCCTCGCGGCCCTCTCCGGCAGCTCCGTCTGGGAGCTCTTCCTGGAGACGGAGCTCCCCTCCAAGAACGACCTCGTCGCCACGACGATCGGCGGGGCCGCGCTGGGCGAGATGCTCCATCGCCTCTACCAGGCGGTGGAGCCCTCCCATCCCCTCGCGGCGGCCCTCCTCAGCCCGATGGACGCCGCGAACCGCGCCCTCGGGAACGAGGGCGGGAAGGAGGCCGAGGGGGCTATCTCCGAGGGCGAGCTCTCCCTCGCCGCCGGCCTCGTCGACTACCGCCCCGCCCTCGACGCGAGCCGGGGCGAGGCCGACCGCGACCAGGATATCCTGGGGACCTTCGAGCTCCGCCTCGCCTACGGCGATCCCTTCGGCGCGGCTTCCTCGATTCCCTACGAGAGCTTCGAGCAGCGCCTCTCCCTCGCCCTCTCCCCGAGCTACCGCTCGATCGCCTTCTTCTCCGACGGCTTCCTCCGCTCCTGGGCCCTCGCCGACTCGGCCCGGCGCCGGGCGAGCCTGGGGCCCAGCCTCCACTACGACCTGATCTACAGCTCGGACATCACCTTCTCCGCGATATCCCTCGGCCTGTCCTGGAAGAGCGAGCGCGGCCTCCCCCGGGGCCTTAGGCTCCGGACCAGGCTCCACGCCGACTGGGTCGCCCTGGGCGCGAGCGAGTACGCCTTCCTGAGCGGCGAGGAAGGTTCCTCCGATGAGGAGCGGCGGGAGTACGACCTCGGTACGGGCGAGGGGGCCAAGCTCGGCCTCGAGCTCCTCCACCCCCGCCGCGGGGCCCTCATCCTCGACTACGCCTTCTACGGCTTCCACACGATCCCCGCCTCGGCCCCCGAGGAGGGCTACGAGGGCTACGCGATGATCGGGATGCTGAGCCTGGCCCTGGAGCGGGCCCTGAGCCCGGAGCTCTCCCTCGGCCTCGCTGCCTCCCTCTACCACAAGAGCGGCGTCTACGAGGATGCCCCCGACGTCGAGGACGCGACGAGCTTTGTGAACCTCTACGTCAAGCGCCGGTTCTGAAGGGCGCGCGGGGGAATGCTCAAAGCCGGACCAGGAGCCGCGCGGCCGGAGGCAGGGGGCGCGAAGCCTAGCGAGCGAAGCGAGCGTTAGCCGTGAAGAAGGAGTCGGGATTCGGCATGCAAAGGGGAGACCAACGAGCCGCCGCGACGGGATTGAACAGCGCTCCACTGCTCATCGGCGACGTAGGGTGGCGGGTGTCGCAACAAAAGACGGGACCTCCGACCCTAGGAGGACCGCCCCGCTTATTGTTGCGACAGGCCCCGCCCTGGGCCGTTATGAAAATGCCCGCGGCGGTTTGACCCTGGGACGTGGAGACCGGCCGGGCGCCCCCTTACCATACTCAGCCCCCCAGCACGCTCCGGTCCCTCCCCGCCTCCTTGGCCGCGTAGAGGGCCGCGTCGGCCCGCTCGATGAAATCGTCGAGCCCCGACTCGCGGCCCGGCGGCGCGGCGTAGACCCCCGCGCTCGAGGTCACGCGCAGCTCCTTCCCTTCCCAGAGGATCGGGGCGGAGCCGATGGCGAGCCTGAGTCGCTCGGCGGCGCGCAGGGCCGCGGCCGGATCGGCGCCGGGGAAGAGGACCGCGAACTCCTCGCCGCCGTAGCGGCAGAGGATGTCGGCCTCACGCAGGACCTTCGACAGCCGCGCGGCGACGGCGCGGAGGGCCTCGTCGCCGGCCGCGTGGCCGTAGCTGTCGTTCACGGCCTTGAAGTGGTCGATGTCGAGGATGGCGACGCCGAGGCTGCGGCCCTCGCGGGAGGCGTGGGCGAACTCGCGCGCCGCCTCCTCGAAGAAGCGGCGCCGGTTGCACAGGCCCGTGAGCTCGTCGGTGCCGGCCAGGAGGGCCAGCTTGGCGAGGAGGGCCGCCGTCTCGGTGACGTCGCGGACCACGACGCCCCAGCCGTCCTTCTCCTTCCGCCGGCCGACGCGCACCCGGAAGGCCTGGGCGACGAGGCGGCGCTCCCCGCCGCCCGGCGCGGGTAGGGAGAACTCGGCCTCCCCGCCCCCGGCCTCGATCAGGGAGGCGATCTCGGCGGCCCCGGGCTCGGCGCTCCCGCCCGAGGCTGCGCGGGGCTCGCGCGCGAGCCCCGCCTCGGCCCCCAGGCTCTCGTCCTCGCGCCGGGCCCAAGGGCCGAGGAGGGCGGCCGCGGCCAGGTTGGCGTCGATCACCCGGCCGCGGCCGTCGGTCACGAGGAAGCCCTCGCGCAGGGACTCGATGGCCCGGTCCCGGGCCGCGGGCACGAGCTCGAAGAGGCCCAGGCGGAAGACCGCCAGGGCGAAGCAGAGGCTCGTGGCGGTCATGGCCAGGGGGCCCGGGTCGAGGCCCCAGGGGACGAGGCCCAGGAGGTAGGCTATGTTCCCGCCCCAGGGCAGGAGGGAGCCCGCGCAGGCCATGAGGGCCTGCCGGCGGCTCGCGCGCGTCGAGCGCAGGGCGTGGCGTACGAGGATGATATTGCCGGCGGCGAGGTAGAGCTGGTAGTAGGCGATGGTGAGCCAGTACAGGGGTCCGCGCTCGAAGCCGAAGGCGGGGAAGGGGCCGTCGGTCCTGAGCCAGGTGCGGGCGTAGTACAGGCCGTGGAGCTCGTTGCTCCAGACCGCGAGGATGGTGACCGTCGGCGCGGCGAGGAGGGCGGCGAGGAGGGCGGGTCGGGGCTTGGGCCGGCCGGAGAAGGCGAGGGCGAATAGGATCCACAGGAGGGGGAGGTAGGAGGTGGCGAGATACTCCAGGCGCACGACCGCCTCGAGGCCCGGCAGGTCCCGGGAGTCCAGCTCGAGGGCGTAGGCCAGGCAGTAGGCGGCCGAGGCGGCCATGAGCCAGGCGAACTCGGTCGCGGAGCGCACGCGGCGCCGCGCGGCCGCGTAGGCCGCGGCGAAGACTAGGAGGCCCGCGGAGAGGAGGAGGGGGAGGGTGAGGAGGTTCGTGTCGATCATGTCCTGCGGCTCCGGCTCTCCCCGCGGCCTGGGCCTTCGATCCATCGCGGGGCCATCACTATCGGCCCGAACCGGCCGGCCTGTCAACCGCGCCCCGCGCGATACGCGACCTCGCCGGCCCCCATGCGGGGAGTGGGGGTGCCGGAGCGGACCGCAGCGCTCCGCGCGAGGACCGCGGAGGCAGGGGGAGCAGCGCAGGAGGAGTTGGGGCTCAGCAGGCAAAGGGGAGACCTGCGAGCCGCCGCGACGGGGTTGAACAGCGCGACGCTTCTCGTCGACGACGTAGGGCGGCGGGTGTCGCAATGAAAAACGGGACGCCCGACTCTTGGAGGACGCCCCTTTTTTTGTTGCGACAGGACCCGCCCCGGGACGTTCGAAGAAAGCCCGCGGCGGCTTGATCCAAGAACGGGGAGATCAACGAGGCGCTCCCCCCCTTACTTGAACAGCTCCTCGGGCGCCTCGACGAGCATGTGGCGGAAGTCCGCGTAGATCGTCATGAGCTCGTAGAGCCGGTCGAAGGGCAGGGCCTCGCGGTCGAAGGCCACGAAGGGCATCTGCTCCGCGAGCCGGTCGGCGTTGAAGCCCCCCTTGCCCCCGATGACCAGCATGGTCTCGAGGTCGGTGGCCTCCTCCATGGCGCGGTAGGCGAGGGAGGGGTTGCGCGTGGCGAAGAACAGGCGGGTCTGGTAGCTCGGCTGGGGGTCGAGGGAGAAGAAGCGCGAGAGCTCGTAGTAGTGCTCCTCGCGGAGGAAGGCGTCGCGCAGGCGGGCGCTGAGCTTCTCCGAGGGGATGCGCGTGTCGGAGCGCAGGACGAGCTGGTAGAGGGCGAAGGGGTTGTCGCGGCGGAGGTCGCGGGCCGCGCGGGCGAGGCGGGACAGGCCCTCGGGGTCGTCGGCGTCGGCGAGGAGGGTGATGGAGCTGGCGAGCTTGGCGGGATTCAGGCGCATCCAGTCGAGGTTCTCGCCGCGCCGCGCGTCGACGAAGGCGCGGTAGCCGCCCTCGTCCTCGCGGAAGTGGGGGGCGGGGGGGAAGGCCCACTCGACGTCGAAGCCGTCCTCGAAGGCGGCCACCGCGTCGGCCATGTCGTCCTGGGAGATCCAGTCGGTGGAGGTGACCCAGTAGGGGGGGCCCTCCATGCGGCCCATGCCCCAGTCGTCGGCCATCGCGCGCACGGGGGTGCCGGGGAGGAGGGCGAGGGGGTAGAGCTCGGCCTCCTGCCCCAGGCCGTGCATGCCCAGGAAGTCGAAGGTCTCGATGACCTGCTCGTAGCCGTCGAAGGGCAGGCCGAGGATGAGGCCGGTCTTCACGGTCACGCGGTTCTTGCGCATGATCTCCGCGCCCCGCTCGAAGGCCGCCCGGTCCCAGGAGCGGTTCACGGCCTCGAGGGCCCGCGGGTTGACGCTCTGCAGGCCCACCTCGGCCGAGCCCAGGCCCGCCGCGGCGTAGAGGCGGCCGGCTTCCTCGCCGATCGACTCGAGCCTGAGCTCGGCGTGGATCGGCAGGCCGGCGGCGTTGGCCTTGGCCAGGCCGACGAGGCGGTCGGCCAGGTCCTCGGTGGCCTGGAAGGAGGGGTCCATGAGGTATATCTCGCTCGCCCGGCCGCGGCCGGCGAGCTCGACGACCTTGTAGGCGTCTTCCCGAGGGAAGCGGCGGACGGTCGGGTAGTTTTTGCCGTAGTAGCAGTAGCCGCACTTGCCCGGGCAGCCGCGCATGGTCTCGAGGTGGACGGGGCGCTCGGCCTCGATGGGGAGGGTGCCCGCGAGGTAGGGGTTGGGGGCCGTAGCCAGGTCGAGGAGCTCGGAGGCGGCGTAGCGCCTGGCCAGGGGCTTGCCCCGCCTGAGGTCGGCCAGGAGCTCGGCGAAGGGCAGCTCGCCCTCGCCCTCGACCAGGGCGTGGAAGGGCGAGCGGCCCGAGCCCCGCTCGCCCTCGTAGACGAGCATGCCGGGCACGACCTCGGGGCCGCCGGCGACGAAGCGGGTCCGGCCCGAGGCCGCGGCCGCGCGCTCGGCCACGTGGATGCTGCGCTCGAGGTTCCAGGCGTAGAGGCTGAAGCAGGCGAGGTCGGGCTCCCAGGCGGCGATGGCCTCGACCAGGGCGGCGTCCGAGCCGTAGTCCGTGGCCTCCCGCCCCAGGATGCGCCACTCCTCGCGGGCGAGCAGGCCGCGGGACTCGGCGTAGGCGGCCAGGCAGCCGGCCGCCAGGGGCACGTTGGCCCGGGAGCTTTCCCAGTTGGGATCCTGCACCGGCAGCTGAACGAACAATACCTTCATTTCGGGGCGGGCTCTTTCAGGACGAGGCGTCGGTACTCGGCCGAGGCGGGGAAGTCCGGGAAGAGCGTGCCCCAGTCGCCCCTGCGCGTCGGCGCCGCGAGGCGCTCGGGCAGGTGGCGCAGGTACTCGTCCCGTGGGATCTCCCGGGCGCCGAGGCCGGCGAGATGGTCAGTATACACTTGCGAATCGACGAGGGTGAAGCCCTCTTCCCGCAGCCGCCACACGAGGGGGATGAAGGCCGCCTTCGAGGCGTCGTCCTCGAGGCTGAACATTGACTCGCCGAAGAAGGCCGAGCCCAGGGAGACCCCGTACAGGCCCCCGACGAGCCTCCCGCCGCGCCGGGCCTCGACCGAGTGGGCCAGGCCGAGGCGGTTGAGCTCGACGTAGGCCTCGATCATGGCCGGGGTGATCCAGGTGCCGCGCTGGCCGGCCCGGGGGACGGCGGAGCAGGCGCGGATGACGGCGGGGAAGTCCCGGTCGAGGGCGAGCTCGAAGGAGGGCTCCCGGGCGGCCCGGCGCATGATTTTCAGCATGGTGGCCGAGGCGTGGAGCTCCTCGGGGAAGAGGACGAAGCGGGGGTCGGGGCTCCACCAGAGGATGGGCTCGCCCTCGTTGTACCAGGGGAAGACGCCGCGGCGGTAGGCCGAGAGCAGGAGGCCGGGGGAGAGGTTGCCGCCGGAGCAGAGGACGCCCCGCTCGTCGGCCTCGGAGGCCTCGGGGAAGGGGAAGTCGACCTCCTCGCCGAGGTAGGGGAAGGGAGGCTCGCTCTCGCGGCGGCGGGGCCTCATCGCCGGGCGGCGGCCCCGAGCTGGCCGGCCTTGGCGCAGAGCTCCTCGATAGGGCCCTGTGCGCGCTCTGCCAGGGGGGCGAGGGCGAGGGCGGCGAGGATGCCGGCGATGGCGTCCACGGCGTAGTGGGCGTAGATGTAGACGGTGGAGAGGACGATGAGGGCGGCGAGGGGGAGGTAGGCGGCGAAGAGCCGCTTGTCGATCCTCCGCGCGAAGCGGAGGCTCACGAAGGTCAGCATGACGTGGGTGGAGGGGAAGGCCGCGCCCGAGAGGACGGCCTTGTCGAAGACGGCCTGGAAGAAGGCGACGAAGGCCCCGCCCTCGAAGGAGCCGTACCAGGCGGAGCGGAGCTCGGGGAACCAGTACTTGGGGCCCTGGACGCGGAAGAAGACGTAGAAGAGGTCGACGGCGACGAAGAGGGCCGCCTGGGCGAAGACCATGCGCCGCGCCTCCTCCCTCCCGCCCCGGAACCAGGCCAGCCAGGGGGTCGTGATCATGATGACGAAGTAGGAGAAATAGGCGCCGAACATGAGCTCGTTGACCAGGGGGAGGTGGGAGAAGGCCCGGGAGAACTCGATGGAGGGCTGGAAGCCGAAGAGGGCCTGGTCGGCGGCGGCCATGGCCTGGTCGTGGGAGAGGCCGCCGAAGGCGCGCGAGGAGAGGAGGATGCTCTCGGAGAAGAAGGCCAGGAGGTAGGCCTGGGGGTAGAATCGGCGCAGGAAGGCCACGAGGGGGCTCGAAGGCCTGATCCGCGGGGCGACGGCGAGGGAGAAGAAGGCCATGACGAGGAAGCCCAGGGCGGCCAGGTGGCCGTGGGCCAGCTCGAGGCCGAGGAGCCGGTCCACCCCCGTGTCCGGCCAGACGAGGGAGAAGGCGGCGAAGAGGAGGGCCGCCGCCCCGGTGATCAGGTCCTGCGCCTCGAGCCCGGCGGGCTCGAGGCTCTGCTGCGACTGCCGCATGCTGCTGCTCCGACGCGCGCCCGGGGGCGCTCAGGAAACGGTGATGGAGACCTCGCCCTCGGCCAGGTCGGCGAGGGCGGTGCCGCCCCCGGCGAGGCGGCCGAAGAGGACCTCGTCGACGAAGAAGGTCTTGATCTTGTCCTCGACGAGCCGGCCTATGTTGCGGGCCCCGAACTCGCGGGAGTAGCCCTTCTCGGCGAGGTGCTTGACCAGGGCGTCGCTGACCTTGAGCTCGACCTTCTTCTCGGCGAGCTGGACGCGGAAGTCGTCGATGGCCTTGACGACGATGCGCTCGATGACGGCCGGCGGGAGGTTCTCGAACTTGACCACCGCGTCGAGGCGGTTGCGGAACTCGGGGGTGAAGGCCCGCTCCACGGCCTCGGTGAGGGCGGACTCGGTGATCGAGCGCTCGCCGAAGCCGATCATGCTCTTGCCGATGTCGCGGGCCCCGGCGTTGCTCGTCATGATGAGGACGACGTTGCGGAAGTCCGCCTTGCGTCCCTGGTTGTCCGTCAAGGTGGCGTAGTCCATGATCGACAGGAGGATGTTGTACACGTCGGGGTGGGCCTTCTCGATCTCGTCGAGGAGGACCACGGCGTGGGGGGTCTTGCGGATGGCGTCGGTGAGCAGGCCCCCTTCCTCGTAGCCGACGTAGCCGGGAGGCGAGCCGATGAGGCGGCTCACCGTGTGCTTCTCCTGGTACTCGGACATATCGAAGCGGTGGAGTGAGATGCCCATGCGCGCGGCGAGGCGGCGGGCGAGCTCGGTCTTGCCGACGCCCGTGGGGCCGACGAAGAGGAAGTTGGCCACGGGCTTGTCCGGGCTGCGGAAGCCGGCGCGGCTGCGCTTGACGGCCTTGACCACGGCCTCGATGGCCCCGTCCTGGCCGAAGACCTCGGACTTGAGCTCGGCCTCGAGGTTGGCCAGCTTGTCCTTCTCGGACATGGAGACCGAGCGCTCGGGGATGCGGGCTATCTTGGCGACGACGGTCTCGATCTCCCGGGCCGTGATGTCGAGGGTGGCGGTCCCGGCCGCGGCGGGGGCGGCGTTCTCGGCCGCGGCGGGGGCGGCGTTCTCGGCCGCGGCGGCGCCGGCCTCGGAAGCCGCGGGGGCGGGCGGCTCGGCGGCCGCGGCGCCCGTGGCGAGGGCGGCGGCCTCCTCGGCCAGGGCATGGGCTCGGCGCTTGTAGTCGTTCATGCGGGCCCAGGCCCCGGCCTCGTCGATCACGTCGATGGCCTTGTCCGGCAGGCGGCGCTCGGTGATGTACTGGGCGGAGAGCCGCACGGCGAGCTCGAGGGCCTCGTCGGAGTAGCGGACGTCGTGGTACTCCTCGTACTTGGTCCGCAGGCCCTTGAGGATCTCGACGGTCTCGCCCTGGGTCGGCTCGACGATGTCGATCTTCTGGAAGCGCCGGGAGAGGGCCCGGTCCTTCTCGAAGAACTTGTTGTACTCGTCGTAGGTGGTCGAGCCGATGCAGCGGAGCTTGCCCGAGGTGAGGGCGGGCTTCAGGAGGTTGGAGGCGTCCATGGAGCCGCCGGAGACGGCGCCCGCGCCCACGATGGTGTGGATCTCGTCGATGAAGAGGATTGCCCGGTCCTTCTTCATGAGCTCGTCGACGACCCGCTTGACCCGCTCCTCGAAGTCGCCGCGGAACTTGGTGCCGGCGAGGAGGGCGCCCATGTCCAGGGCGTAGATCGTGTAGTCCTTGAGCCGGGGGGGCACGTCGCCCGCGACGATGCGCTGGGCCAGGCCCTCGGTGATGGCGGTCTTGCCCACGCCGGCGTCGCCGACGTGGATGGGGTTGTTCTTCAGGCGCCGGCAGAGGACCTGGACCGTGCGCTCGATCTCGAGCTCGCGGCCGATCACGGGCTCGAGCTTGCCCTCGCGGGCGGAGCGGGTGAGGTCGGAGGCGAAGCGCTCGAGGGGGCTCACGCGCCCCTGCGCCCGGGGCTTGCGCTCCTCGCGCTCCTCGCCGGCCTCCTCGTCCTCCTCCTCCTCCTCGGCCTCGTCCTCGAAGGCCTCGCCCTCGGCGCCCTCCCCGTGGGAGATGACCTCGAGGAGCTGGAGGCGCTTGACGCCGGACTTGCGGAGGTAGTAGGCGGAGTAGTTGCGCTCCTCGTCGTAGAGGGACACGAGGACGTCGGCCACCTCGACCTCCTCCTTGCCCGCGGCCTGGGACTGGAGGACCGAGCGCTCGATGACGCTCTGGAAGCCGGCGGTCTGGACCGGCTCGGCGTTCTTGACCTGGGGGATCTTCTGCTCGAAGTAGGATTCCATGCCCCGGCGGAGCTGCTCGACGTCGGCCTCGCAGGCCTCGAGTATGGAGCGGACCTGCTCGAAGGAGAGGGCCGCGTAGAGGATGTGCTCCGGGGTGAGGTACTCGTGGTTGCGGAGCTTGGCCTCGTTGTACGCGGCGTTGAATATGGCCTGGACTTCCTGGCTGACCTTCATTCCTATGCCTTCTCCATGGTGCACTTGAGGGGGAAGCCGTTCTGCCGCGCGAGCTGGTGCACCTGGCTCACTTTCGTCGCGGCTATGTCGTAGCTGAAGACGCCGACCATGCCCTTCCCCTTCTTGTGCACGTCGAGCATGATCTTCGTCGCGTCCGGCACGGACTTGTGGAAGACGGTCATGAGCACCGACACCACGAATTCCATGGTCGTGTAGTCGTCGTTGAGGAGGAGGACCCGATACTCCTCGGGTTCCTTGACCTGCTCCTCGCTCCTGGTCAGCAGCTCTCCTGCCGGTTGCGTATCCTTCGCCATGGCTTAATCTAGTGTTAAAATAGCGACTGGGATAGGTAAAAACAAGCCCTTGGGGCCTCCGGGGCGGGGCGGGAGGGCTTTCCTTTACATAACCGGGCTCCCGCGCTATCGTTACGGGAAGGGAAAGAGGCGGAGCGGGGCCCGGGCCGCCGAAGGCCCGGCCGCCCACGGAGGGCCGGTGGCCAGGAAACCAGGGGAGCCCCGCGGGGCGGACGAGGCCGAGCGCCGGGCCAAGGAGCTGCTCTCGCTCGAGGAGGCCAAGTCCGAGCTCCTCATCAATACCGTCATCCTCGCCGCCATCCTGCCCGGGATCGCCCTCATGATGGTCCCCATCCTCCTCGTCCAGGGCTTCTCGCCCAACGCGACCATGGACCTCGTCGCCCTCTGCCTCGCGGCAGCCTACTACCTGCCCCATCGGCTCATCCTCCGGCGGGGCGGGTATCGGCCGGCCATGAAGTACGTCTCGTCCCTCCTGAACGTCACCCTCTGCAGCCTCACCCTCGTCGGCTACTCCTGGTCCTCCGGCTGGATCCACAGCGCCCGCTCGGCCGTCGTCGTCATGTACGCCGTCATCATCCTCGTGTCGGGCCTCTACCACTCCCCCCGCCTCCCCCTCGCGACGGCCGCCCTGGCCGTCTTGCAGTACAGCGGCATCGCGGCCTACGCCGTCCTCGGGGCCGGCGTTGCCCTGTCGCCGATCGAGACCTTCGGCTCGCCCGCCTACAGCCTCGACGTCTACGCCCTCCTCGTCGCCGTCTTCCTCCTCTCGGGCCTCGCCGCGGCCTATGGCGGCTCGCGCTTCCGCGCGAACCTGGCCCGCGCCCTGCGCTCGGAGGCGAGCCGCGAGGCCATCGCCGCGCTGGACGCCCAGAAGACCTACTTCTTCTCGAACGTGTCGCACGAGCTCAGGACCCCCCTCACCCTCATCCTCTCCCCCCTCGACTCGATGCTCGCCGGCGACCTCTCCTACATGCCCGAGAAGCATCGCGGCTACCTCGGCCTCGTCCGCCTCAACGCCCTGCGCCTGCTCAAGCTCATCAACAACCTCCTCGATTTCACGAAGCTGGAGGCGGGGATGATGGAGCTCAGGCGGCAGAAGACCGACCTCGGGGCCGCCCTGGAGTCCTACGTCGCGGCCCTCCGCCCCGCGGCCGAGGCGAAGGGGCTCGGCCTGGAGCTCTCGGTCGAGGCCGGCCGGCCGGGGGGCATCGTCGCCGCCGTCGACCGCAACCTCTTCGAGAAGGCCGTCTTCAACCTCCTCTCCAACGCCCTCAAGTTCACCGCCTCAGGCGGCCGGATCCAGGTCGCCCTGCGCTCCCTCCCCGAGCCGGGGGGCGGCCGCTTCGAGCTCTCGGTCGCCGACAGCGGGATCGGCATAGCCCCGGACCAGCTCGACTTCGTCTTCGAGCGCTTCAGCCAGGTCGACTCGAGCCTGGCGCGGAAGTACGAGGGCAGCGGCATCGGCCTTTCCCTGGCGCGGGACATCGTGGAGCTCCACGGCGGCGGCATCTCCGCGCGCAGCGAGCTCGGCCGCGGCTCGGTCTTTACCATCTCGATGCCGACGGGGCGGGTGGACGAGGGCGAGCCGATCGAGGAGCTCCGGGCCGCCATGCCCTCCCAGCTCTCGGACCTCCTCCCCGCGCCGGCGGCCGGCCCGGCGCCTCGGCCGGAGGGGGGGCGCGCCCTGGTCCTGGTGGTCGACGACAATCCCGACCTCCGCGCCTACCTCGCGGCCTTCCTCGGCGAGGAGTACGAGGTCCTGACCGCCGTCGACGGCCTCGAGGGCCTCGCCGCGGCGCGATCGCGGCGGCCCGACCTCGTGGTCTCGGACGTGATGATGCCGCGGATGGACGGCTACGCCCTCTGCGCCGAGCTCAAGCGCGATCCCGAGCTCGCCCAAGTCCCCCTCATCCTCCTGACCGCCCGGGCCGAGGAGGGCATGAAGCTCGCCGGCTACGGGCTGGGCGCCGACGACTACCTCGGCAAGCCCTTCAGCGCCGAGGAGCTCCTCGCCAAGATCCGGGTCTTCCTGGGGCGGGAGGCCCTGCGGCGGGAGCTCGATTCCCTCGCCGCCCGGCTCCGCGAGGCCAACGAGCGGCTCGAGGACAAGGTGCGGGAGAGGACGGCCCAGCTCGAGGAGCGCTTCTACCAGATCCTCGACTCCCTGGCCGCGGCCCTCGAGGAGAAGGATCCCTATACCCAGGGCCATTCGCTCCGGGTCGAGTCCTACTCGCTCATGCTGGCCGACGAGCTCGGGCTCCCGGCCGAGGCGGCGGCTGAGCTCTCGGTCGCCGCCCGGCTCCACGACATCGGCAAGATCGGGATACCCGAGCACATCCTCAACAAGCCCGGCCCCTTGAGCGAGGCCGAGTCCGCCGTCATCCGGACCCACCCGGAGCGGGGGGCGCGGATCCTCTCGCCCCTCTCGGGCATCGAGCCCATCGTGGAGGCCGTGCTCAAGCACCACGAGCGCTTCGACGGCTCGGGCTACCTGCGCTGCCCGAGGCAGGAGGTTCCGATGATCGCCTCCATCCTCGCCCTGGCCGACGCCTTCGACGCCATGACGAGCACGCGGGCCTACCGTCCCGCCATGGCCGCCGAGGCGGCCCTCGCGGAGATTGAGCGGGGGGCGGGAAGCCAGTTCGATCCCGCGCTCGCCCGCGCCTTCGCCGCGGCCGCGCGGAGCCGCTGGAACCTGGGGCCGGGGAGGGGAGGGGGCGCCGCCTGAGGCTCCCCCTCCGGGCGCCGCGCGGCCTCCCCGGCGTTTTTGCTTTCGCTGCCGTTTGAGGCTATACTCCTACTGATCCTTTAAACAATCTATAATATACTCGAGCCCCGGAGGTTACAGATGCGACCCCGTCCCTGCCTCGTTCCCCTGCTCTGCCTGATCGCCTCCCTGGGGGCCTACGCCCAGGAGGGCGGCCCCAAGATAGCCCTGGTCATCGGCAACGGCTCCTACGGCGCCACGCCCCTGCGCAACCCCCCGAACGACGCCAAGGACGTCGCCTCCGCCCTCGGCCGCCTCGGCTTCAGCGTCACCAGCCTCGTCGACGGGGATCAGAAGCAGATGAAGCGGGCCATCGACGACTTCGGCGACCGCTGCAAGGGCGCCTCGGTGGCCCTGTTCTACTACTCCGGCCACGGGGTCCAGGTCGGCGGCGAGAACTGGCTCATCCCGGTCAGGTCCGAGATCCAGGGCGCCCGGGACGTCGAGTACGAGGGGGTCCAGCTCGGCAGGGTCCTCGCCGCCATGGAGGGGGCGGGGCCGGGCACGAGCATCCTCATCCTCGACGCCTGCCGCAACAATCCCTTCCCCGGGGCCGAGCGCTCCGCCGCCCGGGGCCTCGCGGTGGTGGGGCGCAAGCCCCCCGAGAGCGTCATCGTCTACTCCACCGAGGCCGGCGAGACGGCCGCCGACGGCGACGGCCGCAACGGCACCTTCACCCAGGCCCTCCTCAAGAACCTCGAGCGCGCCGAGCTCTCCCTGAACGGCGTCCTCATGGCGGTCAACGCCGACGTGCGCCGGCTCACGGAGAACCGCCAGCGGCCGGCCCGCTACGACAACCTGACCAAGGACGTCTTCCTCAATCCCCAGCCCGCCTCGGCCGCGAGCCCCGACAAGGCCCGGGCCCAGGCCCTCGTCCAGGGCGGCCAGGCCCCCTCGGCCCAGCAGCCCACGGCCTCCGTCTCGGTCTCGGCCTCCAAGAAGCCGACCCTCGTGGTCGAGCGGGCCTACGGCAGCGTCAAGATCGAGACCAAGGCCGTCGGGGTCCTGAGCTTCGCCGGCTCCGAGCTCGGCGAGATCCGCCCCGGCGACGGGGCCATCATGAACGATATCGAGGTCGGTCCCGCCAACCTCGAGATGCGCTACGCCGACGGCACGGCCGAGCGCCTCACCGTCGCGGTGACGAAGAACGCCATCGTCCTCGCCTCCTTTGTCCAGGGCGCCGCCCGGGGAGGCGATCCCAACGTGACCCGCTCGGGCCTGGTGGCCGAGTGGCTCCTCGACGGGAACGCGCGGGACTCCGGCGGGGCCGGCTACCACGGGATCGTGACCGGGGCCAAGCCCGCCGAGGACCGCTTCGGCCGCCCGGGGCGGGCCTACAAGTTCGAGGGCAAGGACTACATCAAGGTGGCGAGCGCCCCGGGGCTCAACTTCGGCAAGGGCGCCTTCACCGTGGCCTTCTGGCTCAAGACCTCGGGAGACTGCGGCAACGGCTCGGACGACTACTTCATCTCCAAGTACAAGGACGACTCGACCCCCGGCTGGTCGATCAAGGAGCGCGACGCCGGCCTGGCCCTCCTGACCAACGACTCGAAGTGGGACCAGGTTTTCCAGGACCAGAAGATCAACGACGGCTCCTGGCGCTTCATCGTCGTGACCAGGCGGGCCGACGGCCAGAAGATCGTCTACACGGACATGGCCAAGACCCTCGACTACAAGGCCGATCCCCACGACGTCTCCAATGACTACGAGCTCCTCTTCGGCCGCGACGGCAAGGACGACTGGAACGCGGTCTGCTCCCTCGACGACATCCGCTTCTACAACCGCCAGCTCGGCGAGGCCGAGCTCCTGTCCCTCTACCGCGAGGGCGGCTGGACCGGGGCCGGCAGCCTCCAGCCCCAGGACCGCCTGCCCCGCTCGGGCCTGGTGGGCGAGTGGCTCCTCGACGGCAACGCCTCCGATACGGGCGGCTCCGGCTACCACGGCCTCGTGACCGGGGCCAAGCCGGCCGAGGACCGCTTCGGACGCGCCGGCCGGGCCTATAAATTCGGCGGCCAGGACTACATAAAGGTGGCGAGCAAGCCCGCCCTCAACTTCGGCACGGGGCCCTTCACCGTGGCCTTCTGGCTCAAGACCACGGGCGACTGCGGCAACGCCTCGGACGACTACTTCGTCTCGAAGTACCGCGACGACCAGACCCACGGCTGGTCGGTCAAGGAGCGGGAGGCCGGCATTGCCCTCCTGACCAACGGGGGCGAGTGGGACCAGCAGTTCGCCGAGCGCAAGGTCAACGACGGCACCTGGCACTTCGTGGCCCTGGTCCGCCGAGCCGACGGCCAGAAGCTCCAGTACCTCGACATGGGCAAGGCCCTCGACTACAAGGCCGCGCCCCACGACGTCTCGAACGACCAGGACCTCCTCTTCGCCCGGAGCGCCCTGAGCGACTGGAACGCGACCTGCTCCCTCGACGACGTGCGGATCTACAACCGCGCCCTGGGCGAGGCCGAGCTCGAGCTCCTCTACCGCGACGGGGGCTGGACCGGCGGCGGGCGGGCGCGGATCGACCGGGCCGCGGTCCCGCGGACGGGCCTGGTGGCCGAGTGGCTCTTCAACGGGGACGCGAAGGACTCGGGCGGCAAGGGCTACAACGGCAGCGTGAAGGGGGCCCTGCCCGCGGCCAACCGCTTCGGCAAGGCCGGCCAGGCCCTCGCCTTCGAGGACAAGGACCTGGTCAAGGTCTCGAGCCGCCCGGCCCTCAACTTCGGGACCGGGGCCTGGTCCCTGGCCTTCTGGCTCAAGACCGAGGGCGACTGCGGTAGCGCGAGCGACGACTACTTCGTCGCCAAGTACAACAAGGACGACGGCAACGGCTGGTCGGTCAAGGAGCGGGATGGCTCCCTCGGCCTCCTGACCACGGCGGGGAGCTGGGACCAGAGCTTCCAGGACGAGAAGGTCAACGACGGGCTGTGGCGGCTGGTCGTCGTCACGCGGCGGGCCGACGGGCAGAAGATCGTCTACAACGACCTGGTCAAGACCCTCGACTACAAAGCCGACGCGCACAACGTGTCGAACGACGTGGACCTCGTCTTCGGCCGCAACGAGCCCTACGACGGCTACGCCCGCTGCCTCATGGACGACGTGCGCCTGTACAACCGCGTCCTCTCCGAGGACGAGGTAGCCGCCCTTTACTACGAGGGAGGATGGGCGGGCAACTGAGCCGCCGCCTTCGACGGCGATCGCCCCCGCCCGCGCCTTGACGATCCCCCCGCCGCGGGGGCATTATAGGAGCAGAGGCATCGACGGAGACGAGTAGCCGCGCAGCTCCGCCACAGGGAGCCGGGACCGAGATTGAGAGTCCCGGCGGCGCGAAGGCGGCGAAGACCCCTCCCGAGCCGCCCCCGTGAACGCCGCCCGCGCGGCCGGTAATGGGGGCCGGGTCCGCCCGTAACAGCGTTCCGAGCGCGGCGCCGTCCCTTCGGTCGGCGCCGAAGTAAGGTGGTACCGCGGATTCCGCGAGGCCCGCCGCCGACGTCGTCGGCCCCGGGCCGGTCCTTCGGGGCCCCGAGGCGGGATTCGTCCTTACGCACGATCGCCTGCGGGCAAGCGTCCCGCGCGGTCCGTAAGGGACGGATCGCGCGGCTTTCGCCCCGCGCCGAAGGAGTACCCTATGTCGCCCAACGCCTCCCCTCCCGTCCAGACCGTCCGCCACTCGGCCTCCCACGTGCTGGCCCAGGCCGTCCTGAAGCTCTATCCGGGCGCCAAGTTCGGGATCGGCCCCGCGATCGAGGACGGCTTCTACTACGACTTCCAGCTGCCCAAGCAGATCGCCGAGGAGGACCTGCCCGCGATCGAGAAGGAGATGCGGCGGATCATCGCCGCGAATCCCCAGTTCGTCCGCAGGGAGATCTCCAAGGAGGAGGCCAGGCGCCTCTTCGCCGACCAGCCCTTCAAGCTCGAGCTCATCGAGGAGCTCGAAGGGACCATCTCGACCTACGAGCAGGACGGCTTCGTCGACCTCTGCCGCGGGCCCCACGTCGCCAGCGCCCGCGAGATCAAGCCCGACGCCTTCAAGCTCCGCTCCGTCGCGGGGGCTTACTGGCGCGGCGACGAGAAGCGGCCCATGCTCACCCGCGTCTACGCCTGGTGCTTCGAGAGCAAGGCCGCCCTCGAGGCCCACCTCAAGATGCTCGAGGAGGCCGAGCGGCGCGACTGTCGCAGGCTCGGCAAGGAGCTCGACCTCTTCTCCACCCACGAGGAGGCCGGCCCGGGGCTCATCTACTGGCACCCCAAGGGCGGCCGCTTCCGCGTCGAGCTGGAGAAGTGGTGGCGCGAGGAGCACTACGCGAACGGCTACGAGATCCTCTTCACCCCCCACATCGGCAAGTCCTGGCTCTGGGAGACCTCGGGCCACCTGGGCTTCTACAAGGCGGGCATGTACTCCTCGATGAAGATCGACGAGGACGACTACTACCTCAAGCCGATGAACTGCCCCTTCCACATCATGATCTACAAGAATGGCGGGCACTCCTACCGCGAGCTGCCCCTGCGCTGGGCCGAGCTCGGCACCGTCTACCGCTATGAGCGCTCGGGCACCCTGCACGGCCTCATGCGCGTGCGCGGCTTCACCCAGGACGACGCCCACATCATCTGCACCCCGGAGCAGATCGAGGACGAGATCGCGGAGGTCCTGCGCTTCTCCCTCCACATGCACAAGACCCTGGGCTTCAAGGAGATCAAGGCCTACCTCGCCACCAAGCCGGCCAAGCCCGAGGACTCCGTCGGCGCCCCCGAGATGTGGAGCGCCGCGCTCGAGAGCCTCAGGAAGGCCGTCGCCAAGGAGGGGCTGGTCTACGAGATCGACGAGGGCGGCGGCGCCTTCTACGGGCCCAAGATCGACCTCAAGGTGAAGGACGCGATCGGCCGGGAGTGGCAGCTCACCACCATCCAGTTCGACTTCAACGAGCCCGAGCGCTTCGACATGACCTACGTCGACTCCGACGGCCAGAGGAAGCGGCCCTACATGGTCCACCGCGCCCTCCTGGGCTCCATCGAGCGCTTCTTCGGCGTCTACCTGGAGCACACCGCGGGCGCATTCCCCGTCTGGCTCTGTCCCGAGCAGGCCGCCGTGATCCCCGTCGGCGAGGCCTTCGCGGACTACGCCAAGAAGGTGGCCGCCGAGCTCAAGTCCGTCGGCGTGCGCGCCAAGGCCATGCTCTCCGACGAGCGCATGAACGCGAAGATCCGCGACGCGCAGAACCAGAAGATCCCCTACATGCTCGTCGTCGGGCAGAAGGAGGCGGACGAGGGCGCGGTCTCCATCCGCTACCGCGACGGCCGGCAGGAGAACGGCGTGAAGCTCGCCGACTTCAAGGCCAGGATCCTCGAAAAGATCGCGTCGAAGGACCTCGAGGCCTAGGATGGAGGGGCGGGGAGGGGAGCGGGCCCCAGGCGGCGCGAAGGAGAAGCGGGCGAACGAGCTCCTCTCCCTAGCCGCCCTCTTGGGCCTCGCGAGCCTGGGCTGCGGGGTCCTCTACGGGCTCCGCGTCCTGGTCTCGGGGCGGATCTACTACCTCTACCTCATCCTGAACCTCGTCCTGGCCGCGGTGCCCTTCTGCATCGCGGCCGCGGCCGCCCTCCTCCTGGACCGCCTGGGCCCCGGGAGGAGGCAGGCCCTGGCCGCCCTGCCCGCGGCCCTCCTCTGGCTCCTCTTCTACCCGAACGCGCCTTATATCTTCACCGACTTCATCCACCTCGTGAACAAGATCTACCTCCGCTCCCCGCCCGCGGACTGGCTGGGGCTCAACGCCCTCGTCTGGTACGACATCCTCATGAACGCGGCCTTCGCCTTCATGGGCCACTTCATCGGCCTCGTCTCCATGTGGCTCATGGAGCGACTCATGCGCCGGGCCTGGGGCAGGGTTCCCTCGCGGGCCTTCCTCCTCCTCGCCATCCTCCTCTCGGGCTTCGGCATCTACCTGGGGCGCTTCTCGCGCCTCAACTCCTGGGACGCCCTCCTTTCGCCCCTGCGCGTGGCCGGGGAGACCCTGGAGGCCCTCAAGGACCCGAAGGCCCTCCTCTTCTCCCTCGTCTTCGCCCTCTTCATAGCCCTGTCCTACGGGGCCCTCTCCGCCTTCAAGCGCCTGCCCGAACCCCTCGGCTAGGATCGCATCCCGAACGACAGGAGCCTCCATGAGCAGCGCCTTCGACTCCCTCCTCAAGCCCTTCCTCAGGCCCTACGCGGAGGCCGACATCAGGATCAGGAAGAAGGCCAGGGTCCTCGCCCCCGCGGCCATGACGGTGGGCTCCCTGGGCCTCGTCCTCTGCGCCGTCATGGCGGCGACGGGCGCGGCGGCCGTCGCGGGCATCCTCGTGGGACTGGCCCTCTTCTGCGCCTTCGTCCTCCTTCTCCTCGCGCGGGGGCGCTACGGCGCCGCCTCCTCCCTCTTCATGTACGGACTCTTCGCGGTGATGTTCGCGGCGATCAAGTTCGACGAGTACAGGAACGTCTACGAGACCTACGTCTTCGCGACCCTGGGCCTCTTCCTCCTCGTCACCGCTGGCGTCCTGGGCGTCTCCCGCCTCCACGCCTACGTCCTTTCGGGGCTGACCCTGGCCGCCATAGCCGCGCTCTACCTCCTCGACGCCCTGCCCCTGGACGGCGGGACGGTGACCGCCCTCGCGGCCCAGTCCCTCGCGACGAGCGGCGTCATCGTCGCGGCGGGCGGCCTCTTCTCCGCCGCGGTGATCAGGATGCAGGCGACCCTGGTCGACGAGAGCCTCGAGTTCGCCGAGCTCGCCCGCCGCCAGTACCTCCTCATGTCGGAGGCGGTCGCCGCCGCGCAGGAGGCGGCCTTCCGCATCGGAAAGCGGCTCGCCGAGGCTTCCGGGTCCCTTTCCGCCGCCGCTGGCTCCCTGCGCGACACCGCCTCGGACGAGTCCGCCGGCCTCGCCTCCCTGGACGAGACCCTGGCCTCCTACGCCGACGGCGAGACCGAGGTGATCGGCGCCCAGGACCGCCTGCGGGCGGCCCTGGGCGCCTACTCCGACAAGGTGCTCGAGGCCGGCGCCTCGGTCTCCCAGATGATCCGCGCCGTGGAGGAGATCGGCCTCGCGGCCGGCGCCCGCCAGGGCGGCGTCCAGAGCCTCGCGGCACTGGCGCGGGACGGCGAGGAGCGGATAGCCGAGGTGGCCAGGGCCGTCGGCGGCATCGTCGCCTCCACGGAGCGGATGGGCGAGATGAACGCCCTCATCGGCGGGGTCGCGAGCCGCACGAACCTCCTCGGCATGAACGCCTCCATCGAGGCGGCCCACGCGGGCGAGGCGGGCAAGG
>Ga0116153_10001600_pt1 | contig 20439 bp, 14 predicted proteins | sample AD_UKC028_MetaG_FD_89896 | JGI IMG/M metagenome (GOLD analysis project Ga0116153, IMG submission 89896) | Active sludge microbial communities of municipal wastewater-treating anaerobic digesters from USA - AD_UKC028_MetaG | ecosystem: Engineered > Bioreactor > Anaerobic > Digestate | place: USA...
CGGTTTGCGCCTCATCGGACGCGGGGGATCCTCCTTCCGTACGGACAATATACCTCGGCCCCGGCGGTTCCGCGTGAGTCGAGGGCGGTCGGGCCCCTTTCATTCTCGGCATGAAGGGACGGTCGATGTAGGCGCAAGGGAGCGCGTGGAAATGCCGATACGACTATAGTATACTTGATGGTACAGATGAAGCGTTTCCGGTCCTCGGCAGCCTCCCTTCTCCTCCTCCTGGTTCCCGCCCTCGCGGGGGCCCAGGGACTTCCGTCCGTCTACGATTCTATCGCCTCCCTCTTCGACATCGACCTGAACGCGGGGCTCACCCGGATGTTGATCACCCGCATCCCCATGGGGGGGCTGGCGGAGGGCATGGGCATGGCCTACACCGCCGTGGCCGCGGACTCCTCCTTCCTGGAGCTGAACCCCTCGGCCAGCTCGGTCCAGGACTTCACGGAGCTTTCCATCTACCACAACAACTGGATCGCGGATACCCGGATCGAGGGGGCCGTGTACACCCTCCGCTTCGGCCGCACCGGCTTCTCCCTGGGCGGCAAGTGGCTCTACCTACCCTTCACGGAGTACAACGACTACGGGGACCGCCTGGCCTCGGGGTACTACTCCGAAGCCCTCCTGATCGGCAACGCCTCGGTGCACCTCTTCCCGGGTTACTACTTCTACGGGCTGGCGGTCGGCGCCAACGTCAAGCTGGCCTACCAGTCCTTCCCGGACTTCGCCGACCAGAACGGGATCGTCCAGGCCGGCTCGGGGTTCTCCCAGTCCGCCTTGGCGGTCATGGCGGATTTCGGGGTTCTGACGAAATTCAACTTCCTCAAGTACTACGCCTCCCGGAAGAAGAACGTGTCCGTGGGACTGGCGCTGAAGAACGTCGGCCCCCCCGTCCAGGGGGATCCTCTGCCCACGACGGCCACGGTGGGCCTCGCGTACTCCCCCCTGCGGCCCATCACGATCTCTTCGGATTTTTCGCTTCCCATTAATCTCGTGGACCTTTCGAAGAGCGAGACCCCCTACTGGTCCCTGGGAACCCAGTTCGTCCTGACCGACTTCCTCTCCATGCAGGCGGGCCTGCAGATCAAGGGATCCAATCCACGGCTGACCGTGGGGACCGCGGTGGATTTCAATCCCCTGACCCTCTTCGTGAACTACACCCTGGACCTGACCACCCAGCTGACCTCCCTGAACCACCTTTCCATCCAGGCCCGGTTCCGGCTGGGGGACATGGGCCGGGCGGCCAAGTCCGCCAAGGTGGACGAGCTCTATACGGCGGGGCTGGAAGCCTACACCCGGGGCGATATCGAGCGGGCGATCGTCTTCTGGACCGAGGCCATCTCCCTGGATCCCTCCTTCGACCCCGCCCGGGACGCCCTACGGGCCGCCCGGGCCTCCCTGGACATCCGGGAGGGTATGAGGAACATCCTCCAGAGCACCAACTGAGATCCCGCCGGGTTTTCATGGTATAAAGGACGTGTCGCCCGTCGGGGCGGAGAAGTTCCCAACCGGAAAGGGTAGAGCCCTATGGCGTTTTCCATCGTCCTTCGCCTCGCGGCCGCGGCCGCGTCCCTGTACATGCTCCTCCTCATGGCCCGCATCATCCTGACCTGGTTCCCCTCGGCCGTGGAGGGCCGGCCCCTGCACCTACTGTCCTCCGTCACGGACCCCTACCTGGATCTCTTCCGGGGCATCCCCTGGCTTAGTACGGGGAGCATGGACTTCTCCCCCCTGGCCGCCCTGGCGGTGCTCTCGGTGCTGACCCAGATCCTTTCCACCGCGGCGGCCTACGGCCGGATCAGCCTGGGGATCGTCCTGGCCCTGGTCCTGAGGGCGGGGTGGTCGATCTTCGCCTTCTTCTTCGGCTTCTTGGGCCTGGCGATGGCCGCCCGGCTGGTGGCCTACATGGCGAAGTGGAACTCCCTGCATCCGGTCTGGAGGGTCGTGGACGCCCTGATCAATCCGGTCATGTTCCGGCTGAACCGGGCGATCTACCGGGACCGGATCGTGAATTTCCGGCAGGGCCTGCTCACGGGGATCGTCGTCCTTTTCGGCCTGCGCATTCTGGGGGGCATCCTGACGGGCCTGCTCGCGGGGCTCCTGAGCCGGCTGCCTTTCTAGGAGCCTGTCGGGCTTGTGTACAAATTGCGCCTCTCGGCGCAATTTGAGGCGATCATCGGGCTCCTAGGCGGCCAGGGCGGCAAGGACCGCCAACAGGAAACGGAAACCCGGGTGCCCGCTCAAGGTAGGATCCACCGCCGCTTCCGCCAGCACCGCCGCCGCCCGGGGATCCAGGCTCTCCGTCCCCAGGATAACACGGGCTGCCTCGGCGCCCCGGGGCGGGTCCGAGAGCATGCCCTCCACGGCCCGGCCTCTCTCACGGGCCGCCTCGGAGCCGGATCCCGCCGACTCCTCCAGGGCGTCCTGGAGCAGGGCACGCCCCCGGTCCGGATCGGCGGTCCACTCCCCGTAGATCGGATAGAAGCGGTCGAAGACCCCCAGCACCGCGGCCAGGGAGAGCACGGCCTCGTCCCGCACGAAATCGGGAGTGCCCTCCTTCCGGAGGACCTCCACCAGGACGGGCACCGAGGCGGAGCTTCCCAGGAGCTCCAGGGCGTAGGCTCCCTGGATGACCAGCCGGGGATTGTCCGTGGAGGCCACGATCTCCTCGATCGCCGGGACGGAAGGCCCGTCCCCCAGCCGGCCCAGGGCCACCAGGGCCGCCCCCCGCAGCATGTAGTCCTCCGAGGCCAGGGCCTCCCTCAGGATCGGGACGGCCGAGGGATCCCCGGCCTTCCCCAGGATCCGGGCGGAGAGGTGGGCGGTGGTGAAGGGATGGCCCCGGAGTTCCCGGGCCACGGCCTCCAGGGTCGGGGGCGACAGGTCCCGGAGATTCCCCAGGGCCGTCAGGGCCTCCATGCGGACGTCGAAGCGCGGGGACCGGAGGTAGGGCAGGAGTTCCCGCTGGGCCACAGGACGGCCCGACAGGCCGATCTCCCGGATGATCCCGATCTCCTCGTCCGGCCGGCTGGAACGATCCAGCCGGTCCAGGAGCCCGATGGCCCGGAGGTCCCGGAGGCTGAAGAGGATGCCCAGGGATTCCCGTACCGAGGAGGCTCCCAGCCGCACCAGGGCGGGGGTCCGGGCCAGGGCCGCGGCCAACAGGAGGAAGAGCCCCGCGAAGAGGATGCGGTACGACAGGGCCGGGGAGATCCCGAGGGCCGAAAGCCCGTCCAGGACCAGGCCCCCCGCCGCGGAACCCAGGGCACCCGCAAGGCCGTACACGAGGTAGTAGATGACCGCCAGGTCCAGGGTGCGGCTGACGGGGATCAGGGCGAAGTAGTAGGTCTGGGCCGCGTTCTCCTGGCCCGCCAGCCCGAAGCCCGCGGTGAAGTTGACCGCGGCCAGGAAAAGGAAGACCGGAACCGGGGAGGCGAAGCCCGGGGAGACCAGGACGGGAAGGATGGAAAGGGCCGACACGGCGGTGAAGATCCCGTAGAGGGGTTTGGCGCCCAGGCGGTCCACGAGCTTCCGGGTGAGCAGCCCCATGGCCACGGCCCCCAGGCTGGAGACCAGGGTGTAGAGCATGACGTCGCCGTCCCCCGCGGCGTAGACGGCCCGCGGATAGACCACCAGGAAGGTCCGCGCCGTGCCCGCCACGAAGGACACGACGGCGAACACGAGGAAATAGTCGCGGATGGGCTTGGACCGGACGGCCTCCCGGATCGCGGCGGGCCAGGAGGAGGTCCGGGCCGGGCGGTACTCCTCGGGCTCGGGGATGCGGAACAGGAGGAGACACCCGACCAGCCCCGCCGCGATCCCGGCGCCCAGGAAGAGGGCGTACCGGGCCGGGGAGGCGCTCCGTCCCAGGAGCAGGGCCACCGCCAGGTAGGTGGCTATGCTTACCAGGGAGTTGATGATCTGGACGTTCGACAGGAAGGCCCCCCGGTCGCGGTCCCCGCCCAGGAGGGCCAGGACCGGGTTGTTGCCGATGAGTCCGATGCCCCGGAAGACGTTGAAGCCCGCCGTGGCGGCCAGGACCAGGAACAGGGCGGCGTCCGCCCGGCCCTGGTCCGCCAGGAAGGGCGCGGCCAGGACGGGCAGCATGAATACGTAGCGCAGGACCCATCCCCAGCCGAAGGCGTCCACGATGCGGATCCGGGAGATCAGGATCCGGCCCAGGGGCATGAAGAAGAAGGTGGCGAATCCGAAGGCGTTCAGCGCCCCGACGACGGTCCCCGAGGCGCCCAGGCTCAGGGCGAAGAGGGTGATCACGCTCCCGGACAGGAGGCTGAAGGAGAAGGCGTTGAGGACCGTGAATAGGTACCAGGTGTCCCGCAGGCGCCGAAGGCGGCCCGGGGTGATCGGGCTCATGTCGAGGCGGCCTCCGCGGGCGCCGGTTCGACGGGACCCTTGACCACGGCCTTGCGCTTCCACCGTCCGGTCCGGTAGTACCAGGAGGAGAAGACCGCGCCCATGAGCCAGCCCGCGGGGATGCTCCACCAGATCCCGTCCGGACCCATCCGGGAGGACAGGGCGACGGCGGTCGGTATCCGGACTATCCACAGGGCCAGCAGGGTGTTCACCATGGGGATCATGACGTCCCCGGCCCCCCGGAGGACTCCGTTGTTCACGAACATGATGGTGAACAGGGAGTAGAAGGCCCCTACGATCAGGAGGTACCGGGCCCCGATCCGGACGACCTCGGGATCCCGGGTGAAGAGCCGGACCATGCCCGGCCCCCCGAACACCATGACCACCCCGATGAAGACGGAGATCCCCAGGCCTACAAGGAGGGCCGAGGAATGGCCGCGGCGCACCCGCTCGGGCTTGCCTGCCCCCAGGTTCTGGCCCGTGAAGGTGGAGACCGCCATGCCCAAGTTCATGGTGGGCATCATGGCGAAGGTGTCCAGGCGGCTGGCCGCGGAAAAGCCCGCCATGACGTCCGTGCCGAAGGTGTTGACCACCCGGGTCAGGACCATCATGCCCGCGGCCACCAGGGTCTGCTGGATCCCCGAGGGGATCCCGAGCTTCAGGCTCAGGCGGAACATCTCCGGGTCGAACTTGAGTTCCTTCACGGAAAGCCGGACGTACTCGTTGCGCTTGTTGAGCAGGACCAGGGCCCCCAGGAAGGAGGCCGCCTGGGAGATGATCGTGGCCCAGGCCACCCCCGCGACCCCCCAGCCGAAGGCTATGACGAAGAGGAGGTCCAGGGCGATGTTCAGGAAGGAGGCGGCGATCAGCAGGTACAGGGGGGTTTTGGAGTCCCCGATCCCCCGGAGGATGGCGGCCACGCCGTTGTACCCGAAGGTGGCCAGGGACCCTGCGAAGAGGATCCGCAGATAGGTTCCGGCCTCCGGGGCGACGTCCGCCGGGACCCGCAGGACCTTGAGGATGAGGGGCACCGCGAGCACCCCGACGACGGACAGGACCAGGGCGGCCCAGAAGAGGACGATATAGGCCGTGTCCACCACCGCCCGGACCTTGGCCTTGTCCCGGGCGCCGAAGTACTGGGCGATCAGGATCGTGAAGCCCATGGTCACGCCCATGATCAGGGCGATCATCAGGAAGAGGACCGCGAAGCTCGAGCCGACCGCCGCCAGGGCCTGCTTGCCCACGAACTGTCCCACCACGATGGAGTCCACCATGTTGTAGAGCTGCTGGAAGACGTTGCCGATCAGCATGGGCAGGGCGAAGAGGATGATCTCCTTGGTCTCGCTGCCCTCGGTCAGGTTTCGCATCGTTTATCCTTCATCGGGTATCCGTCCATAATAAGGAAATTTGAATATGATGAACAGGGGAGATCCGTCCGGGCTTTACCCCCCGCCCGGGCCGCCGGTATACTCCCGACCCATGGACGAACCTAACCGCGCGGCGGACTGCGCCTTCTTCTCGGACCTCTCCCGAACGGCCGATTTCTACCTCATCCGCCACGGCGAGAGCGAGGGGAACGCCCGCCTGATCATGCAGGGCAGGCTGGACCTTCCCCTGAACCCCCGCGGCGAGGCCCAGGCCGCAGCGGCCGGGGCCTGGCTGGCGGACAAGGGCGTCACGGCCCTGTTCACCTCCCCGCTCCGCAGGGCGTACCGAACCGCGGAGATCCTGGCCGCCGAGGCGGGGCTGCCCGGGCCCCGGCCGGAGCCGGTCTTCACGGAGCTGGATACGGGTATCTTCACGGGTCTTTCGGTGGAGGAGATCCGGAAGAAACACCCCGGGATCTACGGGGAGTTCCGGGCTCGGAGCTGGGAGGCGGTGCCCGGGGCGGAAAGCTCCGCATCCCTCTACGACCGGGCCCTGCGGGGCTGGGGGTTCCTGAAGGACCGGGTCCGGGAGACCGAGGGTGCCCTGGCGGTGGTGACCCACGGAGGCTGCCTGCAGTGGATGGTCCGGGCCACCTTCGGCTGCCGGACCTGGATGCCCCTCCTGACCACCGGGAATTCCGGGATCTTCCATCTGAGCGTCCATCCGCATCCGGAGGGCAGGCCCGCCTACCTGCAGTGGAAGCTCTTGAACCACCAGCCCGGGTTCGACGTCTCCGCGACCCCTCCCGTCTTCTGAGGGCGGACCTTCACAAGCTTCGGGACACTAGGGCAGGGCCTCTTCCGGGAAGGCCCTCCAGAGGGGCTCGTCGAGGGGGCAGGGGGCGGTCAGCCGGATCGGTTCCCCCGTCAGGGGGTGCTCGAACTCCACGGCCCGGGCGTGGAGCATGATGAGGCCGTTCCGGCAGGATCTCCGGGCACCGTACTTCAGGTCCCCCCGGATCGGGAAGCCCGCGGCGGCCAGCTGGGCCCGGATCTGGTGGGTCCTGCCCGTCCAGGGACGGACCTCCAGGAGCTCGTAGCGGTCCCCGTGCCCCAGGGTCCGGTAGTCCAGGACGGCCAGGTCCGGGTTCAAGGCCTCCGGCGGGATCGGGGTGCCTGGCTTGGAGCTCCAAAGCTCCGAACGGCCCTTCAGGGGAACGGCCAGGGTCCGGTTGCTCCGGGGATCCCGGACCAGGCGGTGGGCCAGCCGGCCCTCCGGGATCGGAGGCGCCCGGTCGGGCACGGCCCAGTAGAGCTTCCGGATGCGGCGGCCCCGGAACGCGGCGTCCAGGGCGGAGACGGCCCTGCGGCTCTTCCCGAACAGGACGATCCCGCTGGTCCTGCGGTCCAGACGGTGGGCGGCCTCCAGGAAGGCCGGCCTGCCGTCGCGCTCCGAAAGGAGGGCCGTCAGGAGGCCCTGGAGGGAGGGATCCCCGGTGGCGTCCGCCTGGACGGGCAGGGGGCCCAGCTTGGCGGCGGCCAGAATGCCGTCGTCCTCGAAGAGTATCTCGAAACCTTGGGGCATGCCCCAGGGTACCACGGATCGGATCTCCGCAGGAAGGCCGCCGATTCCGGGTTTACCGGGCGGGAATCCTGGTTTACTCTGGAAGGCCCGGGACCGGAAAACTCCCCGGACCGGACCTAGTCCAAGCTCGGAAGGAGCCGATATGAGCATCCACATCGAGGCCGCCCCCGGCCAGATCGCCCCGGACATCCTGCTTCCCGGGGACCCCCTTCGGGCCAAGTACATCGCGGAAACCCTGCTGGAAGGGGCCGAGCAGTTCAACCGGGTCCGGAACATGTTCGGGTACACCGGGACCTGGAAGGGACGGCGGGTCTCGGTCATGGGCACCGGCATGGGCCAGCCCTCCCTCTCGATCTACGTGAACGAGCTCCTGCGGGAGTACGGGGTGAAACGGCTGATCCGGGTGGGAACCTGCGGCAGCCTGCGGAAGGAGATCGCCGTCCGGGACCTGGTCCTGGCCGTCTCCGCCTGCACGGACTCGGCGGTCAACCGGATCCGGTTCCGGGGCATGGACTACGCTCCCGCCGCGGCCTTCCCCCTGCTCCTGGCCGCCTACCAGGCCGCCCGGACCCGGGGCTTCTCCGTCCAGGCGGGGCCGGTGATCTCCAGCGACTCCTTCTACACCGAGGACCCCGACCAGTGGAAGCTATGGGCCAAGTTCGGGGTCCTGGCCGTGGAGATGGAGACCGCGGAGCTCTACACCCTGGCCGCCAAGTTCGGGGCCCAGGCCCTCTCGGTCCTGACGGTCAGCGACAACCTGGTCACCGGGGGGAACACGACCAGCGCCGAACGGGAGACCACCTTCCGCGCCATGGCGGAGTTGGCCCTGGATACCCTGACCGTGGGATGAAAATTTTCGGAATCAACAACGGAGGACACGGAGAGCACGGAGGAAGCGGACGGGAAACCAAAGGAAAGACAGGATGGACAGGATACAGAATGGATGAACAGGATAATTTCGTGAATTGGCTATCTTAGATCACTATCCTGTACATCCTTCTTCTATCTTATGCATCCTGTCTAGATTTTTTCTGATCCTCTGTTTTCTCCGTGACCTCCGTGATGAGTCCTGAGCGTCACTGAGAACTCAGCTCCAAGATCAGTTCCACTTCGCCCCGGGAGAGCTTGACCGCCCGGGCGATCTCCTCCACCTTCCAGCCCTGGTGGGCCAGCTTGCGGACGGTCTCCTGGGTGGACAGGGAGGGGGCGCCCGTCTCCTTCTTGGCGGCCCCGGCCTCCTGCTTGAGCAGGGTGCCCAGGAGCTTGAGCTGGTCCTGGGCCTGCTTGTTGAGCTCCTCCAGCCGGGTCTCGGTCCGGGCCAGCCACTCCCGGGCCTTCTGCACCTTTTCGATGCGGGCCTCGGTCTCCTCCAGGTCCTTGTCCAGGCCGGCCAGGCGGGACACGGCCTGGTCGACCCGGTCCCGGTCCTTGTCCAGGGAGTCCAGGGCGGCCCGGAGCTCGGCCATGCGGTCCGCCAGGGGTCGGACCCGCTGGTCGAGGTCCTTGACCTCCTGCTCGATCCCCCGCAGGGCCTCGAAGCTCTTGTCCACACCGTCCGCGGTGGTATCCAGCAGGGCGCTCTTCTTTTCCAGGCGGTCGAACTTGGTCCCCGCCTCCTCGGCCAGGCCCGAGAGCCTGCGGAACTCGGTCTGGAGGTCCGTGAGGGAATCCCGGCTCTCGGTGACCGAGGCCAGCTTGCGGTCCACTTCCTGGGAGAGCCCCAGGAGGCGTTTGAAGTCCTCCTCCAGGGTGTCGATCCTGCGCTTTTCCGCCAGGAAGCGGCTGACCTTCTGGTCCGTCTCGTCCTCCAGGCGCTTGATCCTCTGGAACTGGGTCTCCAACTCCGTGATCTCGCCCTTCCGGGCCTCCAGCCGGGCCAGGTCGCCCTTGAGGGTCTCTATGGTGACGCGAAGGTTGTTCTGCAGTTCGTCCGCCCGCTCGAAGAGCTTGGTCTGGGCGGTGAAGGCCTTGACCCGGGCGTCCATGTCCGCGAGGGTCCGGGCCCGCTCGCCGGATTCCCGTTCGAAGCGCTCGGCGAAACGCTTGGCCTCGGTCTCCGTCTTGCCGGCGTAGTCCTCCGCGGAGCGCCGGAAGGCCTGCAGGGCCTGGTCCATCTCCGCGGCCAGCTCCCGGCTGCGCCGCTGGGAGTCCGCGGACATGGCCTCGTAGGACCGGCCGAAGCCCTCCAGGGCCTGAGCGATCTTCTGGGTGAGCTCCTGACGGAACCGGGCCGCCTCGGCCTGAGCGGCCTGGGTGTCCCGGGCCAGGGCTTCCCGGAACTCCTTGCCCTCCCGGGATGCCTGGTCCGCGGATTCCGACAAGGCGCGTAGCCGGGTTTCCAGGTCCCGGGCGGCTTCCTTGATCTTCTCCCGGCCGTCCACCTGGAAGCGCTCCAGTTCCGCACGGACGACCGCGTCCGCCGCGGCCTTGGCTTCCGCCAGCTCCGCCCGCACCGAATCCCGCAGGGAAGCCAGGGAGCCGTCGGCGGATTCCATCTGGTCCGTGATCCCGTCCCGGAAGGCCTGGGCCTGGGCGGAGAGCTTGCCCATCTGGTCGAAGAGGGAAGCCTGGAGGGATCCCAGAGCTACCCGGAGTTCCTCGGCCGCGGCCTTGGCGGTCTCCCGGTTGGCGGTCTGGGACTCTTCGGACAGGGCCGCCAGCCGGGTATCCAGATCGCCCTGCCATTCCGCAAGGCGCCGCTCGATATTCTCGCTCCGGGCCTTGAGGTCCGCGAAGAATTCGTCCTCGAAGACCTTGAGCTTTTCGGAGACGCTCTGGTAGGCCGAGGCCTTGAGTACGTTGATCTCCTTCTCCACCGCCTCCATGTTGCCCCGGACCCGGGACGCCTCGGCCAGGATCTCGCCCTCGAAAGCCGACTGCCGGGCCGCCAGGTCCTTGCCGAAGAGGGCGAAGTCCTCCTCCACCCGTTTTTCCGTGCCCGCCATGGCGGCCCGGAGGGTCTCCTCCATCTTCTGGATGTCCACGTTGGATTCCGAGAGGCGCTCGAACTTGTACTCCACCTCCGCCCGGTATTCCTCCACCCGGCGCCCGAAGTCCTCGAAGGTCTTCTTCTCCAGGGCCGCGGCCTCCCGGACCATCTTCTCGTGGATCCCCGACAGTACGGAACGGATCTCCTTCTCCATCTCCTTGCCCGAGGCGTCGTACTTGGCCAGTTCCGCCCGAAGCTCCGCCTGCCGTGCGGCCAACTCGTCCTGGTGGGCCTTGAGCTGGTCCTTGATCTTGGCCTGGAGGGCCTGGGCCAGTTCCAGGGCCCGGGCCTCGATCTTGTCGAAGCGTGCGGACGCCAGGCCCTCGGCCTTTTCCGCCCGGGTGTCGAGCTCGTCGATGCGGGCGGCCAGCAGTTCCGTCTGGCCGGAAATCTCGGACCGGGCGGCGTCCAACAGCCCCCGGGCCTCCTGCTGCCACTCCGCCTTGAAGCCCTTGACCAGTCCCTGGGTCTCCAGGACGCGCTCCTTGGCGGCCTCCTGGATGGCCTTGAGCTTGGAGTCCAGGGCCTCCTTCAGGCGTTCGCCCCGGGTCTCGATCTGCTCCCGGAACTTCTCGTAGGTCGAGTCCTCCAGGCGCTCCGCTTCGTCCTGGGCCTTGCGGAAGGCCGAGGACAGGAGCTTCTCCATCTCCACGTACCGGGCCTTGGCCTGGTCGTTCGCCTCCCGGTAGAACAAGGCCACCTGTTCCCGGCGCTGCTCGGTCTCCTCCCGGAGGGCCTCGACCTCCTCCACCGTGGCGTCCAGGCGGCTCCGGGCCTCCTCGACGATCCCCTCCCGGGCGGCTTCCAAGGCCTTCCGGGCGTCCTCGGCGAAGCGCTCCCGTAGGAGGGGCACCTCCGCGTCGATCCGGGTCAGGGCCTCCTCGGAGTCCTTGAGCTTCCGGGCCAGCTGGTCCGCGAAAAGGCTTTCCTCGTGGATCCGTTTCAGGTTCTCGTCCACCCGGCCGGTCATGTCCGAAAGCCGGGCCAGGACCCCGTCGTATTCCGCCAGCCTTGTACCCATGGCGTCCAGGGAGTCGGACCGGGATTCCAGCTCGTCCTGGGCTTCCTTGACCCGCTTCAGGACTTCCTTGGCCGCCTTGGAGCGTACGTCCAGCTCTATGCCGTAGGACTTCAGGTCCTCGGACCGCTGGTCCACGTAGGCCGCCAGGTCCTCCCGGATACGGTCCGTGAATTTCTTGACCTTTTCCAGGGACCGGTTGTCCCGGTCCAGGAAGCGGTATACGGCCAGGACGATGGCCACGATGGCGAGGGTTATGAGGTTGCCCGGGTCGAACAGCATGCGGCGCTCCCTGCTGGGGGTGAGGGTTCGGGCGAGCCCGGTCCGCATGAGCCGCCGCTCGGCGCGGACCGTCCGACCGTTCAGGCCGAAGTATATACCATGCGGGCCGGCAAATGAAGAACCGACTTAACTATTCCAGGACTTAACCTCGGAGGTCACGGTAAGCCCTGGAACCATAGATCCGACAGGATGAACAAGATTAAAAACGATGAACAGGATAGAAATTGGAGAGTCGGTCAATCTCCATCCTTTCTTGTTAATCCTGTTCCATCCTGTACATCTTGTTAGACCTATGGTTCCAAGCCCTGCCCTGCTGGTCGGTCGACTTATCTAGGCGCTGATTTCGCGGCTGCGGCGTGCGGCGGCGTCCACGGCGTCCATGACGATGGACCGGAAGGCCCGGCGCTCCATGACGTGGATCCCCGCGATCGTGGTGCCCGCGGGGGAGGCGACGATGTCCTTGAGCTCCCCGGGGTGCATGCCCGATTCCAGGATGATCCGGGCCGCCCCCTGGAGGGTCTGGGCGGCGAATTCGTAGGCCGCCTCCCGGCTCATCCCGTTCAGGACCGCCCCGTCCGCCAGGGACTCGATGAAGAGGAAGACGAAGGCCGGCCCGGACCCGGAGAGGGCGGTCACGGTATCCAGCCACTCCTCCTCCACCAGACGCGCCCGGCCGGCCCGGCGGAAGATCCCGAGGATCTCCTCCACCTCCTCGGGGCTCACCCCCTCGTCCGCGCAGACCGCCGTCATCCCCAGGCCCACGGACAGGGCTATGTTGGGCATGATGCGGACGATCCGGGGAGGGGTGGCGAAGAAACTGCGCAGCCGGGCGATGGAGACCCCGGCCGCCATGGAAATCAGGACGGTGTCCGGGGACATCCCCGGGGCGGCCTGGGTCAGCACGGAGGCGACGGCCTTGGGCTTGACCGCCAGGAGGACCCGGTCGGCGTTCCGGGCCAGGTCCTCCGGGGACTCCTGGACGAGAAGGCCGTGCCGCTCCGCGAGGCGCTCCGCCCGAGGCCGGGTGCGGTTCCAGATGAGGCCCCGGCCCTCCCCGATGGCAGGCCCCAGGGAATCCAGGAGTATCTCGACGATGCGACCGGCTCCCATGAAGCCGAAGGTCCGGGAGGAATCCGAAGTGTCCATGCCCGATAGGATAAAGAAATCCGTCCCGATGGGGAAGTCGAGGGGATTCATATATCAGAAGCGGCTTGCGAACCCCGGCGCGTGCGCATAGAATGTAAGGGCCGGGGCTGCTTGTTCGAACGATAGACGAGGTCCCGCGGGGAAGTGCGACGTGTCCGACGAAATAGATCCCGAAATAGCGGCGCTGCTGGGTACGGATACCGGCCCCAAGGGCCCGGCGGAACGGAAGTCCGCCGCCGACACTCCCGATTTCGACTCCCTGTTCGGGGGCGCCGGAGTCGTCATGGAGGAACGGAACAAGGCGGAATTCGACGTCGACCTGACCCGGGCCCGGATAGCCCCGGTCACCAAGGATCAGGAGTCCGTGCCGAACGACTTCTTCTCCGACCCGGACTTCTACCGGAAGGCCCTGGCCGCGGAAGGGGAGGAATCTCAGAAGCTCCACGCCCTCCTGTCCAAGTACCTCCAGACCAAGGACCCCAAGGATCGGGGGGTCTACCGCCAGCAGTTGATCCCGGCCTACTGGAACCTCCTGCACCGGGTCGCCCTCAAGTGCGCGTCCCCGGGCTTCCCGATTGCCAAGCAGGTCCTGCTCCGGTACGGCGTCCTGCTACCCACCCTCCTTTCGCCGGAACAGCAGGACATGATCCAGCGGGTGGTCCACAAGAAGGAGCTGGACGAGCCCTTCTATTATATGGACGAGTGGCTCCGGGCGGTCGCCCTGGGTCATGTGGGGCAGAGCGCCACGGACGAGGTGAAGTCCCGGTCCGGGGACGACCGCGCCCGGTTCAACGCCATCCTCCAGAAGGTGCAGGGCAAGAAGGAGACTGCGGAGAGCCTGATGAAGGCCAAGGCCGAGACCCGGCGAACCCTGGAAGGCCTCCTGCGGGAAAAGCTGGACCTCCTGGCCCAGCACGACTCCGTGCCGGGCTTCTACCACGTCCCGGCTCCCTATACCGAAGCCCAGAAGAAGGTCATGTCGGAGTTCCAGGAGGTGTTCCGGGCCATGCTCCAGGCGGACAAGGAACTCGGGTCCTCCATCGAGGCCTTCAAGGACGCCACGGCGGAGCTGGAATCGGTCCGCCAGAAGATGGACGGCCTGGAGGAGGACGTGAAGGCGAACTTCCAGGCCCTGGCCCAGGAGTTCGAGACGGCCCGCCAGATGACCAAGCTCTGCGTCGGGCGCCAGGGAAATCATTTCCCGGTCCTGACCCGGGAGTACTTCCACGGGGGCTCCCGGGACGTCGGCTCCCGGGAAAACGTCGCCCGGCTCCTGGCCTGGATCGAGGGGATCGATACCCAGGCTTTCTGCCGGCCCTACAAGAACACCCTGAACCGTATCGTGCCCTACGTGGTGATCCTGCCTACCTACGGGGATTTCGGGATCTGCTGGGAGCCCTTCGACAAGTTCAACCGCGCCACCAGCCGGGGCCGCCTGGCGGTGCCCCTGTATCCCAAGAGCCTCCAGCTGGCGGTGGTGACCGCCGTGGCGGACCTGAGGTGGCAGGTGGCCAAGGAGAAGGCCTCGTACTACTGGATGGAGGAGGGCCTCACGGGCAACTACTACCAGTGGTTCACGTCCAAGAAGATGAAGGGCGACGTCAAGGAGTTCTTCATCCAGGACTACATCCTGTGGATCACGAAGGAGAGCGAGGGGACCCAGAAGCTGGACAAGGAGGTCCGCGGGGTCTTCTGGCGGTACATGCCCTTCGCCCAGGAGATCAAGGACAAGCTGAAGACCCGGAGCTACGTCTACCAGGAGCTCTACCAGAAGGACATCAACCGCTCGATGTCCGACGGGTACTGATCCCCGTAGCCAGGTACACCCCTCCGACCACCACGACTCCGCCCGCCGCCTGGAGGGGGGATAGGCGTTCCCCCAGGAGGGCGAAGGACGCCGCCACGGAGACCACGGGTATCAGGTTGATGTGGACGTTGACGACCCCGGGTCCCAGGACCTCCAGGCCCGTGACGTAGAAGACCGTGGCCAGGGCGGACCCGAAGATCCCCAGGAAGAGGACGTTCAGGCCTACTCCCCAACCGAAACCGGCCCAATTCACCGTCTCGAACAGGGCGAAGGGCACGAAGCCCGCCATGCCGAAGAGGCTCTGCCAGAAGGTGATCTCCAGCCGGTCGTACCGGGACGCCAGGGGCCGGGTCAGGAAGCCGTAGCCGACCCACGCGAAGGCGGCCAGGAGCATGTAGAGGTAGCCGGCGGGGGATCGGCTGAACCGGAAGGATTCCGCCACCACGAGGCCGATCCCGGCGGCGCTCAGGATCGCGCCCGCGGCCTTCGAGGCCGAGAGGCGCGTGCGGAGGAAGGCGCTCTCCGCCAGGAGGGTGAACACGGGGATGGTCGCGGTCATGAGGCTGGCCTCGGAGGCGGAGATCCGCAGGATGCCGTTGTTCTCGAAGAAGAAGTAGGCCGTCACCCCCAATAGGCCGCTGGCGGCCATGCGGGCCGCGTCCGCCCGGTCCAGACGCGGAGGGCGGCGCCGTGCGGCCAGGAGCCCGGCCAACAGGATCCCGGCCACGGCGAAGCGGGCCAGGCCCAGGCTCATGGGGGGTAGGGCGCCCAGGGCTACTTTTATGCTGAGGAAGGTGAAACCCCAGATGAAGGAGGCCGTCAGGGAAGAAAGGACGGCCAGGCGGCGGGAGACGGCCATGGTTACCGCGCGGGGCGGCCTTCCCCGGCCTTGGCCTCGTCCCAGAGCTCGTCCATCCGGGCCATGTTGTCCGCGGACAGGGGAAGCCCCTCCCGGGCCATGCCCTTCTCCACGTGGCGGAACCTACGGGAGAAGCGCTCCACCGCCCCGTGCAGGGCCACCGAGGGATCCACCCCCAGGGCCCGGGAAAGGTTCACCGCCGAAAAGAGGATGTCCCCGATCTCGGCCTCGAGGGCCGGTCGGTCCCCGGTTTCCCGGGCCTCCTCGGTCTCGGCGATCTCCTCCCGGAGCTTGGCGAAGACGTCCCGCACGTCGGTCCAGTCGAACCCGGCCTTGGCGGCCTTCTTCTGTAGCTTGTAGGCCCGCTCCAGGGGCGGCAGGGCCCGGGAGACCTCGTCCAGGACCGAGTCCTTGGGTCTCCTGCCCTCCACGGTCTCCTTGATCTCGTTCCACTGCCGGATCACCGCGTCCGGGGTGGAGGCCTCGCTGTCCCCGAAGACGTGGGGGTGGCGGCGGATGAGCTTGTCCGATATGGAGTCCAGGCAGTCGGCGACCGTGAAGAGTCCCCGCTCCTCGTACATGTGGGCGATCATGGTCGTAAGGAGGTAGAGGTCCCCGGCCTCCTCCCGGACATGGGCGGGGTCCTTCTCGTCGACGGCCTCCACGAGCTCGTAGGCTTCCTCCAGGAGGTTCCCCCGCAGGCTTTCCGGGGTCTGCTCCCGGTCCCAGGGACAGCCCTCCGGGGAGCGGAGGGTGCGTACGATTCCATGGAGGCGTTCGAAGGCGTCGGGGCTGCTCATGGGCCCACTCTGCCCCAAAGCGGGCCGGGGAGGCAAGTCCTCCCCGTCTGCACGAGTCCGGCTGCGCCGGACTCGTGCAGACGAAGCGGGCCCTAGAAGATGTCCAGGCCCTTCTCCCGGCCCTCCGGCACCAGCCCGACGAGGGCCCGGATGTCGCCGGCGCCCAGGAAGAACCCCGTCTCCAGGCGCCCCGGGGCGGCCGCGAAGTATCCGTAGAGGCGGTCCAGGCCCTCCGAGGGGAGCTTGCCCTTGTCCTTGGAGAAGGCGGCCGCGAGGCCGAAGATCTTCTTCAGGGAGAGGTAGTAGGCACCCCGGATTTCCTTGGGGAGGTCGGCCGCGAAGGCCTTGTAGGACGCCTCCCCGCCCAGGGGCCGGGCCGCCCCGTCCCGCCGGACCGCGGCGGGGAGCTTGGCCGGATCCCCCAGGACCAGGAGGTACCGGTCCTTGACGTACCCGGCGTGGAAGGTCAGCTTGTCCAGGAGGACGTCCACCACGGCCCGGGCACCCGGATCGGACCCGAGCCCCTCCCCGCCGAGGTCGATCCGGATCGAGTCGTAGGGGATCCCCTCCACGCTGCCCTCCGAAACCTCCAGGTCCAGGGTAAGCCCCGAGGAACCCAGGAGCTCTCGGAAGGCCTCGCCGAAGAGGCCCGCCCCGCCGAGATTCCTGAGGACGGAGCGGTAGGCCTCCCGATCCCGGAGGGTGCCGGCCCCGGCGGCCTCGAAGGCCAGGGACCGTTCCAGGAGCTCGGAGATCTCCCCCGGGCTCTGGGCGCGTTCGGCCTTCTGGAGGAAGTCCGGGTCTACGGTCAGGTCGAAGGAGAAGGCGCTGTCCGCCCCCAGGGCCGCGTAGGAGGATTCCAGGAGCTCGAAGTACTCCGTCCCCAGGAGCTTTTCCATGCCCAGGGCCTTGACGTACAGCTCCGCCAAGTCCGCCAGGGCCCGGGGGTCGAAGGAGGCGGCCCCGCCCATGAGGGAGTCGGCCTCCAGGTACTTCAGGAAGGGGATACCCCGGGCGGGTCCCGCCGCCGCGGCCAGTCTGCCGAGGGCCCGGTCGGGATGGGGAACGGCGCCGGCCCGGAAGTGGAATCCCCGTCCGTCCGCGCCCACGGCGAAGTCCAGGGTCCGGAGATTCTCCGCGGCCTTCTTAAGCAGTTCCTCCGGGTCCGCCGCGTCGCCCAGGAGGCCGGCCATCGGACCGGAGCCGCCCGTCTCTCCCTCGTATTCATTCCAGTCGAAGTTGCGCTCGTTGTAGTTGTACGGAGCGTCGGGATCCTCGTCGAGCTCGAGCCCGGGCTCGCCGTCCTCGTCCCCGTTCCCGAAGGCGTCCTTCAGGGCGGAGTCCCACCGGTCCTGGAAGTCCGCGCGAAGGGCTTCCACGTTGATCCAGGCCTTCACGGAGCCGGCGGGGTAGGCCGAGAGCCGGGACAGGTCCGCGGTCTTTTTCGGGAGCGCGGACGGAGCCGGTCCCTTCAGCCCCAGGACCGCGTAGCCCTCCACGAAGGCGGCTTCCCCCTCGAACCCGGTCAGGGCTGCCCGCAAGCGCTCGAAGGCTCCCTTTTCCTTCTTCAGGGGCAGCCACAGGACCGCTTGCGGCGAGCCTTCCGCCCCGTTCCCGTCCGGGAGGACCGAAAGGACCAGGGGCCGCCCGAAATCCAGGACCTCCGAGGCTTCCCGGAAGCCCTCCTTGCCGCCCGCCTCCTCCCGGAGGAGTTCCGCCAGGGTGCGTCCCTTGGTGAACCGGTCCAGGCCGGCCTCCCGGACGAAGTCCTCGGCGGAACGGAAGAGCGAGGCGGGGGACTCCACCACCAGGGCCGCGTAGGCGTCCGAGGGGACCAGGCGGGAGGCGTCCCCGCCGGAGGATACGCAGGAGGCCAGGACGAGGACGGCGACAGCCGCCGGGATCAGGATTCTTCTCAAGTCATTCCCCTTTCAACCGGAAATTCCGGAGGCTGTCGGCCACCCGGGCCGCGTTGGACTGGTTGTTTTCCGCCAGGGACGAGGTCCTGGAGTAGGCGGACTTGAGGACTCCCCCGTTGGACCGCACCGCCTCGATGGAGACCTGGATGTCCTCGGAGTATCGGTTGAGGTCCTTCATCTCGCCCGCGATGAGCTCCGCCAGGTCGGCGACCGAGGCCGCTCCCCGGTCCATCTCCCCGGAGGTGGACTTCATCCTGTCCAGGGAGGCCAGGATCTGGTTGGATCCCGCGCTCTGTTCCTCCATGGCCGCCTTGACCTCCTCCTCCAGCCGGGTGATGGTCCGGATCAGGGACTGGATCTCCCCGAAGTTCTCCCCGGCCCTGCGGGAGGAGTCCGCGATGGAGCGGATGGCGGACGCGACCTCCCCGAGCATGGCCTCCACGGCCTTGGACTGCTCCGCGGCGTTTTCCGCAAGCTTGCGGATCTCGTCGGCCACCACCGCGAAGCCCTTTCCGGCCTCGCCCGCGTGGGCCGCCTCGATGGCGGCGTTCATGGAGAGGAGGTTGGTCTGGGAAGCGATGTTCGCGATGACCGTGTTGGTCTCCAGCAGGGCTTCCGACCTCGAAAGGATGTGCTGTGCCTTCTCTATGACCTCGGACAGGAGTTCCTCTCCCCGGGCGGAGGACTCGTTGAGCCGGCCGTACTGCTCGCTGGCCTTGACCACGCTCCCGGTGACGGCGCGGATGTTGGCCAAGATCTCCTCGATGGCGGCCACGGACTGGAGGATCATCTCGGATTCGTCCCGGGACCGGGCTTCCAGGCTCCGGGCGCTCTCCTGGATCCGTTCCACCGAGGCCGTCACGGCCTTGATCTCCCGGTCTATGTCCGTGCCCCGGCCCACCACGGTCTCCACGGACCGGTCGGTTCCCTCCAGGGCGGTCCGGGTGCGTTCCATCTCCGCCGCCAGGTCCCCGGCGTTGGCTTCCAGGGTGCCCAGGGCGGACTTGAGATCCCCCAGGACTCCGTTCAGGGTGTCGGTCAGGCGGTTGAAGCCCGCGGCCAGGCGCCCCGTCTCGTCCTTCCCCCGTACGTTGGCCGCGGGACGGAGGTCCCCGGAGGCGATTACGTCGAAGGTCCCCGTCAGGCTCACCAGGGGGCGGCTGATGCGCCGGGAGACCGCGACGATCAGGGCGGTCAGCAGGGCCAGGACGGCCAGTTCGGCGACGGTCAGCTCCAGGTAGATCCGCCTCGGGATCTCCAGGATCTTCTCCTTGGGCAGGGATACGATGAAGATCCAGGGGTCCAGGTTCTCGTGGAGGCGGACGCTCTCCATCATCTGGAGGACCGCCCGGCCGTCGATCTCGGCCTCCACCGCGGTTTCCCGGGCCGTATCCGGCCGGGTCAGCTCGGAGGCGGCGGATACGGTGTCCGCCGAGTGGGAATCCGACAGGTAGGAACCCTGCCCCTCGGCAAGGGTGTCCGCCAGGATCAAACCCGCGTAGTTCGCGATGGTGGACGCCCCGCCGCTCCGCTCGTCCACGTCCGCCAGAATCCCCTCCAGGAAGTCCAGGGAGAAATCGACGCCCGCCACCCCCAGGATCCCGCCGTTCCCGTCCTCCAGCCTGCGCGCCAGGGTGATCATGCGCACGGTGCGGCCGTCCTCCACCTCCTCCTCGTAGGGATCGCTGAGCCAGAACCCGGAGCGGGCGAGAGGGCCCGTATAGTATTCCTCCCCGTAGGCCTCCTCGGCCCAGGCCTCCTCGGAGAGCGTCGCGGACCCGGCCTCGTCCCGGTAGGCCCAGACGGCGAAGGCCCCCGTATCCTCCGGGCCCAGGGTTCCCGCGAACCGGGAGTCCCGGCCGTCCCAGGCGTTGGGTTCGAAGAGGATCCAGAGGGCGAAGGCCGAGTCATGGGTCCGCAGGGTGTCCAGCAAGACCGCGGGCAGGATGGCTCGATCGACGCGCCCCTCCCGCTTCAGGGTCTCCGCGAGCCGGGCGCTGTCCTCGAACATGTTCAGGGATTCCCGGAACCGGCGCTCCGCCAGGGAGGCCCCCTCCCGGGCATACTGGGCGGCCGCCCGGTACGCGTAGTCGGTGATCGTCCCGGAGGTGTCGTACCCCAGGAAGGCCACGGCCCCGGTGAACAGGAGGAAGGTGCCGGGAATGAGGAGGAGGAGCATCTTTGCCTGGATGGATCTCATCGATGAAAGCCGCCTTGCCGTGCGAGGGATACCCCTAAGGATATGACGGGAATCGGGGAAATCAATGGAAACGGGGTGTCCCGGCGCGGA
>Ga0116153_10001607_pt1 | contig 20398 bp, 10 predicted proteins | sample AD_UKC028_MetaG_FD_89896 | JGI IMG/M metagenome (GOLD analysis project Ga0116153, IMG submission 89896) | Active sludge microbial communities of municipal wastewater-treating anaerobic digesters from USA - AD_UKC028_MetaG | ecosystem: Engineered > Bioreactor > Anaerobic > Digestate | place: USA...
AATACGCGCACCGGTTTTAGCGAGGACCCCCTGATAACCGCAGGGCCGAACGCATACTGGGGCATAAGTTTCATAAGGCAGTACAAGTTGACCGGCGACGAGAAGTGGCTGGTTGCAGCTAAGCGGCGTGCGGATTTCCTGCTGAAGCTCCAGACGGATAACGGCGGTATACGCAAGAACCCTCAACAGGGCAATATAGAATACGAGGCGAAATCCACCGAAGAGAACCTCGATTGTTACGCGTTGTTCGGCATGCTGTCGCAGATCACGGGTGAGGAAAAGTACGCCGCGGCAAGATCAAAGATACTCGGCTGGCTCTCAGCGAGCGGCGTATTCAACAAGGACGGAGGATATTTTACCGCCGGCACATCCAAGGACGCCGTGAACCCGCTTTATGCGACCGACGCGAACGCGCTCGCTATCATCATACTCGGCCCTGAGACGCTCGATTCGGAAGGCGACGTCCGATTCGCCGGCGCCGGAACAAGCCGCAGGATATTGGACAGCCTGGAAGGCGCCAAGGTGAAGGTGGATTATCTGCATCCGTCCGGCGTCACGGTAAAAGGTCTCGAAGGTTTCGATTTCACCGACAAATCCGGAAGGCCCGGCAGGAAACCCGTGCTGAGTCCGGAGTTCACTTCCCAGGCGGTGCTGGCGTATCTCGTGATGGCAAGGCACGCGAAGGAGAAAGGCGACGCCGAATACTCTTCCAAATTGCTCGAGGAAGCGCAGCGCTATCTTGACGGCCTCGGGAGGATGGCGGCGCGCACAGGGAAGTCGGCATCCCTGCCCTATGCCTCGGAGAAAGAGATAAGGCGTTTTCCGTTCGACAACTGGCTTACTCCGCAGGCAGAATCCGATATCTCCGCCTCATGGGCCTCTTTCCCGTTATCGGGATTTAATCCGTTCGCGCTCGAAGGTTTCGGGCTGCGCGACGCGCTGAAGGATTCCGCGAAATGGATGTCCGATACGGGCGAGGTAATAAAACCCGAAAAAACCTTTGTTATCCCGGAACCGGAAAAGATCATATCCGAAGCCGAGCTGATCGCCCAGCAGGAAGCGGCAAGGGAAGAGGCGATGAAGAAACCGATCGTGTATTATAAGGTCCTCTATGACCAGGTCAATAAGGACGCAACTATCGCCAGGAAGAGGGTCATAGCCGTCCTTATGACAAGCTACAATTGCTGGTTCGGAGGCGTGCTGGATACCGGGCGCAGGGATTACGATGTAATAGGGGTAGGAAAAGGCAATAAGGTGGTTTACAGGAAATTCTCGGACCTTCCCGAAGAGCTGAGCAAGGCCATCCGTTCCGAGTACTCGTATTATGACATGGATTCCGGGATAAAGTGGAGGATGGCGCCGAAGTATAACCTGGACCTTGACGGGGAATATAAGCCGTACTACGCGTTCGAGATAGACGGAGATTATAACATAATCAGGCAGTTCGCGTCCGAGAGCGACGTCCCTGAAGAGAACAGGGCCGGCCTCAAGGACCCGAAAGCCCAATTCCAGTCATCCGTCGGCCTTCCCGAGGGGCACCTGATAGCGAGGTATTTCACGGCGCTCGAGGTCGACTCAGAGATGAATATAATGAACTACTATGAGTCGATAGACGACCTTCCCGGCCTCGTCTCCAAGGTCCCTATAAGCGAGGATGAGTTCAGGAGGTATTTAAAGGCAAAGGACTGGGAAAGGCAGGACCTGCTTTCTGCCGGCATAATCCCGGATGCAAAAGGGATGCTGGCAACACAGGAAAGGGGAATGTATTATGCAAGGGTCCTCGGGCTCGACGAGACGAGGAGGCTGCGTGTCGGCGGCGTTTCCGTAGCCAGCGGACGCGAGATAATCATGGGCACGAAGTTCAACCTGACCGACTGGCGCATCGGCGAGGCCCCGAAGACGAACGCCGTGAAATACGAGATAGGGCTTGTGGATGGCATGGTCATCAAACCGCGCGAACAGTTCGCGAGCGATACCCCTTCGGAGACGCAGCCGTTATGGATCTACCTCGGGGAAGATGTCATAGAGTCCGAGACGAAAGAGTTCAAGAGGCGGCTGCTGGACCTGCTGAAGCAGATCAAATCGGAAAAGGACGCGCAGGCCCGGCTCGAGCTTATTGAGCAATACGACCGGCTCGCCGGAGAGCTCGCCTGGCATGACGAGAACGGGCTCATTCACGTCATCTATTACGGCGTTAAGGCGGCCGAGAAGAGGTTCGGGGAATTCGCCTCGGCAAAAGCAAGGGCGGAGAACAGTTTAAGGACCTACGAATCGATCCTCGGCAGGGACCAACTCGGAAGGGACCTGCGCGATTCATACGGGCGCGTCTGGCTGAAGGTAATAAACGAGGCGACCGGCCGCATATTGTACGTCGAGGTCTACGACATGTCGGGAAACCTCGAGACGATATACTCAGGCAACATCGAAATAGACCCGCTAACGAAAGAGGTCAAGTCCGAGATAAAGACCGACCTCGAATACGATAAGGAGACCCTGCAGGTCGTCGGAAGCCACACGTACCGCACGGACGAGAACGGTGATTGGGTCTCCGACATCTCGGAGAGCATATTCAAGGGATATACGCCCGACAAGAAATATTTCGTTTCCGAGGTCCATATATTCGCGAGGGACGAGAACGGCAGGATAATATTCGAGGACGGGAAAGCAAGATATACGAAGAAGATCGAATATTACACGCCGGAAGGCGACATATCCGCCCAGATGGTAAAGAACATAATAACGATTGTGAAGTACGGCGCGGACCGCGAAGTCACGAAGGAGGTGTTCCTCGAACGGCCGGGCCATACCGCCACGTCGGAGAGCCCGAACCTCGAAGAACTTACAAAGGGCCTTTCATGGGTCCGCAGGTACAAGACGACAGGGAAGGTATTTACCTTCAAGGACGCGCTCGTGAAGTTCCTGACTTCTTTGCCGGAAGACGACAGGGAAGCGTCCGCGCTGCTGATATTGAACAGGCTCGGCGCGGAGAAGGTGGGCAGGATCAGCGACATGCTTATGCTCGAGGAGAACGAGGTCACGAACAACCTCACGGGCGACCCTGCCGCACCCGGGGAAGCGCCTTATTTCGTGTTCTATGAACCGGGCGACAGTTTAGGCCGGCAGAGGCTTATAGTGCGCGGCGGCACGATCGAGGTCCCCGTCGATTGGATAGCCGAGGCCGATATACCTTCAAAGACCCTGACCTTCAACCTCGCCGGTGAACTTGTCTCGATAAGCGACGTCGACAGCTCGGTCCGCGCGGATTCCGTCCTGCCTCCCGGTTATGTTGCGAGGATGGCGCCGCTCGGCATAAACGCCGATACGCTGCTGCCCCAGATGAAGAAGAGGGTATTCAGGATGGTGACCGGAGAGGACGGCCTGCCGCATTTCACCAATACGGTAGCCATTACGACGGTCAGCTACATGATACCCGACGACGTTCTCGGCAGGGAGCTCGTGAACGTCAAGTTCGTCATGCTCGGAGACGAGACGACGCTGCACAGCGGCAGCACGCTGAAGCTCAAGCGGAACATGTTAGGCAAGGAGACTCTCATCGAGTCATGGGAGGACGAGAGGGGCGAGGCCCGTTCGCGCGCAATAGCGAAGAAAGAGGATACCGTAATATATGAATGGTATAAGGAAGGCCTCGGCGCCGATGAGCTGAGAGAGCGCCTGAAGTCCGAATGCGGCTCTCTCGTGAAACGCGAAATACTCGAAGAGGCGCTTGAGAACGTCGCGGAGGCGCCTTTCGGCACGATGCCCGGCTATCACGTGCTAAAGCCGAACGGGCGCATAGGCGAGATCAAATATTTTTCCGGCACCGTCGAATACCCGCGCAGCACCTTCAGCCATCCCGGCGTAAAGGTGCCTTACGAGTCGGAAGTGCCGCCGTTCAAGCTCCCGGACGGGCCCCCGATAAGGGGAGTGAAATACGGCGTGCTGAACTCAGATTACGCGTTCTATGACGTGCATTCGCTCAGCGGCCAGCTGATAGTCCTTGAGCGCCGCTTCATAATCCTGCGCCTCATGAACATCCTGCCGGTCCAGGGAGGAAGGCAGACGGAATATTATGATCCGCTCGTCCCGTATTCATACCTGAGGCCGATAAAGATAGAAAGGGATTTCAGGCCCGGCACGCAGCCCGAAGGCACGAAGCCCGGTACGCAGATAGTAGCGGTCTTCATCGGCGACGCGAGCGTCTATCACCGTAACGGGTGGCAGACCCAGACGTTCCTCGAGAGGAGGCCGTTCGATATCGAGCACTGGATACGCTCGGATTACGAGTTCGACGATAACGGTGTCTACAAGTTCAAGAAAGAGCACATCGAGAGCAGCTCGATATACCTGATGAGGTCTATCGAATGGCAGAATCCGCTCGCGCTCGTGGCGCTCGTGGCAGGTATCTTCTTCCTCGCGGGATATATATCGCGCAGCAGGTTAAGGGCCGGAAGGAAAGCAAGGATCGCCGCCGCATGTGCGGCCATAAAACCGTTCAGCAGGGAGGCGCTCGCGCGGCTCTCCGTGCCGGAAGAACTGAAAGCCGCCTGTATTAGGGTCTATGAAGGGCGCGAGCCGCAATCGGTGCTCTTCTCCGTTTCCGGGAAGGTATTCAGGCCGCGGATCGAGGAATGCCTGCGCGGTTTCGGGGCCGACCCGGCCGAACATACGGCAAGCGTGAATGTCCTGCTGGACAGGATCGCGTGCCGTATCGGAAGGGAGGAGATAAACCTGGGGAACCTGTTCCCGGCCGAAGTGAAAGAGTTCGAGGAGTGGTCGAAGAGGAACGGGCATTCCGTCAGCATCGCCGCGGGCAAGCCCGGCAGGGATAGCCTGTCCGTGATAGTCCTGTTCAGGCTCATATTTGACGAATCGATGGAATTCAGGGCCGCCGTTACCGGATTCAGGCACTACCTGCTCGATAAGTCGCTCGGCCTTCTCGACGCGGGCAGGAAGGGCGAGATACTGGGCGAGATACGCGGGGATACGCTCGCTTTCCTCGAAGCGTTAAGGCCCGGTTACGACAAGAAGCTGGGGCTCATAAAGGAATATATTTTTACGTATGACGACATGAACGAGCTTTTTGAGGGTAAGAGGCCCGGTTTCATCGCCTCGTTCGCCCGGCTGGAGGGGAAGACCGCCGCGCAGAAACTCTCCTGGCTGGCGTCGAAGGCGGGCAAGGACACAGCCGCCGACGTGAAATCATACAAGAACTTCGCATGGCTTAAGACATTCCCGGATAAGGCCGGCATCCCGCAGTTCGTCTCGAACCTGAGACGTTTCTGGGGATTCCTCGCGCCGATGTTCGCGGCGGTGACTTTAGGCGGCGTCGCGATAGCGCTGAAACGCGTACCGTTCGCCTATCGCCTCGAAAGCGCGATGGGGCCTGTAGGGGCAGCGTTCGTCGAGGTTACGGCCCTGATACTCATAGGCCTCCTTATAACGATGGCCTTCATAAGGGGCACATTAGGCGGTTGCAGTCCCGCGCCGAAGGGCGCGGCGCGGAACAGGGAACTCAGGCGGTCGATCAGGCTGTTCTGGATAATGTTCGGTTCGGCTTCTTACCTCTGGGGCCTCTTCAGCATATTCGTTATAATCTGGACAGTAAGGATCATAAGCAAGCTCACGTTCGTGAACGCGGGATGGGGCCTCTTCATCAACGCGAGCGCGCTGCTGCTTACGTTCACGTTCATACTGTCAAGCTTCTTCTCGCTCTTCTATATCATAATAGCGTTGATAGGGTTCTACCGCGGCAAGAGGGAAGGCGTAGGACAGGTCATATCATGGGCGCAGATGATGAAGAAGTTCGAGGCCTCAAAGCGGTGTTTCGGGCAGGTGATCGCGCCGTCCGAAGCGTTATGGAAGTCATATTGGAATCTGATGACAAAAGAGCTTTACGATTATTATGTCATCAGCGCCGCGGAAAGGGGCCGGCTCTCATATTCGGAGAATAACGCGGCCCCGGCTCTTGCCTCGGCCCCGCGCGCAGATGAGGCCTCCGAAAGGATGCGCCTCTATGTCAACAGCTGGCTCATGGAGATGCCGAAGGCAAGCTCCTGGAACGACCTGCCTACGTTCACCGCGATGGTGACGGCGTTCAATGAACCGGTAAGTTTCTCGTTCGATGAGCTCAACGGTTGCGACAGGGGCGCCGAAGTCACGAGGCTCAACCACCTTATCGGGTTCTACAGGCCGCAGTGGGAAGAATTCGTCGGACGGCTCAGTACCGCCGACCTCGGGCAGTATATAACGAGGGAGCATCTAAAGCTGCTCTTCGGCCTGAAGAAGCTTCCCGAAGGGTTGCCGGAACAACTGAAGGAAAAGATCAGGAAGTGGGCGAACCTTACGGTCCAGTGCGTCGAGAAGACGGCCGTGGAGGTATACAGGATACGCGATGCCTTTGCCGCCTATGCCGGGGCGTGCTATCCCGGCGCGTCCGCCGCGGAGATAGAGGAGCTCGTATCCCGCAAGGTCCAGATACTGCTTAATTACGAAGGATTTTACAGCCCCGCGACCCGCGATTACGACAGGGAGTCCCTGAAGAGGCTCATGAAAGAACTGCCGCGCCTGGATGTTTATTGGGCGGCGGCAGAGGGCGACGGCAAGGGCCTCGACCGCGGGCTCCACCGCTATAACCCGGCGACGGACAGCATCGAGCTTATAGAGACCGCGCCTTTCACCAATACGGTAAAGAAGGGCAAGCCGAGCGGCCTGAACCAGGCGTTGCCGTTCGTGAAGGGCGAGACGGTCCTCTTCTTCGACGCGAACTGCTCTGTCAGGATAGAGGACGCCCTGAAACTGCCCGTCGCGCTTTCCGAATTCGCGGACGACCCGTCTCTCGGCGAAGTCCTGTTCGCGGAATACATATTCAACAAGAATTATTCATGGATCTCGCAGGCGATAGGTTTCAACGAGGAGACCTTCGTCTCGGTGACGCAGAGGACGCTGAATATCTTCCAGGCCTGCGGTTTTTACGGCCACAGCGCGATCATAAAAACGGACATGATAACCGCGGCCTGCGGCCTGCCGCAGGATTATATATCCGAGGATATACTCCTGGCCACGTCATTATGGAAGAAGGGGCTGAAGACCTCGCATAAGGAATACCTGACTTTCGGCAAGGGCAGGGAGACGTCGTATTTCACGAGCCTCGTGCCGCTGACGAAATGGGCAATGGGCTCCTCCGACGCCGCGATAGGCCGCGTTATGCGCGGCATACTCGACTCGCGGAATGTCCATGTAGCGCAGAAGTTCATGCTGATGTTCGGCTTCTCGTTCTTCTACCAGACACCGCTGATGTTCGTGATAAATTTCCTTTACCTGTGGCTGATGATATGCTGGGGCATAAACGGTTTCATGGCGGTCCCGTACCCGATCGTCTTCGGTATCCTCGGCCTGCTCTTCAACCAGGCTATAACCGCGACCGGCGTCGCGTACCTCGTGGAGCATTACGGCTTCAGGAGGTCCTTCTCCGCATACATGAAGCTTGTCGCGAAGAACCACTTCTTCTACGCGTCGGTCATACCGGCGTATGCGTTCGGTTTCCTCGCGGGCCTTAAGGGAAAGGCGGTCTTCATCATAAGCCCGAAGGGATGGAACCTCGGCCATCTGCCTCTCAAGGTGATATGGGGGGAGAAGAGGGCAATACTGAAGGCGGCTCTATTCAGCACGATGGTGGGCCTCCCGCTCGCGTACCTGCTTGTGTCGACTGAGACGGTACCGCTGTGGATAAGCCCTTTCATACCGTTTATGCCGTTCGCAGTCGTGGCGGCGATGTACGGGGCGGGCCTCGGATGGAAAAAGACGGGCTTGGGTTTCCTGAAGGGCTGGCGCGACGAAATAGTCCCCGACGGCGATATCCGCAAGATGTCCGTAATAAAACTTCAGATGATCTACGCGATGGTGCTGCTCGTCTTCACCGGGGTCGGTTTCGTCATGTGGGGCCTCATATTCTCATCGCTGGCGGTCAAGGCGCTTTTCATATTCTCGGTCCTTTATATAAGCACGACGATGTCGTTCATAATAATGCCGCTCTTCGCGCATTCCCAGCCGGTCGCGCTGTTCAAGGAGATAACGATATCGAAGTTCTGGAATTACGCGGCGATACCGGCGCTGTTCGCGAGCATCGTTTTCGGCGCTGCCTCTATCGTATCGAGCCCGGCCACGGCTTCGCCCGAATCGGTCGTCTATACGCTCCTTGGCATAGCTATGCTCGTGGGATGGGCGCTGCTTAAATGGAAACTCAGCGGGTACGCGAGGCTTGACAGGTGGCTCAGGCAGAACCTGGCCGGATACGCATCGGCTTCGCCGGTCCGCAAAGCCGACTTCATGGATGATATATATTTCGCGCACCAGGAACTGATGCAGGGAGAAAGGCAGGAGGAAATAAGGTACAGCAGGAAATTGGGGAAGGCGAAGGCCGTGTTCGTGTTCACGCTCTCCGCCGCCCTGCTGATGTATTTCATGTCGGAATTCTACCCGAAGTTCTTCAGCAACTGGATATGGCTCATAATAGCGGCCGAGGCGGTCTACCTGCTGATACTCAACGTCGATCACACGAAAGACGACAGGATATACCTTGGCAAGCTGTACGGCGGGATAATTATAAATGACTTCAACAGGCTCAATGAAAATGTCAGGGCCATGGAGGATATCTGGAAGAAACTGGACAGGTCATACAAAGCCAGGCTTGTCAGGATCTATGAGGACGAATTAAGGGCCAAGAGGGCGATGACCGTTTACATGTCCAGGTGCATAAGGTCGTGGGAGGCGGGGCAGTAGGGGCCTACTTGGTGTTGTAGCTTTCCTTCAAAACTTCGTGGTAGTAGAGCCAATCGTCGCTTACCTTCTTCATCGCGCTGTAGAGGTTCCTGTAATCGTCGTAGATATCGCATTCGAACTCGATATTACGCCTTCCGCTCAGGAAGTGCGCGAAGAGCTTGTAGTTCATCTCCTTGCGCAGGAAGTTCTTCTTCTTCAGGGCGTAGAAGAGTGAACCGCTGCCTTCGAAGCAGTTCATTATCCTGACCCATTCGCAGGCGATGAATATGCAGTTCTTGTAGCTGCCGAAGAGGTCGACCGTGTCGCAGTCGATGAAGACGCAGGACTCCAGCTTGCTCGACGGCTTGATCTTCTTGCTCCTGACGAAATAGTTGCCGTTCTCGTCCGGCTTGGATATCTGCGCGGTCAGCTTGCGCAGCAGCTCCAGGTAGGTCATTATGTTCGATGCCCAGTCGATCCAGTAGCCCTTCGCGATAGCGCCGCCGACGCTTATCTCATATTGCTGCAGGCATTCCCTCATCGCGAGCTGTATCTTCGAGAGCGCCTTCTTCTCGAGGACTAGCGACTCGCAGATGAGCTTGTTGAAACTCCACTCGGTCGCGTTCAGGTGCGATATGAAATCCTTGTTCTTCTCCTTGGAGCAGAAGAGGTCGACCGCGCTCTGTATCTTATCAAGGTTGTCTTTTGTCGTGAAGAGCTGGAACGTATTCGCGAGCGTCATGCCTTTCGAATACTTCGGTATCAGTTTTTCATCGAAGGTCTTCTCGTAAAACGACGATATGCGGTTATCCTCATCTATCTTCGCCGTACCGAGGCTTCCGAGGGCCCTGCTTATCTGTATCGGGGTCAGCAACATGGAAGTGGAGTGTGAATTGAGCGATCTCAGCAGGCCGTTTATGTCCACATCGGCATAATCGAAACACTGGTCGATAGGGAGTATTATGACGGTATTTTTTAAAAGCGGGATGCTCTTCGCGATGCACGGGAGCAGCATATCCGGCGCGCGGCCCTCAGGGAACCTTATGCTCGCCTTTGACGGCGTGCCGAATTCATAAGAGAGGGGGAATATCCTCGTGGCGAGGCCGGCGTCGTGAATATATACTATAGTATCGAAGGAATCGAGCTTTTTCTTGGAAAGGAGCTTCTTTATGCGCTCGTGGGTCTTCAGGTAGCCGGTAAGGTTGCCGCGGGTCTGGCCCAACTCGGCCATCCCGACAAGCTCGACGTCTATCGTCTTATTGTACCGCTCCCTGAGTTTTTTCTTGAAGAGCTGCTTGAGGTCAAGAGAGAACTCAAGCTTATCGTAAGAGTTCAGTACAAGCAGGACCTTGTCCGCGACCTCATTTTTGACTTTTATGCTTTCCAACGGAGCCGTTTTAGCCATTTACGAAAATATACCCTTTTTTGTTTAAAAAGTCAAGCATTTTGGCTTACCTTGACTTTTCTAACCCTATGTGGTATACTTGCTTCCAAATATCAGGAGAGTGAGCTTGCCGGAAGCGGTCCAACGCATAAATTGGGTTGATGTCTTAACCGTAATCCTTTTGTTAAGAACATGTTATATCGGCGCTAAGACGGGCCTGTCGGAAGAGTTATTCAGGATAATAGGAGTTGTCTTCGCGCTGTATATCTCGATGAGTTTTTACTCTCCGCTCGGAAGCAGGATCAATTCGGGTTTTTCCCTGCCCCAGGAACTTGTCGACGGGGTTTCTTTTTTAATTCTAATTTTACTGTCTATGTTAAGTCTTAAGTTAGTCGCCCTCGGCGTGACGAAGGTCGTCAAGTTCGCGTTCACCGACAAGATAAACCAGTGGGGCGGGTTCATATCGGGATTGCTGAGGGGCGCCATACTCCTCAGCCTGCTCTTTACGCTGTTCGGGATATTGCAGGTGGATTACCTCGTGAAATCGGTCGAAGAGCGTTCCCTGACCGGCCCGTACATAAACAAGATCGCGCCGTACGCATACCAGGTTGTCGCAAGGAACTCCCCCGAAGAAATAAAAATAGAAGAACAAAAATAACAGGAGGATGAATTGAAATTATCGAAGATCTATGATCTCGTGGTAAGGGAAGGTATTGCCGCCGATCCGCGCGGAAAAGATGCGGTTGCGAAGGTCCTCTCGAAAGCCAAAAAGGATTACGAGGCGCTGAAGGAGAAGGACAAACAGTATTTCGACAAGGAGAGGCTGCAGAACCCTTACGCGGACACGAGGATACTTTACGGCAGCGGTTCGACGGAGGTCAAGCGGATAATCGTCGGTGTCGATATGGAAGTGGGCGAGATCGTCCTGGCCGACAGGCTCAGGGAGAAAGGCAGGAAGATAGACCTCGTGCTGGCCCACCACCCGGAAGGCCGCGCATGGGCGAATTTTTACGAGGTCATGAACATGCAGCCGGACATATGGGCGAAGTTCGGCGTGCCGATAAATGTAGCGGAAGGGATAATGAAAGACAGGGTAAAAGAGGTCGAGCGCAGGGTCATGCCGGCCAACCATACCCGCACGGTCGACGCCGCGAGGTTGCTCGACATCCCGATGATGTGCGCGCATACGGTGGCGGACAACCATGTCGTCTCGTATTTGCAGAAACTCATGGACTCGAAGGCCCCGGACACCGTCGCCGAGGTCATAGACATACTGAAAGAGATACCGGAATACCAGCAGGCGATGAAGGTCAACGCCGGGCCGCGCGTGTTTTTCGGGGACCCGAAGAACAGGGCGGGCAAGGTCTTCGTCGACATGACCGGCGGGACGGAAGGCCCGACGAACATGTTCGAGAAGCTCGAAGATGCCGGGGTCGGCACGATAGTCGCCATGCACCTCGGTGAGGACCACCTGAAGAACGCGCAGAAGGGCCACCTGAACATTGTCATCGCGGGGCACATATCGAGCGATAACCTCGGCCTGAACCTGCTCTTCGACAAGCTCGCGAAAGAGGAGAAGCTTGAGTTCATCAGCTGTTCGGGTTTTGAAAGGGTAAGCCGCGGCAAATAATGGCGTTTTCGGAACAGGTATTAGAAGAGATACAGAGCAAGTCCGATATCGTCGAGATCATCGGAAGCTACATACCGCTCAGGCGCGCCGGAAGGAATTACAAGGCGAACTGCCCGTTCCATAAGGAAAAGACCCCGTCGTTCATGATAAGCCCCGCGAAACAGATCTTCCATTGTTTCGGATGCGGCGCCGGCGGGAACGTCTTCGGGTTCGTGATGAAGATGGAGAACATCGATTTCCCGGAGGCGGTAAGGACCCTGGCGGAGAAAGCCGGCGTTAAGCTTCCGAGCTTCACGCGCAGCCAGTTCGAGACGAGCAGCTACGCGGTGCAGATATACAAGACGAACGAGATGGCCGCGGCGTATTACCGTTCGATGCTGTCGGGCACGGACGCCGGGAAACGCGCGGCGGCATACCTGAAGAACCGCGGCATAAGCGGAGAGGCCGCGCAGAAGGCGGGCCTCGGGTTCGCGCCGGACGAATGGAGCGGGCTCATAAACTACGCGAAGGGCAAGGGCGTGGACGTTGCGGTGCTTGAGCGCTCGGGCCTCGTCGTCCCGAAAGAGGGCGGCGGGCACTACGACAGGTTCAGGAACAAGATAATCTTCCCGATATTTGACATAAAGGACAGGGTAGTCGCTTTCGGCGCGAGGGTGCTGGACAACTCGACGCCGAAATACATAAATTCTCCCGAGACGGAGGTCTATATAAAGAGCAGGCACCTCTATGGCCTCAACTTCTCGGTAAAGGATGTCAAGGAGAAGGACCTCTGCGTGATAGTGGAGGGATATCTCGATTTTCTCGTGCCGTATGATATGGGCGCGCGCAACATCGCGGCTTCACTCGGGACGAGCCTGACGGACTCGCAGGCAAGGCTCATTAAAAGATATACGAAGAACGTGGTAATGCTCTATGACGGGGATTCCGCAGGCGAGGCCGCGTCATTGCGAGGGCTTGATGTTTTCCTGCAGGAGAACATCACCGTGAAGGTCGCGGTCCTGCCGAAGGGTTTCGACCCGGATTCGTTCATAAGGGGCAAAGGCCTCGCGGCGTTCGAAGCGCTCATCTCGTCGGCTTCGGACCTGTTCGATTACAAGCTCGGGATACTGTCGTCAAGGTACGACAGCCGCACTTCATCGGGCAAAGCGAAGATATGCTCCGAGATGCTGCCGACGATAGCGAAGGTAGCCGACGCGGTCCTGAAGTTCGAGTTCATCAGGAGATTGTCCGAGAAGCTCCAGATACGTGAAGAGGCGCTCCTCTCGGAGATAAAGAAGGTCAAGCCCGAAAGCCGCGGCTACGAGATTCCGGAGGAGTTCGTTTCGGAGAGCAGGCCGCAGGCCGCGATGGCCGAGAAGATAATAGTCGGGCTCATGCTGGAGGACCCGGACGTAATAGCAGAGGTGAAGGGAAAGTTGAAGCCCTCGGACTTCGAGGAAGGGCCGTCAAGGAAGGTAGTCGAGGAGATATTCGCGAATTACGGCGACGGGAAGTCGTTCAACCCTTCCCGGCTCATAAACAGGTTATCGGACCCGGAACTTACGGGGCTCATTGCGGAGTCATCGAGCCTCATCGAAGATATAAAGGACAAGCAGAAGAACCTTGAGGACTGCATCAGGTGGATGGCGGCTAAGCACGCGAAGGCGAGGCTTGCGGAACTGCAGAACCTCATTAAAGCGGCACAGGTCATGGGCGACGAAGGCAAGGTGAACCAGCTCGTCGCCGAATACAGCGGCCTGATAAAATACCAGAAAGAATTTGCCAGGAGATGACCGCGTGAAGAAGACCGACATAAGGAAAAGGATAAAGGGGCTTGAGAAGCTGATAGCCCTCGGCAAAGAGAAGGGGCACCTCACTTTCGAGGAGGTGAACAACCTGCTGCCCGAGGAGGTCACGTCCTCCGAGGATATCGACGAAATATTCGCGGTCCTCGACAAGGAGAAGATAGAGATAATCGACTCCGAGGAAGAGAAGGAACTCAAAGAAGAGGCCATGGAGGAGGAGAAGGAGGAACACCATAAGCACGAGGCGGAGGCTGAAGAGCTCCCCCGCATGGCCGTCATGGAAGATCCTGTGCGCATGTACCTTAAGCAGATGGGGCAGATCTCGCTGCTGACGCGCGAGCAGGAGCTCGAACTGGCGAAGAAAATTAAAGAGGCGGAGTTCAGGTTCCGCGAAGCGGTTTTCGAATGCAAGTTCTGCAGGAGGGAGATCCTCCAGCTCGTGAACGATATCCTGGCCAGGCAGGTGAATATAGACGAGGTCGTGGATATCGACCCGACCGAGAAGATCGAGAAGGTCGTAAAGAAGATGCAGCGGCTGACCAAGAGGCTGCGCGGCGCAAAGAAGACGACGAACCTCGTGCCGCTGCTGATGGAATTCAGGTTCTCGACGTCAGTGGTCGAAGACCTTTCGAACATGATGAAATACCTTGTCGCCGATATCGAGAAGATAGACAGGGACGTCGTCAGGCTCAAGGGCAGGGCGCCGAGGGGGCATATCTCCGGGATCAAGGAGAGGAAGCGCAAGATACTGCGCGATTTCGGAGAGCCGCTGCTGAAGATAAAGGACAGGCTGGCATATGTAAGGCGCCGCGAAAGGCAGTTCGAGAGCGCGCAGAAGAAGCTCGTCGAGGCGAACCTCAGGCTCGTCGTCTCGATCGCGAAGAAATACACGAACAGGGGCCTCTCGTTCCTCGACCTCATACAGGAGGGCAATATCGGCCTCATGCGCGCGGTCGACAAGTTCGAGTACGAGCGCGGGTACAAGTTCTCGACATACGCTACGTGGTGGATACGGCAGGCGATAACCCGCGCGATAGCCGACCAGGCGCGCACTATCAGGATCCCCGTCCATATGACCGAGACGATAAACAAGCTCATACGCGTCTCGCGCAACCTCGTGCAGGAGACAGGCCGCGAGCCGCTGCCCGAGGAGATCGCCCACGAGATGAGGATGGCGACCGAGAAGGTGCGCGGGATACTCAAGATAGCGCAGGAACCGATATCGCTGCAGACGCCGGTCGGCGACGAAGGCGATACGCATTTCGGCGATTTCATCGAGGACAAGCGCGCGGTCTCGCCGGCGAACGCGACCGCCTATTCGATGCTCAAGGAACAGCTCGAGGACGTGCTGACGACGCTGACCGAGAGGGAGAAGAAGGTGCTGAAGCTGCGTTTCGGCATCGGAGACGGATGCCCGAGGACGCTCGAGGAGGTCGGCTCGATCTTTAACGTCACGAGGGAGAGGGTCAGGCAGATAGAAGCTAAGGCCTTGCGCAAATTGCGCCATCCGATACGCTCGAAGAAGCTGAAGACCTTCCTCGAGATGGGATTGGGCCTGGGAGAGGAGAGTGCTTCCTAAAGATCTAAAGTTATCGCGCCGCAGGTTCATGAGGTATTCCTTTGCCGGACTGGCTTTCATAGCAGCCGGCAGTTTTATTTTCCGCTCCCGCGCGCTTTTCGCGCAATCGGGCACTGCCAACGGCCGCCCGAAGAAGAAGATAAAAGGCGATCACGATCTCGTGTGCGTAAGGGCGGCTCCGGACCGGGGCGCGCCGCCGTCCGTGGACCCGTATTCGATGACCGTAAAAGCCATAAACGCGATGGGCGGGATGGAGAGGTTCGTTAAGAAAGGCGGAACTGTCGTAGTGAAGCCGAACATCGGCTGGGACCGCACGCCGGAGCAGGCGGCGAACACGAACCCTCTTGTGGTCGCCGCAGTCGTGGAGCTCTGCTTCAAGGCCGGCGCGAAGAAGGTAAACGTCTTCGATAATCCCTGCAACGACCCGCGCCGCTGTTATGATTCGAGCGGCATCCGGGAGGCGGCGAAGAGCAAGGGCGCGAACGTATTCTTCCCGGACCTGAAGGACACTGTAGCCGCGAAGTTCTCCTATGAGAGCCCTATGGAGGGCTGGCCGATACTGCGCGCGGCGCTCGAATGCGACACGTTCATAAACGTCCCGGTGCTGAAACACCACGGGCTCCCGGGGCTCACGCTCTCTATGAAGAACCTTATGGGTATTTGCTCGGGCAACCGCGGGCTCATGCATGACGGCCTCGGCAGGAAGATAGTCGACCTGACCGATTTCATAAATCCCGAACTCACCGTGATCGACGGAATCAAATACCTCGAGAGGCACGGCCCGACCGGCGGCAACACTTCGGATGTCCGCGAGCTCAATACCGTGATCGTTTCCACGGACCCAACGCTCGCGGATGCCTATGCGTCGGCCGCAGCGGGAAAAGACCCGTTGTTCCTCGAAAATGTCCGCATCGCAGCGAAACGCAAGCTCGGTAACGCCGATATCGGCAAGGCCGATATACTCGTAATGGACCCGCGGCTCGTATGAAAGCCAAAAAATGGGTCGCGGTCCGCAGGTCTTCCCAGGTGTTTTTCTTCCTGCTCTTCACGGCTATCCTGTGGTCTACGACTTATCCGCTAAAAGGCGGCCCCGTGCCGACCGAAACGGTGTTCAGGATAGACCCGCTCGTGATATTCTTCACGTCGCTGAGTGAGAGGGCCCTTTTACCGGGCATCATCCTTTCCTCGATAATGATATTGCTTACCTTAATATTCGGCAGGTTCTTCTGCGGATGGGTATGCCCGCTCGGGGCGGCTTTCGACCTGGCCGGCCTCGCCGCGGGCAGGAGGCGTAAGGAGGACGAGAAGGCCAACGCAAGGAACAGGAAGTATAAATACGCCATACTGGCCACCGTCGCATTATCCGCTGTTTTCGGCGTCCAGGCGGCATGGGCGCTCGACCCGCTCGGCATAATGTCGCGTTTCCTTTCGCTCTCGTTCATACCGTACGTATCGTCGGCGCTTCGCGTGCAATTCAACAACACTTTTATAAATACAGAGTTTATGTCCGTATTGTTCCTGGCCGCCGTCGTCACGGTCCTGGTAAAGAAGCGTTTCTGGTGCCGCAGCATATGCCCGCTCGGCGCGATATACGCGCTTACGGCAAAAGCCGCGCTGCTTCATCGCGAGGTCCGCGGGTGCAGCGACTGCGGCGCATGCGCGGCGAAATGCAGGATGGGAGCCATCAGGGACGACTTCAGTTATTCAAAAGGGGAGTGCATCCTTTGCATGGACTGCGTTTATGACTGCCCTGCTGTCGGAACGAGCTTCGGTTTCGGTGGGATCGGCGCCGCGGCGCATGACGGTACCGACGCATCGAGGAGGAACCTGCTTATACTGATAGCGTCCTCGGTATTATTATCGGGTTTCGGCAGGTTCAGGGGCCCCGGGCGCAGCCGCGCGGTGATAAGGCCGCCCGCCGCGTTGCCGGAGGATGAGTTTGTCGATCGTTGTATCAGGTGCGGCAACTGCATGAGGGTATGCATAACGAACGGCCTCCAGCCCGCCGCGGGCGAGACAGGCGTTTCAGGCATATGGACCCCGAAACTTGTTCCCGAGATAGGGTATTGCGAGTATAATTGTACGTTGTGCGGCAACACCTGCCCGACCGGCGCGATACGCAGGGTATCACTCGCGCAGAAGCATTGCGCCAAGCTCGGGCTCGCCGTCGTGGACCGCGAGAGGTGCATATCGTGGGCCGACGGGAAGCAGTGCATGGTATGCGAGGAGCACTGCCCGGTGCCGCAGAAGGCGATCAGAGCGGTCGAGGAGGCCGTCAACGGCAAAGTCATACGTAAGCCGGTCGTCGACGGCAACCTCTGCGTCGGATGCGGCATCTGCCAGAATAAATGCCCGGTAGAACCCGTAAGGGCGATACGGGTCAGGCCATTCTGAAAGGAGGACGACAAATGTTCGGAAGGAGAGCGGCGCCGAAGGTAAAATCATCCGATACGATCTACGCCTACCTGAAGCGGGGGATAAAGGAAGGGGCCTCGGATATACACTGGGAGCCCTATTCTGACGGGAACAGGGAGAGCGTAGTGATACGTTTCAGGGTCGACGGGATACTGAAGGATGCCGGGAAGATCTCTAGCGATTCCTTCTCGAGCACCATAATAAACGCGATAAAGATAATGTCCTCGATGGACCCGACGAAGAAACGCACGAACCAGGACGGGCGCTTCAATTTCATGCAGGACGGTACCGGATACGACGTAAGGGTCGCGATAATGCCGACGATATCCGGCGAGAAGGTCGTCATGAGGATAACGAACAGGGGCACATACTGCAAGAACATCTCCGAGCTCGGCATGAGCGGCGAAGCCCTGAAGAATTTCGAGCAGATGGTACACAGGCCGGAGGGTTTTGTGCTGATAACAGGCCCGTCGGGCGCGGGCAAGACAACGACGCTCTATTCGATACTGCAGAACGTCTACAGGCGCGAGATAAACATCTGCACTATCGAGGACCCGGTCGAGCTGCAGTTCGCCGGCATAAACCAGATACAGGTCAACCACGAATACGGCATGACGTTCGTCACGGGCCTGCGCGCGATAATGAGGCAGGACCCGAACATCATCGCGGTCGGCGAGATAAGGGACCTCGAGACCGTCCGGATAGCGTTCCAGGCGTCGCTCGCGGGCTCGATGGTATTCTCGACGCTGCACGCGCGGGACGCGGTCAATACTGTGACGCGGCTCATGGACATGGGGGTCGAGCCCTTCTTCATAGCGACCGCTCTGACCGGCATAGTATCGCAGCGGCTCATCCGCCTGACATGCCGTGACTGCGCGGGCCAGGGCTGCAAGCAATGCAACTTCACCGGGTTCAGGAGGAGAATAGGCGTCTTCGAGGTCCTGCGCATGAACGATCCCCTCAGGCAGCTTATATTAAAACGGCCGAATTTCGAGGAGCTGAAAGCCGCGGCGATAGGCCAGGGGATGGTCCCGTTCGCCTCTCTGATAGAGCCGATGATAAAGCAGGGCCTGACCACCGCCGAAGAGGTCAACAGGGTCCTCGCGCTGGAATAAGCCGCCTTGGCGCGCGACGCGCCTTATTTTGGGCTTGCTTAATTCACATTAAAATAGTATCATATCTATCACTTTGGGCCCATAGCTCAGTTGGTTAGAGCAGCTGACTCATAATCAGCGGGTCATAGGTTCAAGTCCTATTGGGCCCACCAAATTTCCGGGCGATTGGCTCAGTTGGTTAGAGCGCCACATTCACATTGTGGAGGTCAAAGGTTCGAATCCTTTATCGCCCACCATCTCGTACCCCGGGAGCGCCATATGCAAAAGATAAATGTCGAAGAACAGATAGGCCACCTGAAAAAACTCCAAGCCGTCGACGGGGACATCTTCCGGCTGCGCAGGGAGAGGGCGTCGAAACCCAAGCTTATCGAGGACCTCGAGGTGCGCCGCAACGACGAGCAGGCCGCTGTCAGGGGCATCGAGGAGAAGATAAAGGCGAACCAGGTCAAGCGCAAACAGCGCGAGCTCGACCTCCAGGCGAAAGAGGACGGGGTCAAGAAGCTGCAGGCCCAGCTCTACCAGCTGAAGACGAACAAGGAATACCAGGCGATGCAGCAGGAGATAGAGGGGCACAAGGCGGACAAGTCCCGCGTCGAGGACGACATACTCATGCTCATGGAAGAGGCGGATACCCTGAACCAGGGCCTCGCGAAGGAGAAGGCGCTTTTTGCCGACGCGGAGAAACACCTTAACGAGGACAAGAAGGTCATAGAGGACGAGATCGTCGCGCTCGACAAACGGATAGCGGAGCTCGAGGCGGAACGCGCCACCGCGGCCGGGCAGGTCGACAAGAAGGTCCTCGCGCATTACGACAAAGTTTTATCGGGCAGGGACGGCGTCGCGATCGTCGCGGTAAAAGACAGCGCGTGCCAGGGGTGCTTCATGAACCTGCCGCCGCAGATGATAAACGAGATAAAGATGAACGACAAGGTCATCACCTGCGAGAGCTGCGCGCGCGTATTGTATATCGAGAAGGAAGCAGATGCGTCATAAGCGCCTTGTCATATATACGGACGGGGGCTCCCACGGGAATCCCGGGCCGTCGGGGATAGGCGTCGTAATATGCGGCGACGGCGGCGAGGCCGTGAAGAACATATCAAAGTATATCGGCGAGACGACGAACAACGTCGCGGAATATATGGCGCTGATATACGGCCTTCAGGAGGCCTTGATTTTAAGGGCCGATGAGGTTATAATCAATTCGGATTCGGAATTGCTTGTAAGGCAGCTGAAAAAGGAATATAAGGTAAAAGATAAGGACCTGAAGGTGCTCAACGGGCAGGTCGAGCACCTGTTGTCGGGTTTCAGGAAATACGAGATAAACCATATCGACCGTTCCCTCAACAAGGGGGCGGACAGGCTGGCCGATAAGGCCGTGGGCCAGGAGTCGCTCTTTTAGATCACAGGATTTGGGCAGGCCGGATGGTCGCCCCTGGCTGATTTGCTTCGTTCTCTAGAACAGAAGCAAATCAATACGCCTGGGGAGGAAAGTCCGAGCTCCAAAGGACAGCGTAGCGGGTAACACCCGTCCGCCGCAAGGCGAGGATAATCCCGGGGCTAGTAATAGCCGCAGGATCCCGATGCCGGACTTCTCCGAAGTCCTGGCTCGGGAGAGCCACAGTGACGAACAATCCCATGCGGAAGGCCTGACGGCCTTAACGCAGGGACGAAGTGAAACGCGGCAATCTCTACGCGGAGCAAGGCCAAATAGGCGCATCTCTTGGGGCTGTCCGC
>Ga0116153_10001616_pt1 | contig 20331 bp, 13 predicted proteins | sample AD_UKC028_MetaG_FD_89896 | JGI IMG/M metagenome (GOLD analysis project Ga0116153, IMG submission 89896) | Active sludge microbial communities of municipal wastewater-treating anaerobic digesters from USA - AD_UKC028_MetaG | ecosystem: Engineered > Bioreactor > Anaerobic > Digestate | place: USA...
CTTTCTCAAGCGCTGACAAGAAGTCTGCAAAATACTGTTCTGGGCGAGACAAGTTCATTTCATCAAGCAGGATCACATTTATGCGATCGCTCGCGCATGGAGTTTGGGCTTTGTAAAGCGCCTGGAGACAGTCCTTCTCGTAGTAACGTCTCTCAAAGGCGTTGTAATGGCCCAGGAGATCAGCGCGATCGCGCCAACCAGCCTGGATAGCGATATCTTTGCACTCACCACCTACTACTTTTGCAAAAGCCTTCGCCAGACTTGTCTTCCCAGTACCACTTATCCCCTGCAAAACATGCAATTGACTCATCGCCAAGCCACCAACGAACAACTGTAGGTCGCCAAGATTGAAGAACAAAGGATTTTTGGGCTGAGTCGTAGCGATCCGTTCTCGAAGTTCTTCTGTAAACAACTTCAAGTCATCGACCTGTTGAACGGAGGCTTGCAAGAGGAACGCAGAGTCGCGGTCCATTCGACTTAGCTCAGGGAAAGCGCCCTGGTGGTCTTGGTCTTCAGTAAGCCCCTTTATCCGACTCTCAAGATCTCGCAGCCCAGCATTCATGAGGTCATTGTTCTTCTGTAGCAAGCGCTTCTCAAGCTCCCAATTTTCCCTCTCCATTACCCCCATGCGATCGCGGTGGTTCTGTCGCCTTAAATCTTCAAGCTCAGGCCGAAGATTGCGTAATTCCTCCTCCAGCCGATCGCGATCCGCACGCAGAGCATCAGTATCATCGCGCGATTTCGACTCTTCAAGATCCCGAATTTGACGATCTCTCTGACGCACCTGACGACGAAGTTCATCCAACTCTTCAATTAAAATCGAGGGCTCACGGCCATCCAGTTGCTGCTCAATATCCCTGTATTCGTCGAGACGTTGGTTAATTTCATCGTTCTCTTCGTACAAAGCTGATATACGTTGCTCAAGTGTCCTAATCGACTCGGTTCGCCTATCCAGCTCGTTTTGAAGTTCTACCTGAACTTGTTGACGAATCATATCGGCAAGCTTTTCTGCGGTTTTCTGCTCACGATGAAATGCTTTCCGTGCTTGCTCAAACGCACCTTTGGCCGCTTCCAGTTGCGCCAACTCCTCATCGAGTGCGTTTTGCTGCTCCGACAAAGCTTGGAGTTGTTTGCTGAGGAGCTCTTCCATTTCCCGTTGCGCCTTGTCGCGCATCGTATGCATTTCCACCTGCAGATTGAGCCGTTGAGCAGCTAATTCCGCTAGCTCAGTCTGCAGCTCCTTCATCGCTTCGCGATGTTCTTTTATAAACCCGAGAGACGCGTTTTCCTCCCGAATAGAAATAGCTGCGCTTTGCTTTAGCAATGCCGCCTCTTGAGCTTTGCTGAGTTCGTCTCGCCTCTTGATCTCGGATTCCTGGCTCTCTAGTTCAAGAGCTCGTAACTCAAGTTCATTTGCCTTGGCATCAAGCTCTCGACCTTTTTTCTGATATTCATTTGCGCTGGAGGTTGCATTCTCGATGGCTTGGGAGACGTTCTTTCCCAATTGCATAAATGTGGAGAGCACTTGCTGAAACTCCAGCCTGCGGTCTTCCGGGAAAGCCAGATACAAATCCTCAAAAAGGCTCTCATTCCATTCTGGCTTTTCGATTTGCAAGACATCAGCCCCATTCTGAATCGCTGATAGCAGTCCATTGAGCTTAGCGGTCGATTTTTGCGGCGAAGGTGTCGTTTGCTGCGGGATTTGAGATGAATACTTATTCTTGTTTTTTGCCATGATTAGTACCAAGGTTGAAACAATGCCATCCACTGGATAGCAAAACGTGATTGACGAACAACTTCTTCTGATGAGTACTTTCTACCGGATGCGTGACCACTGGCTTTATTCCGGAAGTCTGCCAACAAGGGCAGATCCTCAAGACTTAATGCCAAGCAATCCAGTGTGCGGAATGGATGATCGCGGTGCTCTGCAGCGCAACAGACAGCTCCTGCCAACAATGCCTTGAGCGGCCTATCCTGTGTGCGAATAGCATCCGAAATTGCCTTAAGCGGTTGCCCCGCCAATTGGTCAATGAGTCTCGGTGATACCGCAGACAGCTTTAGATTCTGAAAAATGTCCTTTGCTTCAGAGGGCGCCCAATTCTTGCGAGGCCACGATCGAGTATCAATAGGCCAACGCTGAAGCATCCATTTCAGAACCGCCTCTAGCAGGTTATGGGCCTCTCCCACCAACGTGGCCATATCTTCCCCATTAACCCGCGACTGCCCTTCAACTTTTAACGTTTGTCGCAACAACCGGGCTAGATGCTCTCGAATCAGCGAGTGCTTCATTACAAAGGGATAATCCCTCCACAACGCGAGTTCAGCATTTTCATCAACTTGTCGGAGCCATTCCTCCGCAGAGCAGCCCTCGTCTGGCGCTCCTACCAATTTCTGCATTCGTTGGATTAGGCCTGGGTTTCTTGGCGCGATATCCAACAAAGGCTCGCGCAGCCAACTTGCCGCACGACGCAAGCGAAATGGATCACTTACCAACCATGGCTGAGGCTCTCCCTCATCTCGATATAACTCACACAGAAGATACATCGGCGTGGGTTCTGTGCTTATAGTTTCGATGGATTGAAAATCCAGACCGAAATCTAAAGACGAATCAAGCCTACGAGCTGCTGCCAAATCTCTACGATAAGCACGGTAAGCGACCGTTATTGCACCAATATCCGATGAGGGCATACGTATGACCGAAGGTAAAACAAATGGTCTCTCCGTCCATCCTCGTTCGCGATTCACGAGAAACTCTGGTCGTCCCTTATCACCAAGACTCTGAGGCCGAATCTCCGGGAGTTCAGTAACAAAGCGTGGTAACCACCCTCCAGTAATCGCATCTTGAAACGCGTATCCGATTTTGAGTCTCAACCGGCTGTCCTCAGCATCGTCCAGCACAGCCTCGCCAGCGGGTGTAATTTTCATCCCATTGGTTAGCCAACCATTGGGCTGCAACTGGGTATGGATAATGTAGCGGACAAGCTCAGGATCAAGAGCCAGCATGTCTCCGATTTCCGAGACTTCACGTTGCCCCGCGCGAATCAGTCCAAGAATAGCCTCTTGAAAAAGATTAGCTCCTAAGCGCTGGTCATCTGCCGGAAACAATACCTTCCATGCAAAAACCGGCCAAAGCAAGCTTTGCTTGCCATCAAGCCAAACCTTCGGTGGCACATAGAGATAACGATCAGCGAACAACACCATGCTTTCCTTCACAAAGAGCCAGGAATGCCGCGAGAGCCGGAACAGCTATCTCTGCCCCCCCTCCTGTTGCCATGGCTTTATCTCCCACGGCTATGAGCAGGCTTCGCTGACGGCTCATTGCAACGTTCATACGATTGCTTAAGCGCAGGTGTCCGTACTTACTATTTGCTGCTTTCTCGTAAAATTCGCGGGAAGTCTCCCCAAGCGGCAATCGCTTGTTGTTAGCTCGCACAATCGAAAGGAGCACGATATCGAATTCCTTACCCTGGAAAGCATCAACGGTACCAATCCGCAGCTTTTCCTCCCCAGTAGGCGTCAAACGCCAGGATTCGGCCACCTGCCATGCGCCAGTTTCGGAATGACGTTCAGAAATCCCCAAGTTACTTAGTTCCTCAAAGATCACGTCACGCTGCGCGCTATAAAAAGTAATGACCCCAATCGAAACTTCAGGCTTGCAGTGCTCAAGAAGACGTTGCACCTCGTATGCAATTACCTGTGCTTCAGCCATGCGGATACGACTGCTACCCCGACGCCCTTCGGTACCGCTGCTTAGCGGCATGTCCAGCCAAGCACATACAGCATTCTCATAACCCGAGATGTCGCTCATAAAGTCGGATGCATCACGCCCTGGCAGGAGAGCTGGCAGGCCTTCCTTTTCATAGAACTGCTTACTCACGAAATTCCCAAGAATGGGGTGCATGCGGAATTGCCTATCAAGCATCACGACGCGAGGGAAGCCATCTTTTGCCGTACGGTCTTTTAACTGGTTCCAAAGCCGCTCAAAGAGACTCTGGGCAAACGCTTTACGTTGCTCATTACTAAGATCGTGAGTTTCGGCAAGCTCATCTTCAACCTCCGGCTCCAGGAGGTGTGGCAGTTGCCGATGATCGCCGACCAATACCACTCGCCTACCGGCCATGGATATGGGAATGAACAAATCGAGAGGGTTGGCTCTTGCTGCCTCATCGATGATTACAGTGTCAAATACGATCCCATGATCGCCAATCACGCTTAAAGCCTTAAGATTGGCCATGTCTACGCTAGCCGACTGTTGGCATGTTGCCCCTACGATCGTGGCGTACTCTCGAACGGTTTGCCGAGTACGTGAAGGATGATGGAGAAACGTATCGCGATATCGAGTTAACACGCTGCTGACACCAAAACGCGTACTCTTGATTTTCTCAGCGAGAGCCTCTTCAATCGCTCCAATTAAGCGTAACCCTTCAGCATCAAGTTGATGACGAATAGCTGGCGGGCGGAAATCTGGCAACAACGCATCAATGATGCGATCCCGAAGTTTGGCTGCTTCCAATGCCTCTACTTCGTCAAGTAGAGCCCTTTCTTCAAGCTCCGCCAGCGAGGCGAGATCTAAAGGAGATACTTGAATTCCAGATGACAGGATCGCCAATCTTGCTGCGGCAGCCCGATCCGATCCATCGTCAGAGAATCCAACCGGAGTAACCCGGATAGCGCGCGCTGCTTTAAGGGCAAGGCGCCGACCATAGTTTATTCCAGCCAAATCTCGGCTCACAACGTGTGGCGATTGGCGTGACGTCTGTTCGCGATATTGGAGCCACTCATCTTGCAGCATTCGTGGAATACGAATCCGATGGTCGTGTTCCAGCTTCTGCAAACTCTTATCAACATCAGCAAGATATTTGAGGCGCTCGCCAATATCGAGCTGAGCGTGGCGGAGAGTCGCCAAATCACGATGGAGTTCACGCAATAAACCAACATGAGCTTCTCTCGCACCCCGCTCCTCTAGAATAGAGTCCAATTGTCGGTACTTTTTTTCGCACCATTGCTGGACAGGATCGGCTTCGTCTCCTGATCTGTTCGCCCCGACCTTTATGGGAGGCAAATCGAACACCTGAGTGCGTTCCAGTGCATTTTCAACGGCATCGTGTTGAAAGCTGGTAATAAGCACTTGATGCTGTAACCCGGCCTCACCGCCCAACTCGCCAAGCCTTCTGCTTAGAGCGGCAATCACCTGTGTCTTCCCGGTTCCAGGAGGGCCGATAATCAATGCTACGTCTGGCGTTTCAAGCGCCATACGAATTGCGTCTATTTGTTTATCGGTCGGCTTACCTGATTTGAAGCAAGCCCGAGCAGAGCGGCTCATTGGCTCAACGTGGGCAGGGCGTGGGACAGGAACATTCACCCCTTGAAGGATGTAACGTAACTTAATGGAGCGAGGTAGCGTGTTAATGTTTTGAAGCGCTCTTTGTCGGCGTTCTTGTACCGTACGATCTCCCGCAAGGGAGAGGTATAGGAAGCCATTCTCAGGGGGAACGGAACGATCCGACTCAATTACCACTGCACTTCGCTCAAAGCGAGGCCAGCCTCTGAAACGACGGCTATTGTCAGCCCGGTTCAAATCCTGATAACGCGAAGCCCCCCAGTCCGGAAGATTGCTACCAACCTCTAGAGCTACAGAGGCATCGTTCTCCAAATCTTGCCAAGCCAAACGAAAAGCAGCCAAATCTGTTTGGTCCACATAGAAGCGCCAAGCTCCCCCTACCTGATACGCCTCCTCTCGTTTCTTGTATTGCAAAACACCCAGAGCGGCCGCTTGACGCAAGGACTTCTGCCATTCTTGTTCACTGTATTTTTTCCACAGATCGACATAGTCCCCATTACTCTCGATGGCCTGCCGTAACACCGCCTGCTGGCTCTCACCCATGAGCTGAGTAGCGACAGATACATCCACAAAGCGGATGCACCCCTGCACCAAGCTCCAGGAATCAATTTCCTGGGCGGTTCGAGAAACCCGATTAAGTAGTACCCGGCCGTCTGGCTGCATTTGCAGATAGGCACGCCAAGAAGCGCCAATTATTTGCCAGTTGCTTGGCGACGCAGATTCGAAGCGAACAGCGGCGAGTCGCTGCGGGTCACCATCAAAAAGAAATTCTCTGGCGCACCAGCCCACTGCTAGCGAAACATCGGCTCGTTCAATAAGAGCAGCCTGCGATAACTGTTCCGCAATTTTTTCATCAACGCAGATTTCGAGAGGGGTAACCAATGGCACCCAATCTGCCGGTTCCGCACATTGGAGGCATAGGTTGCCACCTCTAGAACTTCGCAGTACCCACGGCAACTCTTTGCGTTCCAAACGGATTTCAATCCCAGCCGACTGCGGCCTCACTTCAACCGGTGTTTCTCCCTGACTTAACCAACAAGTGCCTGAATCACTCCATAGCTTCGTTTCAGCATTCAACTGCCAATTGGGAGTGGACGAACCTGAATGTTCCAACGAGACAACAAATACTTGGGAATTCAGCAAGGGGAAATCTGCGACTCTCATTTGACCCTCACCACTTGAAACGCCAGGCAGCGTGAAGTGCTTTCGGATCACCAATGTGCAGTGAAATCCATGAATCTTTCTTGGAATCTGCCGGAAGCAAAAATGGCTTACGTAGCTTGTGCTCGCCACTTCCATTGCTGCCCACCACGGTGATAGGAACGGAGGAAGTGGGCGTGACCAGCAGCCCTCTCTCATCTAGGAGCAACTTGCAGATGACCGGGCTTTCAGCATACCTCGCAGTCCCGACTGGAGATGAATGCAGCTCCACATCGTGGATTTTTCGTACGAGTTGGAGGTCATCTGTGGGCATCCACTGATCCCTCAGTGATGCTCCTTCGCCCAAGTCAGATAGGGGTGCGAAAACATACTGACGCATCAGAATGCAGCTATCAGCAGTTAGTACATATCCGCAAAATGGGCACTCTGATCGTGGATTAAATATGAAGCTGCTTCCACAACCTTGGCCTGCATCACAATCAACCAACAGCATTTCAGCTGCTTCAAGGGCCTCTGCCCAAGCCGCCATAGACGGCCGTTCGCCTGGATCAACCAGCCCAGCATTGAAGCATTGTTCGAAGAGATTGCGGAGGCGCAAGCTTAAGACTTGGTCTCTTGGCAGTCCCTTAGTGGAGCGATTTCGATCATCAGTCGGGTGGTCAATCCAGGGAAACTCACCGCAGTCTGCCTTAGCTTTGAGCTCAGGCTCTCCATCAATAATCAGGTCTCCCTCAAACGGATGGACAAGCGTCAACATCAGAAAAGCAAGGACGCCAAAGCTCCAAGAATCGCTCAAGCTGTTAATGCCTGACTCTCCTCTCACGATCTCCGGCGCACCAAAATCCGGGGACCATATTTTTTTTTGCCGCCCCTCCCGGCTCAAAACACTGATGTTGTCGCAATCAATCAACCAGACCTCGTGATAGTCGATCGCCTTGGAAACGAAAATATTCGAAGGCGAAAGATCACCGTAAACCAGAGCGCGTCCGTGAAGGTCAGCCAAGACTCGAGCTAGTTTTGCCAGCACACGAACCCGGCGAGAAACACCTCCTGTAGCCCTATACTCCTCCGCTCCCCGTCCCTCTTGAAGCGCCAGCATGGATTGCTCGAGCATTTTCCCCAATGGCTCTAATCCATCCATTAATTCCATTACATAACCGGGGTTAAGCTCACTATTAATGAACGCAACAGGGGTAGCAATGTGCATCCCGGCTAAAGGCTGCCGAGCAATCCACCTTACATGTTCGAACCAGTTTTTCACCTTGGGTTCAGACAATGGCCGTCGACTGACCTTAACCAGTACGTTCGGGTAGCGGGTGCGACAAACGACCCCTTGCCCACCTTCACCGATCTTTTGAATCAGTTCGTATTCAACGCCATGGTCGTCTCTTACCGTGCGGTTTGCCTTTTTGTCTTGTGGCTTATTCATCGCGATCCACGAAAAATCATTGCAATGGTCTTGTCATCAATATGGCCAGGGGTCGGCCAGTTTTCCAATTGCCGACGCAGCCACCCGCGAGCCTGGCGACTACTCAAGCTGCCACACTCTTTTCGCAACATTCCAAAGAAGGCCTCTCTTCGAGAAAAGAGGAGGTCATCGGAGAGGCCATCTGTCATTAGTACGACTCCATCTCCACTCGCCTGGAGCTTCAACCTAGCTACCCGCCAATCAGCCCAGGATTTGCTGATACCAAGGGCATCAGTCTGATTGGAAAAGCCAGCACGGTCGGCCGATAGCACTCCGAAACGCCCTTCAGATTGATATACCAAGAGTCCGTCTCCCAACTGAGCGACAAGAGCATCACCATTTTCACGGCATGCGGCGAGAAGAAATGTACATGCTGCTCGATTTGGCGGAATCGGCAATTCGTCCATCCAGGCCCGATAAAAGTTGCTAATTAAGGCCTTTGGATCATCCCAAGTGCAGCCGGAACGAATTACTTTCCGAGCAACCTTGCATGCCAGCCTGCTCCCGATGTGGCTCAATGGTCGAGACCCCAGTCCATCACTGACTACAACAATGTGGCCGCCCTGCCATCCCCACAGTCCAAGTGCGTCCTGGTTACACACCCCATCCGCGCTATGTGCGGGTCCTCGAACCGATACACCTGCCGAGCACAGCATCAGAAATCAAGGTCCAGAGCCTCATCTTCTGGAGCTTCCTCAAAGGTAAGCCCAAGTGGGTGGTCAGGGTTTGCGCTAGCCGTCCGCGACGTTACGCTCAAAGTGACAGCCCGGAAAAATCGATGGATTTCACGTACTTGGTGAGTTTTGAACACCGGTGCCTCTCGGTCATTGGCAAACTTTCCCAGCACTACTTCATCTGCATCGTCACCAATCGCCAGTGCGAAACGAGTTGCTTTTTGGGCCCTTTCGGATGCCTGCAGTGCTTGAAATTCTCGCTCCCAATCATCCGTCGGCAGCCCATCAGAAACCAAAATCAGCACCGGGCGATAAGCGCGCGACGGAATCAGCTCGTGGTCTTCAAGCACATCCTTAGCGAGCGCGAAGGCCTGTCCCATCGGCGTGGCGCCAACTGCCGGAATTGGCTGCATGTTGACAATCTGGTGAGCCGGGGCAAGCGGCAGATGCATTTGAGCACTGTCTCCACCAAACGTGATGAGGCCAACCTGAATCTCTGCCTTGATACGAGACTCTGTAGCAAAAGATTTAACCATCTCCTTCAGAGCTTGATTGAGCACATCAATCTTGCCGTTCTCAATCATGCTGCCGCTAGCATCAGCCAAAACAATCACAGGCAGAGGACGCGCCTTTGCAGCTGCAAAATCCTTCATGCGGCTTTTCACTTGCTGTTCCTGCATTTTTTTCGCTCCTTGGCCCTTACTGTTTTGTTTTTCGTCTTCGGTACTTTGCTCACCTTTGAGGCGCTCATGCTCCCGTTCGCGAATAACAGTTGCTGAATGGAAACGGCTCAAATTGTCTTCTGCATATTTTGCGAAACCCATGTTTACCTCAAACGGTCAATTCTGGTTCTTGATAATCTTCAGTACCAAACAGCAAAGCGGATGGCAGTTGCTTGCTCGGTTTAACTCCTAATGCTTTTATGTTTTCAGCCTGCCTAATCATATTTCCTCGACCAGACGATAGCTTGCCATGGGCATCGTGATAGGACTTCTGGGCCTGCTCAAGACGCTTGCCAATGTCTTCGAGATTTTCCACGAAACCAACCAATTTGTCATAAAGTTTGGCGCATTGCTCGGCGATGGCCTGAGCATTCCGATTTTGGTATTCCTGCCGCCAAATATTTGCGATAGTGCGCAGCGTTGCCAGCAAGGTACTAGGGCTAACCAGCAGCACATTTTTCGCAAACGCATCGCTAAACAACGCTTGATCTGCCGTTGCCGCCAGCATGAATGCGGGCTCAACTGGGATAAACATCAGTACAAAATCGAGTGACTTCAAGCTCGCCAGATTTTGGTAGTTTTTCTCAGACAACCCTTTAATATGAGCCCGTACTGAAACAAGATGATCGCGTTGAGCAGCCAACCGATCTGCTTCACTGTCCGCACTGCAATACCGCTCGTATGCAAGAAGCGACATCTTCGAGTCGATAACGAGATGCTTGTCTTCAGGCAAATAGATCACCACATCAGGATGCTGCCTCCCGCCTTCGTCAGACGTATGGCATTCCTGAACTTCATACTCCCGGCCACGAGTCAGACCTGACGACTCCAGCACACGTTCGAGAACCATCTCCCCCCAAATCCCCTGCGCCTTATTACTCCCCTTTAGCGCCTGGGTGAGGCTCACTGCATCCGCACTAATCTTCGTGTTTAACGCAGCGAGTCGCTCAATCTCATTTTTCAAAGTCAGACGTTCTTTTGAATCCTTATCGTAGGTCTGAGCAACCTGCTCTTGGAACACTTTGATTTTTTCGTTAAGCGGATTGAGGAGCAGGCCAATGTTCTCTTGATTCTGCCTTGTGAACTTCTCCCCTTTTTCTTCGAAAATCTTGTTCGCGAGATTCTCAAACTGGAGCTTCAACTGCTCCTTGGCTTCGTTAAGAAGGGCCAGTTTTTCACCTGACTGAGTACGCTCGGCTTCTAGGGTTGTCGTCAACTCCATGATGCGCTCAGCCTGCTGTCGAGCTTCCGCAACTGCATTGTCACGCTGAAGAGTCATTGCGGAAATTACGCTACGGCTCTCCTCAAGGCCTTGGGTTAGGCTAGCCACCTGACTACTCAACTCAGCAATAGCCTCACCTTGCCGGCGTGCTTCCTGACGGGCTGCATCGCGTTCGCCCATAACTTGCTGATGAGCGTTATCAACCTCAGAAAGGCGAGCACGTAGATCGACAATCTCGCGGCTTTTCTGCCCGTCAGAATTATTGAGTTCAATCAAGCGATCACTATGTTGGCGCGCAGCCTCCTGTGTTGTTCTTAGCTGGACTTCCAAATGCGGAATACGATCAGCGTGAACCTGTAGCTGTGCCCTCTGCTCACGCAGGATATCCAGTTCATCGCTCACGGCCCTACAATTATTTTCTAGGCAGGCCAGTTCAGTGCGCAAACGATCCGATTCTTGCAAGGCGAACTGAAGACTCTGATCGGACGATGCCAATCGTCCTAGGGATTCGCTGACGGCCTGTTGTACCGCTACCGCTGTGCGGCTACGACCCAAAAGCCAAACAAAAGCCCCTACCACAATGGCCGAGAGCAGGACAAAAACGAGGCTGTGTTCAATGGATATCTGCATGTTGTTCTTTCACCATGGGGAATTAGTGGTAATACGAGTGGCGGTGCTTGGACGGGCGAATTTTGCGAAGATCGTGGTTCCGGTAGGCTGTGATGACGGAGCCATCATGGCCGATGATGACTTGAATGCCTTCTGCCTCGCGCAAGTCGATGCCACGAGACGCAAAACGCTCTACCTCTTTGTGTCCGATTACTTTGTAGGTGGCACCACGTGCATGGATCGTCCGGCCATAGCTAATCACCACGTCCACGAGGCGTGATGAGATATGCCGTTGCTGCATACGCATGCCGGCGTGATTGGTGAGTGGGTGAAATTCTGCAGAGGAAATTGTTTGCATGGCATCTTCTCCCTAGGTTGATGCCATACATATGCGATTGCCGTGCCAACTGGCGACACAATCTGTTTATCTTTTATTTCAGTTACTTATAAAAAACGGCGAACAAAAACCATCTTGTTCGTATAATTATTTATACGATTTGTAAAAAATTTTATTCTTAGGCCAAGCAGAGCTTGCTTCCAGCCCAACTCAATCCCTAGCCTGACCATCATCGAACCAAGCATGTGATTGCGGAAAACATCCCATCCGCAACCTATGCAAATGATTGAGGTAACGAAGCCACAACAAGGACCAACATAGATTTGGGCTAACTGCCACCTGCGCTGTACATCGTGGCAAAAGGGACCTGTACCAGGTTTGCAGAGAATGTATTGAGCTCAAACAGCGTCGCCCCGCGGAGCTCTAGTTGCCCGAGTTCACCCTGCATATTGCCGCGCAACGAAGAGGGAAAATGCTTGCGCACCCAGCTTGTGCATGACTTGATTGCTGACTCAGTTCCGCTATCAATAAAGCTCATCGAATCAGGATGCGCTGGGTCGAAGAAAATGCAGGTTTCAGCGGAACCGACACGAATTGCCCCTGTTGCTTTATCGCTCCAGCGTAATTTGGCAAGCAACTGGATTTCACCCTTGCGTCCTTTTGGGGTCTTAAAGACCCAAATATTGTCAGGCGCCGCTGCCTGAAATTCGGTCAGTTTTGCGCGGCTAGAACGGAAGTAGCCTAGGTGGCCAGCCTTCAGGTCCGACTCAATGTCTTTCCAGTAGTAGAAAAGTAAGCGCCCGGCGAACCCACCTTGTATTTCAGGGTGAGGTATTTGGCAGCCAGCGATGAGGCAACAGTTCGCCGATGCGACTATTGGGCTGAATCGGCAGGCGAGCCAGGATGTCCTTCAGATAGAGGAATGGATCGTGGCCGTTGAGTTTGGCCGACTGGATCAGGCTCATGATGGCGGCCGCCCGTTTGCCGGCACGCAGGCTGCCGGCAAATAGCCAGTTCTTCCGGCCCGTGGCAATCGGCCGGATGCGGTTCTCGATCCAGTTATTGTCGATGGGTACTTGACCATCGTCGAGGTAATGGGCGAGCGCCGTCCAGCGTTTGAGGCTGTAATCAATCGCTTTGGCCGTTGAGGATCCATTCGGCACCTGCAATCGGTGCCGACTGAGCCAGTCGTGGAATTCATCGAGAATCGGTTTTGCCTGTTGCTGGCGAATTCGTCGTCGTTCGTCCGGGCTCAACCCGGTGACTTCCCGCTCAGCCTGGTAGAGCTTCTGGATATAGATCAGGGCCTGTTGGGCAATCTGGCTCTGGTTGTTGGCATGCAGGTCGAAGAATTTGCGGCGCGCATGCGCCATGCAGCCGGCTTCGGTTACGCCGTCGGCAATCAGGGCCTTGTAGCCAGCGTAGTCGTCACAAACCAGCGTGCCACGCCAGCTGCCAAGAAACTCCCGGGCATGTTTGCCCGCACGACTCTCGGCAAAGTCATAGACCACGGCCTTCACCGGCTCGAAAGCGCCAATGCTGTATGACCAGAGATAGGCCCGGTGGGTCTTGCCAGCCCCCGGGTCGAGCATCGCGACCGGCGTCTCATCAGCATGTAGCACCGGGTAGGTAAGCATTTCTTCCTTCAGCGCATCGACCAGCGGTTGCAGGGTCACGCCCATCCGGCCCACCCATTCGGCCAGCGTCGATTGCGGGATCGGCAAGCCGGCGCGGCCGAAGATCCCTTCCTGACGGTACAGCGGTAGGTGATCCAGGTATTTGGCGATCAGCACATGGGCGAGCAGGCCGGTGGTCGGGATGCCTTTGTCGATCACATGGGCAGGCACCGGTGCCTGCACCAGTGTTTCGCATTCGGTGCAGGCCCACTTGCCCCGGATGTGACGTTCGACCGTAAAAGTGCCCGGCGTGTAGTCCAGCTTCTCGGCAACCTCTTCGCCGATGCGCTTCATCTGGCAGCCGCAGGCGCAGGTGGTCGATTCCGGCTCGTGGTGAATCTCGGTGCGCGGCAACTCGGGCGGCAAGGGTTTGCGCTTTGCTTGCCCCTTGGGCTTCGTTTCCGAAAGCTGCGCCAGTTCTTCGGTGATCGCCGCCATGTCGGCTGCGAGGGTTTCTTCGAACAGTTGTCCTTGCTCGACCGGCAGACGTTCCGCCTTGATGCCGAAGTAGTGGCGCTTGTAGTACGCCACTTCATGCGTCAGCTTGTCGATCTTGACCTTGCGCCAGTTGAGTTCGCGGTCTTGCTCGATGAGCAGACGGCGCAATTCATCGGCGCTGAGTTGATCGATATTGGCGGGAAGTGACATCAGGAAATGATGCCAGCCAGCGGCCCCGCCGGCTATCGTGGACTTCCCTACTGGTGGACCATCACAGAATCCGGATCACGCCGCCATCGGCCAAGCGTTCCCAAGGCAAACCGAGAATCAGCGCGTCGAATTGTGGTCGGGTGAGCGCCACGCTGCCATCGCCCGGTCGAAGCTGAAACCGCCCTTGGTTCAGTCGCCGGTTCGCCAGCCAGACACCGTAGCCATCATGTACCAGCACCTTCAGGCGGTTGCCGCGTTGATTAGCAAAGAGGTAGGCATGGTACGGCTGCGCCGCACCGAAGATCCGCACGACCTGGGCCAGGATCGTTTCCGTTCCGGCTCGCATGTCGAGCGGCCGGGTTGAGAGCCACAAGGCATCGACCCGAATCATCGCAGCCAGTCACGTAACCAGGCTGCGCAATCGCCCGAGGCCTGCTCAGGCCAGTCGACCTTGATCGCGGTATTACCCCGGCGGATTTCGATCCGGATGTCGCGCGATGCTACCGGCGTTGGGGCAAGCGGCAGTTGCACGAACTCGGGCGCTATCGCCAGCACAGGCTGGGCCGTCGCCATCGACTGCCGCTGTTTCGGTACTTCAATGCTTCGCTCACGCATCCACCGCCGGACCTGATTAGCGTTAACGCCGTTGGCCATTGCAATGCCTGAAACCGATGTACCCGGCTCACTGCATGCAGCAATCACCGCCTGCTTGAATGCCTCCGGGTGATACCGCCGACGCCGACTTGGCTTCTGGATTTCCATCGAGAGTGTCCACCATCATTTCTAAGGGGACACGATCTTCGCGGTCTAACGCGTCAATTTACAGATGGGTTCGCCGGGCGCTTACGTAGAAAACGTCCATTTACTCTTTCTGTTCGAAAAATAACTTCAAAGGCCCGACAGCACAGGATTCGTTGAAGAACCATTCCTAAGTCGGATATGGCCAAACACAAATAGCCTGCTTGAACAAAACCCCAGCTCTGCCGGAGATTTCCGCTTCGGCCCACTGCGAGATGCTTTGAAAATACGCATTCATATTGAGCAGGCTCTGACTGCATATTTGGGTCCGCTTTCCATCCAGCAACTTGTTACCATCCGCATCATAAACATCAAGAAAAGGCCCATTGCTTACAGCGCTATTCAAGCTTTGCGTCAGCAAGGTCAAGTTACCGAAGGTATGCAATAACTGATTTCTTTTCGCCCGAAACTCATCGGTCATTCCCGGTACGGGGTAGTGACCGGAAGCTTCCCAGCCTTGTGGTAACAAATGCTCAACTGTTAGGAGATCTACGGTCCGAACGATTTCAGATTCCTGTTTAGATGTCCGTCCAGCCACTTCGAGTGCTCGCAATACCGCCGCAGTCTTGGCTGGACGCAGTTCCTTGTAAACCGGTCGATTGACCCAATGCTCACCGAAGTCTTGGTCACTTGGCCAGCATTGGCTATGGCCTCCCAAGCCCAGCAGATAGGTTCTCAAAACCGATGCCGGCTCACCCGCATCTGGAGCTGAGATCAGCTCTAGCATTCGAAGAAAAATGCGATTGTAGTTTTTGGTTGTAAAACCACAGACAGCGCGCCTAGTTAAGTACGAGGCGAGATCATTGATTGCCTGATGCAACAACACATCATCCACCTTGTAATACTCACGCAGAAACAAGTAAGCGGGTGTCAGAGTGCTGACATCCAGCACCTTAATGAGACGAGCAAATTCCGCAAGATGGCCGGTTCCTTCTGGCGAGATCAGTTCTTTGAAGTAAATACTAGTTCTGACGACTTTCTGCAACTCAGCATCAATCTCTCTTGGCTCAGATTGCCACCACTCCTTGAAGCCCTGAAAAACATGGCTGACTTTGGTTTCCTGTTTACGGCGCAAAATCGTGTAATGAAAGAAAAATAGATCAATGCGTGGGTGCGTGATCCGCCCCTGGCGCTCTTTCTCCCGCCAATAACGGTTCGCTGTGACTTTGTCGTTAAGATCTCGCTGCTCATCAAAGCCCTGCCAGAATTTTTCATAGAGCTTGCCAACCTCAAGATTGCGCCGAGCGGCGTCCAGAAACACAAAGTTTCGGATCAGATCAGATGCCAGCAAAGGTTCACCACGAGCATTCAAAGTTTCAAAAATCACCTGTGGATCATCTTCATTTTCTAGCGTCAGCGTCATGATCTGGACGGCTTCCTGAAGCGCCATATAAAGCGCCTGAGCTCGCTCGGCTTTCAGCGTAGAGATATCTTTGCCCAGCAACTTTGGCAAATTGTCCTTGCGCACAGAGTGGATGACTCCATCCGATATCAAACTATCCGTTTCGTCGTTCTGCGGATCATCCATCGATATGCCAGCAAGAAATGCAAGAATTGCCTGGTGCAAATAAAGATATGCTTGCACCATCAGTGGCCGCTCGGAGCGTTGCTTTCCAACGAGTACCGGATATTCGGAACAGACCGCAGCAATATCCGTGGCTTGGTTCAAAAAACCAATTTCATCGCGCCCCGCCTTGGTAGGCCACACCTTGTAGAAATCTGACTCAACACCGAAGGGACCTGGATTACGTACAAGCCCGGCAAGCATCTGAGAAATCTGCGCGTCGCCCAGTTGGCCTACTGCGTGACGGAACGCCAACAAAAGTAAATGAAGCGTCGTTGTTCGTTGCTGACCATCGATAACCTCATATGCAGTAACTCGCCCAAACGCCCCATTTATTGGCGTCAACACCACTGATCCGAGAAAATGCTTACGCATTGGCGCGAGTTGCGCTGCAGTCTGCTTCTTTAACAACTCCTGCCGCTCTAACCAGCACGTGGCCCGGTCTTCGAGATCACTCCAGAGCGGAGCGACCTGTTTTTCGAGTGTCCAAACATAGCCACGCTGGAACACAGGAATGACGTACTGCAGCGGTGAGCTAAATAGATGGATCGCAGATGTCTTATCGGGTTTCATTTTTATTTTTCCTGCTTAATTCAAGAATCGGTGGTTGCAACAAAGGCTATGGGCGGACTATTTCCATTCGCAAAGGGGGACAGCGTCCTCGTATTCGTTCCAATGCAAATCACGCATCTGCCTTTCGAGAAGCATTACATCGTCACTCTCTGTCGATGTTCCGAAATCACTATCGTCTAAACCCGTAAGGAAAGTTATTCCACCGAGGTCCGTCAAAAAATACCGGTTATGCATGCTCTTGTCTGGCTTGAGGAATAAGCGAACTCGATAACCTTTGGCGGCAGCTTTCTGCGCCAAACCATGAAACCGCTGGATTGCGAAATCCGGCTCAAATTTGTCGGAGCGATAAAAATCGATACACAAAGCTCCCCGTGTAGGTAGCTCAAGCAGCAATTCGAAGGGGCGCGAAAAGCGACCAACCTTCGGATCAAAATATGGATCAATGATTTTTACATGGCGCGCAGAGCGCCAATGAAATGCGCATGCAGAAGCAATGGCCTCTGCAGTTCTCGTTACGAGCCATTGTCGATTCTGAGTGAGCGCTGGGTGCTCATCATCAAGTTCCTTTGGGCTGGCAAATTCATTAACCCCCGGATTTTCCGTGGCGATGATCCAATCGAATCTTTTTTGCTCGTGCTCGACACGGACTCGCTCAACCCAAGAACGATCTGGGTCTCCTCCATTGCGCCCCGATGAAAACAATAAGTCTTTTGGCAGACGCTGAAGTCGTTCTGAAATTCGAGCTAGCTCAACAGTGCCTTTATGGATGGCTTCCGCTGCCTCATAAACGCTCCGCTTCCATGTTGATGGGAACTGTGCGATTACTCGTCCTTGGGGAAGACCACATTTTTCAAGGATGTAACTAAAGTCTCGATAGCTACTAACAATTGCAGCTGGTTCGACAGCAAATTCCTTGATCATCAGAATAGCTCCGCACCACGCTCTTCAAAAAAACCTCTGGGCCACGGTATATCAAAATCACCATCGACATTCACAGGCAGGCGGGTTGCTGAGATATTTCCGTTATCGTTTGATAGGTAATAGACCCCGAGTAGATCGGGATTTATTTGAGTGGTGTCTCCACTTTCTGCGGCTTCACGGATGCGGCGTAACAACCGAAGAATCAGGTGCTCACTGTGAGTTTCAAGCAGAAAACTCAATCCTCGCTCAATCGCGCCTTCAATAAACAGATCACCCAACCCAACTTGCACAGCGGGGTGAACGTGGAGCTCGGGCTGCTCAACCGTTACGATGCTGGCGTATTCATCTTGAGCAGCAACAACGACCGGTAGAACCTGCGAAATACCGACTCCAACATCTAACGGCTGATGCGGCAAACCACGCTGATCGACGAGGCAGAGACGATTTTTGGGGCGACCAGTTGGAAGTGGGACTGCTGATGCTAGGTCATACTCTTGAACACGTGTTCGCTTCAATGCATAACCGGTCTTCAAGCGATCAGGGCGTTCCATCCACCCGCTACAACGCTCAACCATTGTCTGCGACCCTGTCAGCAAAATCTCCCAGGCGGCCATGCCATCCGCCCATGCAGCATCATTCTGTGAGAGCGACACGTCGAAATCTCGGGCAGGTACTCGTCTTAGTGGCCCAAGATATCGAACCTGCCGCAATTGCTCTCTCAGTAACATTGCAGGCCCAATGATTAACCAAGACAAAAACGCCGTGAACTCACGGGCAAGATAAACATTTTTCGAACCTTGCACGCCAGGTGCGGGAATCGAAAGTAATTGATCCAGCCGAGGAAGAGCCCCCCTAAAGCCGGATAGCCATGATCTGAGACCGGCACCAGGTCTCTCTAGGCCTGCATCTCGAACCGAGCTGAACAACCCTGGCAAAACAGAGAGCTTGCTACTTTCTTGCTCATTTGAGGCACTTATTTGCCCCCTTTCCCCTAAGTCCGTAGGCTCCAACCACCCATCGAGTAACTCGGCTAAATCAACATCCTCGTATGTTGGTGTGATTAGAAATATCGGATTATCCCGGTTCATACGCATGCTAACGTCACGACCATCAGCAGACGACTCCAACTTGGCACACCATACTTCGTTGATCCCAATGACGTAACCAGTGACGATCGCAGCGTTTAAATAGCTATTCCACCCAACAATCAAGCGGACACTCGCGGACTCTACTTTTTCTTTTACTTCCCTCAGGGAATTGTAGAAATCCCAAACATCATCTTCATCGGTTTGCCAATCTTCAAAAGCTTCAGGAACTAGATCGGGTAGAGAAGTGCTTGTCAAATCAAGTGTTATCTCAATCTCAATTTGGTTTTCTTCGTTCCGACCATTCACGATATTGTGAAATCCACCGAGGTCTATCGAATCACCTCCTTGGCGCGTCCGATCAGGGTTGGCGTTATTGCTCTCTAGAATTTCTCGAACGTACTGAAGAGCGTGTAAAACGCTGCTTTTGCCCGCGCTGTTCGCTCCGAAAAGTAGCGTGATTGGACGTATGTCGATACGTACTTCATCGGCAAAACCTTTGAAGTTCTTCAGAGAAATTGATCTGATAAGTGACGCCATGATTGTTCCTGCTAGATACTGCTTTTAGGGAGCAGACTATGAGAAAAATTTCGCCTGAAGTGCTTTTGATTTCCGTTCCAATTCTGCGAGCATGGTTTTTTGTAGCTCGATCACTTTGGATATTCTCGTAGTCTTTGCAGCAATCTCTTCCTGCACCGAAAGCGGAGGCAGAGGAACCGGCAGGTTGTTGAGCAACTCAAGGTTAACTCCAGACTGACCGGCTGTACGTTCTGAGTTTGCGACTACAACGTCGTGGTAGGCAGGGAGCTGAAGCAACCAGAAAATCATTTCCTTCAAAATGTTTTTTTTGGGCTGGGCCTTCATCAAAGCCACGTTGTAGGAACCACTCAATCCACGCAAAATCTGAAAAACCGGAGGCCCATATCGAGCAATCATGATGTCATCTTCCTCAAATGCTCTTTTGGCAAGATTTTCTGGGATGTACGTCTTGTATTTGTCAGTCTTGAAATCCCGGATCTGCACAAGCCTCACGTATCCCGGGCGTGCGTCATCGGAAAATGTCTCTTTAGGAGGTTGGCTACCGCCCTTGAAATCTATGACATCGCCCATCGGAAATACAGGCCATCTTTTCGGATTCGTGACGGGGTCACCATACATATCTAGAAAGATTGCGCGAAGGAAGTTATTAGCAAGCTGTATTGCTTTGTTGCGGTTACAGCACAGGCTATCGGTCTTGTTAAGAATGGCCAGGATACGTTCTTGCTCCGCTATCGAGGGAAGAGGAACAGCATGACTAAGAAAAACATCATCTGACAGGGTGCGACGTCGTGCCGTGGTGCCTCTCAGCTTTGTTCGATAAAAAGCTAGCGAGCTAGGGGAACGGAGAAATCGCTCCAGATAATCACGACAAACAAGATCTGGATCTCTAACATTCCAAACGTTGTAAGCTGGACTTACTATCGCCTCGTCATAAATATTTTGGAATGACAATACTCCTTCGTCAATCGGAAACCCTACTACGAGCTGCCCTC
>Ga0116153_10001617_pt1 | contig 20320 bp, 19 predicted proteins | sample AD_UKC028_MetaG_FD_89896 | JGI IMG/M metagenome (GOLD analysis project Ga0116153, IMG submission 89896) | Active sludge microbial communities of municipal wastewater-treating anaerobic digesters from USA - AD_UKC028_MetaG | ecosystem: Engineered > Bioreactor > Anaerobic > Digestate | place: USA...
GGCGATGAATTCTTCGGCAGCTACGCGTAGCGCCGGCGCATCGCGGACGTCGAGCGCGAAGGTCGCATGGATTCCGCCGAGACGTCGGTTCAGGCCATCCAGAAAATCGGCCCGTCGTGCCGCCAAGCCGAGCGTCGCCCCTTGGGCGGCGTAGTAAACCGCAAGCGCCTCGCCGATACCCGACGAGGCGCCCGTGATGAAAACTTTCAGGGTCAATTATTTCTTGCCGGACTTCTCGCTCCGTGCCTTGGCGATCAGCTTGTCGGCGTTGGCCAGCATTTCGTTGAAATCCTTGCCGCCGACCAGATACTTGCCATCGACAGCCAGCGCCGGCACACCTTGGATCTTGTACGCCTGAGTCATTTGAGCGCCTCGACGGGCTTTGCTGGCAACTCCAAACGAGTTATAGGTTTCCTCAAACTTCTTGGGATCCAATCCGTTTTTCAAGGCCCATTCGGCGCGTGCCGATGCATCGACCAGTTTATTGCCATCGACATGAATAGTCTTGAATACAACGCTATCCAAGCGAGGCAACTCCCCCATTGCTTCCAGTGCGTAATACAAGGGCGCGATAAGCGTGAAATAGCCGCCAAAACTCACCGGAACTTTCTTCAACACGACGTCGCCCGGCAACTTGGCCGCCCAGGCATTCAACAGTGGGTTGAAATCGGCGCAGTGCGTGCAGCCGTAGCTGAAGAACTCGATTACCTCGATCTTGTTTGCATCCTCGGTCGGCTGCGCTGGCGAGATCATCGTGTAATCCTTGCCGACGGTCTGGGCAATTGAGGGAATCGCCACGGTCAACGCAGCCACCAGGGCAAAAATGGAACTGACAAAACTGCGACGTGCAAACTTCATGGGTGGCTCCTATTTGGCAAGCTGGGCATCAATACCGGCTTTGGCAAGCTGGGCACGGACTTTGTTCAATTCATCGATTTTGGTGTAGGGACCGACCCGCACGCGGTAGAGCGTCTTGTCCTGGATCATCACCTGCTGGATCACCGCCTCGACCCCCATGAACGCCAGCTTGGCCTTCTGGTTGTCGGCGTCGTCCGGCGAACTGAACGAACCGGCCTGGAGGAAGAGCGGCGTCTTGCTCTCCTTGGGCTCTTCCTTTTTCTCTTCTTTCTTTTCTTCCTTTTTCGGCTGATCCGGGGCAGCGGATTTGCCTGCCTTGTCCGGCACCGCGTCGGCCTTGCCCGGCAGGATGTCGTAAAACTGGAAGCGCTTCTCGGGAATCGGATCGCCTGGCTTGCCTGGCAAGGCCATCGGCTGGCCATCGCCATTCTGCGGCGTTGCCTTGCCATTGGCCGATTTGCTGCCTTCCGGCGCGGCCGGCGGCGCCATCACATGCCTGTTGAACGGCAGTGGCGACTTGTTCATGTACCAGACCACGCCGGCGGCGATGCCGACACCGATCACGAGGCCGATGAACATGCCGATCAGGGTACCGCCGTGCGCCTTCTTCTTGGCGGTCCGGCTTCTCTTGGGTTTCATGTCACGGGTCATCTTGTATCCCTACATCGATTCAGGGCAACTCACGCCCAGAATGCCTAGGCCATTGCGGATCACCTGGCGGACGGCGACGGCCAGTGCGACACGCGCTTCGCACAATGCCACATCATCGACCAGCATGCGCTCGGCGTTATACCAGCCATGGAACTCGCCGGCCAGATCCTTCAGGTAGAAGGCGATCAGGTGCGGCGCCAGATCGCGGGCGGCGTTCTCGAGCACGTCGTGGAACTCCGCCAGCTTGTTGGCGATGGCCAGTTCGCGCGGATTGTCGAGGCGCTTCAGGTCGGCCTCGGCCAGTGCGCCAAGATCGCCTTCCCACTGGGCGACGACCGAACAGATACGGGCATGGGCGTACTGGATGTAATAGACCGGATTCTCGTTGGTCTGGCTCTTGGCCAGATCGAGGTCGAAATCGAGATGCTGGTCGGACTTGCGCAGCGCGTAGAAGAAACGACAGGCGTCATTGCCGACCTCGCCGCGCAGTTCGCGCAACGTGACGAACTCGCCGGAACGCGTGGACATCGAGGCTTTCTGGCCGTTGCGGTAGAGCACCGCGAACTGGACCAGCGCCACCTCCAACTTTTCGGCATCGAGGCCAAGCGCCTTGACCGCACCGGCCACGCGCGGGATATAGCCGTGATGGTCGGCGCCCCAGATGTTGATGACCCTGGCGAAACCGCGCTCGAACTTGTTCAGGTGATAAGCGATGTCGGACGCAAAATAAGTGTAGAGCCCATTCTCGCGCTGCACGACGCGGTCTTTTTCGTCGCCGAAGGCGGTCGACCGGAACCACTTGGCGCCGTTCTGCTCGTATAGGTGGCCCTTCTTCTCCAGCAAGTCGACGCAGCGCGCCACCAGCCCGGTATCGTAAAGCGCCTTCTCGGAAAACCAGACGTCGAAATGGACGCCGAATTCCTCGAGGTCGTCGCGACAATCGGCCAGTTGTTCGGACAAGGCATGCTGATGCACGTAAGGCCAGTCGCTGCCAAGCAGTTCCTTGGCGCGGGCGATCAGGGCATCGAGGTGCAGCTCGCGCTGCTGTTTGGCCTCGTCGTCGGCACGGTCGGCCGGCGGCAGGCCGGGTGTGCCGGCGCTCACCGCGTCGCTTGGACGAACGTACTTGGCGCCATGCGCCACCGTCATCTGCGCTGCCATATCGCGCACATAGCTGCCCTGGTAGGCGTTGGGCGGGAACGGTACGCTGACACCGTGCTGTTCGAGGTAGCGCAACCAGGTCGACAAGCCGAGAATGTCCATCTGGCGGCCGGCGTCATTGACGTAATACTCGCGCGTCACGTCCCAGCCGGCGAAATTCAGCAGACTGGACAGCGACGCACCGTAGGCGGCGCCGCGGCCGTGGCCGACGTGCAGCGGGCCGGTCGGATTGGCCGAGACGAACTCGACCTGCACCGTCCTGTTGCCGCCGAGTTGCGAACGGCCGAAATTCTCGCCCTCGACCAGTACTGCGCCGACCACGTCGACCTTGGCCCGCACGTCGAGCGTGAAATTGATGAATCCGGCACCGGCAATCTCGGCCTTGCTGACCAGCACCGAAACCGGCAATTCGGCCAGCAACTGGCTGGCGATTTCACGCGGATTCCGCTTCAGCGCCTTGGCCAGCTGCATCGCCAGGTTGGTCGCGAAATCGCCGTGCGTTGGGTCGCGCGGACGCTCGAGATGAATCGGCATCGCGCTGGCAGTCGGCGCAACACTGGCCAGCGCCCTGTGCAGGAGTTCGGTCAGCTGGGATTTGACATCATGGGCCATTGATTCAGGGCGGAACAGGCAAAAAAGCTGATTATACGCTGTCGCCACAATCATGCCGCAAATGCGAAGGCGCTCGGCAATGCTTGAATCAAGGGGGTATCACGCCTCGGCAAAAGGCATGGACCAGCCGAACCATGTCGCAGGACATCCCACAGAGCGAATGTCGTTTTGGTGAGATTTTCGCGGTTGACCGCAACGGACCACACAAACGCGCCGCAGCATGAGGTCAACTGCCGGCCTGCGTGTTAACATGCTCGTTTGACTTTTCGCGCGGCCAACCCGCGCCCACGCCACCCATGCGCATCTTCCGCCTGCTCAAGATCGCCGCCGTCGCCAGCCGTTACGGCCTCGACGAAATGGTGCTCGAACACGAGCCGAGCGGGCGCCTGGTGCGTCTGGCCAACGCCTTGCAGTTCTGGCGCGACCTCTCCGCACCGCGCGCGGTGCGGCTGCGCATGGCACTGGAGGCTCTGGGGCCGATTTTCGTCAAGTTCGGCCAGGTGCTATCCACCCGGCGTGACCTGATGCCGGCCGATATCGCCGACGAACTGGCCAAACTGCAGGACCGCGTCCCGCCTTTCGATTCGCAGCTGGCGCTGGCCGAAATCGAAAAAGCCTATGGCCTGCCGGCAAACGAGGTTTTTGCCGAATTCGACCCGGTGCCGGTCGCGTCGGCGTCGATCGCCCAGGTGCACTTCGCCCGCCTCAAGGATGAGGACGGCAGCCATGAAGTCGCCGTCAAGATCCTGCGCCCGAACATGCTGTCGGTCATCGAACACGATCTGGCGCTGATGGACAATTTTGCATTGCTGCTCGAACGCCTGTGGGCCGATGGCAAGCGCCTGAAGCCGCGCGAGGTGGTCGCCGAATTCGCCAAATACCTGCGCGACGAACTGGACCTGATGCGCGAAGCGGCCAATGCCTCGCAGTTGCGCCGCAATTTCGCCAACTCAAGCTTGCTGATCGTGCCCGAAGTGCACTGGGACTGGTGCACTTCGACAGTCATGGTCATGGAGCGCATGCACGGCACGCCCATTTCGCAGATCGAAAAGCTGCGCGCCGCCGGCATCAATCTGCCGAAGCTCTCCGAAGCCGGGGTCGAAATATTTTTCACCCAGGTTTTCCGCGACGGATTTTTCCATGCCGACATGCACCCAGGGAATATCTTCGTTGCCCCCGACGGCCGCTATATCGCCCTCGATTTCGGCATCGTCGGCACACTGACCGACTCCGACAAGAATTACCTCGCGCAGAACTTCCTCGCCTTCTTCCGCCGCGACTACAAGCGCGTCGCCGAGGCGCACATCGAATCCGGCTGGGCGCCGAAGGACACGCGCGTCGACGAATTCGAGGCATCGATCCGTGCCGTCTGCGAACCGATCTTCGACCGTCCGCTGAAGGACATTTCCTTCGGCAAGGTCCTGCTCCGCCTGTTCCAGACTTCGCGCCGCTTCAATGTCGAAATCCAGCCTCAACTGGTCATGTTGCAGAAGACCCTGCTCAACATCGAGGGTCTCGGGCGCCAACTCGACCCCGAACTCGATCTGTGGAAAACCGCCAAGCCTTTCCTCGAACGCTGGATGAGCGAACAGGTCGGCCAGCGCGGCATGCTCCGCGCCCTGAAGCAGGAAGCGCCCTATCTGGCACGCACCGTGCCGCAACTGCCACGCCTGATTCACCAGATGCTGGCGCGCGAACCGGCGCCCAACCTGCAACCGCTGCTTGAGCGCCTGGTTGCCGCGCAGCGCCAGCAGAACCTTTGGCTGGCCATCATCGCGCTCTTGCTGGCCGCGCTGCTCGGCCTGATGCTGTACTGATTCCGGATGCTACCGATTTCCCTGGACTCCTTTACCGAAAAACATCTGCAGGACTGGCTCGGCCAGCGCGAGCTGGACAAGGCGTGCAACTATGTCGACGTCGTGCGGGATATGGAAATCGAATCCGACTTCATTCGTGCGGTGATCCCCGGTAGCGCGCGCAAGCCCTATTCGGCGATCGCCAAACTGGTCGCCGGCCGGCAGGGTACGCAGGTGCTGGTCAGCAGTTGCAGTTGTCCGGTCGGCAGCCATTGCAAACACGTCGCGGCGATGCTGCTGCGCGCCATCGAGGAGCGTGCCACCCCGGACCGCGTCAGCCCCGGCGTCCTGTCCTGGGTCGAGGACCTGCGCCGCGCGTCGATTGCCGTAGCCAAGAAAAAAGCGCGCCCGGCCGGGGCTCGCCAGCAGCTGTTCTACATCCTCAAATGGACGGCCGACCAGCGCCATTTCGGTATCGAAATCGCCAAGGGCAAGTTTCCCGACAGCGCCGACGAGTGGTGGAATGTCGAACGCGCCCTGATCAATCCGCCGCAGTTCGTCAGCGAAGAAGACCTGGCGATCTTGCGCCCGCTGTGGGCCGATCGCCTCCACGAAACCGGGTTGCGCGCTTTCGGGCTCGGCCCCAGGCACGGCGCTGAAGTGCTGGAGCGCCTGGTGACGAGCGGGCGCTTCTACCCGGACACTGGCGACGACCTGCCGCTGGGCGCCGGCGAACCTCGTCCTGCCTCGGTAGGCTGGCGGGTCGACTCGCGCGGCCTGCAACGGCCCCTGCTTGCGGCGCAGCCGCCAGCGGCGTTGATCATCCCGGTCCAACCGCCGTGGTATGTCGATCTTGCCGAGGGGGAAGCGGGCCCGCTGGAGGTTGCCGGCAATCCGGCCATCATCAGCCGCCTATTCAGTCTGCCGCCGCTGTCGGTCAAGGAAGCCGCCGTCGTTGCCAGGACGCTGGCCGAACTCGCTCCCGAACTGCCCAAACCTTCGGAGGACGCCACGGTTCGCCTGCGCATCGTCGATGCGCCGCTGCAACCCGTCCTCATGCTGGACACTGTCCCAACGCACGGCAACCGCCCGTGGCGAGGCTATGGCAGCAATCTTGCCGGCGAGTTTTTCGACTTCGCGCGACCGCTATTCCGTTATGCGGATGTCGATGTCCGGCCCGACGAGCATCACGAATTCGTCACCCTGCCGGAAGGCGAGACAGTCCACCTCAAGCGCCGCCCGGACGCAGAATTGCAGGCTTTGCGGGCGCTGACCGCAGCCGGCTTCGAGAAGATTCCTTCGCACACGCTCGACACCTTCGGGCGCCCGCCGGAAGGCGTTTTCGGCCTGGCCAGCGAACAGGCCTGGTCGGCCTTCATGGAACACGGCCGCGACGCCCTGCGCGCTGCCGGCTGGCATGTCGAGTTTCCGGAAGATTTCCGCCACCACCTGCTGACGGTCGACGGATGGGAAGCCGATCTCGTCGAATCCGACAACGGCTGGTTCGATCTCGACATGGGAAACATCGTCGACGGCGAGCGCCTGGCGCTGGCCCCGCTGCTCGCCACGCTGTTCCGCCGCGATGGGCGCTGGCTCGACAGCCTGCTGATCGACGGTATTGCCGACGACGAACCGGTCGAGTTGCAGACGCCGCTGCGCCAGCGCATCCGCGTCCCGGCCAGCCGCATCAAGCCGCTGGCGGCGACGCTGATCGATCTTTTTGATGGCTTCACCGGCGGCAACACGCTTCGTGTATCGCGTTTCGACGCCCCCCGCCTGGTCGAACTGAACGACAATAGCCGCTGGCAGTTCAAGGGCCAGAGTGACATTCTGGCGCTGGCCGACCAGTTGCGCGCCGCCCAGGGGATTACCAGCATTGCCGCACCGACCGGATTGCGCCTCGAATTGCGGGATTATCAGAAGGAAGGTTTGGCCTGGCTGCAGTTCCTGCGCGAGCAGAATCTTTCGGGCATCCTGGCCGACGACATGGGCCTCGGCAAAACCGCCCAGACGCTGGCCCACCTGCTGCTCGAAAAAGAGGCCGGGCGCCTCGACAAACCGGCGCTGATCGTCCTCCCGACCTCGCTGATCTTCAACTGGAAGCACGAAGCGGCGCGCTTCGCGCCCGGCCTGACGGTACTCTCGCTACATGGCCCGGAACGCAAGCAGCGCTTTGCCGAAATCGCCAACCACGACGTCGTGCTCACCACCTACCCGCTGCTGTGGCGCGACGCCGAAGAACTGATGCAGCACAGCTACCACCTGCTCATCCTCGACGAGGCGCAGACAGTCAAGAACGCGCAGAGCCGTGCCGCCGAAGCGGTGCGCAAGATCGACACCCGCCACCGCCTGTGTCTGACCGGCACGCCGCTGGAAAACCACCTCGGCGAACTTTGGAGCCAGTTCGATTTCCTGCTGCCTGGCTTTCTCGGCAGCGGCCGGCAATTCGCCAAGCACTGGCGAACGCCGATCGAGAAACTGAACGACAACCGGCGCCGCGATCTGCTGGCCCGCCGCATCCGCCCCTTCATCCTGCGCCGCAAGAAGGAAGACGTCGCCCAGGAATTGCCGCCCAAGACCATCATCGTGCGCAGCGTCGAACTCGAAGGCACGCAGCGCGACCTCTACGAGACGGTGCGCGCGGCGATGGATGTCAAGGTGCGCGACGAAATTGCCAGCAGGGGTTTCAGCCGCAGCCAGATCGTCATCCTGGACGCGCTGCTCAAACTGCGCCAGGTCTGCTGCGACCCGCGCCTGGTCAAGGCCAACACCGCGCGCAAGGTCAGGGAACGCGCCAAGCTCGACCTGCTGATGGCGATGCTGCCGGAACTGGTCGACGAAGGCCGGCGTATCCTTGTCTTCTCGCAATTCACCAGCATGCTGGCACTGATCGAGGATGAACTCGCTGCCAATGGCCTGGAATACACCCTGCTCACTGGCTCGACCATCGACCGCGAAGTGCCGATCCGCCGTTTCCAGAACGGTGAGGTGCCAATCTTCCTGATCAGCCTGAAGGCTGGCGGCGTCGGCCTCAACCTGACTGCCGCCGACACGGTCATCCACTACGATCCGTGGTGGAATCCGGCAGTCGAAAACCAGGCCACCGACCGCGCCCATCGCCTCGGACAGGACAAGCCGGTGTTCGTCTACAAACTGATCGTCAGCGGCAGTATCGAGGAAAAGATCCTCGCCCTGCAGGAAAAGAAGGCCGATCTGGCCGCCGGCATCCTTTCCGAGGATCGCGGCGTCGAACTCAAGTTCGGCAACGACGATCTGGCGGCACTGTTCGAGCCACTGCCTGGATAAAGGCAACGTCGCTCGCGGTTAATCGACAATCCGTTGCCGGCACTCGATTTAAGGCCTGGGGAAGTCCTTCAGGCAACAACGCCCCGAAGGGTTGCTGGTATCACACGAACACAATCCAGATTTGGTCTGGGCAATAACAAAGTCCTTCGTTGTCGGATTGGCGCGGAAATCACTCCTGGTAACACCAAAGCAGTAGCAAAGGAGACTGTCGTCCGATAACTCCTTCGCGCCAACGCACGTTCGCATCCGAGACCTGAGAATCATCGAACCATCATCGCCGAAATAGACAACCTCGCAAGCGGGGTCGTCGCAGAAAAAGTACCGGTGTCCAGTTGGTTGCCAAGTCCATGCGTCCATGATGTGGTGGACGATGGTGCGCACCGACACTTCCGAATACTCTTGTCCGTTGCCAGGGCAACGATGCTTTTTCGGATGGCTATTGTCGCAATCTGAGGAGGAGCAGCAATTACTCACGAATTGTCCCGCGAGAGTTATTCTCAGTGCGGATTATCCGTCGTTTCGCTGAAGCGATGAAGCTGCTCTTGGCCACCTTCCATCGCCCAGAGCACCATAGATCGCCAACCGTAAAACAACCGTTTTCGGCCGTTAACCGCAACAGTTCGCTCAGGCCATCAGCGTCGCCGCCATCGCCCGCTTGAGGGCGCCGCTAAGCGCCAGGCGCACCGCCTGTTCACGAATCTCGGCGCGGCTGCCGGTAAAGTGGCAGGTCAGCGCCTCGCAACCGCCATCGCGTTGCGCCCAGGCCAGGCAGACCATGCCCACCGGCTTTTCCGGCGTGCCGCCGCTCGGTCCGGCGATGCCGGTAATGGCGAGCGTCCAGTTAGCAGCGCTGTATTTGAGGGCGCCCTGCGCCATCGCCCGGGCCGTTGCCTCGGAAACCGCGCCGTGACGCTCCAGCGTAGTTTCCGGAACCCCCAGCATCTCGACCTTGGCGGCGTTCGAGTAGGTCACGAAGCCGCGCTCGAACCAAGCCGAACTACCGGCGATGGCCGTTACGCTCTGGGCCACCCAACCGCCGGTACAGGATTCGGCAGTCGCCAGACGCTCCCCGCGGTTCAACAGTTCGCGGCCGAGATGTGCGGCAAGTGATTCGAGTTCCGACATAATGGGCGATCTTAACACCCGACCAACCGACAATGCCCCACCAACGCGACAGCATCCGCGATTTTCCCGGCCGCCGCTGGCTGAATTTGTGCCTGCGCGCTGCGCATCTGGCCGGCATCGTCCTGCTCGGCGCGTCACTTCTGGGGGCCGGCGAGCCAGGTCCGGGTATCTTGCTGACCCTGGTTTCGGGGCTTGGCATGTTCGCTGGCGACCTTTGGGCCAACCCGGGACATGTACGGGAGATTGCCGGCTTCGGCGTCCTGCTCAAGCTGGCGCTGGTCGCCGTCATGGCCTTCCACCCGCCGCTGGCCCTGCCCCTGTTCTGGGCCATACTGGTAATTTCGACGCTGCTTTCGCACGCACCGGGCCGCTTGCGGCACCACCGGCTTTTCGGCAACGCCCGTTGAACCGAAGGCGCTGGAACGGATACACAGAAACCGATGAATCATTCAACCTGGTTACACAATCACCGGATAATATTGCCCAATATTTCTGCACTACGCTGTCTCATTGAGGAGAGGATTTGATCATGGGCATTCTGTGGACCATCATTCTTGGTTTCGTCATCGGCATCATGGCCAAGTTTCTGCACCCGGGCAAAGAAAACATGGGCTTCATCGCCACCGTGCTCCTTGGTATCGGCGGCTCGTTCTTCGCCGGGGTCATCGGTCAGTATTTCGGGTGGTATCAGGCGGGCGAAGGTGCCGGGTTCATCGCCTCGGTCGTCGTCGCCATCCTGTTGCTGGTCGTCTACGGCAAGCTGTGCCGCGGCAGGCCGTAAGCGGGAGCCGAGGCAACATGTCAGCCAGTACCGCCGATGCCACCTGGGCCGAAACACCCGGAAATGCTTCGATCGAGTGGTTGCGCAAGGATTGCCGGTCGATGGCAAGGCGTCGGGCCGCACTGGCGGCGGCGACCTCGCTGATTCCCATTCCGGGGATCGACCTGGCAACCGACCTGGCCTTGATGGCGCGGCTGATCGACCGCATCAACGCGCATTTCGGGCTTACGGAAGCGCAGATCGGCAGGCTTTCCAGGCAGCGCCAGGCGTTGGTTTACCGCCTGCTCGCCGGCGCTGGCGGCACGCTTGCCGCCCGGCTGACGACGCCGATGCTGATCGGACGCATCGTGCGCGTGGTCGGCCTGCGCCTGACGACGATGCAGGCGGCCCGTCTGGTGCCGATTACCGGGCAACTCGTCGCCGCCGGCATCGGCTATTGGTCGGTCAATACCGTGGCGATGCGCCACATCGAACATTGCGAGCGCCTTGTCGGCGAACTGCAAGGCCTCACCAGCGAGACCTGAATATCATGCGCAAATCATTACTGCTGACCGGCATCCTGCTGTGTACTGCTGCCGGCGCCGTCACCACCGTCGACCTGGCCGCCGAGGCGAGTCGCCCGGCAGCCAACGACATGGTGCGCGCCACGGTGTTTGCCGAAGCGAGCGGCAACAACCCGGCTGAACTGGCGCGTCGCGTCAATCAGGACATCGTCGAAGGATTGAAAGTCATCAAGGCCAAGCCGGGCATCTCGGTCAAGAGCGGCCGCCAGAGCACTTTCCCGGTGTATGGCCAGAATCAGAAAATCGACGGCTGGCGTATCCATTCCGAGCTGATGATCGAATCGCGCGACGTGGCAGCGGTTTCCGAACTGCTCGGCCAATTGCAGCAAATGCGGCTGGCGGTCAGCGGCATCAGCCAGTTGCCGACGCCCGAGACACGTCGCAAGGTAGAGGACGAAACGACGCGCGAAGCCATCGCCGCCTTTCGCCAGCGCGCCGCGGTGGTCGCCGAGGTGCTCGGCAAGCCGTATACGATTCGCCACCTGAACGTCCAGCAAAGCGGCCAGCTGCCACCGATGCCGATGTTGCGGGCCAGCCGTGCCATGGCCGCCGAGGCGCCCGCACCGATCCCGCTGGAGGCCGGCGAAAGCGTGGTAACAACGACGATCAGCGGCCAGGTCGAAGTGGCCGACTGAGCGCTACAAACCGTCGAACAACTGTACCTGCACACTTTCACCGGCCTGCACGCCGGCGCAGTCTTCCGCCAGGACCACGAAGCAGTTCGCCTCCGACATCGAGCGCAGCACCCCCGACCCCTGGTTGCCGATGGTTTTTACCTGCCACTGGCCGTCGACCGCAACGATCTGCCCGCGCAGGTATTCGCGGCGACCGGGCTGTTTCCTGATCGCATTTTCGGCGATAACGGTCAGCAGCGGGCGCACCGGCAACGGGTCAAGCCCCGACAGGCGGAGCAGTGCATCGAGCGCGAACTGCGTGTAGCTGACCATGACTGCCACTGGATTCCCGGGCAATCCGAACAGCCAGGCGTTGCCGACCTTGCCGAAGGCCATCGGGCGACCGGGCTTGATGTTCAATTTCCAGAATCTGACCTCGCCCAGCTTTTCGAGAATCTCGCGGACGAAATCGGCCTCGCCGACCGACACGCCGCCGGTGGTGATGATGGCATCGGCGACCTGCGCCGCTTCGGCCAGGGTCGCTTCGAGCACTTCCGGCTGGTCCGGTACGACGCCCATATCGATGATGTCGGCGCCAAGCTTGGTGAGCAGGCCATGCAGCGTGTAGCGGTTGCTGTCGTAAACTTCGCCCGGCGCCAGTGGCTTGCCGATCGAGGCCAGTTCGTCGCCGGTTGAAAAGAAGGCAACCCGCAGGCGACGCTTGACCTCGACTTCGGCAACACCGAGCGAGGCGATCAGCCCCAGCTCGGCCGGGCCGATACGCTTGCCGGCCGGCAATGCCACGGCACCATGGGCCAGATCCTCACCGGCACGGCGGGTGTTCTGCCCCTGCCGCTGGCCGGCGGGAACGAACACGGCATCGGCCTCGACCCGCGTCACTTCCTGCACCACGACGGTATCCGCCCCGGCGGGCAGCACGGCGCCGGTCATGATGCGCACCGCCTGTCCCTTGCCGACCAGACCGGAGAAAGCACCGCCGGCAAAAGCGGTGCCGACCACGGTCAATTTTGTCTCGCCTGCCGTGGCAAGGCTGTCGAAGCGGACCGCATAGCCGTCCATCGCCGAATTGTCATGGGCCGGCACATCGTGCGGCGCAACGATGTCGGCGGCGAGGATGCGCCCGAGCGCGCTACGCACCGGCAGGAATTCGCGGCCGCTGATCGGCACGACTTCCGCAACCATCCGGTCGCGCGCCTCGGCTGCGGACAAGGCAAGGCTTTCGGGTGCATTTGAAACGCAGGAGGAGGTGTCGGTCATGGTGTCACCAGCTTGCATTGGGTGAAGGAAAGCCGCTTGGCGGTCGGCACGGCAGGCCGCCCGCCGCAGACAGGAATCAGTGATCGAAGGCGATACGCCATGGCAGTTCTCCTTGCATGAATGCACGCGCCGCCGGCGATTGCGGGCGGGCGAAAAAACGTTGGGCCGCTTCGTGCTCCTGCACACGACCATCCGCCAGAAAAATGACATCGTCGGCGAGGCGGGTCGCCTGACCGATATTATGCGTCGTCATCAGCACCTTGGCGCCCTCGGTACGAATTTCGCGGATGATCCGCTCGACCGCATCGGTCGCGGATGGATCGAGACTGGCCGTCGGCTCGTCAAGCAGCAACAGGCGCGGACGCATCGCCCAAGCCCGGGCGAGCGCCAGACGCTGACGTTCGCCGCCGGATAGCAGGCGCGCGGAGTCTCTGGCGCGATGCGCCAGACCCACCCGTTCGAGGACCTCGGCAGTTCGCGCGTGCCGCTCGGCGCCGCTCATCGCCTGCGGGCGCAGGGCAAACTCGACATTGGTGAATACCGACATGCGCAGCAGCATCGGTTGCTGGAAGACCATCGCCAGCCGTCCCGTCGGCCTTGCACCCTCGCCCCAGGTGATCGAACCGCCATCGGACGGCAGCAGGCCGGCCAGCAACCTGAGCAATACCGTCTTGCCGGTTCCGTTGGGCCCGAGAATGACGCTGATTCCTTCACCATCCAGCACCAGATCGAGATCGTCGAGCACCACCCGACCGGCCGGCACGAAACGCAGCGCAACGATGCGCAGCGGAAACATCAGCCGTACCTCCGTTGCGCCCAGCCACGCACATAATGGACGGCGACGTTGAGGCCGAGAATCAGCGTCATCAAAACCAGGCCGAGAGCGATCGACAGCGCGAGATCGCCCTTGCTGGTTTCCAGCGCGATGGCGGTCGTCATCACCCGCGTGTAGCCGTCGATGTTGCCACCGACGATCATGACCGCGCCGACCTCGGACATCGCCCGTCCCAGCCCGGCGAGCAGCGCGACGCTGACGGAAAAGCGGCAGTCGGCGAGGAGTAGACCCGCCGCCTGCAGCCGGCCGACACCGATAACTGAGAGTTCAGGCGCATAGTCGCGCCAGGCATCCTCGACGATCTGCCGCGTCACCGCCGCAATCAGCGGCACCACCAGAACGCTTTGGGCGACGACCATGGCGGCCGGCGAGAAAAGCAGGCCGTAGCTGCCGAGCGGCCCGCTGCGCGACAACGCCAGATAGACCAGCACGCCGACGACCACCGAAGGCAGGCCCATCAGCGCATTCAGTGCGATGATCAGCGCGCTGCGTCCGCGAAAGTCGACAACCGCCAGCCAGGCGCCGAGCGGCAGGCCGAGCAGCGCACCGATGGCGAGCGCCGTCAGGCTCACGCGCAGCGAGAGGCCGACAATTTCGAGCAGACGATGGTCGAAGCCACCCAACAGGGTGAGCGCTTCCAGAAGCGTTTGGGTCATGGGTTTACCCGCGAAAAGGCCCGACAGTCACCTGCCGGGCGATTCGAGGATAACACCTCGGGTGGTCATTTGACTGCGATAGGATTCAATCCAGTCCGCGTTACGTAACAGGAGGCGAATATCACCATCTGCCCGGATGAAGCCCACTCATTGGGAAGACCAATATCAGCAGCATTACCGACCGCTATCCGGCTCAGGCCGCATTCACTCAGCCATTTTTTTGCAAGATAACCAACAGCGTGAACTCGATCGGCTCTGCGAATGACGACCCGTCTTAATCCGCCAGATTGTCTGCCACGAGTTCCAACAGGCTTTCGATTGGCTTGTCCCACTTCGTCTGCTTGGCGCCTATTTCCAAGGTTATGCGGCACTGGCCACAACTGGTGACGAGTTGCTTGGCCCCGGTAGCTTCAACTTGCTGCTGTTTCATCGCGAACACCTTGCTGCGTAAGGGCGCTGAACGCACGTTCGACACTACGCCGCCACCGCCACCACAGCAATAGCCCATCAGGCCGTGATTTTCGAGCTCGATCAAGTCAAACCCCAAAGCTGCCAGAACCCTGCGCGCGGCCGCTTCCAGACCACCACGCCGGACGATCTGGCAGGGATCGTGAAAAGTAGCCGTTTCGCCGATTTTGTTTACGCGGATTTGGCCGCTGGCGATCAATTCGTCCAGGAGTTCGGTCATGTGAATGATGCGCACCGGCAAGGCCTGGCCATACCACTTGGCCGCCTCCCATCGCGCAGCACCGTAGGCGTGGCCGCACTCGGGCAAGACGATGGTCTTGGCCCCGATCTTGACAGCGGTATCGATCAGCGAACGGGTTAGCCTTTCCTGCAATTCAAGGTCGCCATTGTTGAAGCCAATGTTTGAAGCATCAAAGCCTTCCTGATGCATCGTCCAGCTCACCCCAGTGCGATTAAGGATCTTTGCCGCATCGGCAAGCGCCTTGGTATGCTCCGTCAGTTCAGCTGGCGCAGCAGTAACGAGGATTTCGGCGCTTTCCAGATCACAGTTAATGGTTACACCACGCTCTGCGGACACTTCTGCCAGGATATCCGGCAAGTCTTCGCCCGGGGTTGCTGGGCTGCCCCATTGGCGGGCCGCACGGTCCATCAACGCCAGCCGTTCGGGAACCATGCCCGCCTTGAACATGCCATGGCGCGCCTCTTTCACCAGTTCGGCGATGTCGATACCCATGGGACAAGCAAGGGTGCAGCGTCCACACATGGTGCACGAGTCATACAGCAACTCCTGCCACTGCTGCAGATCGGCAATACCCGGCTTTCTGACTAGACCAAGCGCACGCACCAGCGGTGCGAACGCACTGGCTTGGCGAAGGTAGGCACGGCGAAACTGCTCCAGTTTGTAGATTGGCGTGTATTTGGCTTCGCCGGTCGTGACGAAAAAGTGGCAGGCATTGGCGCACTGTCCGCAGCGCACGCAGGAATCCATATGCAGCGTCGTGGTGCGCCCGAATTCCGATACAAAACTTTGCAGTGCGGCTGCGACGCGCTCTTCATCTGGCAAGTCGCCCTGCTGATCGAAGGTCGGTTTTTTCGCTACCTGAGTATTCACAATTTGACTCCCCGATGGCTGAATCGCACGCCAGTAGCCCCGCGCGAGAAGACAAACAAAAATGCGTGCATCAGCTTGCCGAACGGGAACCAGACCAGCAGCAGTTCCAGCGTCAGCAGATGTAATGCCAGCGGACCACGGTAGATTGGATTCTCACGTGCCAGAATCTGCGCGGAGGGATCAATCAATACGGCCATGCCGGTGGCAATTGGCAACATGACGATGACCCAGGTGATCCAGTCATCCGCATGCGAAATTTTCCGGCGCACGGGGTTGGTCAGCCGAAAAACCAGCGCCATCAGCATCGATATGATGGTCGCACCGGCAGCAAGGTACATCACAACATCTGGCAAGGCTGGCCATGACAGGCCCGTAATACGGTGTATGAATGCAATGTGCGGCGCATAGCCGAAAACCACCAGCGCGAGGCCAATATGCAGAACATAACCATTAAGCGTAGTGATTAGCGCCGACTGACTGAATTCCGGACGTGGCCACATGCCTCGCAGAATGTTGCCCCAGGCGCCCATGAGCCAAGAGGGGGCGCCCTCACGCGCCAGCGATCGATCCGCCATGCGCGGCCGCAACGCGATATTCGCCAGACGCCAAAGGGTTCCCAGAATAAAAACACCAAGACTGATTGTCAGCAATGGGCCACGAGCGATATCCAGCGCATCCATACCTTGTCTCCTACTTGTTGGCTGCAGCGGGTAACGGAGCGGTAGCGGCGGGAGGTGCCGGTGGGGCAATCGGCGTCGGGGTAACGGTGATGCCTTTGGCCTTCTGTTCACTAATAAACCATTCGGCGACACGATCCTGCGCCCTGGCCAACTGTTCGGCAGCAACCTTGGTACTTTCACCCGCCTTGACCTTCGCTTCCTCCGCCTTGACCTTCGCTTCTTCGGATGGTGGCGGCAGTTTGGCCCAGGCCCCGGCACTTGCCACGGTCAACGCCAAAATCAGGGCAAATTTGCTGTGCTTCATTTTTTACTCCTCTCTTAACCCTGCGGATGTCCGGACTTTCCAGCCTTGACGTCGTTGTACCACTGCTCGTGGTGTTCCTTTGCCCACGTTTCATCGACATAACCTGTCTTCATCGACTCAAAGGCACCATGCGCGCCGATCGTGCCCATATAGATATGACCGAAAGACAGAACCAGCATGAGGATAGCGGCGACCGCATGAACGATATTGGCGATCTGCATGTCGCTGCGGGTCTGGCCGAAGTTCGGGAAATTCATCACGAACCCGGAAATCACCACGGTCAGGCCGAGGATGGTGACACCGATCCAGAACCAGGTCTTCTCACCGAAGTTGAAGCGCCCGGACGGTACATGCTCGCCGCCAATCAGCCCTCCAGCCTTCCTGATCCAAAGGGCGTCGATATTCTGCCAGACGTTGTCGCGCGCCCAGATGATGATCATCGCCAGCATTGAAAACGCGAACAGCGGCCCGATGAAATTGTGCCCGTTCTTGCAGGCCACCAGCAGATAGGCGACCGCCGAATGGCCAGCCACCGGCATCAACACATGCTTTCCGAACAAAACGGCCAGTCCGGTTACAGCCAGAATCAGAAAACTGCTCGCAGTGATCCAATGAATGACCCGTTCATAGCGCGGGAAACGTTCGATCAGTCGGCCGGTTGGCTTGTCGTGCAGCGTCAGCGGCCCCTTGATCATGTAGAAGACCAGGATCGCAGCAGCCACCAGCACCAGTAGCCAGCCACCATAAAGCGTAACCGGACCATTGCGAATCTGGCGCCAGGTTTCGCCTTGGCTCTGGATCAAAACCCCGGCCTCGTTGGCCGGATTATTGGTAAAAAAGGCCTCGCCGGAGCGTGCCTCGCGCCAGACTGGCGCATTGTTGCCCGGCTGGCGCTTTTGCTGCTCGACCTGTTGCTGGGCCGGCGTGACATTTTCCGCGGCGTGCGCGGGCAGAACCCCGGCAAGCATCAGGCAGGCAACGAACAGCCAGCGCCGGAGGCCCGGACTTGATTTTGCATTCCTCATGCCAGGCTCCTTAGTTGACGCTCTTGTACTCGTTTTGCGACTGTGCCCGGTTGTTAACAGCATCCACCCAGGCCTGCTTGTTGCCGCCGAAACGCGCGTTGTCCCAAGGGGGCGTGTCTGGCTTGCCGGAATAAGTACCCTGCTTGTATTGGACAACCTGTGGGCGCTCGCCGCAGGCTGAGAGGCCGATAGCCAGTAGCGCTGCGACGACTGCAAACTTGATTCTCGCGTTCATTTCGCACCCTCCCGTTTTTGTTCCTTCGCCCCCTCATTGGCGTTCTCCGGCCTGCCATAAGCGGTCGCCCAACCCCAAGCTTCGCCACCTTTGCCACGATGCATCACGCGGTCGCGATAGATATCAGAGATGACTGGTGCATCGCCAGCAAGCAAGGCTTTGGTCGAGCACATCTCGGCACAGAGTGGCAACTTGCCCTCAGCTAGGCGGTTGCGTCCGTATTTCTCGAATTCGGCCTTGGAACCATTCTCTTCGGGCCCACCAGCGCAGAACGTGCATTTGTCCATCTTGCCGCGCGCGGCGAAGGCAGACGGTCCGTTGGGAAATTGTGGTGCGCCGAAGGGACAAGCGAAAAAGCAGTAGCCGCAACCGATGCACATGTCCTTATCATGCAGGACGACCCCCTCTTCAGTTTTGTAGAAGCAGTCGGTCGGGCAGACAGCCATGCAGGGCGCGTCGGAACAATGCATGCAGGCGACGGAAACCGAGCGTTCCCCTGGCACCCCGTCATTGATCGTGACGACGCGACGGCGATTTACGCCCCAAGGTGTCTCGTTTTCGTTCTTGCAGGCGGTGACACAGCCATTGCACTCAATGCAACGCTCGGCGTCACACAGGAATTTCATTCGTGCCATTCGATAGTCTCCTCGTTAGGCCTTGGTGACGCGACAGAGCGTGGTCTTGGATTCCTGCATCATGGTGACCGAGTCGTAACCGTATGTCGTGCCCTGGTTTACCGACTCGCCGCGGACGATGGGCGCTGCACCTTCCGGGTAGTACTCGAGCATGTCCTTGCCCTGCCACCAGCCGGCAAAATGGAAGGGTAGGAAAACGGTGCCCGGCGCCACCCGCTCAGTGACCTGGGCGCGCATCTTCATGCGGCCCTTGGTTGGCGTTTCGACCCACATGTATTCGCCGTTGCGGAAGCCGGCGTCGTTGGCGTCGCGCGGATTCACCTCGACGAACATATCCTGCTGCAATTCGGCCAGCCACGGGTTGGAGCGGGTTTCGTCGCCGCCGCCCTCGTACTCCACCAGCCGTCCGGAGGTCATGATCAGCGGATAGTCCTTGGAAATATTCTTGACCTTGTCCTGGAGCGACTTGTACATGGTCGGCAGGCGCCAGAAGACTTTCTTGTCAGCCGGTTGCGGATATTTTTCGACAAGATCCGGGCGCGGCGAATACATTGGCTCGCGATGCAGCGGCACCGGGTCGGGAAAATTCCAGACCAGCGCCCGTGCCTTGGCGTTGCCGAAGGGATGGCAGCCGTAAATTTTCAGGACGACGCGCTGGATACCGCCCGACAGGTCGGTTTTCCAGTTCTTGCCTTCGGCTGCCTGCTTTTCGGTCTCGGTCAGATCATCCCACCAGCCCAGCTTCTTGAGCAGGACGTGGTCGAATTCCGGATAGCCGATCTGCAGGGCTGCGCCCTTGGAAGCCGAACCGTCGGCCGCGAGCAGGGAAACCCCATCGCGTTCAACGCCAAAGTTGGCGCGGAAGTTGCCGCCACCGTCCATGACGTGCTTGGAGGTGTCGTAGAGATTGGGGGTGCCCGGATGCTTCAGTTCCGGCGTGCCGTAGCACGGCCAAGGCAGGCCAAAGTACTCGCCATCGCAGGGTCCGCCATTGGCACGCAGGGTTTTGATGTCGAAGGTCTGCATGTGCTTCATGTGCAGCTTCAGGCGTTCCGGCGACTGGCCGGTATAGCCGATGGTCCATGTGCCCCTGTTGATTTCGCGCAGGATGTCCTCGACGTTCGGTTCGTCCCAGCCCTGCTTGTCCTTGTCGATCTTGATGTTCTTGCATAACTCCTTTTCGAAACCGAACTTCTTGGCGAAGGCATACATCAGGGTATGGTCGGGCTTGGATTCGAAGAGCGGTTCGATGACCTTCTCGCGCCATTGAATCGAACGATTCGAGGCGGTCGCCGAGCCGACTGTTTCAAACTGCGTGCAGGCCGGCAGCAGATAGACGCCATCCTTGCGCATCATCGCCGACATCGAGGCAGTAGCGGACGGGTAAGGATCGACGACGACCAGCAGATCGAGTTTCTTCATCGCCTCGACCATTTCGAGGCCGCGCGTCTGGCTGTTCGGCGCCATGCCCCAATAGACCACGGCGCGCAGGTTGGAATCCTGGTCGATGTTCTCGTTGGCCTCCAGCACACCGTCGATCCAGCGCGAGACGGTGATGCCGGATTTCTCCATCATCGCCTGCGAGGCGAACTGGCCCTTGACCCACTCGTAATCGACACCCCACAC
>Ga0116153_10001618_pt1 | contig 20285 bp, 21 predicted proteins | sample AD_UKC028_MetaG_FD_89896 | JGI IMG/M metagenome (GOLD analysis project Ga0116153, IMG submission 89896) | Active sludge microbial communities of municipal wastewater-treating anaerobic digesters from USA - AD_UKC028_MetaG | ecosystem: Engineered > Bioreactor > Anaerobic > Digestate | place: USA...
ATCTTGCGGATAATGGAACGGACCCAAAAAGTCATAAGAAGGATCACAAACCCAGTGCCGGCATCCAACAACAGAGCCACCGAGTCAATCATGATCCCGACCGTTAATGAAACAAGAAAGATAATAACAGCACCCGCGATCGAGATCTGCGCCGCTTTTATTTCCCGCAGATCCGCCGCGATAATTTTTGTTTTTTGATTCATAAAATCACCGGGCCTTTATTTCTTTTCGGAAACCGCGTTAAAGAATTTTTCCTCATCCCAAATGGTGATGCCGAGCTCCTGCGCCTTGGCGAGCTTGGAACCAGCGCCGGGGCCCGCAACGACGATATCGGTCTTTTTGCTCACACTCCCCGAAGGATGCGCGCCAAATTTCCTCAAAAGCGCCTCGGCTTCGGAGCGCTCCATTTTTTCAAGTGTCCCCGTTAAAACGATCGTTTTACCTCGCAGGGGATGATTACCTGCGATTTTTTCAACGAGATCCATTTTGACGCCCGCGGTTTTAAGCTTCCTAAGGATCCGTTTGGTCGTATCCTGCCTGAAAAAACGTTCGACCGATTCGGCTGTGACGGGACCGATCTCGCGGATATTTTCAAGCTCCGCGGCAGTCGCTTTGGCGATTTTTTCGATACTGCCAAATTTTTCGGCAAGAATAAAAGCCGTATGAACGCCGACATCGAGAATGCCGAGGGCGAAAATAAGGCGCTGAAGCGGCCGCTTTTTGCTTTGCTCGATGCCTTCGATGAGATTTTTCGCCGATTTCTCCCCCATCCGCTCAAGATCTTCGATGTCTTTTTGTTTAAGGTTGTAAAGATCCGCAAGATCTTTTACGAGGCCTTTTTCAACAAGTTGGTCAATGATAACGACGCCGAGGCCTTCGATATCCATGGCCTCCCGGCCCGCGAAATGTTTGAGCGCGCCTTTCAGCTGTGCCGGGCACAAGGGATTGAGACAGCGAATCGCAACTTCGTCAGCGTGTTTGCCGGCTTTTTCACCGCAGATAGGACATTTTTTCGGAAAAACAAATTTTGGCAGATCACCTTGCCGCTTTTTGAGATTGACGGAGATTACCTGCGGGATAATCTCGCCGCTTTTTTCGATAAAAACATGGTCTCCGATCCGAGCGTCAAGCCGCTCGATCTCATCTTGATTGTGAAGACTTGCCCGCGAAACGGTCGTCCCCGCAAGCCGGACGGGTTTTAAGTGCGCGACGGGCGTGAGGACCCCCGTGCGGCCAACCTGGACCTTGATATCCTCCAGAACGGTTTCGGCCTGTTCGGCCGGATATTTGTAAGCGATCATCCAGCGCGGCGATTTTGAGGTCATCCCGAGCGTTTTTTGATCTTCAAACGAATCGACTTTGACAACAACGCCATCAATTTCATATTGAAGCTTGTCACGCTTTTTCTCGATCGCATCGATCACGCGAAATACATCCCGCATATCGCGGCATTTGACGGCATCCGGGATCACTTTAAAGCCCAAAGCTTTCAAAAACGCCATGGCTTCGCTTTGGCTTTGCGGCGGATTCTTGCCCTCAAAACGCGCAAGGCCGTGGATGAGGGCGTCGAGTTTACGCGCCGCGACAAGCTTGGGATCGAGCAGCTTCAAACTGCCCGCGCAGGCGTTGCGGGGATTGGCGAAAAGTTCTTCTGCGTTTTTTTCTTTTTCCCGGTTGATCTTTTCGAATTGGCTTTTGGAAATATAGGCTTCCCCCCGCACCTCTAAAAGCGCGGGGACCGGCCCGTCAAAGGAACTCCCGGGCGCGGGAATGCGAAGCGGGATCGAGCCAAGCGTTTTGATATTTTCGGTGATGTCGTCACCGTAGCGGCCGTCGCCACGCGTGGCGCCGAGCGAAAGAAGGCCGTCCTTATAAACAAGCGCGATGGAAACACCGTCGATCTTTTCTTCGACAAAATATGAGAAAGGCTCTCCGCCAAGCCCTTTCTGGACGCGCTTGGCAAATTCTTCAAGTTCATCGCGTGAATAAGTATTATCGAGGGAGAGCATCGGAATTTTATGCTCGATCGTGTTGAATTTTTCAAGTGGAGCACCGCCCACGCGCTGGGAGGGTGAATCAGGGGTCACAAGTTGAGGAAAAGCTTGCTCTAAGTCGATCAGCTCACGCATGAGGCGGTCATATTCCCGGTCCGAGATCTCGGGCTTTGCCTCAATATAGTAAAGGCGGTTATGGCGCTCCAGTTCCTTGCGGAGCGTTTTGATCTTTTTTCCCGCTTCGTCGTGTTTCATAAAGTTTTCCGGTCTTGTTGCGCGAAAGGGCTAAAGAAGCCTGTACGCCAGTTCGGGGGGCAAACCCGCAGCCAGGATCTTTTCCGAAGCTTTCTTATTATCGTAAGGCAAACGAATGATTTCAAATGTTAATTCTTCTTCGTCAAAGATCCCGAATGAAAGCCGCGGGTCGCGGTCACGAGGCTGGCCGATGCTGCCGGGATTTAGAACATAGCGTTCGTCTTTACGAAGCTTGAGGACGCCTTCTTTTAAGCGGCCGCCTGTTCCCTCTTTTTCGGCAAAAAACGATGGAACATGACTGTGGCCGACAAATCCATAAACGGTTTGCATAGCCAGAAAACATTTATGGGCGTCACTTTCGCTGAAAAGATAATGGAATTCTTCCGGGTCATGAATGGTCCCATGCGCCAATGTCAGAGAACCTTCGATCTGAAGATAAGGCAGTTCCTTGACTTTCGCGGCAAGACCGGGTTTCAACTGTTTGGCGGTCCAATCGATGGCTTTCCTGGCCCAGTCCGTGAAATGCTCGCGGATCGCTTCATTGAGGACAGCCGCCTCATGGTTACCGCGCACATGAAGCGAGGCGTTCTCGATCGCCCACTTAAGACATTCGTTCGGATCGGCGCCGTAGCCGATCGAGTCCCCGAGTACAAGAAATCGCGACAGATGATGTCTGCGCGTATAACTTAGAGCTGTTTCCAGCGCTTCCAGATTCCCGTGGATATCGGCAAAGATCGCGCAGCGCATATCAGAACGCGATGGTGAACCGCTTGAAGCATTCTTCGGGATCGGACCAATGAGCTTCAACATCCCGTATATAATGTTTCATGCCGGATTCACGGATCGTCTTGAGAAATCCCACGAGATCCGCTTCCTCACCCTCCGCGGTCACTTCTACGCGACCATCATCGAGATTGCGGACAAATCCGGTTATGGGAAAACGCCGGGCAAGACGTTCGGCCGTAAAGCGAAATCCGACGCCCTGAACGGTCCCGCTAAAGAAAACCTGCATCCGTTTCCGGGTCATGACAGAACCGTTTTTTGTTTAAGGCAGTTTCGGAAATGATAAGCCACGATCCCGAAAGCGACGGTAACATTCAGGGAATTTTTCACCCCCGCCATATCGATCTCAACGGTCTTGTCGCAAAACGGCAATAAAGACTCGGAAACACCTTCAATCTCATTGCCAACCACAAGACAAACGGGGCCGGACGGGTAATAATCCTGAAAAGAAATACTTTCGGCGGTCTGTTCGAGAAGGACAACGCTATAACCTTTCGTTTTTAGTTCCTGCAATAATTCGGAAGCGTCTTTCCGGTATTCCCAAGGAATTTCTTTTTCAGCGCCGAGTGCCGTTTTGGAGATCTGCGTATCGGGAGGATGGCCGGTAATACCGCATAGCCATAATTTTTCTAATCCTGCGCCGTCGGCGGTGCGAAAAATGGACCCAACATTATAAAGACTGCGGACATTATTCAGGACCGCGCAGAAAGGAAGTTTTGATTCTTTTTGACGTGTGCGCTGGCGCGCTAAAAGCTCAGGATGGCTTAGCTTTCTCATAAGCACGGAAGGGTCCTTGATCCCAGGCAAGATACCGACGGTAGCCCCAATGATAGAGCGACTCGGGAAGACGCGTAAAAAACCACATCACGATCTTCCACCATGACGGGACATAAGCGATCCTTTTCCCTTTTTGGATCGCTTGATAAATATCGTTCGCAGCCTGCTCCGGAGAAATGATCCCGAAAAGCCCTTTCCGGCCGCGGATCATTTCGGTATCCACAAAGCCGGGACGGATATCGATGACTTTAATGGGGGTTGCCGAGAACTTTTGCCGCAATCCTTCCATGTAATTGGACATGAAAGCCTTGGAAGCGTTATAAGCCGGCGCGCGGCCGCTCCCCCGGTGGGAAGCCACCGAAGAAATGCCGACAATACAGCCCGCATGATGTTCCGCAAAATAATTTGCGGCGACGTTCGCGATACCTGCAAAACCAAGCGCATTGACTTTGATCATTTCCTCCTCGGAATTCCAATTTAATCTTTCATTTTGGAAATGAACGCCGGCGTTGATGATGATCAGGTCCATACCGTGAAGGATCATGATAAGATTGCGCAATGTATGCATAGCCTCGCGCAGATCCCGCACATCAAGTTCGCGCGCGATACTTTCCGCGGGAAGTTCTTTCTGGAGTTTTTCCAGCCTTTCAAGTGAACGGCCGGTCAATCCCACCACATAGCCCTCCGAAGAAAGCTTTTTGGCAAGCGCGCGGCCGATACCGGTACTTGCTCCGACAATAACCGCCTTTTTCCTGGAATGATCCATATCTGATTTTATCTCACATTTCGAGGTTTGAGGCATAAAAAAAGCGCCGTTGCTGGAAAGTTCCGAAACGGCGCCTTTTTAGAAGAAAATAAACTACATGCTGAGCGATTTTTTTGCTTGTTTGCTCGCTTTTTCGGCTTCTTTTTGTTTCTTCTTCGCTTCTTCTGCAGCTTTCTTTTTCGCCTTCTCGGCTTCGCGTTGCGCTTTCTTTTTCGCCTCTTCGGCCTCTTTTTGTTTCTTTTTGGCCAATTTTTCGGCCTCGGCTTTCTGAGCTTTCAGTTTTTTCTCGGATTCAATTTTCTTTTTGGCCTCTTCGGCTTTCTTCTTGGCTTTTTCGGCTTCGCGCTCGGCCTGCTTTTTGGCTTTCTCCGCTTCGCGTTCCGCCTTTTTCTTGGCTTCTTCGGCCTCTTTTTGTTTCTTTTTCGCTTCTCTTTCGGCCTCTTTCTTCGCCTTCGCGGCCTCTCGTTCGGCTTTTTCCGCTTCTTTCTTACTTAAACCGGGAGGCATATTCCCTTCCCAGCCTTTTTTCTCGCCCTTTCCCCAGCCTGCGGGATTGGTGTTCTCCTCCTCGGCAAAGGCCAAGCTACCGCCTAAACTGAGTCCCAGCACTAACACAAAAACACACATCCGCATAAAGATGTTTGCTTTCATGATCTTGCCCTCCTCTCGTTGAATAAAAAACACTGTGATCAGGACGCGTTCTTCTTCGCTTCTTTTTCCGCGCGCTTTGCTTCGCGCTTCGCCTGTTTTTCAGCTTTTTTTGCAGCTCTCTTCGCGTCACGTTCCTGCCGCTTGATATCCCGCTTGGCTTTGGCTGCCTGATAATCAGCCTCCGCCTTAGCGCGATCGGCAGCGCGGTCGGCTTTCAGTTTCGCCAGTCTCTCTTCGTTCTTTTTCCTCTCAATGTCCCGCTCGGCTTTTTTTGCTTCGTATTGGGCCTTTTCTTCGGCTTTCTTCGCTTCGCGCTCGGCTTTCTTCTTGGCTTTCTTTGCTTCATTTTCTGCTTTCTTTTTGGCCGCCTCCTTTTCATTTTCCGCTTTCTCTTTGGCTTTTTGAGCTTCCTTTTCGGCCTCTTTTTTAGCCTTCTCCGCTTCCTTTTGCGCTTTCTTCTCGGCTTTCTCGGCTTCTTTTTGCTTTTTTTTCGCTTCTTTCTCGGATTCCTTGGCAGCTTTTTCAGCTTTCTTTTGTTCTTTTTTAGAAGCCTTTTCGGCTTTCTTTTGAGCTTTCTTTGCCTCTTTGTCAGCTTTCTTTTGCGTTTTTTTGGCCTCTTTTTCGCTTAGGCCGGGGGGCACGTTCGTTTCCCAACCTTTTTTCTCGCCTTTTTCCCAACCCGAAGGACTAGTGCCATTTTCTTCAGCAAAAGCAATGCCTCCGCCTAAACTCAATCCCCAAGCAATTAAAAAAGTGCATACCCATTGGCTCATCTTAGTTTTCATGTTTTTCTCCCATGGTTATAAATTCGAAGCTTTGGCTGGTTCTATCATACCCCATAAAAAAAGGGGGGTTACGTTATTTTTTATTTTGAATTAACGAAACAAAGCGACGGAACGAACGGTCATAGGTCTTTTCAATGTCATCAGGAAAGTAACAGGCCGGTAACTGGTTCTGGCTTCGATGGTAGGCGATACATTCGCAGCATATTCCCTTGCGGGGACAAGGTTCGTACGAACAGTTGCACCTTGCTTTATTGGTTTCGATCTTGCATTCCATAATATTCTCCCGCAGAAAAATGAAATGAAAAATCGCGCCACTCCGTCCCGCTAAAGGCGGAACGTCGAGTGCCGCCCAAATCCTATCGACGCGAAAGGGCCTGGCCCGAAAGCCAGGTCCCGATTTTCCCGTTTTTTTATTTAAATAGAAAAATCGGGGCGCCCTGTTTTTTCATTTATTTTTTAAATTGAAAACAGGACTGCCGCTGATTACCAATCATAATTTCAATATAATGACAATCGGGGCGATAGGATTTGAACCTACGGCCTCTCGGTCCCGAACCGAGCGCACTACCAGGCTGTGCTACGCCCCGACGTACAATTGTTTAAAAATCAACAGATCGTCGGGAGCAGTCTTGATTTCCTTAAAATCTTTTTAAATAGAAATCAAGGCGCCCCGAGAAAAACAATGAAGCAACAAGAACAAAACGGCGGGGATTATAACATTCTCTGGCGGGCGATTCAATCAAAGGCGTCAAACATCCACGGCCAGATCAGCCGTTGACGCAACCTGTTCGGGCGTGATCGGTGATGGAGCGATCGAACGGCGCTTCATCCCCCGGGTTAAAAGCGCGGCCTCCATCACCTCCTTGAACACCGGAGCCGCCACGGTGCCGCCATAATAGAGAGGCCTTGGCTCATCCAGAACAACGACCATCGCGTAACGGGGATCGTCTGCGGGAGCGAACCCCACGAACGAGGACATGAACGCACTATGGGAATACCCCTTGCCCCCTGGAAGGATCTTCTGACCGGTACCGGTCTTGCCGCCGACCGGAATATCCGGTATTTTAGCTTTAGTGCCGGTGCCTCTTTCCACGACCTGTTTCAAGATCTCGCGCATTATAGCGGCGATTTCTGGCTTGATGACCTGCTGCCTTATTACGGGCTTTTTTTCTTTTAGCGTCACGCCTGCCGGGTCCTGAACTTTAGAAATGATATAGGGACGCATGAGGTAACCTCCATTCGCGATCACCGCTATAGCGTTCACCATTTGAAGGGCCGTCACCATAACCTCCTGTCCCATGGGAATATTATAAGGAGAGGTTTTGGACCACTGAGAAGGCGGCCGCGTATAACCGGGCGCCTCCCCCGCCATATCGATCCCGGCACGCACGCCGAAACCGAATTTCTGCACGTAATCCTGAAACTTGGCGGGGCCCATTTTTTGAGCGATCTTGACCGTCCCGATATTGCTTGATTTAACAATGATCTCGCTCATTGGAAGCGTCCCGTAAGCGTGAACATCACGTAATGTTTTGATGCCGTAATTCCATTTTCCATTCTCGCAAAAAAAGGTTGTTTCCGGTTTCACCGCATCCTCATTGAGGGCGCCGCTTGCGGCCACGATCTTGAAAACGGAGCCCGGTTCATACATATCTGTGATGGCGCGGTTGCGCTTAGCGTCTGCTCCGACTTTGGCGTAGTGGTTCGGATCAAAGCCCGGTTGATTCGCCATCGCCAGGATTTCGCCTGTCTTCGGATCCATAACGATCGCCCACGCGCCCTTAGCCTTCCATTGCTTGAAAGCGGACTCGAGCGCTTTTTCGGTCAAATATTGAAGGTGTTGGTCGATCGTTAATACCACCCGGTTCCCGTCGATCACAGGAAGGCTTTTCACTTCGAATGCTTTGATCTCGCGCCCTTTAGCGTCGCGCTGCGTGACGCGTTTTCCGGGTTTTCCTCTCAGATCGCCATCCATGGAACGCTCAATGCCCTCCACGCCTTCGTTGTCGACGGTAGAAAAACCCAACACCTGCGCGAGCATGGACCCCTGCGGGTAAAACCGCTTATATTCTTCCAAAATGCCCAAGGCCGGCGAATTGAGCTTCCGGATCTTGTCGGATTCCTCGAAGGTCACGCGGCGTTTAAGCCAGACGAACGCTTTATCCCGCGATAACCGCTCCAGCACCCATTTCCGGTCAAGGCCCAGGATCTTCGCGACCTCAGAGCTCAGGTCTTTGCGTTCTCCCTCCTCCAGCACGCGAGGAACGGCGTAGATCGAAGGGATCTTCAAATTGGTAACGAACTCCTTGCCGTTTCGGTCCGTGATGGGACCCCGGAGCGGCGGGACATCCACGCTAATGTAATGCTGGCGATGCGCCAGTTGGAGAAGCGAGGACTGGTGAAAGCAGGTCAATTGAACGATCTGGTAAATGATCAAACAGAAAAAAATAAAGAGGACAATGTAGAGGAACCAGAACCGACGCGGCGAAAGCAACGCTCGCATTTTTTAGGAGGAAAGGTCGGTCTTGGCCTGGGCCGTCTGGATCCAACGACCGAGAAAGCTTGAAACTTCGGACGACAACGTGCGCGTGGCTTTATGCTCCTGCGATGCCGGAATAGCCAATTCCGGCACGGGAGGGATCTCCACGACCTGGATCTTATTGGGAAGCGCGAGACCCATGTCGTGCCGTTTCATTTTTGCCTCAAGAAGGCGGGGGGCCCTCAATTGATCGACCTTATATTGGAACCTGCGAAGGAGTTCTTGCTTTTCGGCAACGGCGCGGGAATTTTTGTGGATATCGAGAGAGACAAGAACGGAAGCGATCTGAAGATGCACAAAAAGAAGCATCGAACAGGTCAACGTCGCGATAAGAATTAAAACTTTTCCGCTGCCTTTCATGATATTTTTTCAATGACCCGGAGTTTAGCGCTTCTTGATCTTGGATTATTCAATATTTCCGAACGTTTTGCAACAAGTGGTTTACGAAAAATCAATTTTCCGCGCTCTTCAAGGTCCCATGCCCGGAACTGTTGCTTGACGATCCGGTCCTCAAGGGAATGAAAACTGATGACTCCGAGCCTTCCGCCCGGAACGAGGTGCTTGAAAGCGCCGCTCATGCCTTCTTTCAGGGCTTCCAGCTCGTCGTTGACGCCGATCCGGAGGGCTTGAAAAACTTTTGTGGCGGGATGGCGCCGCGCCCAACCGGGCCGCTTTCCTTTCTCAAACCGCAGATGGGACGGAAGGGCCTTTTCAAGGGCTTGATGGAGGTCTTCGACGGTCTTGAGAGGATGATGGCGACGCGTCTCTACGATCACCTTGGCAAAACGCCGCGATCGACGTTCTTCGCCGTAATGATAGAAGAGGTCTGCCAGCTGAACTTCGGACATCTGCGTGAGCAGGTCCGAGGCCTTGCGGCCGATCTCAGGGTTCATCCGCATATCCAATTCCCCTTCCCCTTGGAAACTGAAACCGCGCTTTCCGTCCGCCAATTGTTCCGACGAGATCCCGATATCCAGAAGCACGGCATCGAATGCCTTGACCTCTAACCGCATAAAAACTTTGTCTAAATTCCTGAAATTCTCGTGGACCAAAACGATCCGCGGGTCTTTTTCGAAGAGCGCCCGGCACCGCCGGATCGCGTCCGGATCCTGATCGAATCCGACCAGTTTCCCGGACGGCCCTATCTTTTCCAGGATCGCTTCCGCGTGCCCCCCGCCCCCGAGCGTACCGTCCATCACGACGGCGCCCGGCTTGAGCGCCAGAGCGTCCAGAACTTCTTGTAAAAGAACGGGCTTATGCCGCAAAACTAAGGATCGCCTCTTCTTCCGACGGATAGCTTTCCATAAGACCGTTCACGCCGATCATCTGGAAAGTCCGTTCGACCTCGGGGCGTAAATTGCAAAGTTTGATATCCCCTTTTTGCTCGCGCACCTTGCGGAGGCGATCCACCAAGATCCCGACTCCCGCCAGCTCCACGCGCCGCGTATCCTTCAGATCCAGCAATAAGCGCTTGTGGTTGCGGTGAAGCAGGCGATTCATGCGGTCCTTCATTTTGATCATGGTAAGGGCATTAAGATCTCCGTTAAAACGCAACACATCGACCCCGATCTTCGTCCTGGCGTGATAGACCATGATGACTCCTTTCCTATTCGGATACTAGCTTTTCTGCGAGTTCTTCAAAATGGTTCTTATGATGATCGAAAAATCCCTGCCACTTCTCTTTCGCCCAGATCTCGATACGGCTCGAAACGCCGACGATCACCACATCGGTTTTGATGTCGGCATAACTTTTCAAATAATCCGGGATCAAGACCCTTCCCTGTTTGTCGCAAACGACTTCACAGGCACCGGAAAAGAAAAGGCGGTTGAAGGTCCTGGATTCGGATTTAGTAAAGGGCATATCGCGAAACTTTTTTTCTTCCGTCTTCCATTGCTCTTCGGTGAAAACGAACAGACATTGATCGAGACCGCGGGTAATAAAGAAACGCTCAACATAGCGTTCTTTAAAGATCTCGCGGAATTTGGCGGGGATCATCACGCGGCTTTTTGCGTCGATCACATGTTCGTATTCACCGTAAAACATGTCTTTTTGTTCCTTTCAGCATTCCCACTATTTACCACTTTTCCCCACTTTATTATCGACGGTAGTATAACTTTCCCTTAATTTCGTGTCAACAGTCTTTTTTATAGGGATGGTATGAATAAAGAACTCCCTTGGAGACGGCTTTTTGTAGAGAGGAAACGGGTAAAAAACGCCTAAGAGGCAGGATGGTCGGGGTCGGAATCTAAACGAGGCGTTTCAGCAAAGACGAAGAATTACGATTCGAAATAAAGGATGCGGGAACAGTTCTCGCAGACAATGATCTGTTCGCCGAGACGGATCTCATTGATCAATTGAGGCCGAAGCTGCATTTGGCAAGCCGCACAGACTTCGCCATTCACCGCAGCGAGCGCAAGCCCCTGTTTTTTGACGACGATCCGGTTATAAAGCTCCGCAAGTTCGGGCGGAAGCTGCGTAACGGCTTCTTCGCGTTGTTTTTTAAGATCGACAAGGCGTCCTTGCAGATTTTTTTCCTGCGTCACTAATTCGCTATCTTTATCCTGGAACGATTTGGTCACCAAAGCGACTTTTTCTTTTTCTTTTCGCGTCTCATCCTTGGCGGCTTCGACCTCATCCAGGATATGGATGATCCCCTCCTCAAGAAGGGAATTATCGGCCTTAAGCGAAGCGATCTCCTGCTGGAGCGCCGCATATTCCTTGTTCGTCTTCACCTGCGACAATTGCCCGTCAAGTTTTTTGATCTGCATTTCCTTCTGGGAAAGCTCGAGCTCTTTTTCTTTAAGCTTTAGCTGGATGTCCTTAAGCATTTTCTCGAGTTCGGTGAAATGAGTTTTTTCGAGCTCAAGGTCGGCCTTAAGCTGGGCTCTCTGCGACGGGATCTCTTCCAGCAAGATATGGGCGTGATGGATCTCGCTGTCAAGTTGCTGGGCTTTTTTTAAGATATCAAGGTTCTGGGTAATGGGGCTTGGCATAATTAGAGGGGATTATAAGAGAGATAGAAGACGCCATCAAGAACGAAATGAGAGGATCGCCTGAAAGGAAATTAGATCCTTCGCAGGAAGCGGGATAGTTCGGCCAGTCCCCGGATCTCTTCGGGGGTCAAGCGCGCGTTCTGCAAAAAGCTTTTGGAAGAAGGGACAGCGCTCGGAACTTCTCCTTTCGCTAAAGACGTGAGCGCATAGGCGGGAGACGGGACCCATTTGCAGATCCGCGCGCTCGTTCTCTCTCCTACCACGGCAAAAAGGCCTCGGTATTCAAAAAAACTGAGCCGGTCGCTGAAACCGTTCATTTCCAGGATCCGGTGCCGGTCCAATTCCGGATAGAAAAAATAAAGCGCGGCGTTGTTCGGCATCAGCACCCAAAGCTTTCTGATCTCCTGCTGGAGCTCTTCTTTCGAAAAATCTCTCATGGAGCGGTAAAAGATGCGCACCCATATTTGTGCGTCCTTGCTCTTGAACAAGAAGGGGGCTCCGTTCGCATCTTCAAGGATCACCTTGTCGTTGTGAAGCTCCTGAACCGACGAACGGATCGACTGGAAGATCTCTTGCCGGTGGGCGCGTTCTTGAAGGGCGATCATTGGGAAACTCCCGAAAAAGATTCGATCCAGCCAGCCAACATATATTTCTGAAGGGCCGGCTTCGCGTTCCATGACTGGTAGCGTAAAAGCTCCGCATGCAAAGCCGCCGAAAAATGCTTCGAGGGATCCGCAAGGTCCAGCCACCCGAGCCAAGCCAGATGGGTATCAAGATGCCTGAAAACCAAATCCGAAAAACGCTCGAAGATCATCTCTCCCTGGACCCCTTCCCCGCCTCCCGCCAAAGCGATATAGAACTCGAGCTGGGGATTTAGCGCGAGACCGGCTTTCATCATCTTATAACCATCAGTTAAAGATTCAGGGTCCGGCTCGAGCAATAAGACCCATTTATCGAGAAAAGCGATCGTTTTTTCAAATTGAAAAAGATGGCGGTATTCAAAATCCAGGAAAATATCCCGGCTTTGCAAGATCCCGCCTGCATGGCGCGGCAGAGGAGCGTTCATAAGATCACGAAATTCGTCCCAATAAAGACAAAAACGTTCCAGCCGCTCCCCGAAAGGTTCGGGCGTATGGTTCAGGGATCCTGAAAGAACAGGAGCGGAACGCGGCAGGAGACTGATCAGCGAACAATCTTTATCCTGGGAGGCGATTTGGGAAGCGAAAAACGTGTTTAAGAAAAGAGAATCATTGTCATGTCCGGGACTTGAAACGGCCAAAACCTGCACTTCCGGCGGGCGGCGGGCCGGAAGCTCTTCGGACTCGACGCAAAAAAGCGGCGAAAGGTCCTTGAGTCCCCGCGTTAATTTCTTCTCGAGATCCATCATGCAAACTCCATATAAGAGTCCACGCCGCCATAAGCGTTCTCTTTTTGCATCGGCTGGCTCGGATCCACCTGCCATTCCCCATCCACGATGAACTTGTACCGGAAGGTTTTAAGCTGCACGGGAATGACCCTCTGCCAGAGCCCTTCCTGATTGCGCTTGACGAGGGGCTCGGGGATCCAATGGTTGAAATCCCCGGCGATCTCTACCGAGGAAGCGATCTTGCTGAAGAACTGGAAAAGGATCCCATCCGAGATCTGGCGCGGACCAAAATGATTTTTATAAACCTTTTCCCACCCCAGCTCTTTCTCGGGCAGTTTCCGGTTCCAATCGCGTTCAAGATATTCCACGGCGAGGTTTAAATAGTCCTGGAACGCTTGCGATTGCGGCGCGTACTGCGCGATGCTCTGCCCCGCCGCGGCGGCTTCTTTGAGACTGATATGATCATGAATGATGGTCGTAAAAAGACGGTTCTGGAAATGGGCCCGGACCTCGTCGTAGATCTCCTGCGAAAAATTCATTTGGGAGTTGTAGATCGTCAGAAGCGCGTGTACCAGCAATGGCGTTTCGCGGCTCCGGTTGACGATCTGTAGGGTCTCCGAGATCTTGGCAAGCCCGTGAAGCGAGAAAAAAGAGGGTTCGATCGGGATGATGATCTCATCGGCCGCATTCAGAGCGTTCCAGGTGAGGACCCCAAGATTGGGCGGACAATCAAGGATTACAAAATCGTAGAAGCGTTGTTCCTCGGCCAGGCGATTCATCAGTTCGCGCAGTTTGAGGTGATAGTGGGGCATAAAACCGAATTCTTCCTCAAGGGCATTGAGACTGGCGTTGCAGGGAATAAGATCAAGATCATTTTGCAGGGACCGGATCACTTGAGAAACCGGCGGACCGGCCCTCTGGAAAGGACTTAAAAGATCGTAGAGCGTGGGGGTGCCCTTCGGGGTTTTGACCCCTAGCCCGCACGTGGAATGCCCTTGGGGATCCAGATCGACGAGAAGGACCTTTTTCTGGAGAAAATTCAAACACGCAGAGAAATTGATGCTGGTCGTGGTCTTCCCGCATCCGCCTTTTTGATTCGCGATCGCGATGATTCTCAAAAAGTTCGTCTCCTTGAATAGAAATGTATCGCATTAATGTAACGACTTAGCCGGGCAAAGCTTTACAAAAATGGAGTGTTTTAAAGGGGTGTTTTGGGGAAGGAAAAATCCGCTCTGGGAAGGGCCGCGACCCGGATGGATCAGTGCTTTTCGAATATAAGAAGCCGCTCGATCGGGACAACGCCTTTGATATCCCCCGTCCGGTCGGTCACGATCGCGTAAGATTGGCGTTTTTTCTGCAGCGTCAGAAAGGCTTTCTCAAGGGAGGTCTCGTCCGGGATAAAAACAGGAGCGCGAAGGAAATCGTGCAGCCCCTGAGCGTCTTCTTCCTCCCAAAGGATATCAAAAACGTAGATCATGCCCATCACGATCGAAGGGATCTCCTCATAAACAAGCATCATGCGAGCATGCTTTTCCCGGGCGATCTTTTTGACATCCTCAATCTTACTGTGAATATCCACCATCGGCACCTGGCTCACCGGCAACATCACGGATTGGACCTGGATGCGTTCAAAATCCAAAATCGTATGGATTAGCTTTTCTTCCTGGGGCCCCACGATGCCGCGCTGGGTGCTTTCGTCGATCAGGGAACGGAATTCCTCTTCGTTAACGAAGATATCCCTCGTCGAGGCCTGCCGCAAGGACGGCAAAATAAAATTCAACAATTTGAAGAAAAGAACGATGGGGCCGTACAGGATCGCGGTAAGCAATCGGATCCAAAGCGTGTTCCCCATCAGGAAAGGAATGGCTGTCAGGCGGCAATAATCCTTAGGGACCATTTCGCCAAAAATGATCAAAATGGGAGCCAGAAGGAGCATGACACCCCATTCCGTGTTCCAGCCGAAATATTCTTTGAGGATATAGGTAGCGATGGAGATTGCGGTAACATTGACAATGTTATTACCGATCAGGATCGCGGTTAAAAAATAGTTTGGATGTTGTTGGAGCCGCATAATGAATTTGGCTTTTTTATCCCCCGCATCCGCCATCTCCCGCAGCCTCAGCTTATTGGCCGAAACAAAGGCCATCTCTGCGCCAGAAAAAAAAGCCGAGGCGACCAGCGATAAACCAAAAAGGGTCAGAAGGCCTATCATGATTTTCTCCTGACCGCGACCTGATGGATGCGCTGGCGGATCATATCCTGGACAGTAAAATCAAATTTTTCCGTGTTCAGCACCGCCCCTTTAACGGGCACGACCCCCATTTTCTCAAAAAGATAACCGCCGAGCGTGGTGGCTTCCTCCGCCACGAGATGGGAAGAGAAATAATCATTAAATTCCTGGAGATTGATCTTTCCTTCCACGAGGTAGAGATCCTCCCCTAACCGCCGGATCGGATTCTCCACTTTCGCGTATTCATCGTAGGACTCGCCGAAGATCTCCTCGAGGATATCCTCCTGCGTGACGACGCCGGCCGTCCCTCCGAATTCGTCGACGCAAACAGCAAATCGTTCGTTCTTGACCCGAAAGGTTTCCAAGAGGTCATCGACCCGCTTACTCTCGGGCACAAAAAAAGGTTCCCGCATCACTTGCTTGATCTCGGGGCGGGGCTCCTGCAGGAGGTAGTTTTGGGACTCGATCACACCGAGAATATGGTCCAAGGATCCCTGAAAAACGGGTAATCTTGTAAAATGATACTTCTTGATGGTCTCTTCGTGTTTTTCGGGCGTTTCTTCGATGTCCAGACCGACCAGGTCCGTCCGGGGCGTCATGATGTCTTTTACGGGCCGCTCCCCGAGGTCCAAAAGCTTTTGGATCATGTAGCGCTCCTGCCCTCCGAGCACCCCCTCTTCCTCGCCGATCTTCACAAGCACTTTCAACTCTTTTTCCGAGATCATGTCGGATTGTTCGATCTTTTCATGGATCAGAAAAGAGAGGATGCGATCGGTGATATAGCGCATCAAGATCCTGAAAGGAGTGAACAAGAATGCAAAGAATTTCAGAGGCAGGGATACGAGCAGGGCCATTTTAATGCGGGCATTGACGGAGAGTATCTTGGGGAACATCTCGCAGAAAATAATAAAAAACACGGTCAGTAAAGCCATGATCCCGCCAAGATATTTTTCTTCAAAAACGTTCAGCGCGATCAAAGCAACGATGGCCGTCGCGAGAGTATTGACGAACCAATTCCCGATAAGGACGGTTCCCAGAGTCTTACGGGGCGTTTGAAGGTTTTCAAAGATCCATTTTGAGAGATTCGGGTATTGTTCCCGAAGCTTGCGTTTGTCCAGCTTGGAAAGGGAAAAAAGAGCTGTCTCGGAAGCGGAAAAGAAAAAAGAAAGCGCAAAAAGAACGCAAAGGATCACAAGATGAGGCGTTATGTCCATGCCTGGTCTTTCCGGTAAAGTTCGTTGGTTCGAATGTATTGAAGGACCTTTGGAGATAAGTAATCGTCCACAGACTCTCCCCGCTTGAGCGCAGCCCGGATCCCGGAAGCCGAGATTGGGCATAACGGCATCTGGATCCAATCGGCGCGGACATCCCGCACCGCAGGAAGCCCGTGATTTTCGCGCTTCGCCACGATGAACCGGACCTTCTGTTTCAGTTCCGGAGCGCGGTGCCAAGCATCCAGCCCTTCAAAAGCGTCTTTGCCGAGGATCAGGAAAAATTCGGCGCCAGGATATTGCTTTTCAAATTCGATCAGGGTATCGAACGTATAAGAAATGCCCTGGCGTTTTAATTCGCTATCGGAAAGCCCACAATGAGGTTCGCTCTCGATAGCAAGCCGGACCATTTCATAGCGGTGCGCCGCCGGCGTTATAGAAGGAACGTCCTGCTTATGCGGGGACTGGAAGGCGGGAACAAAAATAACTTTGTCGAGCGAGAATTGAACCCGGGCATTCCGGGCTAATTGGAGATGCCCAAAATGGATCGGATCGAAAGTTCCTCCGAAAATGCCTATTTTCATTTGCAAAGACCGCTCTTAGGTGCGTATATGGCCGTTCCCTTCGACAATGTATTTATAAGAGGTAAGCCCCTCGAGGCCCATCGGGCCGCGAGCGTGTATCTTATCCGTTGAAATGCCGATCTCGGCGCCAAATCCGTACTCAAAACCGTCGGAGAAACGCGTGGAGGCGTTGATCATGACAGAAGAGGAATCGACTTTGGCTTTGAAAGCCGACGCCGCTTGGGGGTCTTCAGTCACGATCGCATCGGTATGACGCGAACCGTAAGTTTCGATATGCTCGATCGCTTCGTCGAGATCTTTGACGACCTTTACCGCGAGGATTTTCTCAAGAAATTCACAACCGTAATCGTCCGCTTTCGCGCGTTTGGCCCAAGGAATGTAACGGCGGGTCAGAGCATCCCCTCTGATTTCGCATCCCCCCTTTTTAAGAAGAACGCCGGCCAAAGGTAAGAACGCGCCTGCGATCTCACGATGGACCAAAAGAGTCTCCATGGCATTACAAACCCCCGGCCGCTGGAGTTTGGCATTCAGGACGATGGGAACGGCTTTTCGGATATCGGCTTTCCGGTCCACATAAACATGGCAGATCCCCTGATAATGTTTGACCACGGGAATGCGGGATTTCGCGACAACGCGCCGGATCAGTTTCTCGCCGCCACGCGGGATCACAAGATCGATCCGTCCTTCCTGCGATAAAAGAAAGTCCACGGCTTTATAATCGGTGGTTGTCACAAGGTTCACAAAACAAGACGGGAGTTTGTGGTATTTAAGAGATTCCTTAAAAATCGCGACAAGCGCGCGGTTGGAAGCCATGGCTTCGCGTCCGCCGCGCAGGATCGCTACATTGGAACTTTTAAGACAAAGCGCGGCGCATTCTACCGTCACATTGGGCCGGGATTCGTAGATCATGAGGATCACGCCAAGAGGCACCGTCACTTTTTGGATCTTGAGACCGTTCGGCCGTTTCCATTGGGATTGCACGGAACCGATCGGATCTTGAAGCCCGGCAACCGCTCGGACGCCCTCAGCCATTTTCTTGACCCGCTCAGGAGTCAGCGTCAAGCGATCGATCATGGCGGCAGAAAGTCCGGTCGTCTTGGCGGCCGCGAGATCTTTTTTATTTTCAGAGACCAGTCGCGCTGTTTTTTTCTTCATTCTGGCGGCGACATCAAGAAGGATCTTCTTTTTAAGCGCCGGCGAACACTGCGCCGCGCAGAAGGAGGCGGCGCGGGCATTGCCAAGCATTCGGTCGAGTTCTTTTTTCCAGCTCATCGCTCGCTCCAGATCACAAGATCATTGCGATGGATCACTTCATCGGGGGTTTTTCGGCCGAGGATTGACGGGATCTCGCTGGTGCGCTTGCCGGCGATACGGCTGAGATCATGGCTCCGGTAATGGACGACACCGCGGCCGAAGACCTTTCCGTCAGCCGTCTCAAGTTCCACAACCTGCCCCGATTCAAAATCGCCATGAACTTTCGTGATGCCGCCGGGCAAAAGACTTTTTTTCGCGAGAAGCGCCTGGTACGCCCCCTGATCGACCGTAATGCCCCCGCTTCGGGTCGCTGAGAAAGCGATCCATTTGTGCCGCATGTCTTTTTTTCCCCCGGAGCTAATGAATAAAGTTCCGACATCCCTGCCGCTCAGGATCTCCTGTAAAATGCGGGGTTTGTGGCCGTTCACGATCATAAAGGGGATCCCGAGCCGCATAGCGACGCGGGCGGCTTTGAGCTTCGCGGCCATGCCGCCGACCGTCTCTTCCCGTTTCTTTTCGGACAAATGCATCAGGAGCTTATTATCGATCTCATCCTCGGAGGAAACTTCGCGAACGCGGGTTCCGTCCTTTAAGAGGAATCCCTCAGCATCCGACAGATTGATCAAAAGATCCGCGCCGACTAAGTGCGCCACATGGACCGAAAGGATATCGTTATCCCCGAACGCGATCTCTTCGACCGCGATGGTGTCGTTCTCATTGACGATCGGCAGGATATTGCGTTTTAAAAGAGCCTCGAGCGTGTTGCGGGCGCAGAGAAAGCGCTTCCGGTCCTCAAGCCCGTCCCTTGTCAAAAGCAATTGGGCTGTGTGTATTTTTTTCTTGGTAAAAAAACTTTCATAGGCGTGCATGAGCTTTCCCTGACCGATGGCGGCGCAGGCCTGAAGCTCAGCCATTTCCTTGGGCCGTTTTTTAAACCCGCAGCTTTTCATCCCGAGAGCGATCGCCCCCGAACTTACCAGGACCGGTTGGCGGCCCTTTTTGATAAGCGCGTAGATCTCCCCGCAAATACGGGCATGTTCTTGGGCGGAGAAACTTTCCCCTCGCGTCTTCAGAATGCTCGTACCGATCTTGATGACGATCTTTTGGGCCCGGCGGATACGTTCAGGCATGGCCTTTTTCTTCGATCCTTTCCTGGATAAATTTTAGAAGAGATTCTACTCCCTCTCCGGTCTTGACTGAAATCAAAAAATAGATCTGCCCCGAACCCTGGAGATCCTCCTGGACCTTCCCGATGTCTTTCCCGAGATCGATCTTGTTGACGACCGCCGCATTCGGGATCTGGCGGAAAACCGGATCATGCTCATAAACGATCCTCCGGAGCGCGTTGAGCCCTTCGATCTCCGTAGCGGAAAATTTTGCGGTCGTATCCACCATGAAAATGATCAGTTTGGCGCGCGCTAAATGCCTTAAGAAATCCGTGCCCAACCCGCGTCCGTCCGTTGAACCCTCGAAAATGGAAGGAAGCTCGCAGAAATTGATCTGTTTGTAGTCATCGTAGCTATAGACGCCGATCACGGGACTCCGTGTTGCAAAAGGATAATCCTTCCCCTCGACAGGGGCGCGCGTCAGACGATGGAGAAGGGACGACTTCCCGGAACCCGGTAACCCTACCAAAAAAACATCCGCCAGGATCCGGAATTCCAGCTCCACCTCGATCCTTTCGCCTTCTTCGCCGGGAGTTGCCGTTTTATCACCGATATTCCCAGAACCGCCGCGGCCGCCGCGAGCCACGATCACTTCTTCGCCTTCCCGCTGAAGATCCCGGATCGCCAAATGATTTTCGCGGCGGTAGATCGAAGTACCGATCGGCACAAGGACGATCAGGTCTTTCCCCTGGCTTCCGCGCTTATTGTCGCTACTGCCGTGTTCGCCCGAGTCCGCTTCAAGATGTTGCTTTAATTTGAGCCGGTCAAAGCCGGGGGCATTATGGGAAGCGCGGAAGATCACGCTACCGCCTCCCCCGCCGTCCGCGCCGTTAGGAACTCTCTTGTGGTCTTTGCGGTGATTGTAGCTTTCGCATCCTTTTCCGCCCCGACCGCCTTGGACGGTAAGATGTATTTTATCGATCAACATGG
>Ga0116153_10001619_pt1 | contig 20282 bp, 46 predicted proteins | sample AD_UKC028_MetaG_FD_89896 | JGI IMG/M metagenome (GOLD analysis project Ga0116153, IMG submission 89896) | Active sludge microbial communities of municipal wastewater-treating anaerobic digesters from USA - AD_UKC028_MetaG | ecosystem: Engineered > Bioreactor > Anaerobic > Digestate | place: USA...
ACAAATTTTCCCCCTACAAATTTTCCCTCTACAAATTTTCCCCCTACAAATTTTCCTGCTGGATTTTCCCTCGTAGGTTTTCCTTCGGAGATTTTCCTTCGGAGAATTTGTCGATCATGATCGAACTGCTTACGTTTTGTAAGCATTTATCGATTATAACCGAAGAAATGCAGAAAAGCAAGCATTTATTACGCTATATCGTAAACTGGCTACAATCTGTAGTCGGTTCAGTTGCCTACAAAACGTAGTCTACCCGTGACAAAATGTCACACCTTCCAAATGTCCGAAGCCATCGGACATTTCATGGTCACCATCGTAAGATTCATAGGAGGCACCGTAAGATTCGTGGTCCGATAATATATATATTTAAATAAATATACTAAGGGTTTCTTTTAAAGATTACCTATAAACTATTTATAGAACACATACATCTTTAAAAGAGTTAATAAGAATATAGGTTTATTAGTTTAAGGCGCATTGTAAAACTTTTATAAAGGTCAAAACAAAAAGAAAGAATAGGGTGTCTTTTTATAAAGCATAATAGACATAATTAGTCTATTATCCTATATAGAAATGCACTCCCGACTTTTAGTACAAAAATGGGGACTGCCGCTCCTCATTTTACAGAATGCCACCAGAGACAAAAATTGGCACATTTTTCCAACGATAAATGTGTGCCGGCTCACATTATTCAAATGAACTTTGTACATGCCCTCAGAGCCAAAAAACGCCCTAAAATTGACATTTTACAAATTGCCCTATTTCTGGCAGAATCGACGCGAAACGGACCTGCCACTCGAATATTTGGTTTGGAATTGAAAAAACGCCCAAATTAAGTCGCTGCTGCCAAATTGACGCGGCATTCTGGAATTGATCGGCTTCGCGGAATTGACCGGCTTCGCTGAATTGACCGTGGAATTAACCATGGAATTAACCGGAATTGACCTCTGAATTAAGCAGGTCGCTGAATTAACCGGAGTGGTCCCCGAATCGAACTGTCTGGCAGGGGTGTCTTTGACTGGCTTTGCCAGCGTTCTTACTGGCTTTGCCAGCATTATTCGTGTAGACATTAATGCGCATAGCCATTTGGTCCCGAGATGCAGATTTCCTACCATATGAGGAAGTGATGCGATTTCTAAAATTGGTTTTATAAAACCCTTGACAGTTATAAATTTCTGTGATAGAATGATTGCATGGTTAGGAAACAGACACAAACAAATTGCGAGTTGCAAACTTAATGCGTGTAGTTGTGCGGAGTCGTAGTGATTCATCGTACAGACAGTTTAACACATTGCGTGTAGCTTGTCAAGAGTCAACTTCGGAAAGGAGTTAAAATGAGTGTAAGTAGTTTTAAGGAATTGAGGGACCATGTTGGTCACAAACTTGTCGTTTCATTATATAAGATGGAAGATGGCGAAGAGTGCAACGTGGCAATAGAGTGCGAAACCTGCATGGAAATTTTGCTCGATTTTGATAATCCAGAGGTTTTTAATATGAATGAGTGCCCGCAGTGTGGGACCAGTTCTATCAGAAAATTATATAATGAAAGCGTTATGGTATGCGAAGAGTGCGATTATGAATGGATGGTAGAAAGAATCAGGGATCGGGACGAACGGGAAGTTGCAAACTTAATGTATTTTAAAAGCATTATAAAAAAGCTTCGTGGACTTGACAACCCAACTAACCTGTGATATAATATCATTACAATTAAAAAAGGAGATAGCAAATGGACAAATGTATCAAATGTGGTGAGACAGAAGGCTACAACGACGGTGATTGGAACCTTGACGAGTGGGAATGCGATGGCGAAACCGCGTGGCAACGGATCACATGTAACAAATGCGGGTTTGCTTGGAATACGGTTTATACGTTCTCGCACTATGAGGATGCCGACACACTTGAAGAAATTAGAGAATAGGAGATAAAATGATGACCGTAGGTGATTTGCTGGATTTGATGGATGGCTATGATGAAGAAGTAGAAGTGCGCTTTGCTACGCAACCATCTTACCCACTCGAATATGAGATTGGTGGGGCAGATAGTGTCATGCTCGATGGAAATGGTACTGAAATTTTGTACCTTATTGAAGGCAATCAGCTTGGCTACTTGCCATCAAAAGTTACCGAAGCAATTGGATGGAGGAAATAATGAAGTTTACAGGTGATAAGTTTCGATATAGTGTATGCCCCAAATGTGGGCACGATGAGCTCGAAGGCGATGATTTTGAGTACGATGATGAACAAGGCTGGAGAGAATTCCGCTGTGTGCGCTGTGGCTTTACTTGGCAGGAAGTTTACAACTTTGCCTACCATTGCGACCCAGAGGGTTTCAGGCTTGATGAATTTGGCGAGCGTGTAAAAGTTGATATCAAATATATTGGTATGAATCGTATTGAAAGTTCGGGATCACCATTTGATTTGCCTCTTGACAAATAACAAACAATCAGTTATAATGTAGGCATAGTCAAATAACCAATCAAACAAAGGAGATTGAAATGTCAGATAATATTTATAAGCGATGCGTTTACAGTTATTTAGCCCCAATGTGGCACAAACTCACCGAGCCCTCACTTGTCCCTATGACAGCCGAGCAGATTATGGAGGAGAAATTTGGCGGAGGCTTTAAAATGTATACTCGCCCCGTCACCGTCGATTTGAACGGTCAACCCACCGAGACAGGCGACTTCGCTGTCATTCGTGGCGCAACCGCCTACGATGCAGAAGAAGTTGTGTTCGGCTACTGCACCGAACGTTACCACCCCCTGCAACCCATGGATATTGCACAGCAATTTGACAAAAGTGTGGCAGAATTCGCCGAGACTATGGCTTTTCTCGGTAAGGGTGAGCAGATGTTCATTTCATGGAAAATGCCCAATTTTGACGTTGTACAGGGTGACGAAGTAGAAACCTATGGCATCGTGAAGTGTGGGTTTGACACGCTCAAAGGTGCAAAGCTCTTCACCAGCATCTATCGACCGGTATGCAGCAACACTTTATGCCTTGCAGAGGATTGGGCAAAGCGCAATACCGATGGCAATGGTCGTGGCTCGATCTGGACTGGTCGTGGGGTCAACAAGAATCTCCTGCGTGATCTGGGCTACTGGATGTCTCATGTGCAGGGACAGGCTCTCACTCAAACCGCTTTGCTCAAAGACTTATTCGGCAACTTCGCAAAGAAACCCATCAAGACCGACGAACAGGCAAAGGGTCTCCTGTACGAAGCCTATCCTGACGCCAAAGATATCTCGTCCTACTATCCTGCCGAATTGCGCAAGAGCAAGCAGGAAACCACCGAGCAGTTCAACGAAAAGCAGACCGAGATGCGTGACGGAATCTTTGACCTGTTCGCAGGTCTCGGCACTCAAATCTCCCCTGACTATTGGGGGTTGGCGTGCGCAACGTCGGAATGGTTTTGCCATGTGCAACCGAGCAAGCGCCCCATTGCTGAAAGTGTCATGTTTGGGGCACGTAAGGAGAAAATCACACGCATGGTGAATGTTCTCACCGCCAATGCGAAGTAGTATCCACACAGATAAGACCCCCCTAAAAAGGGGTCTTTTTTTGTCTCCTACGCGTTGCGCATAGACATCGCGGGACCACCAACGGGACCATGAACTTCCCGGGACCACTTGACACCAGACAGAAACGTGGTAAAATAAAAGAAAAAAGGAGTTATAAATGACAGCACTAATTAAATGGGAAGACAAGTCGGGTACTAAGTTTGAAAAAAAGTTTTCATCTGGAAACAGGGCTTGCGATTTTTCCATGTCTCTGTCATGGAAAGAGGGCATAGATATTATTGAATTGTTTTTTCGTGAAAAGCCAGAGGAAGAATGGTGTCTTATTCACGAAATGAATAAGCGAATAGGGCTTGACAAATACCACGCACGTGTGGTATAATAAAAGAAAAAAGGAGATATAAAATGGAATACAACATGGATTACAAACTTCGGGACAGTATGCTGGAATTTGACCCTCTCTTCGGGGACAAAGAGAATTATGACGTGGCTCACTTTCACGACTTGGATGCAGAAACTTTGGAAAAGATGATTGAGTTAGGCTTTGCCGACCCAGAGGAAACCCAGAATTATTCACCCAGTATCGCAGAATTTTTGCAGTTTATGCAGTCTAACTCGGGATTTAAAGCTCATGGTTATGTGGTCAGTCACGAACGACCAGATTATAGGCTTACTATCGAAGGACTGGCTGGTCATGCAACTGATTTTGACGATATGCAGAATTTTATGTATGCGTTTCGTCAGGCTGATGAGTTTACCTGCGAAGTTGGCACTCAATACGCTTGGTACGACTAAATCCTTGACACCACGCCAAATTGTGGTACAATAAAAGAAAAAAGGAGTTATAAAATGGGAAGCACGTTCGCAATGGAGTTGGCAGGAGAAGTTAAGACCAAGAATGACTTGAAAGAAATGGTTAAAACACATTTACTTTATAATTTTTATCCGCCTCTTCCTGTCGCAATGGTTGGTCCTTGCGTGAGAGCGATTGAGTACGCCAATCGTGGAGAGTATGGCAAGAAAGTCCGCATGCCAGAAGGCACAACGTACAAAGGAAAGCGGTTAGCACCCATTGAAGCAGTCATTGACGCACACCGCTTGGAATTCTTTATTGACGAGGAGTGGTGGTAAAATGAAAACATACTTGATGAGCTTAAAGAGGGCGGAACACGGTAATGTGGCTATTAGAGCGGATTCTTTTGAAGAAGCATTAGCCAAAGTAAATGATGAAGATTTTGATACCTATGATGTAAACCTTGACTTTGGCGGGTATGACGATGAAAGATGGGCATACGACCCAGAATGGGGAACAGACATTATAGAGGAAGACGACTAATGGCTACTTATAAACCGTTCTTATTTATAAAATCAGTTGTAGTGTGGGGAGAAGATGCCGATGATGCGGCAGATCACCTGCAAACAGCACTCTCAGATATGGGAGGGGATATCTATGACGATTGGGAATATAGTGACGAATCCGAGACACCCGAGTTTATTGATGCAATGGGTGGGGAAGTTGAAGTGGAAGACTAATGAATAAGAAAGAAATCTACGGTATGCTGTGTGCCGCACTGTGTGATTTTGAAACCGCCGAGTATTCCGGCGAAGAAGAGGCGATACAAGGTATGTATGACATACTGTGTATCATACAGGAACATTGGGATGACATTCAAAATCCAGATATTGAACCCTTGACTCCATTAGGATAATGTGGTACAATAAAAGAAAAAAGGAGTTATAAAATGGTACAAATTAAAAACTATGACCTTAACAAAAGGCAGGAAATGATCGTTGATAAATATGGTGCGGAACGCATTGAAGATGCGATTAATGACGCACAAACGGACTTTTGGATCACTATTCACAATGCTTTTCTGATGACCGACCACGATGAATCATCTGTTGATATTGACGATGAGATTTTCTATGCTGTACTGGATTACATTTTTGATAATGATGTAGAGTTACAAGATAAATGGGATGCCACTTTCAATTAGTCCTTGACATATAACATCTTTTGTGATAAAATATAGTTACATTCAAAAAGGAGAGAAACATGAGCGAATTAGAAAATCTATTGTCAGCGAATGCCCCAAAAAAGGAGAGAAACATGGAATTCACATTACGAGAGTTTGCAAAGAGTATGACCGCAGGGGAACTGGCTGACTTGTTGGAATATCGCTGTAATTCATTCCACATGGATTTCGAGCAGGGTAAGGAAGTCGGTCGGGAGTTGCGCAGTGCCCACCGTACTTTACAGGCAACAGCCTTCCGCTACCTGTTGGGTATTGTAGTCGGGCTTGGCGAACAGGATTTGCGCTTTGTGGATGCTCGCAATGAAACTGCGGTAAAGAGTGCGCAAATGCTCGCCCAGATGATTGAAGATGACGAGCTTCCGCTCGGTTATATGATTTAGGAGGATACAAAATGGACGTTTTAAGCCCCCCAGAAATGCTTTGTGAGCTTGTGCAGGATGATCGTTTCGCTCAATCGTTTGCTGAAATACTATTGGAAAATTATTACAACTTAGATTTTCCAGCCCTTACTGCCATGGCGGAAGCCCATAAAATACGCCATTATAAAGACAGTTTTTATGGTGACGGAAAAGATAAGTATCCACACTTGGCGGATTGCGCTACATATTTTTTTGAAACTCTTTTTCCAGAGAAAGATTCTAATTACTACAAAGTTATCAATGGGATTGTAAAGCATAGCCCCGATATCAGTGAAGAAGATATGCAAAAATTCGAAGATTCTATTGTTTCACCAAAATATAGTTTAAAACAAAAAGAGATTAAAAAGATCAAAGACGAGATCGCCCAACTAAAGCTGCAACTTGACATTTTAGAGAACCTGTGATACAATATAGTTACATTAGAAAAGGAGAATGATTATGTGTCCGAATTGGTGCTCGTGTGATATGTTTATCGAAGGTCCAGAGGAGAATATTGATGCTTTTGAATCGTTTATTTCCAAAGGCGAACAGGCTATTGATTTCAACCAGTTTATTCCCTATCCTGCAAAATTCAAAAGGCTTGATGATGAGGCTAAAAGCGTAGTAGAGAAGCTGGAGAAGGAAGCCGGCGACGCACGGTTAATTGATTGGAGTAAGGTGCCAAAAGACGGTTACAATCAGGGTGGCTACGATTGGTGTATTACCAATTGGGGCACCAAATGGAACGCATCCGAGCCAACCGTACAGCGCACAAGCATTGGTACTATGTCCGCATGGTTTGATACCGCATGGTCTCCCCCACTCGGAGTTTTGCAAGCAATGTCGGTGATGTTTCCTGCCCTTTCCTTCACGCTTAAGTATGAAGAAGGGGGTATGGGCTTTGCTGGAAACTCTACTTATAAAAACGGCATTGAAGTTGAAGCAGACCAATGGGACTATACAGACGAAGAGGAAGAAGAGGAGGGTTTATTTGGAAACGGATAAGATGAAAGATATTTTTGACCAGTTTACCGCTTTTATCGGCGATATTGCTCTCGCCGCACATGATGAAGATGAGGAAGCGCTATTAGAAACATCATCAAATTTTGCGGCATTCTTTGCCACGTTCATCAGCAGGATGGTAACCTATGAAAAATTGCTTGAGCAGATCGCCAAGAAGTCCTCCAGCCAAAAGAATAAAGACCTGATCGAAAGGGTCCTGCAACCAGATAACAGCGACGAGGTAGATCAGTTTATGGAGATTATAAATAAGAATAAGTTATAAGTTTTCCCCCAGAGATTTTCCTGCCAGACTTTCCCCCAGAGATTTTCCTTCCAAAAATTCCCTCCGTAAAAAGAGGGAATTTTTATTTTACCCTTGACTTTAACTGGAAACGTGGTATAATCTTGTTATAGATAAAAACAGCCGACCAACGAGAAAAGGATAAAAGGTGAATTTTATGATTGATTTAAACGAAAAAGAACTTTGCCAAAACTGCGGGAAACCATTCAATGTCTTTACCGAGTTGATTTGGGCGGATCGCGCTCTTACTGTTTGTTATTGCGAGGATTGCTACAAAATTTTGTACCCAGACGATGTGTTCTTTGATGAGAAAGAGGAGTTATAAAATGAATGAAAGTTATTTAGCACAAGCAGAAACGTTTATGACAAACCAACTACGTACTCTTGTTGGGTATACGGTGGTAGACGCCGCTTTTTCAAAGGACAGCGAAATGGAAGGGATGCTCTATCCCGGATTGCGCATGCGCAATGAAAACGGTTATGAAGCTATTGTCTGGTTTTTACGTGATGAGGAAGACAACGGCGCAGGTCACTACGATATTCAATTTTTAGCATAGGAGATAAACATGGCTGACAGAGTGTTTCTAATTACAGGCAAGCGGGTAGCAGGTTATGAAACATACGTCCTTGCGAAAGATGAGGCGGATGCTCGCATGAAGTATGCTAACTATACACCAACCGAAGCGGATTTGATTGGCTACAGTGACTATCTTATTGTGAGTGTGGAGGAAGATCCGGAAGGATTGCCTTCCGGAATTAACGCCAGAGTTGTTTGAATTAACTTACTGAATTAACCCATTGAATTAACTCATGAATTGAAAAGGGCTCTGAATTGATCAGAGCCCTGAATTGATTACTGAATTAAGCTGGTCCCGAGCCTGAATTGACTTTAAGACAAAAGTGCCCCAGAGGGCGAACCTCTGGGGCTGTGGGTGGCTTACCGCCTACCTTTGTTCTTCTCGGCGCGAGTAACCTGCGCACCCACTATGGTGAAAATACTTTTGTTGACTACACGCATGCCCTGACGAGCCTTACGCTGTGCGTGGTCCCTCTTGTTTGCTCGTTCGATTTGGTATGCCATAGTTTCTCCTTTATAAGTGCGAGCGGTGAGTAGCATTCAAAATGGGGACTCGGTGCTCGCTTTCTCAATTACAATAACAGTATACACTATAATAAGCGGTTTGTCAATAGCAAAAGTGGACCAATATTGGGGGAAAGTTGATCGAATATTGGTATTAAAAGCGCTTGACTCTTATAATGTAGTGTGATATACTAATTACATCTTACAAAACAGGAGCGTAAAATGGCAAAACTTTCTTTCTCTAAGGGTAATCGAAAATTAAACGAGCTCGCAAAAGATTTGGGTTATCGCAATTCGCAGGTGGTATCTTTTGACCTGCCTGCCGGACATACCTGCCCAATGGCGTCTGAGTGTCTATCGAAAGCGGATAAAGTGACTGGTAAAATAACCGACGGTAAAGATATGAAATTCCGTTGCTATGCCGCAAGCGGTGAAGCCCGATTCACGAATGTTCGCAATGCGCATTGGGGAAACTTCGAAGCTATCCGCAACCTTTCAACCGATGAAATTGCAGACCTTATTTTATCGCAATTGCCAAAAGACGTTAAGGTTATGCGCATTCACGCAAGCGGTGACTTCTTTAATAAATCTTACTTTCAAGCGTGGGTGCGTGTAGCAAGTTATCGCCCCGACATTCGTTTCTTTGGCTATACGAAAGTTTTGGAATATGTGAGTGCAGGAAAGCCCGGAAATTTTAAGCTTGTTTATAGTTTTGGCGGAAAGCAAGACTCAAAATTGACCGTCGAGCCGACTTGTTTTGTCGTGTCTGATTTGTCACAAGCGGTCTTAAAAGGCGTCAAAATCGCATGCCCCGAGTCAAAATCAGCCAATGACTTCGAATATATTTTACGTGGTGAATCGTTCGCTTTACTCGTTCATGGTACTCAGCCCGCCCGGAAATTGGTCCTTGACAAGTGTTAAGGATCGTGGTACAATGTAGTCATGATTAAAACAGTGGTCTTTTACAAGAAGCAGAGCGCAAGTCGGTCAGAGAATAAAATTAACTGCGGAACCTCGCCCCGAGCCACAAAATAGGTCCTTGACAAAACAATAAGAGTGTGCTATACTATTGATAGATGAGAACATTGACAACAAAATATCAGAGGTAGTTTGCAAGGGGTGGTTCAACCACTCGGGAGGATTGAGTGGATGGTCAAATAGACTTCAACGATAAGCCCCTTGCAAAGTGCCCCTGATATGCGTATAGCCATGCGGGACCAATAGGGAACAACGATCTACGGGGACCACGCCAAATCATACAATGAAACCCCGCCAAGTCACACATTAGGAGATAATATGGAACAGAATAAGAAGGAAGAATTAGCCAGCAGGATCAATAATTTGGTGGTAGATACATCTTCGGAAATGGTCAATATTTTGTGGACAGAAATGGCGCAAGAGCCTGATTTGAATGACGAAGATTACGAGATGATGGAGAGAATCATGTCAACAGCACGACAACTTCACTCTCTCCATGTATATCTTTATACCGAAGTGCTTGGGTTAGAATTTAAATAACCATTGACTTAATTATAATTCGTGGTACAATATAAGTACATTCGATAAGGAGACAAAATGGATATAATGGATAGGAATAAAATGTTTTCACTAATAGAGTCAATGGATGAGACAACCCAAAGCATGGAAGAAATTGTAGGCGATTCTGGCGATGAGGATATGGAGATTTGCTTGCAACAAATTGTAGGAGCGGTTAGAGAAATTGAGTGGTTTTTGCATGCAGAAACACTGAAACAATCCATGAAAACCCTTGACAAATAACTAAAAGTCTGTTATAATCTTATTACAATCAAATAACCCAAACATTCAAAGGAGATAAAAATGGGACTTACTAATCAGGTACGAGATTTCTTTACCAATCGCATTAAGGAAGCATTGAAAGAAAAGCAGGATGCTGTTGAAACCAAAATCAGGACTGGCGTGAATATTCGCAAAGAAGCGGTCGCCGTTTTGGATAAAGAGTATCCCCAATTTGACGTGCTGAACAAATTGCAGGAATATTCCGAACTTAAAAAGCAGGAAGACGCGCTTGATAAGAAAATGGAAATTGCCAACGTAGAATTGCGGGATATTCTGCAAGCACTGGGCGGATATTGCTACTCTTCTTCACGTGCCGAAAGCATTACTGAAATTGCGGAAAAGAAATACAAAGATGCAATTATCAAAGAGCGTTTCCCCGAAGAGTGGGCACAAATTCAGACCATTAAGAATGCGGAACGAGATGTTGAAGGTGCTATCCTGTTGGCAACCACCGAGCAAAAACTCATTGCCACACTCACCAAAGTGTTGGAACGCTACGGCGCAAGTCTCGGCGACTTGAAAGATGTGGTCGGTCTGGAATAAATAACCCTTGACAAGTACCCCTATTGGTGATACAATAGGGGTACATTCAAAAAGGAGATAGCATGAAAGGATACGGAGACCCAAAGGAGTTTACAAAGCAAAACATTATGCGGTGGATCAACCGACTTCATGTAAAGACATCTCATACCAGATACATGAGTGATGAAATAAGCTTCCAGAATTATAAGGAATACATTAGCATGACCATCAATGATATTCGGGATATGTATATGGTTACTCGCTTTACCCCCGATGACATGGATTTGATTTGGCAAAATCTCGACATGGAAAATAGCAAGTGGTCAATCGCCAGAAAAGAAATATTTACCGCAATTGCAAGTTAAAGGAGATGGCATGGCAAAATCAGCAGAGGATCAGGAAAAATTACGCAAGTGGTCAGAGTTTACCGATGTGTTATGCCTATTCGAGGAAACTGTAAAGTTGGGCAACGAGGAAGAAATTGATAATCTTTATGCTTATCTCTGCAATCTCTACTCGATTGAAGTTTATGGCAAGAAAATGAAAAGAAAGCACTTGACAGCCCTTGGGTTCTATGATACAATGAAGGTAGATTAGAACAGGGTAAACAAAGGAGACAACATGGGCACAACTTTCAGAGGATATCGCACACGGACAGACGCAGTAGTAGAGTACACAGAGAACGTAAAGATGTTAAGTTACTGGTGGGAATTGCCCTTATATCTCGATGAGGTAGATCACTCCCCCACAGGGTTTGAGTGGGGTTACTACGGTTCAGGTCCTTCCCAATTGGCTTATGCAATTCTCCGCCATATGTTTGGCAAGATGTACGAAACGCAGGAAAAAGCACGTGAAATGTCCCAAGAAAAGTACATGTCTTTCAAGCGGGATGTGATTGCTCAAATTCGTACTGATCGGTGGGAAATGAGAGAAGAAGATTTCCATGCATGGTTGACAGCCAAAGAATTATACCCAACCAAAAGCGTGGGTATAGAAAAGTCGTCCTTGACAAATCCCGTTACTCATGTTAGAATTGTAGTAGATTAGAACAGGAGATAATATGTACAACGACATCAGTGGAGAATCAAAGTATTACAGGGTAGAAGCGATGAACACATCCGGCAACGGGTATGTTCTCCAAAATCTTGCCGAGACCATGGAAGAAGCAGAAGAAATGCTCGACAGGGTTGTTGAAGAATACGGCTTTGATCTGGACAGCGCACGCATTATAAAGATCATGAAAAAAGTCACCGTATACAATGAAGATGATATAAATTCCTCGGGGTCCATGGTCGATCTGCCCCTTGACAAATAAAGAACATGTGGGCTGACTACCACATTTTCCTTCCGTTTTTCTCCTTTCTGCGTAAGGATTTCCCCCGGCGGTTCTTATCCTTTCCTCCGGGGGATTTCCCCTATATTTTCCCGCTAAAGTTTCCTGCCAGATTTTCCTGCCAAAAAACCGCCCTAAAACTATGATTTTAATAACCCCCTATGTTATATTCGTTTTGATATGACTCGTTGTTTTTGGGGCTGATTTTGGTCTTACAGGGGCTTGACAAATAAACAGATACGTGATACAATATAGTTACATTCAAAAAGGATAAACAAAGGAGATAAAATGGGAGTAAAAATTACGAAGTGTCCAAAGTGCGGCGGTGAGGATTTGCGATATTGCGGGTTTGACGATGCTAACGATGACATCGGCGGAGTATATGAAACGGTGGAGTGTGCGTGCGGATACGAATGGAACGAAGTTTACCGCTTTGCCTTTTCAGAAGATATGGACGGAGTGGAGATTAAATAATGGGAACACGAAGTTTAGTTACGTTTATTGATGAGTGGGATGGAAAAGAAATTTGTGCTGTTTATCGGCAGTATGATGGGAGTCCTGACGGTAGAGGGTATGAGTTAGCCGACTTTTTAGAAGGTTACACGATTGGTAATGGCATTCAATATGGAGTAGATGACCAGCCAGATGTAAAGTATGCTAACGGAATGAGAGAGTTAGCCGCGTTGTGGATTATGCACGAGAAGTCTCAAAATTTGTCTGGCAATGTTTATCTTCACCGCCCAGATACTCGGAATGTTGGTGAGGAATGGATATACGAAGTTTCAAAATCTCCTGACGGGAAGCCGTCCGTAGAAGTGACAGATGTTTATGGTGAGTGTAAATTTACGTAGCTTTTATTTTACGTTTAAACCGCAAATTTCTTGAATTGTCGTTTAAACGACAATCGGAATTGATCGCTGAATTAACCGCTGAATTAAAAAGCCCATCGAATTGATGGGCTTTTCTTTTATCCGAAAAGTACGGAATTAATTGATCGAAAACAACGGAATTAAGCTGACCTGTTTTTTGCTGCCTCACTCATTTTACGTTTTGTTTCTTCTGAATGGTGTGTATTAAGCCGACCGTTTGGTTTGCCTTTTTTGGCTTCGCTAATTTTTCGTTTTGTTTCTTCGGAGAACACTCTGTCTTTTAGCGCTTTGCTTCTTTTAAGTTTTGTTTCTTCGGAAGGGTATATACCTTTATGGGAATTACTCATCTTTAGTTTTGCCTCATCTGAAAATATTCTCCCCAAACAATTCCCCGCCGTCCGGCAGGTGTTGTAAACGGGTTTCAGTCCGTCAATGAGTGTTTGCTCATAATAAAGTAAATTTTCTATGTCACAGTATAAAAGAATTTTAAACTCAAACGCTTGCTCCCCGTATTTATTCCAAGCCCTTTGAAGATGGATGCTATGGTGTTTGTTTTTACGTAATTCGTAAAGATGGTTCTCCCAACGTTTTCTAAAATGACAAGCACTTCCGATGTAAAAGTCCCCGTTGATGGTATTCAAAATTTTATATATTCCAGAATTTATCATCCATATACCTCCACGTATATTGTTTGTTAGAGTGAAAAAGGGTGGTGGAGCACCCTTTCGCACTCTAATATATATTGTAACACATTTTTGTTGATTTGTCAAGCGCCAATTTGGTCAAATATTGGTTCATTTTTACCCTTGACAACAAGGGGCAATGGGTGTAGAATCATTACATCAAACAAAACAGGAGCAAAATCATGAAACAGTACACCACAGCAGTTTTCGAAAAAGGTCAATGGCTCGAAGCCTACCGATGGCAGAACGCCAGAGTCGCCGAAGGTTATGACTTCATCGCCACGACCTACGCCAACGGTCAGACCGTCAAAATCGCCACAAAAGAGAGCCTGTCCCCACAGGAGCAACAGCAAATCGCCAAAACACTCATAGTGGCTTAAATAGCCCAATTTTGGTCACAGATGGCAGGGAGTAAAATCCCTGCCAGACCAACCGCTTAATGCGCATAGCCGGGTCCATGATCTGGGGACCATATTGGTCCCGTTTTGATTGTGAAATATTTCACAAACTTTTGCGGGACCAGATCAGTGGTCCCGATTGTGAATTTTTTCACAAAGAGATCCGATTTGGCTACACGCATCTTTTGAAATTGGTCTTAAAAACGCTTGACAAATAAAAAGAAAGGGTGTATACTATTCTTGTGAGTGGAAAGAGGATAGCTCCCCGAAAGGATGCACTCATCCGAGGGTCGCTCTGCCACTCACAAAGTAAAAATTGCCACTTGACAAACAAAAAGAAATCGGTTATAATCTTATTACAATCAACTAATCAACCAATCAAAGGAGAATCAAAATGGGAACAACTTACAACTATCGTCTGGTCATCACCGAAAAGAATGGTCGCAGTACCAAAATCTCTGGCACAAACTGCCACAAAATGAAGTCAATCGCGGGAATCATGTTTCACCGCAAAGAGGTCACGAGCGTGTTTGTCGGCGACATCTTGGGGAATCACTTCCTCTACCTCGTCAAGAACGCACCGAGCAAAACCGAGAACGTGCCGAGCACTATGGCAATCCTTTAACAGAACGTTAACAATGGGGGGCTTGACAGCCCCCCAAAAGGTGCTATAATAGTATTATTGAAATGGACATTAACAATTGATCGCAGTCTTCGGTGGAGTGATCCCCGACGGCAACCCCTTTCAGGAAACTGGAGGGGTCCAGCAGAATTCTGGTCTGGAGGAGGGTACTGTGTGAAACCACAGCAACCAAACTGTCGTCACGGAGGTGCTCCTACCGAAACGGTCTGTCCCTTGACGAAGGGCTTGGGGAGTAGGTAGGACACCGAAGAGTGCGATCAATTAGAAAGTGATCAACATGCTACTACTACTCTTATTCTACCAAATCAATATTACACTGTTTGAGGATCTGTCGCTGATCGTTCGCATGGGACCACGGTTTTGGTAAGAAGTTAACCCGACGTTAACATAAAAAGCTTGACGCCACCCCCGAATGTGATATACTTATATTATCAAACAACGAGGAGCACACAAATGGACACAATGGCAGAAACAGCGCAGGCATTATGGGAAGGGTACGAACAGGAATACTTCATCAATCACCAGTGGGAATGCCCCACGGAGGAGGAAATGGCACAGATGTATGAGGATGTAGTCGGGGAGTAATCCCCACAAAATCCCCCAGTCCTGATCAACTGGGGGATTTTTCTGGTCCCACATCAATGCGCATAGACATATCGGGACCACAATGGTCCCTTTTGGTTTGTGAAATTTTTCACAAGTCGCGGGACCACAACAAAACCCGAGGGCGACTCGGGTTTGAAGTTGGCAGGTTTGAGGTCGGCACTCATGGGCTCTGTGGCTCTCTCCACTGATGGGCGCAATCCGGTTTTGCGCTTGCACTCTCGCCTGCAATAAGATAAGTATATCAGATATGGCGCAGGAGTCAAGCAATTTCTAACACGTTAACCTGATGTTAACATTGTAGCGGGACCATCGTTTGGTCCCTCTGAGCCGGCGGTGTTAACCTGACGTTAACATAAATTGCTTGACTTATAACTTGAAAGAGATTATAATGTAGTCATAATCAAACGAGCGAAACAAAGGAGCAAAAATGGATTACGAAGGCGATTTTTTCAGCGATTATCACGAGGACGACAGCGACACCGCAGAGATGTGGGAAGAGAATCAGGTCTTTCTCGATAACGAGGCTCGTTGGGAATACGAGAACGAGGAAGCCGATATTGAAGACGCCCACCTTGAATCGGCTTATGAGGATCGCTTTTATATGGATTAATTGAGGGCTTGACAGTTACCCCCATTGGTAGTATAATGGGGGTATAATCAAAAAGGAGATAAAAATGAATGAGCTAAAAGTTATCGAAGTGTACGGGACCGATTGGGCAGGTAAACCTGTTAGATGCTATCGTGTTATTGAGCATTGTGGTTCTTATAAAGGCGAAGACCTTTGGCTTCCTCACATCGAATTATTTAGTACTCGGGAAAACGCCGAATCTTATCTCAAGAGTGTTGAGATACCATTTCCTTGACATTACAAGGAATCGTGGTATACTTAAGTTAATCAAGGAGATAAACAAAATGGCATATCACTATAACGGAATTACTTTTCAACATTATGTGGACGCTGTGCAAGCGGTAATGAACGATTATCCTACTTGCCCCGATGACGATCTTCCAGATCTTGTCGATGGTTTAGTGGAGGAGGATTAACATGGTCAGCATGGAAACATTCATCGTCATCGCAGTCATCGGGTTTATCTTTTATCAACTGGGTCGGGTCCAAGGGAAGAGGGAATGATGCCATACAATTTTAAAAAATATCGTGATGAATTTGGCTATCTTTGGATATTTGAAAAATCAAAAAACGGGTTGACGTGGGTCCATATGCCAGAAGTTGATCACTATTTTAAAGATCCAGAAGAAAACGGCTATATGTTCGGGACCATGCAAGAAGCGTTGAGCGAAATGAACGCCGATTATGGACCAATGAGGCTCATCGAGGAATAATAAAATAGTACTTTTAACCCCTTGACTCCACAGAGAATCGTGATATACTTAAGTTAATCAAGGAGATAAACATGGCAACCAACAGCAAACAAATCCATACTTCATACGACGAAATCATTTATGTTACTGACAGCAAAACTGGCGAAATCATCAGAGTTTATACGATTGATCAAGCCGGCAATCAAATACTCCTGTGGGGCTAAAATTGCCCCTTGACAATGGGACCAATCGTGGTACAATTAGTTTAGTTGAGAGCACATTAAAAATTTGATGATTTTCGCTGGTTTATAAACCTATCAGATGATAAAACGCAACGACGTCATTTCAACGGAGTCTATAATAAGCCACCAAGATGATACACGCCAAGCGTCATCCAACGAAGTTTATAAACCAACGAAAGTTATCAAAAATTGCCCCTTGACAGATAGCTAAATCGTGGTACAATTATCTTAATCAAGGAGATAAACATGGAAAAATGGTTCAGTGTAGAAAAAGACGGCTTACCAAAAGATATTGATTATCGGAACTACATTGTCTTTTATTATGTAACAGATGGCTACGGCGTGATGTCTTTTGCGCAGTATGATCCATATGTGAGCAGTGACCCGGAAGTAGTTTGGATTTCTGACCGAGACGGATATGTTAAAGCAACCCATTGGATGTTTGCTCCAGAAAGACCTTGACATCTCGCCAAAACGTGGTACAATTATCTTATCAATCAAACAGGAGATAAACATGGAAACAGAAACTATCGAGATCAAAATCAAGCAGAAAGGCTTCCCTTGGGAAGATACTGAGCCAGTCCTGACTATGGTGGTCAAAGACGCAAAACAGGCAAATAAGGTCTGTGAGGGCATCGCCAAAGCGGTCAAGAAAGAAGTGCGTTGGAATTTTGATTGGAGTGCGCAGGGTCACTACATCTGGGGAGAATAATCAAACTTGAGAAATGCCGGAGTTGCTCCCTCCGGCATTTCTGTGCTACCTTAATGCGCGTAGCCATCGCCCAAAAGGGACCATGATCACGGGACGTAGATCAATTCGACCCAGAGGGACCATGTTAATTCCGCCCAGCCCCGCTTAATTCCAGAGTCAATTCCCGCCAGAAATTTCCCCTTGACTTTTTCCAGATTATCGGTTATAATATAGTTAGAGTTAAAAAGGAGATCAAAATGAGAAACGGAAAAGTCGCAGAACACAATTACAAAGTCGGAGACATCTTAAGCTCATCGTGGGGATATAGCATGACCATCGTGAATTATTATCAGGTCGTAAAGACCACCCCAAAGATGATCACCGTTCGGGAGATCGCCGGCAAGCTTGTAAGTGGCGATGGCATGCGGGGCGAGTCTGTTCCTGTCCCGAATGCTTTTGTGCCCAAGAAATCATATCAGCCAGCCGAATTTCATCGCTTGGTCGTTCGTGGCATGATCAGCATCAACGAGTCCGAGCGTGCTGGCTTATGGGATGGCGAACCAATGTATCATGATCATTGGGATTGATTCTTGTTAATTCCCAATGTTAATTCCCGCCGCTTTTTCCTGCCAAAGTTTCCTGCCAAAGTTTCCTGCCAAAGTTTCCTGCCAAAGTTTCCTTCTCAAAATTCCCCGTTATGCCCGCGCCCGACCATGGGGCGGCAACCCGAATATTATAATTACATGGATTAAGCCCTTGACAAATAACAGAAACCCTGTTATAATATGGTTACAATCAAACAACAACAAAGGAGCAAATCATGAAGAAATCTTTCGAGAACGCACTGGCAAAAGCACGCACCACCTCTTACTTTGTGGAATATTCAGCCGATGGGGTCGCCACAAATCCATGGTCTGGGGTGCGCGTAGCCCTCAACTCTCAAGAACTGACTATCTACTCTTGGTGTCGCCGATGGTATGACCGTTATGAATCAGGTCGCCCAACCGAAGTCACCGTTTCAACCTACGACAACATGCGCTACCTGTTCCTGTCACTCAACCAGAACGCCTACATGGAGTTGCTGGACTAAAAAACAGCCCAAAGAGCACTCATGTGATAATAACCACACTAACTCCAGTAGTGTGGTTATTATGCGTTTTTGAGCCCTTTTTTGCCCCCTGCGCAACCGCAAGAGTCTATCACGAAAAACCCCAAGAGTCTATCACGAAAGTTATTGCGTATAGCCGAATGCGGGACCATTAAATGGTCCCACAGTAATTTGTTTCGCATAGCCAAATTAAAGATAGCGGAACAGCAGAATGGTCCCTTTAGAATTAATTTATCTCGTACGCTTTTAATTTGAAATAATTTTCCGCAGAAAAATCACCCGCAGGAAAATTCCCTGCAGGAAAATTCCCCGCAGAAAAATCCATTGTGGAATTAAGCTGGAATTGATCCTTGAATTAACCTTTGAATTAAGTTGCTGAATTGATAGGGACCAATAGCCGGAATTAACCGGCGTGCGCCGGCTGGCGCAGCCAGTGGTCCCGCTGGTCTCGTGGTCCCCGCCGTTTGTGAATAATTTCACAAGCCCATGGTGTCTGGCGCGAGTCTTGCAATGAGTGAGCGGATTTTTTGGCATGGAAAAAATTCTATCATAGCATCCAAAAAATGTCAAGCCCAAAAAAGGGACCATGCGCGATGGCTATACGCAGAAAAACGTTAACAATTAAGATCAAAAATAATCGCATTTTTGGCTTGACTCTACTATAGAATCGGTTATAATTTTACTATCAAATTGCACTGGAGACAAAAATGACCAAATTGAAATTTTCTACCTCGAACAAAAAAATGAATTCTTTAGCCAAATTTTTGGGAATGAAAAATAATCAAGCCGTTGCCTTCGATTTACCTGCGGGTTATACGTGTCCAGCCGCGAGTCTCTGCAAGTCATTCGCTAACAAAAAAACGGGTAAAATCGTTGACGGTCAACAAATGGAATATCGCTGTTATGCGGCAAGCCTCGAGTCCGCTTTTACTAATACTCGACTCGCTCATTGGCATAATTATGATCTATTGCACAAGTTGAATACCGATCAAATGGTTGCCTTAATCCTCGAGTCAATGCCAAAAAATGTTAAGGTTGTAAGAATCCATGCAAGCGGCGATTTTTTCAATCGTGATTATTTTAACGCATGGTTGCAGGTTGCAAGCATTAGAACAGACGTTCAGTTTTTTGGGTATAGTAAAGTTTTGGAATATGTTACAAGTGAAAAATCATCAAACTTTAATTTGGTATATTCATTTGGTGGAATACACGATAATGAGATTAACGACTCGGTTGCAACCTGCAAGGTTGTAGAATATTCTAATAATTCAGTATGCAAGACTCATTCAGACGAGGATGCGAGTCAAGATTATTTTAGCATTTTAGCACAAAAATCATTTACCTTAAACTTGCATGGGACTCAGCCCAAAAATCGTAAACTAATCGCATAGTATAATATCCAATTGTAGAATAGTGCTTGACACACACTATTCTACAATGATTCACAATTGTGAATAATTTCACAATTGCGCATAGCCAAATCGGGTCCACATGGTCCCAGTTTCATTTGTGAAAAATTTCACAATCTTCGCGGGACCATTCGCATAGTCGGGTCCAGCGATCTGGAGGTATGGTCCCACAATCTGCCAAGTTGTTAACCCAACGTTAACACACTTTTCCTTGTAATCGACTATACTTATTGCAGGTCGAGATCACGACCACACAGGAGACCAGACCATGAAAAACCTACTCAACGAAACCCGCTACGCAGTCA
>Ga0116153_10001637_pt1 | contig 20067 bp, 24 predicted proteins | sample AD_UKC028_MetaG_FD_89896 | JGI IMG/M metagenome (GOLD analysis project Ga0116153, IMG submission 89896) | Active sludge microbial communities of municipal wastewater-treating anaerobic digesters from USA - AD_UKC028_MetaG | ecosystem: Engineered > Bioreactor > Anaerobic > Digestate | place: USA...
AATAATAAAGAAAAATTCTTATTTTTTAATATTTCTCTAAATCTGCTCATGTTTTTAGGTTGGAGATACCGAAATAATTCAAAATAAAGCCGGCGGGGGGAATCGAACCCACGACCTGCGATTTATCCCTCGCCATACTCACAATAAAGCTGGCGAGAGGGATTGAACCTCCGACCTGAGCTTTACGAAAGCCCTGCTCTACCAACTGAGCTACGCCAGCGCAAAGTTATTATATCAGCCTCGGGACACTCGGCGAGGAATCCCGAGGTAAAAATTAATCATTTGATTGCCGAGGGGCGAAACCGCTGCTCTAACAACTGAGCCATCTCGGCAAGTATAGCTCAAAAAAGAATGGTGCCGAGAGCCAGACTTGCACTGGCGACGCCGGGCTTTTCAGGCCCGCGCTCTACTACCTGAGCTATCTCGGCATTAAACTTGGTGCTAAAATCGGTTAAGCAATATTCTACCAAACATTAAAAAACTGTCAACACATTAGAGAATTCATGTATCTGGGGATATTTTTATCTTGGGGCGAGGCGAAATCTAAAAAGCTTGCCCTGCTACTCGGCCTGCTCTATTATTCGCACGTATAATTTCTGGGATAATGTCAAATCAGGCATCACATTCTTGCGGCATTTTACCCTTAGCCTTACCGAATGCGGCGTTAATTGTTCCATCGTGATATAAACCTTGCTTTTCCCTATTCTGGCCCTGACAATTCCTCTGTTACTGTCATCTATTTCACTGGCTCCCATGCTGTTTAAAACCGTGGAAGCTGCATTCCATAAAGAATCGTAGCCTTTTTCGGTTTCGCCTTGAATCGTATCTCTGCTGATGGCATATCCGCCTAATAATCCCACAGCACCGCCGACCACAAACGCTGCGCATCCGCAAATATAAAGCCCTAAGAAAGGAATTATAAATAAACTAATGAATTTAATATAATTACTTTTAATCATGGCTTTCTCCCCTTTTAATTATTAGGCAGAAACTTCTTTAACAGCTCTTCACAAATCCTGATTTTCTCTATTACTTCCGGACTTACATCTTCTCCGAAACCGATAGATTTCGGCTGCAAAGCAAGAAACACTATATTGGCCTGGCAATTATGCTCCAAGAATTCGACAATCAAATTTAAAGGCAAATTATGCGTAGAAAAATATTGTAAATTTGAAGCCTCGCGCGGGTCGAGGACCCGCATTTCTGCAGGATTACCTTTAAAATCAGCTGCATCCAAGATTAAAATCGTATCAGGGGCTTCTTCTATTATTTTATTTAGATGATTTTCGGGAGTGCTCTTGGCGTCTATAACTAAAGCGGAAACCTTACCCTGTAGCCTCACCGCTAACAAAGAACCAAAACCATCGTCTTTTCTTAAAGGATTGCCGATTCCTAAAATAATTACTTTTCCTTTTAAGGCTTCTCCTAGATTCTTCTCGATAGTGCTAATCATATATAAAAATGGTTAATTTGTATTTATTTTAGCACAATTTATAGGTTTGTCGATTAATTTTAAGATTTTAGGATGGCTTCGCGCCGGCATTTCGGACATAATACGCGAACGCGATCAGCGCGGTATAGCTGATTTTCTTTTAAGGATGGCATAGGTTGGGAACTCGAGAGTGATAGCTGCTTCAAATAAAATAACATGAGGCTTGCGTTTGAGAAGGTTAATGGCCCGAGCCGCTTGGCAACCCACACAATCTGGTCTTTGGGAGCAATAATCTCTTTGCAACATTCGCATAACATCAATTCCTTCTCAACTGTTGTAAATAAATCCTTTCTCTTGCCGGTAGTGGCCATATCGAATTCCCGGGTTAACTTTATGCCTTTCTCCGTCGGACAATTCGCCTGGCATTGGCCGCAGAAAATACATATATCGTACCTTAATACGAATTTGCGGACGGCCTTGCCGTCTTTTATCTCATCCTTAAAGGTTATGGCCCCTGCGGGACACACTTGAGCGCAAGCAGAACAACCCATACAATCTTTTTCATAATATTCCGGCCTACCGCGGAAACGCTCTGCCGGCACATGCGGCTTAAAAGGATACCCCGAAGTATAAGGCCCGCAAAATACCGCCTTTAACGCCTCCTTCAAGATTCTAAACTGCAGAATTCCGGGCAATTTCATTTCTTGTCATCCTCGTATTTGTCGCAAACGCCTTCCTCGGAGAGCTTGGCTCCAGAGGCATGCGCGCCTCTAGCTAAAGCAGAAGCTGCTGACGGAGCGGTCATGATTATAAATATCATGCATAAGAAAGCTTTTACTCCCGTGGCGCTTAAGCCCTTAATAATAATAGTGCCCAAAAGCATACAGGTAGTCCCAAAGACTACGCTTTTAATGGCTGCCAAAAGACGGCTATAGACATCCGGCAGGCGGACAATGGCAATGCATCCGATCAAATCAAAACAAAGGCCTAATATTATGAATGCGTATCCCGCAAGCTCAATCATCGAATCCTTTCCCCTCTAAGAATTTCGCCAGGGCCAAAGCCCCGATAAAACTCTGCAATGCCCAGGCAATAGCGATATCAATATACCAATCTCTTCCCGTCGGTATGCTTAATACCGCACAGAAACCTACGATTAAAATGCCCATGATGTCCGCGGCTATTGCCCGGTCTGCCGCCGAAGGCCCAAGCATAAGCCGAAGCAGACAAAAAGCAAAACATAACATAATTATGAAAAAACACCTTGAGAGAAATGGCGACTGCCACCTCAACATTGATTCAATAGGATAAATACTTATTACAAACAATATGGCCGATATAATAAGCAATCCCAAAAACCAAGTTATGTATTTAGAGTGTTTGGTCATTCAAAAATCCTTTTTAAGACTTTCTCGAACTTCTTGACGATTAAGCCGGTAGCCTTATCTGCATCCTGAGTAGCAACATTAAGCCAGTGGACATACAGGGTTTTCTCCTGCGCATTTACATCTACGCTTATCGCGTTTTGAGCAAGCGTAATCGAATTGGCCAGAAAAGTAAGCGCGGTATCAGATTTTAGCGAAGTCTTAACTTTCACTATGCCGGGTTTAATATCCAATCCCGGGTTTAATACAGTTATCGCAATATTAATATTAGCCTTCAGGAACTCCCAGAAAAATAACAAGATATAATACAAAAACCAGAAGTATCTTTTTATCTGGAAGGCGCTCTGCGGGCCTTGACTAAAAATGTCTCCGGCTAAGAATGAAACTAACGCGGCAACAAAAATACCGGCCAAAAGATACTGCGCATCAAAAGGCCATGTCAGGAGCATCCAAACCAATAGGCTAACTATGAATAATAAAATTCTACTTTTCATCTTATAGATGCCTCCATGACTAGCCGGCCATAGTCTCTGCCCTCTAAAATAACATTGACGGCTGAGTCCAAGAAAAATTTAAGATTGGGCAATAATAAAATCCCGCCAACAATACAAATAATCGCCAGGCATGACATCGAGAATTTCATCAAGAACGGAACTTCCTTGATATTTTTGTATTGTTCTTTTAGCTCTCCCAAAAAGGCATACCGTTGCATCTTCATCACGGCGCTAAGCGTCAATAATGAACCTATAACTGCCGCCAAGGCGTATCCGATAAATCCTCTTTGGATACAAGCCAAGACAATTATCAGCTTACTGAAGAATCCGTGAAACGGAGGAATCCCGGAAATAGCAACTGAGCCGATCAAATTCGTATTTGCGGTCACGGGCATTTTTTGTTTCAACCCCGACATCTCCCTTAGATCGCGAGTATTTATAGAATAATCTACTGCTCCTGCATTCAAGAAAAGCAATGATTTCGACGTCGAGTGATTAAATAAATGAAATAATCCACCGAGAATCCCGAGCGGTGTCCCAAGACCAATTCCTAAGACTATATAACCAATTTGGCTTATAGTAGAATATGCCAACAACCTTTTTATATCCCACTGCACCACGGCCAACACAAGAGCCACGATTATTGACAGAGCGCCCAAAAACATTAACGCAGATAAATAAATCCCGCTTACCCCCAGGACATTAAAAAATATCCTCATCAATGCATACAGGCCTAAAGTTTTTATTAGGACTCCCGATAGCATTGCCGAAATCGAAGCCGGTGCAGATGAATGGGCGTCGGGCAACCAACCATGAAACGGCACCAGGGCCGCCTTTAATCCGAACCCCATCAAAAAAAGCACCGACACAAACGGAATAAGCCAGTTACTGGGTTTTGTGCTCAATACATTGGCCATATCGGCCATATTTAAAGTTGAAGCAAATCCATACAATAAGGCTATGCCGAGGAAAATAAAACACGAAGCAACTGAACCCATAATCGCATATTTAAAAGAAGCTTCCAGCTCCTCTGCCTCTGTCCCGAAAGCCACCAGAGCGTAACTGGATATGGAAGCGACTTCCAGAAATACAAATAGATTGAATAGATCTCCGGTGATTATCAAACCATTCATACCGGTAAGCATCAAAAAGAATAAAGTGAAGAATTTCGGCTTATCGGTATATTTTTCCATATAGTTTATGGAATATAAACAGATAAGAAAAGCGATTAAATTGACGGTAAAAAGCATGAAACCGGCCAAGCCGTCAAAAACCATACAAATGCCAAAAGGCAGCGCCCATCCTCCCAGCTTGTAAACCAAAACGCTATCTGAAGCTTTGCGCAGAATATTCAAGCCCTGCAAAGAAAAAACTAAAAGCAAGAAACAGGATATGGAAGCGACCATCTCTACATATCTATGCTTTACATATTTGCCTATGATAGAAATAAGGAAAGCACTCAATAGCGGGATAATCACAAAATATGTCACAAAAAACGGATTATGCATTAGCCTTTAAGCCTCTTTATTTTAGTGATATCAAACGTTCCGTATTTTTCATAAATTCTTATAGCGACAGAAATAAGCAATGCGGTTATGCCAAGGCCAATAACAATCGAAGTCAAAACTAATCCTTGGGGTATCGGATCAACCATATTTAATATATCCTGGGCATTCGAATCTATCGGAGCCCTTCCCTGAAAACGATAGCCTAATAAAACCATAAATAGATTCATGGCATACCCTAAGATGCTAAAACCGATTATGATCTTCACGAGATTACGCTTGCGTAAAATCCCGTAAAGTCCGATGCAAAACAAAATAAAACACAAGAAATAAATCGTCATTTATTCTTCTTTGTCCCTTCCAATATAACCAAGGCTAAGAATATGGCAAATAGGCCTACGCCTACCTTCAGGCCAATGGATAAATTGCTCAAAGGTATAGTGCCGGCGCTGAATAATTTGAAAGGAACGCCTTTGTTTAAGATATTTAAGAAAAACGAACCTCCCAGAAATCCCAGCAAAGCCACGCATAAAAACATCAACGCTCCGATACTCTCTAAGTTAGAGGCAAGATTGATGGATACTTTTGAAACTTTAGCATCCCTGCCGAAAGCTAAAATCAAAAGCACGAAAGACAAAGCGATAATTACCCCACCGGCGAATCCGCCGCCAGGAGAAAGATGCCCGCGTAGCATAATATATGCGCCAAATATCAATATCGGCCCGACGATCAAACGCGTAATCGTCTTAACTATCAATGACATTCCTATCTTTGAATCATCTTTCATGATTTTTTTCCTTTAGATTGTTTCTGCCGGGACGGCGCAAAACCGCCATAATCCCTACGACCGAAGTAAACAAAACTGCCACCTCGCCCAAAGTATCGTAAGCCCTGAAATCCAATATTACTGCCGCAACCAAATTGACCGCTCCAGTCTTGGACATACCTTCTTCCAAATATTTTTTTACTACCGACATCAGAGGCTGACCGAAAAACGGCAATTCCTTTAAAGCATGGAAGGCGAAGAAAAGAAACACTGCCATAAAAACCGCGGTAGAAACTGTATTAAATACCCATCTGCCCTCCACCACCAAAGGAATATCCTTCCGAGTCGTGGCGCGGATTAAAATAATCAGGCATAAAATCTCGACTACCAACTGGGTAATCGCCAGATCCGGCGCTTTCAAAATCAAAAATGCCAAACAGAGGGAAAAACCAACTGCGCCCATGGCGATAACGCTTGATAGAAGGTCTTTGACTTCTATTGCGACCAACGCCGCAAAAATCATAAATATTAAAAGTATGTACAGTTCCATATTACCTAATTAAAGTCAAAAATAAAACTGCTGTGCCCAAAAGCGCCCAAACTAAATATGTCGGCAGGACTCCATTATGCAAAAATTGGAATAATTTTCCGACAAACCCCAGTAAATTCTTACCCTGTTCGTAAATATCGAAGTATTTCCCCTCTTCTTTTTTGTAAAGATATTTAAAGAATTTCAATTCTCTAATCGCATTGTAAAAATCCACTCCCGAGACCCTCTCGTCTTGCCCAACAGCTCCTCCGCCGATATAATTATTATCTTCGCGGATCAATCCTTTGGTATTTCCCAGAAAATAAATCAAGAATCCTATCAGGATACCGAACAGTATCAACAATGTCGCCCAGCTCGAAGCCCAGAAACCGACGAATTCCCCAGCCCCCACCGCCGGGAAAACAAATTTATTCAAAGGAATCTGTTTGGCAAATATTCCGAAGACGGCACAAAGCAGCGCTAAAATCATAACCGGCAGCCACATCGTCCAATGGACCTCGCTTACCTTTTTATGTGCGCCTTCCGTTCCTAAAAATGCAGCATGGATTAATTTCATAAAGCTGGCTAAGGTCAGAGCCGAACCGAACATCGCAGCCAGCAAACACAACACGCTGATCACCACAGTTTTTTGAGCAGCAATCCTCTCAACCAGCCCTTGATAAATCATCCATTTCGAAACAAACCCATTAAATGGGGGGACGCCTGAAATAGAAAAGCTTGCGATTAAAGCTCCTGCAAAAGTTATGGGCATAAATTTTGCCAAGCCGCCGAGCATATCCAGGTCGGTGGTTTTTGTCTGAGACTCCACATCTCCGGCGGTCAAAAATAAACAGCTTTTATAAATTGCATTGTTAAGCATATGGAATATACTACCGGCGATACCTATGAGGCTACCCGTTCCAATCCCTAAAACCATATATCCAACCTGTGAAACAGCATGGTATCCTAGCAGGCGTTTTAAATCATGCTGAACCAGCGCCATAATGACGGCTGCGACTATCGTCACAGCACCGACTATCATCAAGAATAAATTCATAGCATTATTCATAACAAATATATTTAATGACAAGCGCACTAGAAGATAAATCCCCAATAATTTATCAAGCGAAGCTGGTAACAAAGCCACAACCGGAAGAGGTGCATCCTTGGCGCAATCGGGAACCCAGGAATGAAACGGCAGCGCACCCGCCTTGGCAAAGCAAGCGCAGGCCAAAAGGATGTAAGCAAAAACCGCTATGGGTTGGTCTAAGGCGATTCTCATCTGGTCTATGCGGAATGTCTGTGATAAATTCCAAATAATCGCTATGCCCAAAAGCATAAGCGTATCTGTTCCGCCCACGATAATAAGAGTCTTTTTAGCCGTGGCAGAAGCGCTAGCTTCGATATTTATAAGCGAATATAGCGTGAACCCCAGAAATCCCCAAAACACCAAAAGCAAAATCAGATTATTGGACAAAACAACGCCCAGAGAAGCTATTATGGTAAAAATCAGGTAGAGATAATATTTGGCCAACCCTTCTTTTTCTTTCATAAAGCGAAAGGAATAGACAGCAATTAAAGCTCCAAATAGCAGTATCGCCCAGAAGATAAATCGGCTTAAATTATCTACTATAAGCATCGGATAAAATTTTGCGATTAAAGCGCTCATTTATTGAATATCTCTTTTCGTAATTTTTCGGTTTTTTCTTGAGATAATTTTATCAGGTCCCAGCCGTTTAAAATCTTTTTATCGCTACCCTTATTAAACACTGCCACTCTTTCAGTGCAGCAATAACAAGGGTCAACCGCAGCCAAAGTAATCGCCGCATCGGAAATCGTTCCTCCGACGGCAGAAACCTTATTGGAGGCGACATTCATGTAGCTTGGCGCGCGGATTTTATGCCTTATGGGCCTGTTGGTTCCGTCGCTTCTTATATAGTGGAAACATTCGCCGCGAGGCGCCTCGATATGACCTATCCCTTCTCCCTCGGGTATGTCTTTCAAATTTGCATCGATCGGACCTTTAGGCATCTTATCTAAGCACTGTCGGATAATCTTGATGCTTTCATACATCTCCAGGACTCTAACGATGAGTTTGGCAAAAACATCGCCGTCTTCTTGAGTGATTATGTTCCAATCAAGAAAGTTATACGCTCCGTAAGGATGGTCTTTTCTCACATCAATCTTGACTCCCGATGCCCTTGCCGTCGGACCGACTGCGCTATAAGCAATAGCCTGCTGCTTCGTCAACACGCCGACGCCTTTAGTCCTGGCCTGGATAACCGGATCATCCATGACAGCACCCTTGAACATGTTTAAAATCGGTACTAAATCGTCGACACATTTTTTGATTCTAGGTATATCTTCTTCTTTAATATCTCTCCGGACACCGCCGGGCTTCATCATCGCATAATGATTTCTATTTCCAGAAATCAACTCAAAAATATCTAAAACCGGCTCGCGGTATTTCCATGACCACATCCAGACGGTGTTGTAACCGATAAAATGCCCTGCCAAACCCAGCCAGAGGAGATGACTATGTATTCTCTCTAACTCAGCAATGATTGTCCTGATATAAAGTGCCCTCTGGGGAACTTCAACCTTGGTCAAATCATCAATAGCATTTACATAGGCAAACGGATGGCTGGTCGAGCAAATCCCGCAGATACGCTCTACCAGAAACGCCACCTGGTCAAAATGTTTGGTCTCGGAAAGCTGCTCAATGCCTCTATGAACGTAGCCGATAACAATATCAATATCGACTACCTTTTCACCTTCGACATAAAGCCGGAAAAATTCCGGTTCTTCCTGCAAAGGATGATATGGCCCTATAGGGATAACTACTTTATGACTCATTTGTGCTCTTCCTTTTTATTGTGTTCGTGATCGTGTTCGTGATCGTGCCTCAACGGAAAATCATCTTTAGGCCAATCGTCTATTAACAGTAAGTGCCTTAAATCCGGATGGCCGAGGAAATTTACGCCTAATAATTCCCAAATTTCACGCTCTATCCATTCCGCTGCCTTCATGAATTTAGCTATAGAATCAATCTCCGGCTTCTTCTTGTCCTCAAGCAAAACACGGATATTGATTAGCCTGCCTTCTTTATCGTCGGCAAAATGATATAGTATTTCCAAACCTCTAGGAGTATCGACACCAGTAGCCGTAGAAAAACGCAACCCCATTTCTTTGAATAAAAATTTGGCAACCTCAACGATATCTTTTTTATCGATATCAAAATAGATTCTTTTTTCGGAATGTTCTTGGGTATTTAATATCTTTTTGCCTAAACTTTTCTTAATTTCTTTTATAGTGTCTGTCATTTCTTCTCTTTCAATGAATTTAACAATTTAACTATTCCCGCAATCATCGCCTCGGGCTTCGGAGGGCAACCGGGAACGTAGGCGTTAACCGGAATCCAATCGTCAACCGTGCCTTTAACATTATAAGAGCCCCTGAAAGTGCATCCGCCTAAAGCACAAGCACCAACAGCCACAACAAAACATGGCTTCGGAGCTTGGGCAAAAACCTCTTTTAGTTTAGGGCCGGTTTTGGAATTAGGAACTCCAGTAACCAATAAAACGTCGGCGTGACGGATGCTGCCGACTAGCTGGATTCCGAAACGCTCGACATCATGACGCGGAGTCAACAAATCCAGTATTTCAATATCACAGTTATTGCAAGGGCTGGCTGCGAAATGAAATACCCAAATAGATTTAGTTAATGCCTTTAGCTTAAGATTCATTTCAATATCCTATTAATGCCAAAATTACTCCGATGATACAAATAACGGTCATCGGCCCCCAGAAAAATCTGGTCGCTTGATCAATTTTAACTCGGGGGTTGGTATTCTTAATCAATATTATAATCACCAAAAGAATAACATATTTCAAAATTACCCACATAACACTAAGATTATTGGCCCAGAATAATGAAATCAAAAAGATTGGCAGGACGACCAATAACATCTGTTTAGTCAATTTAAAAATAGCTAAGGGAGCGCCGGAATACTCAATAAGCGCACCAGCCATGATTTCTTGTTCAGCCTCGGACATATCAAAAGGCACAAAACCTAATTTTGCTTGCATGCATAAAATTGCCGCTACAAAAGCAACCGCCCCCGAAGCAGAACTCAAAATCGAGCCGTTTACCATTTGATACCTGATTATATCATTTATCCGAATAAGGCCCCCTGATTTTAATATCACGATGGCCATAGATAACAAAAACGGCAACTCATAGCTTAAAACTAATTTTATTTCTCTGGAGGCTCCGACGCTAGCTAAAGGATTTGCCGAAGCGCTGGCTCCGAGAATTAACGCCGTTGCCGGGATGGTCAATAAATATATTACAACAATCAAATCTCCAAGGAAACTTTCCTGCGGACGCAACATCGAGCGCCCCAAAAGAGTCGCTACTACCGTAACGCTAGCCAATGCTAAAAGCGGCGCAACCAAAAAAAGGCGCCTGTTTTGCCTGGGAACTATAACTTCTTTACCTAAAAGTTTGATGAAATCGGCAAAGCTCTGATACCAGGGCGGACCTTGCCGCCACTGGACTCGTGCTGTTACTTTTCTATCTACCCAGCTTGCCAGCATGCCTATAACGGCAGTGAATAAAAATCCCGGAAAAATAAAATAATTAAAGAATATCATTTCTTTTTAAACTGGATATCTTCCCTGCTCCACTTTCTTGATTTTACCGCCAAATGCTCTCCGACTAAATATATGTTGTTTTCCGGTTCTTCTTTGACCTCTTTAACCTCAACTGCCTTATATGGACAGCTAGCAAGGCAAACCGGAGACTCGCTTTCAACTCTACCTAAACAATAATCGCAGCGCGAATCTAAATAAGGAATAAAATCTGGAAAGATCGTCCCAAAAGGACAGGCTACCGCGCAGGATTTACAGCTAGTGCAACGCATCTTGTAGCGCTTGAGATGCCCGTCGGACTGCCGCTCTAAAGCGTCATGATAACAAGAATTAACACAAGGCGCTTCTTCACAGTGCCTGCAGAAAAGTGCGAAAGTCGCGTATTCGCGTAGCGATGTTATACCCATATTGGATTTTCTCTCTGGGCCTGCGCCTTTTTCCACAAAAGGCTGAGGATGATACATATAGCTGCAGGCTACAACGCATTCAGGGCACTGGTTACATTTGTCTAAATCAATAAATAAGCGCTTCATATTTAATCCCAGATATCATGCAGGTCCTTAATCTGCTCAAAGGTAAAAACCGGACCGTCTTTACAGATATAATATTTACCCAAACGGCAATGGCCGCATTTTCCAAGACCGCAAGACATATTTTTTTCCATGGAAAGATATAGATTCTCAGGCTTAAAGCCTTCGTCTATCAATTTAAAAGTGGTGAATTTCATCATTATCGGCGGGCCGCAGACAATCGCCTTGGCCTGGTTTTTATCGACTTTGAAATCTTTCAGTATGGTGGTAACTAGACCAACGCGCCCTTTCCAGGTTTCGTCTCCCATATCTACGGTAGTGGTTAAATCAAATTTATCTCTTTTTTCCCATTGAGGAAGCAGTCTTTTGTAGACGATATCTTTGGGACTGCGCGAACCATAATAAAGTGAGACTCTTTTGTATTTATCCATGTCGTTAAATAAATGAAGCAATAGTGAACGTAACGGCGCCAAGCCTACGCCGCCGCCAACAATTATAAGTTCTTTATTAACAAAATCATCTACCGGATAGCCTTTCCCATAAGGGCCGCGGATACCGACAACGTCTCCCGGTTTCATATTATGCAAAATTGTCGTAACCCTTCCCACATTCATAATCGTTATCTCCAACCTATCCTTAATAAAAGGATCAGATGAAGGCGTAAAAGGAGCCTCTCCTATCCCGGGAACGGTAAGCTCCACAAATTGTCCCGTCCTAAATACGATAGGCTCTACAGGCTTAAGATGAAAGGTCTTTATCGTGGGAGTTTCCTCGGTGATATTCTCAATAACTGCTTTTATGGGGGAATAGATATTTTTCATTTCTTCGCTAATGCTTTTAAGACTTCCCTTATGTCAATTTTCGCCGGGCAGGCCTCGATACATCTTCCGCAGCCGGTGCAGCCGAATTGACCTAAATTATCCGGGAAGAAATCAAATTTCTTCATGAATCTGTTGCGCAACCTCTTAGCCCTGGTATTCAAAGGATTGGCTCCTCCGGCGACTCTGGAATAATTGGCATACAAACAAGAATCCCAGATCCTAATCCTTCTTGACTTATTCTCCCGCATATCATCGGCTAGAAGAAAACAATGACAGGACGGACAGATAAAATTGCAGGCGCCGCATTCGACACACGTCAACATCTGTTCCTTCCAGACGCCTGATTCATATCCTTCCCTGACATTTTTCTGCAGAGCATCCTTTGGCGGCATATTGACGGAAGCCAAATGCTGGCTCAAATCATTGACGACATTATCTCTTTTTATTTTCGAGCCGGCGATCTGGCCCGTAGTCGCCGCAGTAAAATACTGGCTTAATCTTCTTATTAAGGTTTCGCCCTTTGATGAACCGACCTCTACCACGAATCCGTTATTGATCGGCGAAAGATTGATATCAAAATTTTTCTCCGGATACGGCTTGTTTCCTACCGCAAGGCAAAAACAGGTTTTCTTAAATCCGGTACAATCCGAGGAGATAATCAGTAAATTCTCCCGGCGTTTTTTGTATATAGGATCCGCCTCTATCCCCTGCTCGAATACAAAATCCTGCAAGGTAAGCGAGCTCAAATCGCAGTTTTTCACGCCAAAGACCGCGATTGGCTTGGCTTCCGCCGAGGAATCAAAACTCTGAAAATATTCATTAACAATTTCCCGGGAATGAGTAAGGAATGATTTTATTGGCTCGACTCCGCGATAAATGCTGTAGATTATCTCTTCGGGCTGAAGCTGGCTAAAGGAGAGATAAATATAATCGTCGTCTTTTTTACTTGGGATAAATAAAGCGTGGCTCTTGTTTATCTCCGATAATAAATCGCCAAGATCCTCTTTTTTAAGATAGAAATACTGTTGCATAATTGTCTGTTTTGTTATTTTAATTGGTTTGTGAAATTTATCACAAGGTTTACCAAAAAAAATGAAGGAACTTCAATGAGTAGCTATAATATAACAATTGGCTCTTTTTTGTCAATAAACTTTTTATATTTTTAAGAAATAAGCGCCAGTTAATTATGAATGTAAATTAACTGGCGCTTATATTGACCAAACAACAATAAATCTGTTTCTTACTGCGTCTCTACACACTCCCTTTTGCTACTCATTGCAGCCACTGCTACCATTACCCCCCATATCAGAAAAATAACTATTGTCATCGGAACACCGATCTTCATCATTTCTGGCCAAACTTCAGGAAGCCCGGCGGTTAAGAAAGGTGGATAAGGAACAATTTCTCTGTGAGCGAGATGTTCTACTGCCAACATTGCCACTCCTCCCCACAACATTGAATTTAACCAGTTTAGATGGTATTTCTCAGGTACTTTTTTGCCTACAGCGGTTGTTACCACTGCCGCAGCTGTTGGAACAAGAAAACAAGCCATAACTACCTCCTTTTTAAATTTGCAATTAAAACAGAAATCCCCCAGATTATAAACACAGGCGCCAACATTACAATGCCTAACACAACGCTATTGCCGATCATCCCGTCTGTCGTTTTCTCCAAAAATGCTCCGCCTTCATACCCCAATATATGGTCGATGAGGATCATTGCTGCTGCTCCCCAAAGCATCAAAGCCAAAAAACCCAATTTGTAATCCTTGGGTAAAACAAAGTTGCCTATAGTTGCACCTGCTGCCGCAAGAGAAGTAGTTACTAACCACATATTTTTACCTCCTTAAATGAACACATAACTTATATCCTCACTTAAAAATCAATCTGCGCTCTCCCACCATATACGCCGAGACTCTGATCTCTTGTCTTATCATCTTTGCCATAGGCATTCCAAATAAACTGAATATCGGGACCTATAGAAAAGTGATCATTAATCCTGAAATTGTAATATGTCTCAAGATGCGACTCTATCCTGGCATTAAGAATGGGATTGGAATCTTCATAATCTTTTGAAGGAAAATTCTGGCCTATGGCTAGGGCTAATACATCCTTTTCTCTGCCCCAGGGCTTACCCTTAATCTGTGTCCCCGCGCTCCAAGAGCTTACGAGAGAAAAGTCCTCGCCATTCTTAAAGTATTTAGGGTCCTGCCAGCCGTATCTGAAGAATGTAGCCAAGACATCGGTTAATTCTTGGTCGAAACTCAGACCGAAACCGAATGCCTTTTCTTTATCCTGGGTTGCGTCTGTCCATTTGGTATGATCCGTGCCGTTTGACCAGACTAAAAAACGATAATTGCCATTTCTTTTCAGGAAATTCGGTTTTATATTTATCTGGCCGGATAAAAAAGTATTTTGGAATTTATCCTCCCACTTCGAATCAGCATCAAAATAACCCAATCCTAATTCCAGGTTTTCAAAAGGCGCAAAGGATAACCTAATGCCCTCTGAATTATCCGGGAACTCTATCACCGGAGAGTTCCTGAACATCCTTCCCAGGAATTGAGTAGTTTCATCATTAGCCAAAGCATTATTATCGAAATAAACAGTGGGGTCGAGTTTACCAAACGTGACAAGCAGAGAATCATTCAAGTAATGCTCGTACCACAACTCTGCCACCCTACCTTCTTTTTTATCGAATGCATCCTGGTTGACATTGCTAAAAACCTTTAAGTCATTCTCGATACCTTCTCCCTGGCCAATCTCAAAATGAACAAATGCTTTGCCTAAGTCTTGAAATTCTTTTTCGACCTCTAAATCTGTAGAGAAGGAAACATCTGTTACTGCCTCGTTGTCCGGGGAGTTATCACCATTGACATCATCTGTACCTTGGATGACCGTAGTTATACCAACACCTATTCTAAACCCATCTGCAAAAAAAGAAGGTACGCCTTCCCGGTGCAAAATATGAGTATCTATATGTTCAAATTTATCCTGGACTTGTTTTGTCTGAATGTTCTCATCGGTTAAGTTCCCTTGCGAGCCACCAGCGAATACCGAAACCGAAAATAAAATAAAAATAAGTGCGCCGATAACAACTGCAACTTTTTTCATTATCCTCCTTTCCTGGTCTAACTGGCCTGTGTCATAGCCAAACTAACGTGCTTAACTCCCTTTATGCATTTTAATCTATCCGCCAGCTTCTGAATTTCTCCAGATGAGCCTTTTACAACAACTATCTCAAGGCAATCATGTTGATTCAAATGTACATGCTGGCTGGAAATTATAAACTTAGAAAAATCGTGTTGAATATCAATGATTTTATCAACTAGCTCTCTCTGGTGATGGTCATAAACCATGGTAATCGCACCGGAAACATTTTTATTTTGTTTCCAGGCTTCCTTGACAAAATTATTCCTGATTAAATCCCTAATCGCCTCGGAACGGTTAGTATAATTCTTGGCCCTGATAAATCTGTCGAATTTATCGGAAAGTTCTTTTTCTATAGATATGCCGAACCGGATTAATTCTGCCATAGTAATTTGTGTTACGATTATTAAAATCATAACACCAAATAATACATTGTCAATATTATTTTAGAAAATTTTGGCGGGGATAAACCCTTGCGGAGTACCTACTAACTTTTATAGACCTGTTTTATGGCTAACTCAACTAATATCTGGTCCCAACCGTAGGCGATGAGCTCACCTTTGACCGTATCCAATGAGATGCCGCTTTTTTTCTTCTCATTCAAAAAAGCGACCAAAATATCCAGATTGTATTTTTGCGCCTCACCTAAACTGATTTCTAGCGACTTCTGCTTTTCTTCTCTGTTTAAACCAAAACATATGGCTGCAACAACCAAAGGAATAATCATAATAAATACCGACCATAAGAAAAGGTTGGCGGTAGAATTACCGAGAATATAACCAGCTACTCCCCAGAAAACGTCAAACAAAAAATGAGCCACCAACACAGGAATTATTCCGTATCTTAAGAAAATAAAAGATAGAAATACTCCAAGGATACTAACCTCCAGACCTCTATACCAAAAAGGAAAAACCGCATACTGAGTATGCGAGAATCCCCACACTAAAGAAGCGAATATAACCGCAATAATAATATTCTTTAAATACCTCCTGCCCCAGCTTATTCCGAACATCCTGTAAATTATCTCCTCGGAAAAACTGGCGGTTATGCCAATGATGAAGGCGCTTAAATAAGGTATATAGGAACTTGATAACTTGGCTAATCTTATATTTTCTACCCAGACCCCGACGAATTTTTGCCCCAGATAAATCACGCCTGACTGCAGCCCAAGAAGAATCAAGAAAACTAAATAACCTAATAAAATAAGCTTGGCAACTGAACGGCTCCATATGGTCGAATTAATATAATAGAAAAAAGAACTGAATTTATTCTTGGGCAAAGCCTCATAACGCAATGATTCTCCTGCTAAGCCCGTGGCAATGATAGCCGTCGTCAAGAAAATGTAATTTAAAATATTATTTATTATGCCCAAACTGATAAACGGGGCTAGAAATGAACTTGTAGGGTATACGAAAAGCAGCCTTTCGAAATTATTCAAACCATCAATTATGCTTAATATTAAAATTACTATCCCAATTGCTACAAAATTCCGGTATGATTTCTGGAAGATAAGCTCTTTTTTTCTCCTTATAAGGATAAATATCGCCCACGCCACCCAGCCCAAATAAAGAAAATTGATTACGCTGAACATAGAGCTACCGGAGATCATCTGATTTCTTACGAATCTCTTGAATTTCTCCGGGATATCCAGCTTTGATTTATAGAAATCTTTGACTTCTTCTCCGGAAACTGTCGCTCCTATAAGAAGCTTTGCCCCGCCGGCATCCTCTGATTTGTCCCACGGGATATAAATTCCCTTTTTCTCCCAGGAAAAAGCATAATCTGTCCTATTGTCAAATTTCTTTGTCTGCTCTTCATGAAAATCGTATTCATTAAAATTTATATTAAATTGATTCTTTAAAAATTCCCTGGCGATACTCCTCGATGTTTCGCTATCTTGTGTTTTACGCGCTTCAGTTTCCTTGATAGGATGCACAAAACTGATGACTTCCCCTGTGCGGGAGCTAACCTCAACTACATATTCTTCTTTTTGATTTTCTCGGAATAATCTAATACCCCAGCTAAAAAGCTCATACGCATTATCTTTGACAAATTGTTCCTGTCTTTTGAATCCCAGCGCCCTCTGCAGATATCTATCGGCCCAATTATCCTGGAAAAACATCTTTGATTTTAAATAAGAATTGGTGTCGACACCCTGTTTGGCGAGAAATTCTTTGGCAATCTTAAAGGCCTGGGTTCGGCCTATTTTTAAATCAACGAAGGTAAATTGCGGATAGCTTACTTTATACCAAATACCCAAAGCAATGATGGCAACGAGAACAAAGACAATCCATTCTTTAATGGAAATCTTCATAGTATTAATGCCCGACGTGCTTACCTAGCCACATAAAAACTAATCCAGCTATAAATAAAAGAAAGGCGATATTGGCTTTTCTGTTATCTTTCTGCTTATGAATTTCTGGGATTAAATCAGAGCTGGCTATATAGATGAAACCGCCGGCGGTAAAAGCCAAAAGGCCGGAAGAAATATCTTTGACGACATTTGCAAATAAATACGCTGTTAAAGCCCCTCCTAAGGCAGTTATGGCCGAAAGGAAATTAAAAAACAGGGCTCTAGCCTTGCTGAAGCCTCCGTAAACCAAAACTCCAAAATCACCCAGTTCCTGGGGAATTTCATGCAGTATGACTGCCATGGTTGTTATTATTCCTAGGTTAAAAGAAATAAGAAAGCTTACGGCGATCACCGCTCCGTCGATAAAATTATGGATACCATCACCAATAAGATTTAAATACGTGAAGGCGTGGATCTCGCATATTCCCTCATGGCAATGGCGCCAGTGAAAAAATCTCTCCAGCATCAGAAAAACCACTATCCCTAAAACAAAATAAACAAAGATGCCTTCAGCCTCGCTATTTTCCAATGCTTCAGGCATAAGATGAAAAAAGGCGCCTCCGATCAAGGCGCCTGCAGAAAATCCCACCAGAGCGAATAACAATTTATCAAGTAATTTACCTTTAATGACAAAGGTTATTACTCCGATAAATGAAATTAAGCTTACTAGAAAAGTCGCCCCGATTATCCAAAATAAAACCATAAATTTTCCCTATTTAAAAAGGCTGTTTCTAACCACAAATGCTGCGAAGACAATAGAAACCATCGACATGAGCTTAATTAAAATATTCAAGCTGGGACCCGATGTATCCTTAAAGGGATCCCCCACAGTGTCGCCTACGACTGCGGCTTTATGTGCAAACGAACCCTTACCGCCCATATTACCCTCTTCAATATATTTCTTGGCGTTATCCCAGGCTCCGCCGGAATTAGCCATCATAATTGCCAAAACAAAACCTGTAACGGTTGCGCCTGCCAAAAGACCTGCCTCGGCTTCAACGCCAACCAACAAGCCTAAAGCGATAGGAGCAATAATCGCCATTAAAGATGGCACGATCATTTCCTTCTGGGCTGATGCTGTAGCGATATTCACACAGCGCGCATAATCCGGCTTTGCTTTTCCTTCCATCAGGCCATTAATCTCTTTAAATTGACGGCGCACTTCAACAACGATTTTTCCTGCAGCCCGACCCACGGCTCGCATAGTCATAGAACAAAATAGAAACGGCAGCATGCCGCCGACAAATAGCCCGACTAAAACGCTCGGGCTGAGTAAAGTAAGCTGCATATCTTTACCTAAAATCAAAAGTTGATCCTTATATGCCGCGATTAATGCCAGCGCCGTCAAAGCTGCAGAACCAATGGCGAATCCCTTACCCGTCGCTGCTGTAGTATTTCCTAAGGCATCAAGGGCATCGGTTCTTTTGCGTACTTCCGGCGGCAAATGCGACATCTCGGCATTCCCTCCGGCATTATCTGCCACCGGCCCGTAAGCATCTGTCGCAAGCGTAATCCCGAGCGTTGAAAGCATCCCCACGGCGGAAATCGCTACGCCATAAAGGCCGGAATTAAAATTCTGGGCACCTCCGGACAGAAAGAAGCTTGCCATAATCGCAATCCCTACCACCAAAACCGGAATTGCGGTTGACATCATACCGACGGCCATACCGCCGATAATCACGGTTGCCGGACCGGTAACCGAAGCATCAGCAACAGATCTCGTAGGTTTAAAATTGCTAGATGTATAATATTCTGTCGATAAGCCGATTAATACGCCAGCGACTAACCCAGAAAGCACCGACCAATAAACTCCTAGATGCTGCATGCCTAAAGTATGTTTGACTAAAAAATAAGAAACAACTGCTACTATAAAAGAACTGGCGAATATCCCCTTTCTTAAAGCAGCCAGCAAAACTGACTGATTCGCATCTTCCTTGCTTTTTACAAAGAACGTACCGAAAATTGAAGCTATCACGCCAACCGCCGCCATAACCATCGGAACCGTGACTCCCGGCAAGCCCAATCCTGCTGCTACGCCCAAAGCGGAAGTTGCCACGATTGAGCCGACGTAAGATTCATAAAGATCTGCACCCATGCCCGCGACATCTCCGACATTATCTCCGACGTTATCGGCAATGACTGCGGGATTTCTGGGATCATCTTCCGGAATACCAGCTTCAACCTTTCCAACCAAATCCGCGCCGACATCGGCAGCCTTGGTAAAAATCCCGCCGCCGACTCTGGCAAAAAGCGCCTGAGAACTTGCACCCATGCCAAAACATAACATAGTCGAGGTAATCGCGGCAATCTTATCCATACCAGCCGCTATAGGATGAATTTCATAATACCAATTTAGAAAATAATACCAAATACTTAAATCCAGAAGGCCGAGGCCTACGACGGTAAGGCCCATAACCGCACCGCTTGAGAATGCTACCCGAAGACCAGAAT
>Ga0116153_10001643_pt1 | contig 20028 bp, 20 predicted proteins | sample AD_UKC028_MetaG_FD_89896 | JGI IMG/M metagenome (GOLD analysis project Ga0116153, IMG submission 89896) | Active sludge microbial communities of municipal wastewater-treating anaerobic digesters from USA - AD_UKC028_MetaG | ecosystem: Engineered > Bioreactor > Anaerobic > Digestate | place: USA...
CGAAAAGAAAAAGATACCATTAAAGGTAATGGAGATGAACGATAAACCCGTCTTGCAAATCAATGAGCATTACGAAAAGGTAAAGCTCGAACTACAAGAAGCTCTATACTTAATTAAATACCTGTCAAAAGAATTGGTAGAATTAAAGCGAGCTTTTAAAGCACTAGAAAGAGAGCGCACCAATGACTTTTGATGATCTTAAAAATAGGCTACGAGAAGAGACAGAGCTAGACTTCCTTGAGATTCTTGACTTGACATCCATCGAGCTAGTTGATCTACTTGAAGCAGAGATTTATGATAAACAAGATAGGATTCGAGCATACTACGATGAAGATGAAGAAGACGGTGACGGGGAAAAAGAGTCCTACGAATCCTGATCGTAAGGAAGCACATGAAGTTCGCAAGGTTAAGCTAGTTTATCTAGCTAGCCTACGTGAACAAGAGCAACAGCAAGAGATTAAGGATTATATATACAATGCAGAAACACAAACCAAAAAGTAAAGAACAAAATGCAATCTCTGAGTATAATAAACAATATTATGAAAACAACAAACAACAAATTAAAACCAGTACAAAAACTTGGCGACAAAATAACAAAGAACGATTTAATCTGTGGGCACGAAGCAACAGACAAAAAATTAAATTACAGGCTATTGAATATTTAGGTGGTGCTTGTTCTAGTTGTGGTAATAAATATCATCATGCTTGTTATGATTTCCATCATAGAAATCCAGAAGAAAAGGACTTTAATTTAGCACGAATTTTCTCACATAAATGGGAAACAATTCAAATAGAATTAGATAAGTGTGATTTAGTATGTGCTAATTGCCACGCAATGCTTCATTATAAAGGAGTTTGATTTGCAAGTAAACAGATTCAAGAATAACCTAGCAGAGAACATCTTCCGTAATAAGTATGCACAAGGACCTGAAGATACCTGGGATGCGCTATCTGAACGAGTGGTTGAAGATGTTTGTGGCACTCGTGGTGGTACGGATCGTGCCCTTATGTCCAAGGAAGATAGGGATCAACTAGTTGAGTATATCAAAGAACAGAAGTTTATTCCGGGCGGCCGTTACCTTTGGTATGCTGGCCGTAAAAATAGTTATTTTAATAATTGTTTTCTGCTACGGGCAGAGGAGGACACAAGAGAAGAATGGGCAGAACTAACAAAGAGGGCAGTGAGCTGCCTAATGACTGGGGGTGGCATTGGGATAGACTATTCTATTCTACGTCCTTCAGGGAAGCCGCTGACTCGTACTGGTGGATTGTCCAGCGGTCCGATCCCGCTGATGCAGATGATAAACGAGGTTGGTCGCGGAGTGATGCAAGGTGGCTCAAGACGATCCGCGATTTACGCGAGTCTCAATTGGCTGCACGAAGACATTCCCCTTTTCTTACAAGCGAAGAACTGGAGCGAGAAAGTAAAGGCACTGAAGAACGAAGACTTCAACTTTCCAGCCAACTTAGACATGACAAACATAAGTATTAACTATGATGATAAGTGGCTTCATAATTCAAGTCGTAGTACTCTGCATACTTTTGTGGAGAATGTTCGACAAGCAATGATGACAGGGGAACCTGGCTTCTCATTTAACTTTGGATCTAAACAAAATGAAACGCTTCGCAATGCTTGTACAGAGGTTACGTCTGAAGATGACAGCGACGTATGTAATCTTGGTTCCGTCAATCTCTCTAATGTGGAAAGTCTGGACGAGTTCAAGTCAATCGTTGAACTCGGTTCTAAATTCCTCATCTGCGGCACTCTACGAGCAGACCTCCCCTACGACAAGGTTTATGCAGTCAGGGAAAAGAACCGTCGTCTTGGACTCGGACTCATGGGTATCCATGCGTGGCTTCTAAAGCGTGGCTATGGATATGAAGTAACACCAGAACTACACAAATGGTTGGAGGTATACAAAGATGAATCCGAGCGAGCAGCTAATGAACACGCTGAACGATTGTATGTATCAAAGCCAGTTGCCTATCGCGCTATTGCTCCAACAGGAAGTATTGGTATCCTTGCTAGCACGACTACTGGAATTGAACCACTTTTTGCGGTTGCCTATAAACGAAGATACCTTACTGACGGCACTAAATGGAAGTATGAATATGTCGTTGACTCTACCGCAGACCAGCTCATCAAAGAGTACGGCCTCGACCCAAGCAAAATCGACACAGCATATGGACTAAGCCATGACTACGAAAGACGCATCAAATTCCAAGCAGACATTCAAAATTACGTTGACATGTCAATCAGTTCTACCATTAACTTACCTTCTTGGGGCAGTCGAGGGAATCGAGAAGAGGACGTTGAGCACTTTGCACAAGTGCTTAGTAAGTACGCTCCACGACTACGCGGGTTTACGTGTTATCCAGACGGAAGTAGAGGAGGTCAACCCCTAACAGAAGTACCCTACGAAGAAGCAATCAAACACAAAGGAGTAGTATATGAGGAGAACGACATCTGTGTGATCGGTGGTAAAGGAGGTTCATGTGGGCAGTGATAATTATAAATTAATCTTTATGCTTGACTTTATCAGTGGTGTTATGGCTGGTATTGAGTTTTACTTTGGTGAAAACCTAGAACCAGAAGACAAGTTCGCAATGACTGTGGACTTGCTAATCTTCCGAGTATCTGTTGTGTATACGAAAGGAAATAATTATGAATGAATTTATGATTGAACAACTAGAACTAATCAAACGACAACAAGAACTAATGCATGAGTTTATGATCGCTATGTTGGATAAGTTCAAGAAGTAATAGACAAAATTAAAGGGCGGCTCTTTCGAGACCGCCCTTTTTTTATTTGCGCTTACCGCCGCCCTTCTTGCATCCCATAGTTACCTCCTATTGAATTCACCATACTCCTGTACTTTACGAGCAGTAGCCATATCCTTACCAACTTTGCCATTCTTGTTGATAAACATACGCTCTAGTTGTGGCATATAACGGTGATACATTTCTGTACCAAGTTTGTTTTGAATAGCCTTACCATCTTGTCCAAGATCAACAAGCTTCTGTAGGATCTCTTGGTTCTTTTTGGTATCTGTTTTAGGTGTATCCATAAACACATCATAGAGTTTTTCTATGCGTTGTTTATTAATAACATCCTTAGCTGCTATAAATCTAGCTTGGTCTGACTTAAACTTCTCCTCTGTAGATTTAGTACCCATGTACCCAGCAACTTTCTCTGTGGTACCACGAGGAACTTGGGCAGTATTACCCTTACCACCAGCAGTCATACCAGTACCGTCACCTTTAATGGCTGCCTCGTTAACACCAACATACTCACGTGCACCATAGCTAGCTGCACCAGATGGCATTACATTTGTGATAGCCTTCTTGGTTTCTTCATTGGTAACATTACCACCAAACAAAGCTTTGACACCAGTAGCTAGACCAGAGACAACACCAGCAGCAGTACCTAAGTGTGGCATCAATTGACCAAAGTTTTCTTCGCCAGTAAGAACTGAACCAACTAGAGATAAGAACGTCATATTAGCACGAGTAGATGAGGCCACATCAACACCAGTGGTTGCAGCAGGGATACCATACAATGCAGCTTTCTTAACCATATCTTGATCTACTTCCATACGATCCAAGAAATCTGGATTGTTTTTAGCTAGCTCAAGTATTCCAGGTGGTGCCCATTCAGGGAAGAAATTCTCCAACATCTTACGGAACATCTCATACTCTTGAATAAATATAGGACTCATTGCACCACCAAGGGCAGTAGTTACCAACATGTAATTAAGCATTGGTGCCCACGTCTTTGCATCGTTGGCTTTCATATATCGGAAGTCGTGTATCCAGTTAGCCAGTTGTTGTTGACCAAATGTTTGCAGGGGCTTCATAGCCTGACCAATAATACCCATCCTATTAAAGATGGGGGCGGTTTCAGTACGCCCATATGGAACCATGGTTTTGTTTGCATCGTCCATAGCTTTACGCTTGGCATCTTGTGTAGACAATCCCAAGTCTTTATACATCTCAAAGGCTGCTGAGAATACCGTTAGACGAGAGAATGAATCAGCCGCTTCGTTGACTTTACGTAGTAGCACATAGTCTTTAATACCCTCAACAAGAGAGCCACCATGGCCTAAGTGCATGGCCTCAACAAACTGTGGTTCAAATGTATTAGTTGTTTGTGATACATCAAACAACACATTTTTAAGGGTTTTATCGCCATAGGCTAGCTTTGCAACAGCCTTACCCATAGATAGATAAGGTCTTAGATAACCACCCTCTACAGACAACTCGCGAATGGCAGTACCTATCGTTAGTATCTGTCCAATAGGGAATACAATCTTGGACATTAGTTTGGTTAAGTAGAAGAACTCCAACAAGCTACCATTGAAAGATTCAAAACTACCCTTCTGGTTTGGTGAAATTTCTTTAAAGAGTTTCTTAGCAGTCTTGTCCCAACCTTCAATAATAGATCTATCAATCTTCTCAAAGGCATTGGGCGACACACGATTTAATGCAGAGTCAACCATCTGTTGTGCAGTTAAGACGTTAGGTGCGTTAGGATCAAGGCCTTGTGCCTTAAGGATTGGATCAACAGTGTGTTGAATAATCATCTTACGCAATCCACCAGAGTAGTCATTGACTGACTGTTGGATAGCAGCACGGAAGCTGTTGCCCTTCTCTGCCTTGTCGTAGAACAACTCAGAACCACGATAACCGGACAGATTACTACGATACTGGTGATGACTACCTAACTTGCCACCCTTGGCCATCACTTGTTGCAAGGCTTGTTGAATGGTTGTGCGGATAGCTCCTTGTGCCGCTGGGAACTTTTGTTCCAAGATACGCTGTGCTAGTTCAATACCACCATACATATCAGAGATTTGTTGATTGTCTTTAATGTGTTGAGCATCACTGACAACAAGGTGTTGAGTACCACGTTGCTTTAAGATAGATCTAAAATGATCTGCCTCTGTCTTAGAACGGAATTGTTCCCTATGTAGGGTACGACCATTAAAAGAAATGTCAACAAAGAACTGTCCAGCACGTACAGCAGGATACCAACCTGGCCGTTCTTGCATAATGTTCTCTTTACCTAAAGCTTTTTCAACATTAGTAATCTCAAGATATTGATTCTTATACAGTTGTGCCAGTGTGTCATACAACTTAGCTTGTTTTTGTGTTAGATGAGCACCATTCTGTGCTTTGTTAGCAGCATAGTCCAAGCCTTGTTCAAAGCCTTGCTTGAATACATCATGCACATCAGCTAGGTCTAGGTTATTGGCGTTCTTGGTTTGCCAATAAGCACTAGCCTCAAGTTTAACCTTAGACATTCTCTGGATAAAGTTTTTCTTATCCCAGTCACCACGTTGAGCTACACCATACCATAACCTATTATTGACTTCATCCGCTTTAACTTCAGCATCACGAATTTTTTGATAGACTGTTCTGTTAAGTGGATCATCAAAGAAGATTTGTGATACACCAAGCTTGCCAAAGAGATTCCTAGCTAAGCCATGTCCAAGTCTTGTAGCCGAAGCAGTAGATATAACTGGTTCAATAGTTGGATCACGTATATCATCAAACTTAGTACCACCATGTACCATACCAGGAACAGCTTGTAATAAGCTACGCACATCCTCCATAGTCTTTGTATAGAATGGAAACGCAAGTGGATTAACTCGTTGCACTTTGGCAATATACTCGTGATTTTGTAACATCTTAATGTCAACAGCAGCACGCTTGCTAGTAGCAGCAATAACATCCTTGGAATCATTCATAATATCATCAAGGATCTTTGTAGCAAAGTCAGCCTTATTGATATCAATCTTGTTGGCAGGACTCGTAAGGAATGCAATACTGTTATTAATAAGCTTACCGATACTAGCAATGTACTTACTGTTCTTAGCAAAGGCACCAAGAACATGTTTGTGCATTAGTTGATTGGCTACACGCTCCGCAAAGAACTCATGGAAAGCAGTTTGATATTGTATTCTGTCAGCTTGTTTGTAGATATCAAACACACTGTTGACTTTAAAGCCATTCTTTTTAGCATACTCCTCAAAAGATTTGCTAAGAGCTATAATGTCATCTGTATGTGTGACAGAATCACGCAAATACTTGTTCAGCAAAGCGTGGCCTAGCTCGTGAGTTAAGTACCGCACAGTATGGAATGTCTTGAGTGCTGTGGTGATTTTACCATCACCCATATACTTAATAAAGCCCGCCATCTTGCGATTACCTACAAGATTCTCAGCAATCTTCGCTGGATTTAGGGCAATTATAGTAGAGTTACCAAAGTGTTGTTGCCTACCACCAGCATCTATCTTATTGTCTAATATAAAATAAACTTTTTCATCCCAGAATTTAGTTAGGTGAAGCAGTTTAGTAAGAATATCCTGTACTGGTTTAGGAATACGATTGTCAACACGAATGTCTGAGCCGTATTTAGTAAAGTGTTGTTGGTTAACATCGAGATCACGCATGGTGTTCTCAGTCCAATAACCATTTGCATCCTTTGTAGCAGCTAATAGATCATCAACAGAGGCATGTTTCACAGGCTGTACTGGCTCGGCTATGACAGCAGCTAGTGGTACAGCCTTATCATTGGCATCCTGCACCTGCTTCATTACATCCGGGCTTGTTTTCTTGATGTTGTCTATAATACGCTCAACATGAGCTTTGGCTCGTTCAAGATTCTCTTTTTGTGCAAGCAACTCTGTTTCCCTAGTCATCCCAGGAGGGGCATCAGGATTTAGTGCAGCTTGTTGAGAAGTATCTTGTTCGTTTAGTTGTTTATTAACCCGTTCTAGCTTAGTGTCTACATTATTTAGTTGATTCTTAAACCATCTGTATGCACCCAAAGGCTTCATAGTCTTTGTAGGCATCTGAAACTCTTGCTCGTACCTTGGCTTTGCTTCCATATCACGAGCATATGCTTCATCAGGTAGCCGTTCTAGTGGCCCAGCTTCAATAGGTTCACTCTTCTGTTGCTGCTCACGCATCGCTGCATCAGCCTCTAGCACATGTGGTGGTACCTCCGGTAGCCCTGCCTCCTGTTTGGGGATTGTAGGGGCCTCTATGGCAGCCTTAGTGGCATTCCCTAATAGGTCAGGACCCTCCCAAGGAGGAACATCCTCAATCTTAGGTAGTGGAGTTTCATCAACAGGTTTAAAACTGGTTAGGTCAGGTTGTTTACCACCAATAATTTCCGTATAGGCTTTAATCTCAGTTTCAAGTGCTTCTTTTAAAGAGCTATATCTACTACCTGGAGCATCATCTTTATACTCTGTCTTGGGTAAATTATCTAACTTCTCTTGCGCTTCTTGTAGACGCTTGGCAGCAAGAGCAAGATCACCAGTAGCCTCACCAATACGCTCAAGAGCTACCTCATGTGGAGATTGTTTTGGTTGTGTTGGTGTGTTGGTAATCTCACCAGTAGCTTTGTCAATGGTTTCTTCCCAACCCTCAGGAACACGATCTGGGAATGGAGCATCCTCAATAGGAGATAGCTCACGTGCATAGGGACTCCCACCACCTTGAGTACGCGCTTGTCGTGCATCGATCTCAGCCTGTCTAGCATTGATAGCATCGGCTGCTCTTCCGGCAGTCTTGTCTGCTTTACCTGAAAGGATTGCATCATAAGCAGAAACCTCATCCATATGATGTTTAACCACGGCTTCCACTTCTGCCAACGCTGCTATAGTTTCCTTGGAAGCATCACCCTCAGCGATTCGATCTGTAATTTTACCAAGAAGCTCTTGTTGTACAGTCAAGTCATTTTGTGCAGCAGTACGCCCCTGCTCAAGCAAGCCAGTTTCCACAGAGGGATCGCGCATGTCTGGAGTAGGTTCTGGTTTAGGTGTTGGTGTAGCTTGTTTAGGTGCAGCATTGGGTGTAAGCATACCCATCGGACCACCAAGCACAGCGGCAAGACCAGCGGTTTCAGCAGTAGGCGCGAACTGTTCTTGGATCTTCTTGGTATCTGCCATACCAGTAATGCCAAGACGCACAGCCGTATCTTGTGCAGCATTGCTACCTGCACCAGTAACAAACTTCTTAAGGAGACTACCACCAAAGCCACCGGGAATGGCTACACCAGCTACGTTACCAACAGTATCAGTAGCCGTACCAGCAAGAGCCTTAGGTAAAGTTTCACCAGCAGTGAGCATCTCAGTGCCAGTATCCGCAGGGCTGAATGGCATAGCAGCAAGCTGTGCTGGTAGCGTAGTTACCATTGAGGCTACCTTACCACCGAAGTCTTGCTCAGCATCTTTAGGTGTCCAATAGTCCCTAATATTCTGAGAGATCTCATCAGCACCTTTGAAGATAGCATCAGCAGTGTCTTGATCAAACTGGGCAGCAACACCACCACCAATAAGACCAAGACCCTTAGCTACAGTAGCTCCAGCGTTACCAAGACCAATACCAAAATTCTCTCCACCGGTTGTCTTTCTTTTTGTTTTATTTTTGGACAAGAATAACAGCCCATCATCAGATAGAGCTTCATAATTCTTTTGTGAAAGCGCAATTAGATCATCATCAGATAGGCTATTGTAATCCATTATTTCTGTCCTTGTAGGTTTTTAATTAGCTCAGCACGCTGTTCTGGCGTTAGCTTAGAAGCCGGTGCTTGAGGTTTTCCAGAAGCTCCTGGGATATATTGTGGTGTCTCTTGTTTAGGTACAAACATATTACCAGTAACCGCTGGTGATAGCTCTTGTCCAGGCTGAACTTTAGGTGCTGTAACTCTGTTAAAGATCTGTGCCATTTCCATAGCAAACTCATCAGGAGTAATCTCACCCTTATTCAATCGGTCCCTATGATATGTTACCAAAGCTTGTTGAGCATTCTTGTCACCAGCAACAGCCCGTTCTTTAAGACCTGCTATACGCTGTTGTGCGGCTAGGCGCATACCTAGTAGATCCTCTGCTCCCTCTAGTTTGGTACCTAGCATACGCTCTTGGAACATATTCTTTGGATCAACTTGTGAGAGTGTATCAGCTAGGAAGTATGCTCCTTGACCAGCAGCTTCACGCTTATCTGGATCAAGTGATTTATCATGTTGCTTACCAATACCAGAGTACATGTTAGCGAAGAGTGGATCACGAGCAGCAGCTAGTTGTGCCGCAGCGATTTCAGCTTCTTGTTTAAATGGCTGTAACGCTTTGGCTGTCTTGCCTGCTGCGATCTGTGATTCCATCTGACCACCGTAGCCATCAGTATATAGCTTAAGCATCTCTGGATCATTCATAGCATTGGCACGATTGCCTGCAAGAATGGCTTCCATTACTTTGTATGGGTCTTCCGCTTGACTCTTCTGCAACTCCCACTCAGCCTGTAGATTGGCTAGTTGATTGGCGTTATCTTGACTACCTGCATTAAGGCCATGATACAAAGCACCAAGAGCAAACTGTGGTTTATAACCAGTGGAAATAGTCTCCATAGCCATAATTATCCTTTACTACCATTAATAGCAGCAATAAGCTCTGCAATTTGTGGGTTATTTGAATAGCTATTTGTGTTGAGAATCTTACCAATAGCATCCATATATGGAGCATTACCTTGTGCACCATACATAGAACTATTCATGAGTGCTTCTAAACCACCATTAACATTTGGATTAATGTTAGCACCACTACGAGTATCCCAAGAATTTAGATCTGCTTGATAGTTCTTATCATACTGCATTTGCGCTGCTGCTTTTGCTGCTAGCAGGGCTGGAGCAGTAGCATTAAAGTTCCCACGATTACCGTGTTGGGCTGCTTGTCTAGCAAGTACATTCTCAATCTGGCTAGTTGTATCTTTATAACCAGCATCCGAGTTGGGATCAGCACGGAAGTTCTGTAGACGTTGATTAGACATGGCGGCTTGTTGCATAGCCGCATCGCGCATGGTGGTAGCACCGGGAGTCATCATACCAGCCCCAGCGGAAGAGACATCATAAGGTGTTGCAAACTGGCGATAAGCATTCAAATTTTGTGGGCCTTGGTTGGCCATATACTTATTGGATTTCTTTTCTTGATTAGCAGCATACATGCCTGCAAGACCTTTAAGAAAGGCACTTGTTGCACCACCACTACCACCAGAGAAAAGCTTACCAAGAGCATCCATACCAGACTTGCCTAGATTAGCCCAGTCCATACCCTGTTGTTGCATATTTTGATATGGAGTGAATTCACCACCGACTTCTTGAAACCCTATAGGTTGGCCTTGTTGGTTATTCCAGAACTGTGTATTGTCTTGCCCTACTTGATAACCACCAGCTCCAAAGGTATCTTGTTGGCTTGGATCGTACCAACTCATATTACCATCAGTACCACCAGTGTAGTCATAGTTTCCGTTGCTATAGTTCCAATCAGAAAAGTTACTATCGTAATTTGATGTATCCCCACTGAACCCATCTTCAGATCCACCAATAGCATCATCAAAAAAATATTGTTCTTCGTCCATGTTTATTTCCTTTATTAAGCTACGCGATACCAAGTGGTATTAGTAGTACGATATATCCAAGTACCAAACCCATTATCTGCTATGGTAGTGAGGGCACCATTAAGTGTTTGTCCTGTGTTGGGACTGTGTGTTAATGCTGTGATGATTGTCTTAGACGCAATAGTGACTCTTTGACCATTAACAGGAACAGCAGGCATTACGATAGTACCAGTAGCGAGAGTACCTGCTGGTTCCACAATATAATTTGTGGTTGTGTTTGCTATAGTATTATTAAATCCGGTTATAGGTGTTACATACTCAATAGTGTTCCTAGCGTTGCGAACTTCGTCTGCAGTTAGGTGGTAATATTGTGCAGTAGTCCCACCCTGTAATCCTGTGAGATCATTGTGTGGTCCTGCCGTTAGGGCAGCATACTGCGCTGCTGTTAAATGATAGTGCTCACCTGCTGTACCACCATCTAGGTTTTGTAGTTGGTCGTGATCTCTTGTAGCAATATCTGTTATGTTAGATCCAGCAAAGTTAATAATATACCAAGGAACAGAGCCATTAGTGGAGATGTAATCACGGAGTTGGCGATACCACTCAAGCCACGTGAAGGAACCTGGTTGGTCGTTGATTGGCGGTGGAGGAAGTCCGGTAGCCATTATGAAGTACCATCCTCATAAACAATCTCAAGTGCTTCTAGGCGTAGTGGAGCATTACCAGTATGGCGAATCTTCCAAGCCCGTCGCCGGAAATGACCTAACCGTTGAAACGCTGGGTAGTCATCATTCATGTCTATTGTTTTATCATTGGACCATGTTTGATAATCATCATTAGTCCAACTAAGAGTTATCGGATTAGATGTTGAATACCTATCACCTACAATACGAGCAGTATGCCCAAACTTGCGATTATATGTATCCATATCATACTTATTAGTTCTAATTTCTACCACAATATTATCTGTCTCATCCTGATATACAGTTGGATCTAGATAATAGATATCCCCGGTAACAGAACTAAGTAAGTATGCTTTTCCTGTGTTATTATCAGCAACATGGTTGTACAAGAAAACTTCCTGTTCTCTACCAACTGTCCAACTTGACCACTCATGCCAGAGCTTTTCATCCATGTCATATACAAGAGTGCGATGTTGGTTTGGTAGGTTAATTAAGAAGAATAGATGACCCATAGTTCTGAAACCATACCCGGTACAGTTAGACATGTCTCCTTCAGCATCCAAGATACGCTCAATGTACTCATCTGAAATCTTGTTAGGCTTGAAACCCGTTAAACTCCATACAGCTCTACCACCTGAGCTGGATTGACTCACCCAAGCACAGAACTGTTCATTCTGATATAACGCATGTGGCGCAGCAATACCAAACTGAATAACACCAGCATCGTTACGCGATAGTGGTGAACCAGCGGCGTTAGCTGCATCATAGAAAAACTCTGTCGAATAATCACCTAGAACAACAACCTGGTTGTTTTGTCTAGCAAGGGCCTTTACTGGATCTGGGAACATTTCTGCTGATAGGTATTGATCAGGTTGCCAAGAAAAGGGATCATCAAGATCACAGTTAAAGACATCACTACCTTTAGCAACAAGAACATAACCATCAATGAATACTGCACTAGCCGCATGTGGTGTTGGAAAATCTACGTCGGTAACTTTTGTAGCACTGTGGTCATCCTTGATAACCCAACCCTCAACCCCATCACAGATAAACAAGTAGTCACCAATGATAGAAGAGTTACAACTAATGATACTACACGGACCAGTTGATGTTGTTAGTGTAATCTTTAATGTTATTGTTGTACCATCACTCTCAACACGATAGACCTTATCAGCAATGATTGCATAGAAGCTGCCGTAGAAATAAGCAAGACCACGACCAAGGCCATTTGTTGTTACGTTACTAAACTCAGTCAGGCCAGGTCTCTTGTTAATGTATATCCGCGTATTTTCAAGTTGCTCTACCTTACGTGTTTCTGGGTATGCATTGACAAAGCGTTGATCTTTTGTTTCATCAGAAGATCTGTTAGAATATGCCCCAATTAGAGGTAGCCTAACCTTCTTGCGTTCCCCTTGTTTTTGTTGAGCCATATATTATCCCCTAAATATGTTAGATAAGTTTGTTGGTTGTGTTTTGGTTGGTTGTCGTAATGCAGTTTGTTGATCTTCTTTAGAATTTGAGAACATCTTACCTAGCCCACCAGTCGCCCCTGAAAAAGTATCTAGTGCCGTACCAATATCTAATGACTTACCTTGTAGGATATTCTTAAGGGCATTACCACTAAAACCCCCAACAGCACCACCAAGTATATCCCCACCCCTACCATCTACAGCACCGCTTGCTAAGTTCCCTAAGTAGGAAGAACCCATATTGGCAATAACATTACCAAGATTACTCTTCCAGTCTATGGGATTACCACTAAGGGCTTGTCCAGCAGTGTTAACAACCCCACTAGAAAGTCCCCTACCAAGCGTATTAGCTAGCTGACTACTAGCCCCTAAAGATTTACTTAAGGATGTAGTGTATGGTGTAAGACCACCACCCAAAGCACCAAGGCCAACGCTGGTTGCAGCTTTACCCCAGTCACCAGTATTTAAACCAGTATTCATAGCACTAGGCATGGCAGCACCAGCTCCACCAGCCATACCAGCTAGAACACCACCAGAACTCGCACCAGCACCAACCGCTGCGGCACTGGCTGCACCACCAGACAAAGCACCCATAACTGCCATAGTTAATTGTGGTGCCCACTTCTCTGGATTACCAGCAAGTTTCTCTAAATCATCTGCTGTGTAATAACCACCCTCTTTTGTGTACCGTAGGTTGGCATCATATTGTGGATGTTCCCAATAACCTGCCCCTGGCCTAGCACTAAACTCTAGTAGCTCATCACCAAAATCTTTTGTGGGTTGCGTAGAAAATCCATAACCACTATCTGTAAAGTTATTTTCCCATTGATCTGGTGATCTGAAAGCATTCCAAGCACTATCTACATCCGTATGGTTTTTGGCGGCTTCTTCTAATGAGTTATTATATTGGGCATCCATAAGCATACCACGAGACAGTATACCATCATTCCACTTCCACTCACCATTATCCTGTCCGGGAACAAAGCCACGACTATAATAACCCCATTGGGTATTGTCGTCTTTAACCTTATATTTTGTTTTATCTAAAGAGCTTAGCAGATCATTAAAACCTTGATATTGATTTTGGTACTTTTGTTGTTGTAGTAACTGTTGCTGTTGCTTTGTAATGTCGTTACCAATAGCTTCGTGTTGAGCATTATAATAATCTTGCCCATAGGCGTTGGGTAGTTTAAGACTCACAGATTTAAACTGCTCAGCTAATCCTGTTGGTGCACGAGCATAACCCTGCTTGGTTAAGATACTTTCTAGACCGCCTGGAGTATATGGATTATCGTTACCATAATAACCCTCGATGTTTTGACCACCCTCTTGATAAGTATTTAGTAGTGGTTTAAGCCAGTCGCGGGTTTCCGATGACATGTTAGGCATAGAGGATGGGTTAACCTCTTGGAACCCAGCCATGCGCTGTGCGCCTTGACCAACACCACGTTGAGACCAATCAGTGTTAGCTAGTGTTTGTTGTTTTCTTACGTCTTGTAGTCTATCTCGCTGACTCCTACCTATAGTATTCTGTAGTGTCTGCTCATATTGTGACTGTAGATCCATTCCAGGAATAGCCATTTACCACCCCCTGCGATCAACACCGAAATACATCGAGCCTTCTTCAAGCCCAAAGTTCAATGCCTCCTGCTTAATAATTGACATCTCTTGCCACAGAGTTTTGCGATCCGCGATAGACACACCATACTCAGGAGCAAGTCGTGTAGCTAGTCCATATGTAACAGCATCGTACCATTCTTGTGGAAAGTCTGGGTTATCTGTTGATGCATCGAAGTCTTCAAATGGACGTTGGTACAAGATGTACAAAGTTTTATTTGTTTCTTCAAAACTAGTTGGTGTTGGGAATATGTGCAAAACACCATCATCACGCAAAGGTTCATAGTAAATCTGTATGGGCATGCCAGATGTTTCTTTATTACCAAGCATGAAATATTCCTGTGCTGTGATAATACGCATAGGAATATCCACATTCGATGTGGTATCATGTAGCCAAGCTTGCATGACTTTTAGTGGTTTTGCAATATTAACAGGCAGACCAATGCCGATAGGATAGGTATTAGTACCAGCAGTCAGAGACATAGCATATGTCTTGATAGCCCACAATGGCATACCATCAGCTTGCCACGCTTTAACAAGACCATTAAGAGCTACCGATGCTTCAGTCACTTGGTCTGATGTGGGGGTTTCACCTTGAGCAACAGTACCAATCAAGCGCAAGGCTCGCTTGATGATATCATCACGAGTTGTTGTATAATTTGAATTGCCTGATGTAGACATTACTTATACCCTTTCAGCATTGTCATGAAAGCTGTAACTGCAATAGCAATACCACCAAGCCACTTGACCAAACTAACAATCCAATTGGCTGCCTTCCATGCTGAAACAAGATCGGAGACATCAGTAGACAACCGATTAATTTCTGTTCGCATGTCTTTAATTGCATTATCCATATTAAGTAGTCGCTTCTCTTCGGAGATTAAGTGTTCTGTAAGTTGGTCCATGTAAGCCTCTTTATCCTAGGAGAGAAATGAAACATTGCTCTACCATTCTCAATATTATCAAGCATCCACCCAAAATTTAAATCTAGATAGAATGTCTTAAAGTAAAATTTTTTATGCCACTGCCAAGCACCTGGATGCCCTTCTGGTAATGATAGAACCGTCCACTTAAACCCATATAGAGAGTTTCTATATAACCAAGCTACCATATTCCAGTAAGTACCTGATGGATGGTTAGCATGCCATTTAGCATCACCTAATAAACTATTATCTCTAGTATCAAACCAAGACAACCATGTAGGTAGTCTTGGACCAATACCAAAAACATTATTATTATTTAAACCACCGTAACGCTCTTTAGCAAAAAGAGGTAGTACAGGTGTCACGATGTACGTGAGCACCTGCACAGGGAGATACGCTGCCAGTGTTAGGAGGTAGCGCATCACACCAGCCGCACCTTGACTGTGCCTGTCGTATGGTACAGGCCACCTACAGCAACGCCACCAGCGGCAGCACCAGCCTGCGTTTTGATAGAAACAACAATCGGCTTACTAGTGGAGTTGACATAATTAGTCCCAAAAGACCTGCTTCCCGTTAGGTTTTGCCAAGTCTGCCCGACGCCAAGCTGAGTATCCACATTCTGAGGAAACGCCACCTTCCCGAGCGCATCCACAGTCATAATGTCCTGACCGCTTTCTCTCGCCAGCTTCATCGTGCCGTTATCCGCGCTGGCGTCCAGCACAAAGTTATTAGCAGGAGTTACTGAGAGGCCAAGCCGTGCTTTAATTGATCTAATAATGCTCATTGTAATTCTCCATAAGCACGGCGGAAACTGCTATGCAGTAGGCGATGTTTGATTGCTCTGATAATAGACATTATGCGGCCCTCACAAGTGAAGCGGAGAACGCGTTGGCTCTTGCAGAGGCAGTCATCGCACCTGTGCCAGTAGCAATCACCCAAGATTCAATATAATCAGTGGTGCCATTCATGTAGATCAATCCACTGACAGGTACAATGCCGTAAATGGCTGCGGTCGGCATAGTAATGAAAGACGACAGTTCCGCTGTAACAACCCCGTTCTTCCTGACCTGTGCGCCGAGAGAGCTAAGGGCTGTCCCTGCCATAATTGATACACACAGATTGACTTGGTAGTAGCCTGCAACCTGCGGAGTGAAGCGCGAGTTCGGCGCATCATAGGCGTTGTCAGTATCGAACAATTCCGAAGCGTTGTTGTACTTCGCTGCTACTCCGCTGGGGAGGGTTTGCCCACCCACAGTTTCCGCTGCAAAAGCAGGTGCGGCGTTCTGAGGGAATGCCACCTTCCCGAGCGCATCCACAGTCAGAATATCTTGTGTGGTTGCACCAGCATTACCCCTAGCTAACTTCATAGTACCATCAGCAGCCTCAGCCGTAATGGTAAAATTATTAGTAGCAGTACCAGAGTCACCAAATTGACCAGCTTTAATTTTTGGTGCTGTTATAGTTTTATTTGTTAGTGTAGATACGGCACTGTCTTTAGTTGCATCACTTGTGTTATCTACATTACCTAAACCGAGAGTAGTTCTTTGTGCTGCTGCATCGACATCATCTAATAAAGCTAGTCCGGCAGTAGTCGGATTAACAGCAGCATACTCTGTTAGATTTGCTGAGTATGGCTGAATAGACACACCAATATCAGTTGAATCTACTTTATCAGTGTTAAGGTTAATAAAGTTTGCATCTACCTCATTCCAAGATAGTGTAGAGCCTTTACCAGCTCGTGTTACAATTGTACTCATAGTAAATCATCTCCTGTTACATATCCAATTACTGAATATCCCGAATCCCAGTATAGGAAATAATCAACAGTTGTAAAAACATATGTTGGGATTGGTCTTGTGAATGGTACTGAGATCTTGTCTTGTCTAGCCCTCACAAAGTCTTGTTCGTGTCGCGGTTCCCAGTCATCCAGACAGACACGGAAACCATCCCAACGCTGTCTGGACTCTGAGGCTTTTATCTTCCTAGAACAGACATCGCATGTCACATTGAATTCGCCGGATACATAATGATTTTTGCTCATAGCGACATCACCTTACCTTCATCAATAATCATAACTATATTCCCTGTTGCTATGTCAATTCTAAACTTCTTACCAATATCTAGAGTACCTGTGTATTCCCCACTAGCGCCATAAACAACTCCGAGTAACACATCTTCTTCTGCTGGATAACCACCGGCAGAGGTTTTTGTTATTATAGCACTAGATCCTTGGTAACTATAAGAACCACTAAGAGCTACAAGCATCCGGTTACGACTAAGGATTGCTGACTGCCCAGCTAAGCTATAAACACCACCAGAAGCGACAAGAACTTTGCTCCTCAGTAGTGTAGTAGAGGCACCTGTGAGGTTGTATGAGCCACCTTGTAGGGTAAGTACCTTAGACCTAAGTAAAGTAGCTGTACCACCAGTAACAGTGTAACTACCACCACTTGCTGTTAGCTTCTTATTTCTAGATAGAATGGCAGAAGCGCCCGTTACAGAGTATGAACCACTAGAGGCAGTTAATTTCCTATTGCGACTAAGTACGGCAGAAGCACCATTTACTACATAGGAACCACCATTACAAGTCAGGGTATAATTAATAGCCCCTGCTGTATATGTAATTGTTACTTGCTGTCCAGTGTATGTATAAACACCACCTTGAGCAACCAACAAATGAGACCTGCGCAGGTTTGCGCTAGCACCAGAAACAGTGTAAGAACCGCCATTAGCAGTAATGCGCTTGGATCGTAACAGAGTCGCGTTAGCACCGCTTATGGTATAGGCACCACCACTAGCCGTGAGTTTTCTATTCCTGGATAGTGTTGCGCTAGCTCCAGTTAGTGTGTAGCTACCACCAGACAAAATAAAAGAATAGTTAGCAGCCGTTGGTGTATAGGTTATTACAGCCTGCGCACCTGTGAGCGTATATGAACCACCGGAAGCAGCTAAGTACTTGCTACGTTTGAGTACAGCACTAGATCCTGTTAATGTGTAAGAACCACCTTGTGCGGTAAGTGTATAAGCACCTCCAACATTTGGTTTAATTGCTATGATGGAAACACCATCATAACTTGTAGATCCACCAGTGAAGGTTGTTGTGCTTGCACCAGGCGAGTCCGCTGTACTTAACCTACCACCTTCAGAATTATTGCCCTGAGTTGATATTGATGTCCAACCAGAAACAGTTCCAGGTATTGCTTGACCAGCATCATAATGGCTTTCAAGAGCCAGTACAAGATCATTAGCCGTTGAAGCAACAGTCCTTGAAGCAGTGCTACCAGTGGAATCTAATGCTATTGCATCTGAAGCTCTGTAATAATCACTGGTATTTACATTCTTTATGAATGTGATAAAAAACAACGGACCTTCTGCCGGAGCATTTGTCCATACAGGGGTTATTGTCTTAGAGCCTGTACTACTAACAACAGCATGTGAAACTGTCGTTCTCTCTGTGCCACCGTTACTATCTTGTGTGGTAGTAAAAGTACCAGTAAAGTTGCTTGTCAGGGATAAATCTACACCTGACGCAGAGTAATTACGGGAAGTAACAACAACAACTTGAGCATCAGCAGGAACCGTAATTGCCTGTGCACCTGGCGTTGCACTTGTCCCTAGCACAAGTGTTGTAGTACTAATAACTTCTGGTTTAATACCAACAAAAGTTATATTAGCATTACTACCAGTAAGACTATATGATCCTCCTAAACAAGTTAATGTATATGCACCACTAACAGGAGTATCAAACAATAAATCACTAAATACAACAGGAGCAGCATCATTGGGTGCTTGTTTAATTAGTTGTGGAAGACTACTTCTTCTTCTTCTTCTTCCACCAAGGAGCAATCCAGATAAAGCTGGTGCATCTCTAGTATTAGCTCCCATATAATATTACCCCTGTGTATATACTACTGATCCTGATAGTTGTGTGGTTGTGGTTGTTTGTGGAATAAAGATCAAGAAAGGTACAGAGGTATCATACAGTCTGGGCATACCGGAGGTTAATGCATCAATAGCATTAGGTAAACCAGCCGCACCTAGCTCAAGTGTAGCCAAAACACGGTAAGCAACTAAATGCATTGTACCAGAAGTCCAAGTAGCAGATAGGGTTAGTGTTTGCACAGAACGCACACCAGTATCACCAGTAGCAAGACCAATCGGGTAGAATGTGCCAGCAGCAGATGTGGCAACAGTAGCTACTGTATTTGTTCCAGTGGCACCAGCATTGTTGTCTTGGTCTGTATAACTGACTGTGATAGTTGGAGTACCCGCACCTGTGGCACCAGAGATCTCAACACCAAGCAGAACGCCAACCCCATTAGTGGAACCATTAGCATCTCGTGCAGGCCAAGCTACTGAATTAACAGTTTGTGCACCTGTTGATGTAATAGTAAAACCAGAGTTATGCCATAAGCGATCACAAAGCAGGAGCATACCAGCTTGGGCTGAAGACACCCCCGAGAATCGTGCTAAATGTGTGTTATTAGACGCAGCAGGAATTGGAATCTGACCAGCGTAAGAGGTTAGAGCAGCACCTGATAGACCCGGTGTTGGTGCAGCAGCCCCTCCGGGAACACCGGCCAAATAGAAAGGACTAAACGGCCTACCTGCCACCATTGTACCGGTAACTGCTTTTGAAAAATACGATGGTGGTTTCATTCCAGCTAGGGCACCATCCAGTGTAGTAATAGCCATTAGTTATTCCTAATTAAGTAATCTTAAACACACCCACTGAAGCAGTTTGATCTAGGTCAACTGTAACAGTCTCGCCAGCAGCAACAGCCTGACTTGAACCATAATCCCAGTAAGCTACGTTAGTACCCTGAGCACCCTGAAGTACAGTCTTATTAACCAAGATTGCGTAGCGGAAAGTGAAGCCACCTCCAGAACCAGTCCAGACTGCCGGATCGGCTAGGACAAGTACAAAGTCTGAG
>Ga0116153_10001647_pt1 | contig 19976 bp, 17 predicted proteins | sample AD_UKC028_MetaG_FD_89896 | JGI IMG/M metagenome (GOLD analysis project Ga0116153, IMG submission 89896) | Active sludge microbial communities of municipal wastewater-treating anaerobic digesters from USA - AD_UKC028_MetaG | ecosystem: Engineered > Bioreactor > Anaerobic > Digestate | place: USA...
GACAGGACCACGACCTGCCCGGTGAAGCGGTTGATGATGCTGTCGGCAAGTCCCCGGTCCATACCCGACAGCACGCCGTTGCCCACGGTCATGACCGCAGCCCCCAGAAACAGGATGACGCCGATCACCGCGCTCTTTCTCCGGTGCCGCTGAATGTTCCTCCACGCGATGGTGAATACGAGCTTCATGGCGGCAGCCTCAGTTCTCCACCGTTTCGGTGATGAGCCCGTCCCTGATCTTCACGATGCGGCGCGCGTACTTGAGCACGTCCGGGTCGTGGGTCGAGAACACGAAGGTCGTCTTCTCGGTCTCGTTGAGCTGCTTCATGAGGTTGAGGATCGTCGCGCCGGTCTCGGAATCCAGGTTCGCGGTCGGTTCGTCGGCGAGCACGATGTCCGGATTGGTGACGAGCGCCCTGGCTATGGCCACCCGCTGGCGCTGCCCGCCCGAAAGCTCCGCGGGCCTGTGGTGCATGAAATCGGAGAGCCCCACCTCCGCAACGAGCTTTTCGGCCCGCTCACGTATGACGGATTTCGGCAGCCGGTGTTTTTTGTCCTTCATCAGCAGGAGGGGGAACTCGACGTTTTCGAGCAGGTTCAGGACCGGGATGAGGTTGAAGGTCTGGAATATGAAGCCCACCCTGTAGAGCCGGGTATCGGTGAGCTCCTCGTCGCTCATGGTGGTTATCTCCTGACCGGCGATCTTCACGCTCCCCTCGGTGGGCGTGTCGACGCAGCCGATGAGATTGAGCAGCGTGGTTTTTCCGCTTCCCGAGGGCCCGATGATCGACAGGAACCCGCCCTCCTCTATGTTCAGGTCTACGCCGCGCAGGGCGTTCACCGTGGTGTTCCCGAGAGGATAGTCTTTTTTTATGCCTGAGAGCTCGATGATGTTCATGGCAGACCTCGCGATGCGGCCATTGGCAGGCCTCATGCCGCCATTGTGCACCTCGGGGCATAATTTTCCAGCAGAATTTTTACAGCGGCAGGCAATAATCCCGGCAGGCCGCAGATGAAAGAGCGCGGCATCCCATCGGCGATGAAGCTATGCCATGAAATTTTTTTACGATTCCGCGCGGCATTTTTCGCAGCGGCCCATGAAAAGAAGCACGTGTTCGGTTACGCTGAAGCGGTAATCGTCGAGAATCTTCTTTTCCATTTTTTTCATCCCCGCGCAGGGAACCGGATAAAACGAATGGCACCGCTCGCAGTGAAGAAAGTGCAGATGCTTCCCCGCGCTGTAATAATACTTTGACCGGTCGCACGAACAGGGGACGAAAATCGAGCGCACCATGCCCTGCGATTCGAGGTATTCCAGCGCCCGGTAAACGGTCGAGAGATCGGAATCGCCGGCGCTTTCATGAATTTCTTTCACATTCAGGGGGAGGCCCCTTCCATCGAGCAGATCAACCAGCTCTTTTCTGAAATCGGTGAGCCGTTTTCTCATGGTTTCCTCCCATAAGGGCCCCATGTATTCACGCCAGGACCCGCGTGGCGCATTGCCCGGTCATAAAGGGTCTCCCCTTTCTTCACGCCGGTGTTCGTCGGATTTTGAACATTCCATCACAAAACGCGAATTGTTTGCATTTAATTCTTGACAGATCTTTTGTCAATGAATTATTTACAAAACCACCAGCGTTTCGTGTGGAGATTCAGATAATGAAAAAATTCGTGTCAATGCTCCTGGGATTACTCGCCGCCGCACCAATGCTTTCATGCTCCGGGGATACGACTCCAAGCGGCCGGTTCGTCGTCGCCGCGTCCTTTTACCCGGTGTACATCATCGCGAAAAACGTCGCCGCGGGAGTCGAAGGCGCCGCGGTGGTGAACATCACGCCGCCGGTCACCGGGTGCCTGCACGACTACACCCTCACAGCCCGGGACATGAAACGACTCGAAGGGGCCAACATCCTGCTGGTGAACGGCGCGGGCATGGAAAATTTTCTCGGCGCTGTCGCCGAAAAGCATCCCTCCATAAGGGTCTTCGAGCTTTCGCAGGGAATTCCCATGCTCGGTGGGGATGAGGGAGCGAACCCCCATGTCTGGGTTGCGCCCGGCAACATGGCGGCCATGACGCGCAACTGCGCCCGGGCGCTGGCCCAGGCCGACCCGGTAAACGCCGCATCATACGAGAAGAACGCCGCATCATACATCGCCGAAATCGAGGCCCTGCGCAAGGAAATGCACGGCGCCCTTGACAGGTACAGGGGCCGGCCGATAATCACCTTCCACGAGGCGTTCCCCTACTTCGCCGCGGAGTTCGGACTGAAGATCGCGGCCGTGATAGAGCGCGAGCCCGGCACCGAGCCCTCGGCGAAGGAAGTGGCCGATACGGTAGATATCGTGCGGAAAAACAAAATCAAGGCTCTCTTCGCCGAACCGCAATATCCTTCATCAGCCGCGAAGACCATCGCCCGCGAGACCGGGGCCGTGGTATACACCCTCGACCCGGCTGTCACCGGGCCCGACGACAACCGGGCCTACATCGACATCATGAGAAAAAACCTGGCCATTATAGAGAAGGCCCTGAAATGACCGATACGCCGAATGTCTGCCCCGCCGGCCCATGCGGCCATTGCTGCACCCTGATAGAGGGCCTCACCGTTTCTTACGGCAGAAACGTCGCCGCGGAGAACATCACCACGAGCTTCACCTGCGGCGAGCTCACCGCCATCGTGGGACCAAACGGCGCAGGCAAGAGCTCGATCCTCAGGGCGATACTCGGCCAGGTCAGGCACAGCGGAACCGTCACCCACTGCGGGACACTGGCCCAAAACGGCGGTCCGCGCATCGGCTATGTGCCGCAGAAGGTGTCGATCGCGCCGGATTCGCCGGTGAGCGTGTGCGACTTCATGCTCCTCGCCGCGGGCTACCGGCACGTATGGTTCACCGTTCCCCGCAAAAATCGCGATGAAATGGCCGGGCTTCTTTCACTGGTCAACGCCGAAAAACTCATCGACCGGACGATCGGCACCCTTTCCGGCGGCGAGCTCCAGCGCGTGCTTCTGGCCTGCTCGCTCAATCCGATGCCCGAGATACTTCTTCTCGACGAACCGATATCGGCCTTCGACGTGCGCGGCATGGACCTCTTCTATGAAATGATCTGCGAGCTCAGGAAAAAATTCCACCTGGCGATCGTGGTGGTGACGCACGACATAGACCTCATCGCGCGCCATGCGGACCGCATGATCCTCATGGACCGCACCATACTGGCACAGGGCGCGCCGGCGGAAGTGGTGAAGCACCCGGCCTTCATTTCTGTCGTGGGGCCCGCGCACCTTGATGCCGCCGAAAAAACGGGCGCAGACCACTTTTCGGGGGACCACCATGATTGAAGCCTGGCACGCGCTCGTCGGATCCCTGCCCTTTTCCTGGGCCGCTTACGATTTCATGAAGAACGCCCTGCTGGCGGTAATCGTCGTCACGCCCTTTTTCGGCCTGGCGGGCACCGTGGTGGCCGGCAACCGCATGGCGTTTTTCTCGGACGCGGTCGGCCACTCGGCCCTGACCGGAATCGCCCTGGGCCTCATCGCGGGCTTCACCGACATGAGGCTGCCCATGGTCGTTTTCGCAGTTCTTTTCGCGCTTGCGATAAACCTGCTCATCGAAAAAAGCAGGGCCTCCAACGACACGGTCATCGCGGTGTTCATGTCGTTCGCCGTGGCCCTGGGCATAGCCCTGCTCAGCGCGGCCGGGTCGTTCAGAAAATTCTCGGTGTACCTCGTGGGAGATATCCTGGCCGTGGGCCCCGGAGACATTGCGGGACTCGCGCTCGTCTCGGCCGCCGTACTGGTTTTCTTCTTCTTTTTCGGCGGCTCCATAACACTCATCGGCATGGAGCCGGGACTCGCCTATCGGAGCAGGCTCTCTCCCTTCATGGTGCGCACGCTGTTCTCGGCGCTCGTCTCTGTCACGGTGGTGCTATCGATACAGTGGATGGGGCTGCTCATCGTGAATTCGCTGTTCATACTGCCCGCAGCCGCGGCGCGCCTGGTGTCCCGCACGCTCAGGGGCTACTCCTTCGCCGCCATGGGCATCAGCCTTTTCTCGGGGATTTCCGGCCTGCTTATATCGTACTACGCCGGCGCTTCATGCGGCGCGGTGATCGTGCTGTGCGCCGCCTTCATCTACGCCGCGATTCTGGCCGCGAAAGGGGTTGCGGGAATCATGGCGCGCAATGATTATTGAATCAGTTTGCTCTGAGCAAGCGCCTGAATCCCTCCTGCGGGGACCGGAATACTGCCGCCAATTTCAACTTGACAGCAGCCGCAGGTATGCTGTAATGATAAGGCATGACGCCGTAACACCTGAAAGGCCTGCACCCATGAAAATGAAGAGAGCAATCGAACCCATCGTAAAAATAGTCGACCGCGAAAACGAAAAAGACGACCTCCGCTATTGGCTCTCCAGGACCCCCGAAGAAAGAATAGATGCGGTGCTGCACCTGCGGAAGCAGTACATTCGTTCTCTCGGCTATAGCGAGATACCTGGAATAGAACCCTTCGTAAAAATTATTCCCAGATAACACGCATGCATAAAGATTTTGAAGATTTACTTGCAATACTCAACAAAAACCAGGTAAAATTCCTAATTGTGGGAGCTTTCGCTCTCGCCTATCATGGTTATCCTCGAAATACTGGCGATATCGATATATGGATTTACCCTGCCGAAGAAAACGCGAACAAGACGGTTCAGGCGATCAAAGAATTCTTCGGTTCAACCCTCGGTGTAACGAACGAAGATATAATTTCGGGTAAAATCATCCAGTTCGGCAGACCTCCGGTTCGGATCGACCTGATATCAATTCTCACCGGAGTAACAACGGATGAAATATGGGACAACAGGATAACGGGAAAATTCGCCGGCATCGATGTATATTTCATCGATAAAAAAACATTCATCAAGAATAAAAGAGCGATCGGCAGGGGCAAGGACATCGTCGATGTTGATGCGATTTCTACGGATGAATGATCGTCGCGACAGACAATACAACCACCGACGTTAATCTGACCCGGAGGGACCACTAAACCCAACCCATGAAATGCAATCTCTGCGGATACCGGTGCAATGCCGAGCGTTCGATACGTCCGGGACATTGCGGCCTCGACGACGGCGTGTATGTATCGTTCTACGGCCCGCATTTCGGCGAAGAGCCATTCTTCACGGGCAGGGGCGGCTCCGGAACGATATTCTTTCTCGGATGCAACCTCCGCTGCGTGTTCTGCCAGAACCACCAGATCAGCCGATGGACCGTGCATGACCCGTTGCCGCCCCGCGCGCGAAAGACCGGCCCGCAGGGCCTTGCAGATATTTTCTTCGAGCTCGCCGACCGGGGCTGCGAAAACATCAACCTGGTCTCGCCCACTCCGTACGTGCGCGAAATCGCAGTTGCCATTGAGATCGCAAAAGGGAAATCCCTCGGAATTCCGGTCGTGTACAACACCCACGGCTATGACTCGATCGAAGCATTGAAATTCATGCAGGGGCTTGCTGATATATACCTGCCAGACCTCAAATACTGCTCGGACGAACTCGGAGAAAAGTATTCAGGCGTTCCGCATTACTACTCCACAGCGTCTGCCGCTCTCGACGAGATGTTCGCACAGGTGGGCCATCTCAAACTCGATCGCAGGGACATGGCGGCCAGGGGGATGAGCGTTCGCCACCTCGTGCTGCCCGACAATGTCGGGAACAGCATCCGGGTGCTCGACCGGCTCGCGGCCTACGGGCCCGAAATATCCATATCACTCATGTCCCAGTACCATCCGCTGCGCGATCTTCCCGAAATCCCCCCTGAGATGAGAAGGACCCTTTACCGCGACGAATACCGGCGCGCGGTCGACCATGCCCTCGAACTGGGGCTGGAGAACTGCCTCATCCAGGAGCTCGACAGTCACGAAGAGTTCCTGCCGGATTTCAATAAAAAGGACAGTTTCAGGAAGGATTAGATATTTTTCTCGAAGGGAGCGGACTCCATGACGAGGGCGCCGCTTTCAACCCCGGTGCTCAGAGTAAATTTTGTTTCAACAATCTTCTTCGATCCAATAACGCGAACAGGATGTTCGCGTTGGGCGCGTCAAATATGGATATTTATACGCGCCCTGGACTGTTGATCCATTGATGCTGACGTGACGTAAGATTTCCGATGAATTGGATTTTTGTCTACCTGTGAATTTACTCATACATCTAATAAGCCTGCCCGGCGAATGAGGGGCAAGGCTTCGCGCCGACTGAGCGATGGCTTTTTTGGCTACTTTTTTCGCCAGTGAAAAAAGTAGCAGAACCCTGGCCTGTTCAGGGCCACACTCTGCCGAAGGTTTCGGCATCACCTTGCGCCGCTTGGGAAGCGGTATTCGCACAATAATTATATTGACAGTTTCAATCCCCGCCGCTGATATCGAATCCTGTCATCATTGTCACGGAGTAACGCAGTGAAAATCGCAGTCGCAATGAGCGGCGGAGTGGATTCGACCGCGGCCGCGCTCATCCTTCTCGAACAGGGACACGAGGTCATCGGACTCACCCTGAAGATGCACGACCGGAGCCTGCGCGGCTCATCGGGCGGGATTCTCGCCGAGGCCGCCGAGGCGGCCGAACGTCTCGGCGTGCCCCATCATGTCGTCGATATCAGGAAACGATTTGAGCGCGAAATAATGGCCCCATTCTGCGCAGAATACATGAAGGGGCGCACGCCCAATCCCTGCGTGCGCTGCGACGCGGCGATAAAGTTTCCGGCGCTTGCATCGTTCGCCGTGGAGCACGGGTGCGGCGCATGGGCCACGGGCCATTACACCAGGACCGGCAGGACGCCCGAGGGCCGCTTCTACATATCGATGGGCGCGGACCGCAAAAAGGACCAGTCGTATTTTCTGTACAGGCTCTCCCAGGAATCCCTCAGCGGGCTTCTGTTCCCGCTGGGAGCGCTCACCAAGGACGACGCGCGGGCCATGGTCGCCGAAAGGGGAATCCCCTGCGTATCGCGCGGAGAAAGCCAGGAGATATGCTTCATTCCCGACAACGACTACCCGGGCTTCATCAGCGAATTCACCGCATCCGAATCCCCACCCGGCGAGATCGTCGGCCGGGACGGGCGCGTTCTCGGCGCCCACGCGGGCATCACGCGCTACACCATAGGCCAGCGCCGCGGGCTCGGGATCGCGGCTCCCCGGCCCATGTACGTCACCGGAATCGAAGCGGGCCGCAACAGGATCATCGCCGGCTTCAGGGAGGAGCTCGAATGCAGGGGGCTCGTCGCCGAAGACATATGCTTCATGAAAGAAAAGAACCTGGACGGGATGACGGTCATGCTCAAGACCAGGTCAATGCAGCCGCCGTTCGAGGCGGATTTAAAGACGGACGGCGCGTCCATGATCGCCGTGTTCAGGGAGCCGCAGATACAGATCACGCCGGGCCAGTCCGCGGTGTTCTACAGCGCTGACATGGACATCCTGGGCGGCGGCATCATCGTTAAAAGCTTCTGACGCAAGCCGGAATCATTCTTCTTTTTTCCGGCCCGAATGCGGATGGAACCTCTCGTATACCTTCCTGAGCCGGTCCCTGGTAGTGTGGGTGTAAACCTGCGTGGTAGACAGGTGCTTGTGGCCCAGCATCTCCTGCACGGCCCTGATGTCGGCCCCGCGGTCGAGGAGCTCTGTTGCGAAGCTGTGGCGCAGCGTGTGCGGCGAAACGCGCGAGAATATGCCGGCCGCCTTCGAGCGCTTGACCACGATCCCGAATATACCTCGCTCGGTTATCCCCGCTCCCCGGGCGTTCACGAAAAGCGGTCCGTCGGCGCTTCCGAAGCGTGCCGTGCGCTCGCTCAGGTATTCGCGGAGTGAACCGACCGTTCCCGGGGTCAGGAACGCGATCCGTTCGTCGCCGCCCTTGCCGGTGACCTTGAGCCTTCCTCCCTCCGGGTCGAAGTCGACGAGCAGGGCGGATGCGAGCTCGGACACCCGGCATCCCGACGAATAGAACGTCTGGAGTATGGCCATGTCCCGGTAATCGATGAAGCTTTTTCTCTCGAAACCGAGCAGCTCGTCGACCTGGTTCAGGTACAGGAATTTCGGCAGGCGCTTCTCTCTTTTGGGATACAGGACCTTTTCGGAAGGGTCCCGCAGGACCAGGTCCCGGTTGAGCAGGAAGGTGAAGAAGGACTTTATGGCCGCGATTTTTCTCTCGATCGACGATCGGGTGAGCCCCCGGTCATACACGTATTCGACGAAGGCCCTGATATCGGCCTCGGTCACGTCAGCCGGCGGGACGTCATCTTTCCTGACCGTCATGTCGTATTCTTCGTAGGAGGCGTCGGTCTCGCCGCAGAGGAAGGCGCCGAACTGCATGAGGTCACGGCTGTATGCTTCGATGGTTTTAGGGGATGCGTTTTTTTCGTTCTGAAGATAGCTCATGAAATGATCTATCTCTGCGATCATTGCTGTCCCTGCTCTCCCGAACCGTTTTCATCGAGGATATCCACCTCGAAACCGCACGACTCGTTGAGGCAGACGATCTTTTCGCCCTTGTGCTTGATCTTCCGGGTGAACAGGAGCCTTCCGCATTTCGGGCATGACCGGTCCGAAGGGGCCTCCCTGGCGAAAAAATCGCACACCGGATAATCGGCGCAGGCGTAGAAGGTGCCTCCCCTGCCGCTCTTGGACGAGCGTTTGACCACGTCGCCGTTTCCGCACTTGGGACATTTGCCCAGCGGCAGCGACTTGGCGTTCCGGCATTCGGGAAATCCGCTGCACGCGAGAAAATAGCCGAACTTGCCCAGCTTCTTGAGCATCTTCCTTCCGCATTTTTCGCACACGATGTCGGTCTCTTCGTCGAGCACGCCCTTCATTTCCTCGATGTTCTTCTCGGCTTCGTCTATCGACGTCTTGAAGGGCCGGTAAAATTCGTGCAGCATGCCGACCCAGTCGGTCTTGGCGTCTTCGACATGGTCGAGCCTGTCCTCCATGTTCGCGGTGAAATCGATCGAGACGAGCGACGAGAAATGCTTCGCCATTATCGCGTTGACGAGCTTGCCCAGAACCGTTGGCACGATCTGGCGGCCGTGCCTGTTCACGTAATAGCGCTTGATGAGGGTGGCGATGGTCGGGGCGTATGTCGACGGCCTTCCGATCCCGGACTCCTCGAGGAACTTGACCAGCGAGGCGTCGTTGAACCGGGGCGGCGGCGTGGTGAAATGCTGTTCGCTCCTGAAATCGACCGCGTCGACCTCGTCGCCCTTTTCGAGCGCCGGCAGCGTCGCCTTTTCGGTCTTGTTGTATTTGTCGATCGCGGTGAAACCGTTGAACAGGACGGTGCTCCCTCCCGCCCTGAACCCGTAATCCCCCGACTTCAGGCTCACGGTTATGACCTCCGACACCTCGGGAGTCATCTGGGACGCTATGAAACGCTTCCATATGAGCTCATAGAGCCTGAACTGGTCGCGGGAGAGGTCGTTCTTGATCGATTCAGGCGTGCGGTGAATGTCGGTCGGCCTGATCGCCTCATGCGCGTCCTGTACGTTCTTTTTATTGCTGAAAAAATTCGGCGTCCCGGGAAGGTACTCCGGCTCGAAATTGGACGCGATATATTCCCTCGCCGACGCCAGCGCGCCGGCCGATATCCTGGTCGAGTCGGTCCTCATGTAGGTGATGAGTCCCTCGGGCCCCTCGCCCTTGAGGTCGATTCCCTCGTAAAGCTGCTGCGCGATTATCATCGTCTTCTGCGAGGTGAATCCAAGGCGGTTCGCCGCGTCCTGCTGAAGCTTGCTGGTGATGTACGGAGCCTGCGGCCTCCTCCTGCGCTCCTGCTTCCTGACGTCGTCGACCGTGAGCTTCTTTCCGCTGACCTCTTCGAGCACCGTGTCCATCCCGGACTTGTTTCCGATCCTGATCTTGTTTCCCTGGAAGCTCGTCAGTGTCGCGGTGAATTTCTTCGATCCCTTCACGGCGTCCACATCGAGGGTCCAGTACTCCTCGGGAATGAACCCGTTGATTTCCTCCTCGCGATCGCATATAACTTTGAGCGTTACCGACTGCACCCTTCCGGCCGATAGCCCCTTCTTCACCTTCTTCCAGAGAATGGGGCTGATGTAGTAGCCCACTATGCGGTCGAGTATTCGCCTGGCCTGCTGCGCGTTCACCAGGTCCATGTTGATGTCCCGCGGCCTGGTTATGGCATCTTTCACCGCTGATTCGGTGATCTCGTTGAATTCGATCCTGCGGATGTTCGGGTTTTTCGGAGAAAGCACCCGCTCGAGGTGCCACGAGATGGCCTCGCCCTCCCGGTCGGGGTCTGTCGCGAGAAGCACGCGCTCCACGTCGCCCGCCTTCTTCTTGAGGTCGTTCAGAACCTTGGCCTTGCCCCTTATAGTTATGTATTCCGGAATGAAATCGTTCTCGACGTCCACCGCGAGGCGTGATTTCGGCAGATCGATGATATGGCCAACCGACGACGAGATGACGTAATCATCCCCGAGGTACTTGTGGATGGTCTTGGCCTTGGACGGAGACTCGACGATCACAAGAGTGCTGGGCTTGTTTTTCTTTGGCATCAGGAAACCCCGAAAAATTGGATAATGGGACTACAGAAAGGGCTGAATCACGATTTGTCAAACAATTCTTTTATATTCTTTTCCGGGTCCCAGCGCGCCACGAATACCAGCATAAGGAGCAGAATGATCGCGGCGGCGGTGAAGATGATCATCCGCTCGCCCGAATAGTACGCGCGCCCGTCATAGGCGCGTGAAAAGGCCAGCGCGCCGATCGTCCCGTTCCGGTTGGTTTTGGCGTGGCATATGCGGCAGCGGTCCTCGGCCTTCACCGGCACGATGCCCCTGTACCTGTCGCCGTCGATCCAGTATACCGGCACGGGGTCCAGAGCGACAAGGGACTTATGCACTTCCGGGTCATAGACCGGACCAGTGTTCCCCGGCGCCTTCACCGGATATCCCTGCCTGTCGAAGACGGCGATATCGATGCCGCGGCGCCTCGAAATATCATCGAGCAGGATCCATCCGTACACCGGCTGCGACATCGACTTGACCGCGACAAACGAATCGATGATTATGTCGAACCCGTTGTCGAGCTCCCTGAAATAATCCGACTTGTACAGGGGATACACGTCCCTGTTGAGCGGCGGTATGTCGAATATCTGCGAAACGGAAACGAGTGTCAGAAAAAAAAGAACGGCGATGATCGAATACTTGATTTTCATGTAGCGGCGCTCCATTGTGATTCTTTGCCGCAGCCGGACTCACACGGCGGCGACGGTTGAGCCATTCTTGACTATTTTCCCTGAAAGCTCAAGCACAATGAGGGCCTCGTTCACGATATTCACGGGAAAACCGCTCATCCTCGCCAGATCGTCGACGTCACGCTGACCCTGTTTCAGCAGGGAGAGTATCTTCATCGCCGCCGGGTCGTCGTTTTCAAAGGGAAGGCAGGGGGATGATTCCGGCCGTAAAACTCTCCTCGACCCTGAGCCGAAAGCCCCCGTCGCGCGCCGAAAAGAAGGCGCCCTGAGCTCTGACACGATATCATCCGCAGTGGCCACGGCGTAGGCCCCTTTCTGAATCAGTCTGATGCAGCCTTCGTAATCCGGGTCGAGCGAATAGCCGGTGCAGGCGAAAAGCTCCCTGTTCTGCTCAAGCGCATAGCCCGCGGTGATCAGCGCTCCGCTTCGCGATCCGGCCTTGACGACAACGGTGCCCAGGCACAGCCCGCTGATGATCCTGTTGCGCCTCACGAAGGTCCATTTTCGGGTGAATGTCCCGGGGGGATATTCGGACACCAGGCCCGATCCGGGAGTCGAAAGTATGCGCCGGTACAGGTCGCGGTTCGACAGCGGATAGGTGATGTCGATCCCGTTGGCAAGCACCCCTACGGTCGAACCGGACGAATCGAGCGCCGCTTCATGAGACTCCCGGTCGATCCCCATGGCCATGCCGCTCACCACCGCGTACCCCTCGGCCGCCAGGCGGCCGCAGATGCGGCGCGCGATGAGGCGCGAGCGCGGGTCTGCCCTGCGCGACCCGACAACGGCCACGGAATCTGCGAACCTGAAATCTCCCAGCGCGTAAAGCGCCAGGGGCGGCCGGGCCGTTTCTGCGAGCATGCGCGGGTAGTCTGCCTGCCAGTAATGGATTGTTCTCACGTTGAGCTCGCGGGCGGTCTTCAGTATCAGCTCGGCCGCGGCGAGAGGGTCAGAGGGATATTTTTCCCTGAGGTAATCCTGTGTTTCCGGTCTCGATCCCGAAGAATCCAGAAGCCGGTATATTTCAGCGGGCCCCAGGCATGATACCCGGTCCCACACACCATGAATCACCGGAGAGGATACGGTGGAAAGGGCTATGGCGAAAATTGAATCTTCCATATAAAGTTATACGAACGGGAAGACGGAAAATTTAAATTTTTTTTCTCACATGATCCGGTAAAACGCATTTTTCAGTAAAATTTAATTGCCTGATCCTGAAAATCATGGTATAAAAGAGTTAGACCCTGCAAAAGTCTACCGGAGACGCGTGCTCACAGCATGAAAAGACGCATGATCTCAATCTTCATTCTGGCGCTCATTGCCTTCGGCGGGACCGCCGTCGTGCATCGGACAAAATCTCTCTCGGTGCAGGCGCGCATTGCCGCGAACGCCCGCCCGATAACAATCGCGATCGCTAAAGGCGTGCTGACGATTCTTCCCGTAATCGCACGCGAAAAAAAATTCTTCGAGTCCGAAGGTCTCAACGTGCGCTATACGCCCTATTACGCAAGCGGAAAGCAAAGCTTCGACGCGATGCTCTCGGGCAGCGCCGATATCTCGACGCCTGCGACCACGCCGGTGGTGCTCAAGAGTTTTGAAAGAAACGATTTCTCGATATTTCTCACCTTTACCACGACTTACCGGGGAGTGAAAATCATCGCCGTAAAAAAACGGGGCATCAGGACCCAGTCCGACATCAAAGGAAAAACAATCGGATATGCGCGGGGCACGATCTCTCATGTCATGATGGAAAGCCTGCTTGCCAACAATAAAATCCACGAAAACGAGATCAGGCTCCGGGATATACCGCCCGAGCTTCTCCCGGAAGCCGTTACTTCCGGTACGGTCGACGCAGTAGCGGTATGGGAGCCGCTGGCAAGCAGGGCTGCGGCAAAACTGGGACCAGAGGCAGTATACGTACCGACGGCCGACATCTACCGGATAGCGCTGAACCTCGTTGCAATGAACGTGTTCATCGCAAAAAATCCCGACATCATTTACCGGATAATCCGGGCAATGGCAAGGGCCGAGATTTACTCGAGAGAAAATAAAGACGAAGCGCAGGAAATAGTCTCGAAGGCGGTCGGCCTCGATATCGCCTTTGTGCGCAGGATCTGGAACGACTATGTCCACCGCCTGGTCCTCGACCAGCAGCTCATCATCACCATGGAAGACGAGGCTGAATGGGCGATTAATGCGGGGATTACAAATAAGACCGAAGTCCCCAATTACCTCCATTTCATCTATGCCGGCGCACTCAAGAGATTCAGGCCCGAGGCAGTAACGCTGATCAAGTAAAAAAAGCCATGAAAATACGCACGAGAATATCCCTCAACTGCCTGGTCATCACCGCTATGATGACGGTCCTCATAGCGATGACATTGATAACCAACAGATCCATCACGCTGGAAAATAACAAGCTGGACATCGCCCTGGCGCTCGAAAAAAAGGGAGCGAGCCTCGTACTTCTGACCAACAGCTACATTATCAGGCATTACGCGCGTGAAAAGGAGCAATGGCGCATTGAATATGACAGCATGATGGACCTTCTGAAAAACACCGGCGACCCTGAATTCCTGTCGATTAAAAAAGACCTCGTCTCGCTCAGGGACAACTTTACCCGCTTACAGGATGAGACGAGCCTGGAATACGCGATGATAAAAAAAAACGCGCCTGCTTTCGAGTTAGAAAAAATATCCGTCCTGAACCGCATCCTGCTCACCCGGATCAACCTGCTTTCCGAGGACATCTTATCCGGTTCATTCCGCATAACATCTGAAACCAACGAAAAAATAAGGAAAATACGAGGCGCGCGCAGCTATATCATGCTCATCCTGACACTGGCCGCGATAGTCGTCATCATCGTGAACTCGCGCATCACGATCAATCGAATAACAGGCCCCCTCGCAAACCTGGTCGCCGGCGCGCGCATGATCGAACTGGGAACCTTCAGCCATCGCATCAATACGGATGACGCTGCGCCGGGTTATCAGCGTGACGAGCTCGGAAAGCTGACTGCGGCGTTCAATATGATGGCCGAGCGGCTCGACCAGTTCGTGCTGAAGCTTCAGGCGGAGGTCAAGGAGCACCAGATCACCGAAAGAAAACTCGGCGAGCTTCTCGAAGAGAAGGAAGTTCTGCTCAAGGAAATACACCACCGCGTCAAGAACAACATGCAGGTGATTTCAAGCCTCCTGGGGCTGCAGGGAGAATACATAGTCGACGAAAAAGACCGGGAGCTTTTCAGGGAAAGCCAGAACAGGGTCTATTCGATGGCGTTGATCCACGAGATGCTATACCGTTCCGAGTCCCTCAGGGAAATAGACTTCAGGGATTTCATCACCGCAATAATCAGTCAGATCCAGCAGACCTATTCGCAGATTTCAAAAAACATCAATATACTCCTTTCATCCACCGGGTTTCCGCTTGAGATCATCAACGCCATCCCCTGCGCGCTCATCATCAACGAGCTCATCAGCAACTCTTTCAAGCATGCGTTCGATCCCGACCGGGGCGGCACCATAAAAATCGATCTTTCGCTCGACGGGAACGGAATGCACGTGATCCACTACCATGACAGCGGGAAAGGAATCGGGGAGTCAGTTGACATAACAAACAGCAAGACCCTCGGCCTTCAGCTGGTTTACTCGCTGACCATGCAGCTCAAGGGCACTGTGGAGATCGTCAGGGACCCGGGAACCGCTTTCCGCATAAAATTCTGAGCCGCCGGCAACGGTCATTCCGCCGATGAACACTCGCGCAGCATGCAGCGTATTTCCTCGGAAAGAGCGAGCCCGATGTCTATGAACTCCGGCCCGTACATCCTCCCGGTATCGGTCCTGAACGTGCCGCGAATTTTCCTGATGCTCGAAATCCCGCGGTCAAAGTGGAGCAGGATCATCCCGGGTGTGGCGCCCATGCTCTGGGCCATGTCCCAGAGGGTGTGCACGAAATTGTCGGCGCCCCACCTGAACTTGTCCGCGTCATAAAGGGCCGATGACACCAGAAGCGCGGCCGGGCTTTCAGCGGCCTCGGGCTCCCTGAAGGCCTCGTGGTTCCTGATCGCGAACGCGACGATCTCGATGTCTGAGGGGTCCATGCGCCCGTCAAGAACAAGGCGCGCTTCGTTTGCGCCCTTTTCGGGATGGCTCTTTTCGCTGCGCCTGATGTCGTGGAGGTAGCCCGCAGCAACAGCAAGCGCCGAAAGCCTGTCCCTTTCGGGCCCGGGTTGCATTTCTCTGCGAACGATGGCCCCGGCCTCGATCGCGACCTTTTCTGCGTGGTACAAACCGTGGCCGAGCGAATCGCCGGAATCCGCGATAGTTTTTCGGGCCAGGGTGATGACCGGGAAGGCGCTTTCGAGCGCCCGCGAATCCTCGAGCTCGCCACGCAGATCACGATAGAATCTCGGCGTCGCGGATTTTTCGGCAAGCAGAAACGAACTGCGCCGGAGTTGATCATATGAATACGGCATTCCTTATAGAACGCCGGAACGCGCAGACTTGTCAAGCAGAACATCATCGCCTTTATAGTGCTCCCGGCGCTGATCGTAATATCATCAATCAGGCCAACCCGGAACCGCATCGAGCCAAAAGAAAAAAATATGATATGCTGGAATTAAAAGTATTGTCCTAATATGAGGTGTGTGTTATATGATGACAAATTTCGTAACGTGACGTATGCTCGAATCATTCAAAAAGACCCTGAATACCGCAATAGCACCCGTAATGGTCGTAAGCTCAGACAGAAGACTGCTATGGGTGAACGATTCATTCGGATCCTTCTTCGGATACAGCGCCGGAACGGCCCCGGAAACTCCAAGGTGGCCGTGTTTGGCGCCCGATCATGAAAAACTCTTCGAATCCATGACGACCGGCGCACTCATCGGCCAGGGGAGAGCCGAGGTTATACCCGCCATGTGCGCGGACGGGTTGGAGAAAACCTTCCGCTGGACCACCATGCTCATCGGCGGAGATGAAGGCAACCGTGAAAAAGCGGTCGTTTTTTTCGGGAACGAGGCGCCCGGTCTCGGCAGCGCTGCGATGACGTCATCGATTGAAGAGCGCTACCGCCTCCTGTTCGAAAACGCCGGCATCAGCTTCCTGTACATCCGGGAGGACACGGTCATCGCCCTGAGCAACAAGGAATTCGAGAAGATGTCGGGTTTCTCCAAAGCCGAGGTCGAGGGCAAGATGAGCTGGACCGATTTCGTCATCAGCGAAGAGGACCTCGGTCGAATAACCGAATACCACCGGCTGCGGCGGGTCGCCCCATCGCTTGCGCCTGAGACATACGACACGAAGATCAGGGTGAAGGACGGTCGGGTTCTCGACGTTCTTGTCAGGGTTATCATGGTGCCGGGCTCAACATACAGCCTGGCGTCGCTTTTTGACATGACCGAACGGCGGATTGCGGAGGAAGCCGTGCGGGAAAGCGAGCAGAAGTACCGGTCCCTGGTCGACAACATGCAGGACACCCTGTACCGATGCGATATCAACGGGAAGATACTTTTTGCCAGCCCGTCATGCGCGCGTCTTGTCGGCGCATCCTCACTCGATGGAATAATCGGCAGAAACATCGCGAACGATTTTTACTGGAATCCCGATGACCGGGCCATACTCCTGCAACACCTCAAAAAAAACGGCCGGGTGACCAATTACGAGGTCACGCTGAAGCGGATGGACGGCTCTCCCATCACGGTGATCACCAACAGCCATTTCTACTGCGATAAAAGCGGCAACGTACTGGGTATTGAGGGGATATTCAGCGACATCACCCGAATACGGCGCATCGAAAAGGAAATAGCCCGGCTCGCGGCGATCGTGCGGCACAGCAGCGAAATGGTTAATCTTACCGACCTCGAGGGCAGGATGCTCTTTCTGAACGAGGCCGGCTCCCGGATCCTGGGAATCGAGCAGCAGGATGTCGAATCCGCCAGCATATTCCAGGTCATCCACGACTCATACAGAACAGTATGGAACAATGAGGTGCTTCCGGCGCTTGAGGCCGGTTCCGGATGGGAGGGAGAGCTCCGGTACGTCAACATGAAGACCGGCGCTACGACCGACGTTCACACGGTCCTTTTCACGATAGTCGACCCGGACGCCGCGCACATGAAGTACCTGGCGAACATCTCGCTCGACATATCCCAGGGAAAGAAGACCGAACTGATGCTGTTTGAAAAAGAAAAAATGCTGCGCCAGATCAACAGGAATATCCCGGGGGTCGTGTATCAGTTCTACGCGACCGACAGCGGAGAATTCGGCATAAGCTACGCAAGCGAGCGCATCTCGGAGTATTTCGGCCTCGATTTTGAAATGAAAGATTTATTTCATCTATTCATGTCCTTTATCCATGAAGAAGACCGGGGCCATATGATGGCATCGATTGTTAAGGCGATTGAAACACTCTCGCAGTGGGAGTTCGAGGGCCGCTATACCAAACCTTCCGGCGAGCTGATCTGGGTTCACGGGATTTCGACCCCTACCCGTCTCGAGGGCAGGATCGTCTTCGACGGGATCATGCTCGACATCACCGCACGCAAGCTCGCGGAGGAAAAATCGCGCCAGAACGAGGAAAAATTCATGAACGTTTTCATGATGGCTCCCGACTGCATCGTGATTTCCCGGCTTTCTGACGGCATGATCCTCGATGTCAATATGGGGTTCGAAGAAATTACCGGATTGAGGCGCGACAGGGTTATCGGCCGGACTGCGATAGAAATCGGCGCATGGGAGGACCCCGACGAGCGATCCTACATGGTCAAAACCGTCCGGGCAGGGTCCGATATAAGGTACCGCGAATACCTTTTCAAACGAAGGGACGGATCGCCCAGGACCGGCCTGTATTCGGCCCGGGCCATGAACATAGGCGGAGAAGCATGCCTTATCTTCGTCATGCAGGACATCACCGAAAGGCTGAACCTCGAAGACCAGCGTCTGAAGCTTGAGCAGCGACTGAATCATTCACAGAAGATGGACGCGATCGGCCAGCTTGCAGGAGGTGTGGCGCACGACTTCAACAACATCCTCACCGGGATCCAGGGCAACGCCTCCCTCATCCTGATGGACTGCAGCCCCGAGCATCCGCACTACCAGCGCGTGGCCAGAATAGAAGAGTATGTGAAGCGCGGCGCGAACCTGACCCGGCAGCTTCTCGGCTTCGCCCGCGGCGGCAAATACGAACTCAGGACCCTGTCGATAAACGAACTGATCCGCCGGAGCCTCCAGTTTTTCATCGAGACAAGGAAGGAAATACGGGCGAATCTCAGGCTCGAAGACGAAATCCTCCCGGTCGAGGCAGACAGCGGGCAGATGGAGCAGGTGCTGCTGAACATCTATATCAACGCCGCGCATGCGATGCCCGAAGGAGGCCTCCTCGACATCGAGACATCCATCATCGCACTGACCGACGCAGAGGCGCGATCTTTCGAAATCGGGCCCGGTGATTACGTCAAAATATCCATAACCGACTCGGGCATCGGCATGACAGAAGACACTCTGAAAAGAGTCTTCGAGCCTTTTTTCACCACGCGGCTTCAGCATGAAGGATCGGGCCTGGGCCTGGCTTCCGCGTACGGCATCATCCGCAACCACGGCGGCGCCATACATGCATCAAGCAGCCTCGGGAGGGGCTCGACGTTCACGATATACCTGCCTGTGAGTGCAAAAGAGATCGAGCACGAAAACCGCGATAGGAAAAGCGATTTCATTCCCGGCAGGGGCGTCATACTTCTCGTCGACGACGAGCCCATGATCCTGGGTCCTACGTCCGAACTACTCAAGAAAATCGGATACAGGGTATATACGACCCAGAGCGGATACGAGGCGGTTCTGGTATTCAGCGAGAACCGTGAAGAAATCGACCTGGTTATCCTTGACATGATCATGCCTGGAATGGGCGGCACCGAAGTCCTGAAGAAAATCATGGAAATCGATCCCGATGCGAGGGTCATTCTTTCAAGCGGCTACAGCATGCAGGGCGAAATACGCAAACTCATGGAAATCGGTTGCCGGGGTTTCATCCAGAAACCATACAATTTCACCGAGCTGTCTTCCGTCATCCACCAGGTGCTGAACGACCCGGACACTAAAAACATTTGACATATTTGCCCGCCGTCTGAAAAATACTGTGAAAAACATCAACAAACAGAGGAGAAAACACCATGTCCACCTGCACTTATACCGTTGAAAGCACTGGCGTAGCCATAATGACCATCAACAATCCGCCAATGAACGCGCTGAGCACGTCGGTCATAAACGACATCCGCGAATGCGTCAAGAAGGCCCTCGCCGATGACGCCGTGCGAGTCGTCGTTTTCACCGGCGCCGGCAAGGCGTTCATCGCCGGCGCAGACATCAAGGAGCTCGACCAGATGAAAGAGAAAAAGACGGCGAGCAGATACCTCGAGAACGGCCACGACGTGTGCAACCTGATCGAGGGCGCGGACAAGCCGTTCATCGCCGCCATCAACGGGTTCGCGCTCGGGGGCGGATGCGAAGTCGCGCTTGCCTGCCACATCCGCATCGCCGACGAGACCGCGCAGATGGGTCTTCCCGAGATCAAGCTCGGCATCATTCCCGGCTACGGTGGAACAATCCGCACGCCCAGGGCCGCGGGGCTCGGCCAGGCCTATGAGCTCATCCTTACGGCGAATTTCGTGTCAGGGACCCAGGCCGCGCAGTGGTGCCTCGTGAACCGCGCGGTGCCCAAGGGCGAGGCCGTCAATGAGGC
>Ga0116153_10001648_pt1 | contig 19972 bp, 16 predicted proteins | sample AD_UKC028_MetaG_FD_89896 | JGI IMG/M metagenome (GOLD analysis project Ga0116153, IMG submission 89896) | Active sludge microbial communities of municipal wastewater-treating anaerobic digesters from USA - AD_UKC028_MetaG | ecosystem: Engineered > Bioreactor > Anaerobic > Digestate | place: USA...
CACTGCTCGGGCTTGAACTTGGCCCGGCCGTGGCTGGTCCCGATGGAGATGGCCAGGGAATCCACCCCGGTCTTCTTGACGAAGTCCTCCACCTCCTCGGGCCGGGTGTAGTGGCTGTGCTCCGCGGAGACGTCGTCCTCCACCCCCGCCAGGACCCCCAACTCGCCCTCCACGGATACGTAGTCCTTCCGGGAGTGGGCGTACTCGCAGACCTTCTTGGTCAGGGCGACGTTCTCCTCGTAGGCCAGGTGGGAGCCGTCGATCATGACGCTGGAGAACCCGTTTTCGATGCAGTCCACGCAGAGCTCGAAGGAGTCCCCGTGGTCCAGGTGGAGGACGATGGGGACGGGATAGCCGAGCTCCTTGGCGTACTCCACGGCGCCCCGGGCCAGGTGCCGGAGCATGGTAGAGTTGGCATACTTGCGGGCTCCCGCGGAGACCTGGAGGATGACCGGGGACTTGGTCTCCACGCAGGCCTGGACGATGGCCTGGAGCTGTTCCATGTTGTTGAAGTTATAGGCGGGAAGGGCGTAGCCCCCGGACACCGCCTTCTTGAAGAGCTCCACGGTATTCACCAGGCCGAGCTCCTTGTAACTCGTCATCGTTCGCTCCTTGTGATAGGGGGATAGGTGCCCGGACAGTCTAGGAAGAGGCCCTCGGGACGTCAAGCCCCGGGTCCCGCGGCCCCGGGCCGTACGGATTGTCCGGGTTGTCCGGGCGCCGGGTACGGTGTAGGATGCGGAGCATGGACGGAAACCGAGGCCCCCGGTCGGTTCGATGCCGCATCTCCCTCCTTCTCGCCTTGTCGGGCCTCCTGGCCTCCTGTTCCCGTCCCGTAGGACTGGTCCTGATCGATCCCGCCCTGCCGGTCCTGGACCCCGAGGGGGCGAAGGCCTTCTCGTCCTTCCGCGTCCCCGGCACGCGGAGGGCGGTCCGGGACTACCCTGTTTCGGAATCCGCCGCCTTCTTCGGGGGGCTCTCGGCTCCGCCCCCGTCCTTCGTCCTCCTCACGCCCCTGTTGGCCCCTGAGTACCCGGCGGTCCGGGACGCCTTTCCGGAGGCCGTGATCCTGGGAACCGGCATCCCCGCGGGAGAACGCTCCCTTTCCGCCTCCTGGGACCCCGTCCCCGCGGCCCGGGAGGCGGGAGTCCGGGCGGCCGCCTTCCTGCGGAACCGGGGGGAGGGGCTTTCCGAGCCCCCGGAGGCCGTGATCCTGGTATCCGGCGCCGCCGGTGGCGGTACCGGGAGCGGGATGGCGGCGGAAGCCTTCCGGGAAGGGCTTCTGTCCGCGCGGCCGGATACCCCCCTGCGGATCCTGGAGCTTCCCGGCCAGGCCGGGGAGGCGGACGTCCTGATCCGGGGCCTGGGGGGCCCGGGGGCCAAGGCGGCCTTCCTGGATCCCGGGACCGGGGGATTCCGGGCCGCCCGGCTCCTTGCGGAATCCACCCCCGAAGGCGTCCGGGGACCCCGGTTCACGGTTTTCCGGTCGGCCCTCCCCCCCCCGCCGGGGACGCCGGCGGACCTCCTGCTCCTCCGGGAAACCCGGGACCTTTTGCGGGCTTTCCGCGCGGCCCTGAAGGAGGGCCGGACCGGCGCGATCGACGTCCCGGAAGCCCTCCGGATCCCCGATCGGGTGCCCTGAAAAGGCGTTTCGCTTTTTTTCAATTTGTTTGACAAAGGAATGGCCGATATCTATAATTCGTACAACCGCAGGTATTTCACTCATGGGGCAAAAGGAGCCATTCGAATGAAACGACGAGTCTCCCGATCGATATGCCTTGCGATCCTACTGGTGAGCCTCCTGTCCGCAGGGGGCGTCTTCGCCCAGGAAAAGCCCGTCAACCTGGAGTCCAAGGTCATCGACAGCTTCGACGACCCGGAAGGCAATCCCTGGTTCGTCATGGGCAGCAAGTTCTCCACCGCGGAGTTCCCCAAGGTAGCCTCCGTCAACTCCTGGCCCATCTCCATCTACGGCTACAACCCCGCGGACAAGGACAAGCTCAAGACCCTGGGCGTGGCCATGCTCTTCGACCGGAAGGAGTACAACTGGGTGGACGTGGTCCCCGGCAAGAAGACCGGTTCCGGAGACAGCGTGAAGTACGAACCCCAGGAACGCAACCTCCCCGGACGGGTGGCCATGCTGGACATGTGGATCTGGTCCGGCAACTTCAACTACTACATCGAGGCCTTCATCCGGGACTACAAGGGCATCGTCCACACCATCTACATGGGGGACCTCAACCACGTGGGCTGGAAGAACTTCCGGATTAACATCCCCTCGAACATCCCCCAGTCCAAGAAGTACCTTCCCAAGCTTGAGGGACTCAAGCTTGTGAAGTTCCGGATCTGGACCCGGCCCACCGAGGTGGTGGCGATCCCCGCGGGGGCCGAGGAGCCGGCCCACAAGAAGGCCATCTACTTCTACTTCGACCAGCTCAAGGTCCTCACGGACACCTACGAGGACATGTATGACGGCGACGCGCTCACCTCGCCCGAACTCATCGAGCAGACCTGGAGCTCGGGGAAATAAGGGAGAACAGCCATGAAGAAGATCATCCTAATCGCCCTTGCCCTGTGCCTCGCGGCCTTCGCCTCCGCCCAGACCGCGGTCGGGGACCCGAACCCCAACGACATCGGAGTGGACACCGCACAGCAGAAACTAAAGGAAGTCTCGGTGGACAAGTTCGAGGCAGCCGGGTTCTGGAAAGCCTTCATTTCCCCGGACGAGGGAGCCATCCAGTACCGCCTCTTCGAAGGAAGCCCCGCCGGCAAGGCCAACGAGCCCATCGCGGACGAACGCTACGTCGGGATCGATCCCAAGGTGGCGGACAAGTTCGTCCTGGGCGTCCGCACGGACTTCTTCCGCCGCGGATACAACGAGATCCGGATCCTGGCGGACAAGCCCATCCCGATCGAGGGGATCAGCAAGACCGTATCCGTCTGGGTGGCCGGCCGCAACCTTAACCACGTCCTCAAGATCATGATCCTGGACGCTTTCAACACCCCCTTCGAGCTCACCGTGGGCAAGCTGAACTTCCAGGGTTGGAAGAAGCTGACCGTGGCGATCCCGCCCCAGAACATGGACGGCAAGACCGGGATCATCCAGCGGAACTTCCACTTCATCTCCCGGATGGGGATCAAGATCGTGGGATTCAAGATCGAGTGCGATCCCATGGAGGCCTTCGGAACCTATTACTTCTACATGGACGATCTCCGGGCGGTGACGGACCTCTTCGCCGAGGATTACCGGGATCCGGACGACATGAAGGATACCTGGTGATCGCGGGATTCTGATCATCCGAGCCCTCCTTTCCGGGAGGGCTTTTTTTTGGAACCGGTATGAACGACTACTACGAGTTTCTCCGCAGGATCTTCTTCTTCAAGGACCTCTCGGACCAGGAGATACTCCTGGTAGCCAACGCCTGCCACGAGGAGCGCCACACCTCGGGGGACATCCTGTTCCTGGAGGGCAGCGCCGCGGACCGCTGCTACATCGTCCTGGAGGGCCGGGTGGAGGTCTGGAAGGACTACAACGAGGCAAAACCCAGTCTTTTGGGAGTGCACGGGCCGGGACACTTCTTCGGGGAGCTGGCCCTGCTGGACGAACTTCCCCGCTCGGCCACCGTGGTGGCCCGGGAAAACGCCCGGGTCCTCTTCCTGTACCGGGAAGACTTCCGGAACCTGATCCGCGACCACTCCTCCATCGCCCTGTCCGTCATGGTCTCCATCTCCTTCATGCTGCGCTCCTCCAACGAGGTCTTCCTGGAGGACCTCAAGAAGCGGAACACCGAGCTTGAGTCCGCGTACCGGGAACTGGAGGAGGTTCACGCGGACCGCCTGCGGAACGAGCGCCTCTCGACCCTGGGCAAATTCTCCTCCATGATCCTCCACGACATCCGGAACCCCCTGTCCATGTTGAAGGGACTCCTCCAGCTCATGATCCTGAACCTCCACGAGCCGGAGAAGCTGGAAGGCCACGTCCGGAACGCCCTGGCCGAGACGGCCCGCCTGGAAAACCTGGCCTCGGAGTTCCTGGACTATTCCCGGGGGGAGATCCGCCTGAACCTCGGGGTGACAACCGCCGCCTGGCTGTTCAAGCGGGTGGAGGAATCCGTCCGGGAACGGTTCCGGACCTCGGGGCTGTCGGTGGTGACGGACTGCCGCCTGGAGGACGCCCTGCTCCTGGACGGGGAACGGATCCTGCGGGCCCTGCTGAACGTGGCGGACAACGCCCGGAAGGCCATGTCCCCGGGCGGGGTCCTGACCCTGCGGGCCTATCCCCAGCAGGATGCCAACGTCTTCGTCCTGGAGGATACCGGAGAGGGCATGAGCCCGGAGGTCCTGGCCCACATCTTCGAGCCCTTCTACTCCTCCAGCAAGGCCGGGGGCACGGGCCTGGGCATGTTGATCGTCAAGAACGTGGTGGAAGCCCACGGGGGCACCGTGGAGGTGGAATCGGAGCCGGGAAAGGGCACCCGGGTCCGGCTCTCGATCCCGAAACGATTGTCCGGCTACTGAGGCCCGAAGAAAATCCTGACCGTGTTCTCCGTGACCGCCCGCGCCAGGTCCCCCGCGTCCTCGCCCCGGAGCTCCGCGGCGAAGGCGTAGGTGTGCCCGACCAGCAGGGGCGTGCAGGGCTTTCCCCGTTCCGGGACCGGGGCCATGTAGGGGGAATCGGTCTCCAGGAGCAGCCGGTCCCGGGGCACCAGGGCGCAGGCCTCCCGCAGGTTCCGGGCGGCGGGATAGGTCAGGTTCCCCGCGAAGGAGACGAAGCACCCCAGGTCCAGGTAGTCCCGGGCCGCGGCCGCGTCGTAGCCGAAGCAGTGGATCACCACGGGGATGCCGGGCCGCGCGGAACGGAGGGTCTCGACGGTGTCCCCGTGGGCGTCCCGGGAATGTACGATCAGGGGCTTGCCCAGGCGCCGGGCCAGGTCGATCTGGGCCTCGAAGAGTAGGCGCTGCGCCTCCCGGCTGCCGTGCATCCAGTGGTAATCCAGGCCCCCCTCCCCGATCGCGGCGCAGTCCGGGGAGGAGGCGGCCGCCTCCAGGGCCGCGATGTGAGGTTCCGGCAGCCGGAGGGCCTCCGGCCCGGGCCAGATCCCCGCGGAGAAACGGAGCCAGGGGCGGCGGCCCAGGGCGCGGACCCGCTCCGGAAGGTCGTCCGCCCGGGTGCCGGGATCCACGACCCGGGGGGCCCGGCCCGGAACCCCGGCCGCGGCCTCCCACGCGGCGTCGTAGGCCGCCAGGACACCCTCCAGGGCGGCCCGGCCCGCCCGGGCCGGGATCATGGAGAGGTGGGCGTGGGAGTCGGTGCACGGTCCTCCGGGAGCCGCCGCGGTCACGAGGCCGTCCCGAAAGCCAGCTTGCCGCCGGAGAGGGCCACCTTCACGCGGCTCCCTTCCCGGATCTTCCCGGCCAGGACGTCCCGGGCCAGGGGATTTTGGAGCTCGTTCTGCACCGCCCGCTTGAGGGGGCGCGCCCCGAACAGGGGATCGTAGCCCGCCTCGGCGAGCCAGGCCTTGGCCTCGGGGCTCACCTCCAGGGCGATCTTCCGGGATTCCAGCCGCTTGGCCAGGAGGGCGATCTGCAGGTCCACGATGCCCAGGATCTCCGCCTTCCCGAGGCGCTCGAACAGGACGGTCTCGTCGATCCGGTTCAGGAACTCGGGCTTGAAGCTGACCCGGAGGAGCTGGTCGATGGCGGGCTTGACCGCCTTCATGGACTCGGCGGCCAGGATGAGGTCGCTGCCCAGGTTGCTGGTCAGGATGACGATGGCGTTCTTGAAGTCCACCACCCTCCCCTGCCCGTCCGTGAGGCGGCCGTCGTCCAGGAGCTGTAAAAGGACGTTGAAGACGTCGGGGTGGGCCTTCTCGATCTCGTCGAAGAGGACGACGCTGTAGGGTCGGCGGCGGACCGCCTCGGTCAGCTGGCCGCCCTCGTCGTAGCCCACGTAGCCCGGGGGCGCTCCGATCAGGCGGCTCACGGAGTGCTTTTCCCCGTACTCGCTCATGTCGATCCGGGTCAGGGACTTCTCGTCGTTGAAGAGGAACTCCGCCAGGGTCTTGGCCAGCTCGGTCTTGCCGACCCCCGTGGGGCCTATGAAGAGGAAACTTCCGAGGGGGCGGTTCGGGTCCGAGAGGCCCGCCCGGTTCCGGCGGATGGCGTCCGCCACGGCCTTGATCGCCGCCTGCTGGCCCAGGACCCTCCGGCCCAGGACCTTCTCCAGCTCCAGGTACTTCTGGGCCTCCCCGGAGAGCATCTTGGACACGGGGATGCCGGTCCAGGTGGAAACCACCCGGGCGATGTCCTCCTCAGAGACCTCCTCCCGGAGGAGGCGGGTCCCGTCGTCCTGCTTGCCGATCTCCGCGCTCACCTCGGCCAGGCGTTTCTCGGCTTCCAGGAGCCTGCCGTACTTGATCTCCGCGGCCTTGGCCAGGTTGCCGTCCCGCTCGTAGCGCTGTTCCTCGATCTTGAGCCGCTCCAGGCTCTCCTTGAGCTTCCGAATCTCCTCGATCTTGCCCTTCTCCGAGGTCCACCGGAGCTTCATGGAATCCCTGCGGCCCCGGACCTCCGCCAGCTCCTTCTCCAGCTTGGCCAGCCGCTCCTTGGAGCCCGGATCCGTCTCCTTGGTAAGGGCCTGTTTCTCGATCGTGAGCTGGAGGATGCGGCGCTCCGCCTGGTCCAGTTCCGTGGGCTGGCTCTCGATCTCCATCTTGATGCGGCTGGCCGCCTCGTCCACCAGGTCGATGGCCTTGTCCGGCAGGAAGCGGCTGGTGATGTAACGGTCCGAGAGGGTGGCCGCGGCGATCAGGGCCTCGTCCCGGATCCGGACGCCGTGGTGGACCTCGTAGCGCTCCGCGAGGCCCCGGAGGATCGCTATGGTGTCCTCCACGGAGGGCTCCCCGCAGAACACGGGCTGGAAGCGGCGCTCCAGGGCGGCGTCCTTCTCGATGTGCTTGCGGTATTCGTCCAGGGTCGTGGCACCGACGGCCTTGAGCTCCCCCCGGGCCAGGGCGGGCTTGAGGAGATTGGAGGCGTCCATGGCCCCCTCCGCGGCACCCGCCCCCACCAGGGTATGGAGCTCGTCGATGAAGAGGACGATCTTCCCGTCGGACTTCTGGATCTCCTCGATCACGGCCTTCAGGCGCTCCTCGAATTCCCCCCGGAACTTGGATCCCGCGACCAGGGCCCCCAGGTCCAGGGCCAGGAGCTTCTTGTTCCGCAGGCTGTCCGGCACGTCCCCGGCCACGATGCGCCGGGCCAGGCCCTCCACGATGGCGGTCTTGCCGACCCCGGGCTCCCCGATCAGGACGGGGTTGTTTTTGGTGCGCCGGGACAGGACCTGCATGACCCGGCGGATCTCCTCGTCCCGGCCGATCACGGGGTCCAGCTTCTCCGCCCGGGCCAGGGCGGTCAGGTCCCGGCAGTAGCGCTCCAGGACCTGGTACTTGGCCTCCGCCTCCGGATCCGCGGCCCGCCGGGTGCCGCGCACGGCCTTGAGGGCCTCCAGGACCGCGGTTTTCACGATCCCCCGGTCCCGGAGGAGGCTTCCCACGGGTCCCTCGTCGCCGATCAGGGCCAGGAGGAGGTGCTCCGTGGCCACGTAGTCGTCCTTCAGGGCCTTGGCCTCCCCCTCGGCCTTGGCGAAAACCTTGGAAGCGGCCGGGGAGAGGTAGACCTGGGCGGCCTCCCCGAACACCTTGGGTTTCTTCGCGATCAAGGAGCGAGAGGCCTCCAGGAGGCCCGGCACGTCGACTTCCAGGCGTCCCAGGAGGGGGGAGACCACGCCGTCCTCCTGCTCCAGGAGGGCCGCCAGGAGGTGGTCGGTGTCTATCTGACCGTGGTCATTCTGCCGTGCCAGGGTCGTGGCGGCCTGCAGGACTTCCTGCGTCTTGGTTGTGTAGCGATCGTAGTCCATGAGATGGAATATACCTCCGCCGAAGGAGGAGCGGGAAGGGCGCGAACCGCGACGCGGTTCGCGGCGACGAAGCCTAGGAGGCTTTGTCGAGTTTATGGCACGATAGCACGTTTTACGTTAGGATGGGGCATGGAACAACGCGTGATTTTGTTGCACGGCTTCGAGGGCGAGTCCCTGATCGCCGCGGTGAGGGCCATCAAGGCCGTCCTGCCCGATCCCGCGGGAATCGCCTTCGCGTCGACGACCCCGGTCAACGTGGACTGGAAGGTGGGGGACCTGATCGAGCACGTGGCCGAGGAGCACGAGGCCTTCCGGCAGAGCCGGACCTCCTAAGGACGGGGCGGCCCGGATCGGGCCCGGTGCGCCGGCGATCGGAGCCGGGCGGTTCACTCGGCCCGGAGGCTCGGGACCTTGCGATGGAGCTCTTCCACGAACTGCTCCCCCGTGTAGCCCTGCCGAAGGGCGATGAACACGGCGTTGTCCTGGCCCGCCAGGGTGCCCAGGGAACACTCGAAGCCCAGGCTGTCCAGGGCCAGGGCCACGGTGGCCGAATGGCCGGAGAAGGTATGGACCACGACCAGGCTGGAATTCCAGTCCGCGGAGACGTAGCCCCGCTGGAGGTCCTGGATGAAACTGGCGTCGGTCTCCCTCCGTTCCTCGTCGGAGGGGACGGAGTAGTAGTATCCGGATTCTCCCGCGGAGATCTTCCCCACCTTCAGGGCCTTCAGGTCCCGGGAAAGGGTGGCCTGGGTGAGGATGAATCCCTCGGCTTCCAGGAATTTGAGAAGGCTTTCCTGAGATTCGATCCGATGCGCCCGGATCAGCCGCAATATCGCCTTGAGACGTTCCGATCGTTCCTTGGAGTCTTTCACGATCCCGACCTCGGTTTGTTGCTGTTTTCGTATCATGCCACGGGTACGAGGTTCTTGCAAGCTCGATGACGGACACCATCGACCTAGGACGGATTTGTTGGTGATTTCCGGGTGGTATGCCGATACAATAATGGGGGGGCATATATCAGGATGGAATCCAAGAGCCCAGAGAAGAAAGCCGCCAAACCCCGGGAGATGAAACTCTCCTTCAGTCCCGGAGGGCGCAAGAACGACGGATTCGTGGAGATCTCCGTGCCCGAGGACGCCATGGAGGTCCAGGCTTCCTTCCACCCCGCCGTCGGAGGCGGCGCCCCCCTCTCCCAGGAGTACGTCCGGGAACTCCTTTCCCGGGCGGGGGTGACGGAGGGGATCCTGGAGGACGTCATCGGGGACTCGGTCCTGTCCTGCAACCTGGACCAGCATCCCCTGCGGGAGGTCGTGATCGCCCGGGGCGTTCCCGCGGAGGAGGAGATCCCGGGGCACCTCAAGCTCCTGAAGCGGTTCGAGGAGACGCCCCTGGATGCGGCCGTACCCGACGGGTCCCTGGACTGGAAGGACCTGTCCCCCGTCATCGTGGTCACCCGGGGCGAGAGGATCGCGGACAAGATATCGGCCCGCGCGGGCACCCCCGGAAAGACCGTCCGCGGCGAGGCGATCCCCGCGAAAAAGAGGTCCGTGACCCAGTATCTCCCGGGCCGGAACGTGCGCATGGACGGCGAGGCCCTGGTGGCCGACGTGGACGGCCGATTCTCCCTCTCGGGCAACCGGATCGACGTGGAGGAAGTCCTGGTGGCCAAGGGCGGAGTGGGCTACCACACGGGCCACATCGTCTTCCCCGGGGACGTCACCATCGAGGGGCCCGTCCGGGACGGATTCAAGGTCCACTCCGGGGGCTCCATCCTGGCCAAGGACACGATGGACGTCTTCGACGTGAACGCCAAGAAGGACATCACCTGCGCCGGCGGTCTCATCGGGCACCAGAAGGGTTTCCTGAAGGCGGGCGGCGTGCTCCGGGCCAAGTTCGCCCAGAACTGCCGCGTAGCCGTGCGGGGGGACGTCTTCATTCCCGGCTCCCTGGTCTCCTGCCGCCTTTTCACCCTGGGCATGCTGGAGATGGGGGACAAGGGCAGGATCCTGGCGGGGGAGACCTTCGCGGTCCACGGGGTGCGCTGCGGATGGATCGGCTCGGACACCGGACAGACCACGTACGTGCACGTCGGCATCGATTTCACGGTCCAGCAGAGGCTGGACCTTGCCAACGAGCGGTTACGCTTGATCCAGATGAAGAGGGACAAGCTCGAAGAGCTGGGCAAAACCCGGCCCAGCGCCAAGCTGGAGGCCCTCAAGCAGGAGCTGGACAAGGCGGCCTCGGAGCTCTCCGCATTGATCTCCGACCTCCTGCCCAAGCTGGACGCGGACGAGCGCGCCTTCGTGGAGATCCGCGGCGGGGCGTTCCCGGGAGCGGTGATCGAGATCTGCCGGGTCCGGTTCCAGATCCAGGAGGAGATCAAGAAGACGGTCTTCCGGCTGGACAAGGCCTCGGGGCGGATCATCCAGGACCATACCTGAATCGCGGGGCCGGCAGGATGCCCGGCCCCTTGTTCGACGAACGTCCCGCCGCCTCCCGTATTGCCGCGATCTCGAGCTTTCGGTACTCTTGGACATCTTGTTCACCGACCATGACTGGATGACCCAGCTGGGCTCCTCCGTCCGGGACGCGGGGGGTCTGGCCCTCCGCGTTTCCTTGGATCCGGAAACGATCACCGCCATCGACTGTCTCTCGGAAGGCGGCGGCCTCCCCCTCCGCGTAACCCCCTACTGGCTTTCCCTGGCGGGCCCAGGACCGGACGACCCCATCCTGGCCCAGTGCCTGCCCTCGCCCCGGGAATCGGAACCCGATCCCGATGCCGTCCCGGATCCCCTGGGGGAGTCCCTGCACCGCGCCTCGCCCTCCCTGGTCCGGCAGTACCGATCCCGGGCCCTGCTGCGTGCGTCCGGGGAGTGCGCGGTCCACTGCCGCCACTGCTTCCGCAGGAACCTCCTGCCCTCGGAACGTGGCTACATCTCCCCGGAGGACCAGGCCGCGGCCGCCGCCTGGCTGGCCGGGCACCCCGAGATCCGGGAGATCCTGGTCTCCGGGGGGGATCCTCTGGTCGCCTCGGACGCCCGGATCGAAGGCCTTTTATCCGCCCTGCGCGCCGCCCGGCCGGAGGCGGTCCTTCGGATCTGCACGCGTTGTCCTTCCACACTCCCCATGCGATTCACCCCCGCCCTGACCGCCCTTCTGCGTTCTTTCCGGCCCCTGCGCGTGGTCACCCACTTTAACCACCCCCGGGAGCTTTCCCCCCAGGCGGACGAAGCCCTGGAGCTCCTGATCGACGCGGGCATCCCCGTCTCGGTGCAGACGGTCCTCCTCGCCGGGATCAACGACGACCCGGAGGTCCTGGAAACCCTCTTTGCGGGGCTGGCTCGGAGGGGGGCCCAGCCCTACTACCTCTTCCAGGCGGATCTCGCTCCCGGCACGGCCCACCTCCGTTGTCCCCTCTCCCGGGGGCTCGACATCTACGCGGAGCTCCGGCGACGGCTTTCGGGGCTGGAGCTTCCCCGGTATGCCGTGGACGCACCCGGGGGCGGCGGCAAGGTCTACCTGCCCGAGGGAATCATCGGCCGGGAGGGAGACCGGTACATCCTGGAGACGCCTTTCGGCGGCCGCGCCGCCTATCCCGCGGATTGAAACCGGCCGCCGCCCCGGACCGCGGACGCGAGGGATCCCGGCTCGATGTCCGGGCGTTGCTTTCCCCCGGGGGATGGCTAGAATGAAGGCTTGCGGATGTTCCTGTAGGGAGGAGCACGTGATGAAACCCGTTCCGGCCGCCGTCGCGGCCGTCCTGGTCCTGGCCCTGATGTCCGCCTGCGTCCACCCCGGGACCAAGGCCCCTCCCTCCGGGGATCCCGTTTCGGGACAGCGGAATCCACCGCCCGCCGCCCCCGCAAAGCCGGAAAGCCCCTTGTCGGCCCTGCCTCCGGAAACCCGGGTGTTCCTTGTCGAACTCCGGGACCGTGTCCGGCGCGGGGACTGGGCCTGGGCCGCGGACCGGGCGGACCCGTCCTTCCTGCGGGCCATGGAAGGCCGGGGCAGGGATCCCTACTTCTACACCTACCTCTTCGCCGCAGGCTCCCTGGCGGGGGACGCACCGGAGTACGCCCGCTTCGAACTGCTTCCCGTCTCCCGGGTCCGGGACATGGCCTGGGAAGAGGCTCGGATCGAGGGACCCGCGGCGGTGGTCCGGGGCCGGTTCATCCTGTCGACGGGAGCACTCGTGCCCTTCGCCTTGCGGGTGCTCTGGCGTCTGGACCCGCCCCGCATCCTGGGCGTGCAACCGTGAAAGCGACTACTTAAACAAACCAACCACAGAGGCACAGAGGCACTGAGAAAAGAGAAGTGCGGATGACTCGACGAAGCCCGCAGGGCTTCATTGCCGCGAGGCGGGCCTTAGGCCCGCCTCGCGCTACTCCCATTCTATCGTGGCCGGGGGCTTGGAGGAGACGTCGTAGGTGACACGGCCGATCTGGGGCACCCGGTTCGTGATCAGGCTGGAGATCTCCAGGAGGTCCTTCATGGGGAAGGGATACACGTCCGCGGTCATGCCGTCCGAAGAGACGATGGCCCGCAGAGCCAGGACCCAGCCGTAGCGGCGGACGTCCCCGGCAACGCCCACGGAGCGGACGGGCAGCAGGACCGCGAAGGCCTGCCAGATCTCGTCGTACAGTCCCCGGCGTTTCAGTTCGGAGACGTAGATGTCATCGGCTTCCCGCAGGACGTCGCACTTCTCCTTCGTCACCTCCCCCAGGACACGGACGCCCAGGCCGGGGCCCGGGAAGGGATGCCGGCCCACGACCTCCTCCGGGACACCCAGCAGGCGGCCCAGGGCGCGGACCTCGTCCTTGTAGAGCCTGTCCAAAGGTTCGATCACCTTTCCCGCCTGACGCTTTTTCTCCACCAGGGGGGAGCGTACGTTGTGGTGGCTCTTGATGACGTGGGCCTTCTTGCCCACCCCCTTGCCGGACTCGATGAGGTCCGTGTACAGGGTTCCCTGGACCAGGAAGGCCTCGGGGATGCCCAGGCGCGCGACCTCCCGCTCCTGGACGGTGATGAACATGTCCCCGATCCGCTTGCGCTTCTCCTCGGGCTCGTCGATTCCCGACAGGACGGTGAGGAAGTCCCCTTCCGCGTCGATCCTGTGGACATGGGTCGCCCCGAGGCTCCGGAGAGTCCGCATGACCTGTTCGCTCTCTCCCTTTCGCATGAGCCCCGTGTCGATGTACATGAGATGGACCCGTCCCGGGTCGAGGGACTTGAGCACCAGGGCCGCTGCGACCGTGGAATCCACGCCGCCGGAGATGAGGAGCAGTACATCCCCGGAGCCCACGGCGTCCCGTATCCGCCCGCCCGCCTCCTCCACGTAACGCTCCATGCTCCATTCCCGGGCGGCTCCGCAGATCCCGGCGGCGAAATTGCCGAGGATCTCGAGGCCGTGCTCACAGTGGGTGACCTCGGGATGGAACTGCACGCCCCAGAGGGGCCGGGACTCGTGGGCCAGGAGGGCCGGAATGCCCGTCTCCGAGCGGGCCAGGACCCGGAAACCCGGGGCCGGGATCTCCACGGAGTCGCCGTGGCTCATCCAGGACAGGAAGCTCCGGGGAAGCCCCCGGGTCAGGGCGTTGTCCTCCTCGACCCGGACCGCCTGGCGGCCGTACTCCCGGTCCGGCAGGGTCCGCACGGAGCCGCCGAAGTCCGCGGTCATCCGCTGGATGCCGTAGCAGACTCCCAGGACGGGAAGGCCGGACTCGTACACGACCAGATCCGGGGCCGGGGCGCCCGGCTCGTACACGCTCCAGGGGGATCCGGAAAGGATGATTCCCTTCACGCCCTCCAGGTCCGGTGCGCCGATCCTAGCGTCCCCGGGAAGGATGGAAGCGTAGATCCCGATCTCCCGGATCCGTCGGGCGATCAACTGGGTGTACTGGCTCCCGTAGTCCAGGATCAGGATCGAGTCCACGGGCTCTCCCTGACGAGGGTCTGGTTGCGCTCGTAACCCACGGAGACGATCCCCACGGGGGCTTCCGCGAACTCCTCGATGAAGGCGACGTACTCCCGGGCCTCCCGGGGGATGTCGTCCCAGGTCCGGGCCGCTCCCAGGGAGGTCTTCCAGCCCCGGAACTTGCGCAGGACGGGCCGGGCGTCGTTGAGGTCCCGGACGGAGGTGGGGAAGTCCTCCACCACCCGGCCCCGGATCTTGTAGGCCACGCAGGCCTCGAACTCGTCCAGGGTGTCGTAGACGTCCAGGTGGGTGAGCACCAGGGAATCGATGGAGTTGGCGTACCGGGCGTAGCGCAGGGCCACCAGGTCCAGGTAGCCGCAACGCCTCGGCCGTCCCGTGGTCACTCCGTATTCCCGTCCGGTGTCCCGGATGAAGCTGCACAGGGCGCCCTGGGAATCGGGATCGAACTCCGTGGGGAAGGGACCGTTCCCCACCCGGGTCGTGTAGGCCTTGAAGACCCCCAGGACCTTGTCGATGGCCCGGGGGCCGATGCCGCCCTGGGCCGCCGCCCCGGAGGCGTTGGACATCCCGCTGGAAACGTAGGGGTAGGTCCCGGTATCGATGTCCAGGAGGGCCCCCTGGGCTCCCTCGAAGAGGGTCCAGGAGTTACGGTGCTGCCGGAGGAAGGCGACCAGGTCCACGGACATCGGCAGCAGGCGTTCCGCGTACCGCGCCAGGAAGGCCCGATCCTCATCCTCCAGGGTGGCCAAACGTTCCGCATCCTCCAGGTCCGCAAGACGGATCCCGTCGCGGGCGGCCTTGACGGAGTACGCCACCCCGATCCCCCGGCCGGTGGTGCCGATGGGCTTGCGTCGGGTCGCCTCCTGCTGCTTGTCCATCTCCCGGTACCGGGGCAGGACGATGTGGGCCCGGTCGCTGATCAGGACCCGGCCCTTCCAGTCCACGCCCCGGGACTCCAGCATGGCCAGCTCCGCGAAGAGGGCCTCCGGGTCGATGACCATACCGCTGCCCAGGACCGTGATCTTGTCCGGGTAGAGGATGCCCGAGGGAACCAAGTGCAGGGCGTACTGCTCCTTGCCCAGGACGATGGTATGCCCGGCGTTGGCCCCCCCGGAGAAGCGGACGATGAGCCCCGCGTCCGCGGCCAGGTAGTCCACGATCTTTCCCTTGCCCTCGTCGCCCCACTGGGCACCGATCACGACGATGTTCACGTCAGCCTCCCGTCACCTGCTGTAATTCGGCGCTTCCTGGGTGATGGCCACGTCATGGGCGTGGCTCTCCCGGAGGCCCGCGGACGTGATCCGCACGAAGCGGCCGTACTTCTGCAACTCCTGGATGGAGCGGCAGCCCGTGTACCCCATGCCCTTCCGCAAGCCCGCCACGATCTGGCCGAGATAGGGCTTGAGCTCCCCCTTGTAGGGGATGCGGCCCTCGATGCCCTCGGGTACGGGCTCCTCGTCCTTGGCCATCTGGTAGCGGTCCCCGGCTCCGTCCTTGAGGGCCCCCAGGGAACCCATGCCCCGGTACTCCTTGTAGATCCGGCCCTCGTACAGGATCTCCCGGCCCGGGGACTCCTTGAGCCCCGCGAAGAGGTTCCCGATCATGACCGAGGAAGCCCCCGCGGCTATGGCCTTGACCACGTCCCCGGAATACTTGATGCCCCCGTCCGCGATCACGGGGATCCCGGCCTTGGACGCCTCCTCGGCGCACCAGAGCACGGCGGTGAATTGGGGAACCCCGATGCCCGCCACGATCCGGGTGGTGCAGATGGAACCCGGCCCCACCCCGACCTTCACCGCGTCCGCCCCCGCCTCGACCAGGCGGCGGGCGCCTTCCCGGGTGGCCACGTTCCCGCCCACCACGGGGATCGGGTACTTGGCCTTGATAGCCCGGACCGCCTCCGCCACGTTCCGGGAGTCCCCGTGGGCCGTGTCCAGGACCACGAAGTCGCAGCGGGCCGCGGCCAGGAGGGGCATCCGGGCCTCGATGTCCTGGGGGCTCACCGCGGCGCCCACCACCAGGCGCCCGCCGGAATCCACCGCGGCCCTGGGGTGGATCTCCCGCTTCTCCATGTCCTTGACGGTGATAAGCCCGGTGAGTCGCCCCGCGGCGTCCACCACGGGGAGCTTCTCGATCTTGTACTGGTCGAACTTCTCCCGCGCCTGGGCGGGTGTCGTGTCCCCGGGCACCACGACGGGGTCCGGGGTCATGGCGTCCCGGACCAGGGTCCCGTCGTCCCGGCTGAACCGGAGGTCCCGGGCGGTGATGATCCCCACCACCCGGCCCTCCTGGTCCAGGACGGGAAGACCCGTCACCCCGTGGCGGGACATCAGGGAACGTACGTCCCGGATGGTCCGGTCCGACTCGATCGTCACCGGGGAGTCGATGATCCAGTTGAGGTAGCGCTTCACGGTGGAGACGTGCTCGGCCTGCTCCGCGGGCGGGAGGTTCCGGTGGATGACCCCCGCCCCTCCCTCCAGGGCCAGGGCGATGGCCAGACGGTCCTCGGTGACCGTGTCCATCGCGGCGGAGAGGATCGGCACGTTCAGCCGGATATCCGCGGCCAGCCGGGTCCGGACGTCCGCCTCCCGGGGGAGTATCTCGGAATACCCCGGGAGAAGGAGCACGTCGTCGTAGGAGAGGGTCTCCTCCATGATCAGTCGCCTCCGCGCGAGAGGCTCACGGCCTCTCCGGTCGATAGAGACTCGTCCGGCCGCCCTCGGCCGCCGTCGAGCTTTCAGGGCCGCCCGCAAAAACCCGTCGCCGCCGGGCGGCCGCCGTTCCTTCAATCCGCCCAGCGCCGGGCGAGTTCCCGGTACTTCCTTCCGAGGGCCCGGGCCTTCTCCGCCGCGAGACCCCGGTAGCGCTCAGGGGCCGCGAAGAATCCCTCGGGGTCGGGGTGCCCCAGGTCCCGGAGCCGGCCGTACAGGATGTCCCGGATCTCCGGGCGGCGGGCCAGGACTTCGGAGAAGGAGAGGCCCTCCGACTCGGCCTGGAGGGTCAGCCTGCGGACCTCCTCGTGGGCGTCCGCCCTGCCCGACTCGGCCAGGAGGATGTAGGCCGGCTCGGCCAAAACGGCGCCCCCGCTGGACCGGAGGTTGACCGCCATGCGTTCCCGGTCCACGGACAGGGACTTGAGGACCTTGAGCATCCGGTTGGCCGCGGCCCCCAGGCCCGCCAGGAACTCCACGGAAAAGCGCTCGCTGGCGGAGTTCGTCAGGTCCCGCTGGTGTTCGGAGATCTGGTCCAGGAAAAACGTGAGGACCCTGGGACAGAAGGCCTTCCAGAGGCTCTTCACGTGCTCGCTGTTCCAGGGATTCCGCTTCTGGGGCATGGTGGAGGAACCCACCTGGGCTCCGCCGAAGGACTCCCGGACTTCGTCGATCTCCTCTCGCTGGAGATGCCGCAGGTCGTCCGCCAGGTTGGCCAGGATGCCGAAGGCCGTGTTCAGTTCCAGCAGGAGCCTAAGGACGTGCTCGGGCTCCACGAGCTGGGTGGAATGCTCGCTGGGCGAAAGGCCCAGGAAGCCGAGATAGGTCCGTTCCACCTCCTCGGGGTCCGGGTAGATCATGGACAGGGCGTTGTAGGAACCCGTTGCCCCGGCCAGCTTGCCCCGGAGGTCCCGGGCCAGGTCCTCCAGGCGGGGCAGGCACTTTCCCAGGCGGGCGGCGTACTCCGCCAGGGCGAAGCCGAAGGTGACGGGCACGGCGTGGCGGCCGTGGGTGCGACCCACCTGGGGGGTATCCGCCTCCTCCTCGGCCAGGCGGGCCAGCTCGGCGAGGACCCGGGCCAGGAGGGGAAGCAGGACCTCGAGGACGGCGCCCCGGAGCTGTACCGCCCGGGCCGTGTCCAGGATGTCGACGCTGGTGGCTCCCAGGTGGACCAGGGGGGCCAGGTCCGCGGGCACCTTGGACTGGAGGACGTTCACCAAAGCACGGATGTTGTGCCGGGTCTTCTCCTCCTCCCGGGCCACCTCCTCGGGGTCCACGGAGCCCGCCAGGGCGTCCAGATCCCGGAACCTCTCCTCCGTCCCCAGGCCCCGGGCCGCCAGGTGGGCCTTGAGCAGGGCGATCTCCGCCAGGACGCAGGCCCGTACGGAGGCCCGGTCCGAAAGCCGCTCCGACAGGGCGTCGAAGAGCTCCCGGTTGGCCTCCCAGTACCGATGGTCCAGGGGGGAGAGGTTGTCGAAGATGTCACGGGACTGCATACCGCAGTATGCCCGGCCGGGGTCCGCACGTCAACTACGGCGGCGCGGGCCGCCGCGCTCAGACCAGGTCCGCCCACTCCGCGGAGAGGTTTCCCAGACGTACCGCGGCCAGGAGATCCTCCGGGGCCAGGATCATCTGGAGTCCCCGGGTCCCGGCGCTCACGGAGACTTCCGGAAACAGCTGGGCGGTCTCGTCCAGGAACACCGGAAGCCGCTTCCGCGTCCCGACCGGGGAGCATCCGCCCCGGACGTATCCCGTCAGGGGCTCCAATTCCCGGAGCGGAAGCATCTCGACGCCCTTGTTGCCCGTGGCGACGGCGGCCTTCTTGAGGGACAGCTCCGCGTTTCCGGGCACGCAGGCCAGGAAGGGTCCGGTCCGGTCCCCCCGGGCCGCCAGGGTCTTGAAGACCTGTTCCGCGGGCAGGCCTACCTTGTCGGCCACGGCGGGGGCCGACAGGTCGTCCTCGTCCACGGGGTACTCCGCGAGCCGGAAGGGCAGCCCCGAGGATTCCAGGATGCGCACGGCGTTCGTCTTGGTCATGGAGGGGCTAGGCCCGTTTTCTGCGGAACATCCGGTAATTGATGCTCGGGAAGAGGTTGTTCCTCTTTTCCAGCCGGGTGATCCACTCGGTCCCCACGGTGTTGGCGCAGAGCATCTCGTAGATCCGCTGGAAGTTGGAAACCGCGTCCTCCACCTGCCTGCGGGCGAAGGCGCCGGCCTTGCCGGCCCGGATCAGGAGGGCCCAGTCGGAGCACATGACCAGGAGGGTCTCCCGGGCCGCCTGGTTCAGGACCCGCTCCTTGAGGCCCGTCTCGTTGGGGAATCGTTCGGCCAGCTCCATCATCCGGTCCAGCATCTTGTAGCTGTGGCGGTAGATCCAGTCGTTGGACCCGTCCAGCCACACCCCGGCGTACCCCCCGCTCCCCCAGGAGGAGAACTCGGGGACGGATACGGGGTTTTCCGGGTGCAGCTTGAGGTACTCCCCCAGGGACACGAAACGGAACTCCTCGCGGTCCTTCCCTAGCCGGAACAGGGCTTCCAGCCACTGGGGCCCCTCGAACCATCCGTGGCCCAGGAGCTCCGCGTCGTAGGGGCAGACCACCAGGGGCGGCCGGTCCATGTAGGCCGAGGCCTTCCGGATCTGGTCCGCCCGTCCGTCCAGGAAGACCCGGGCGTGCTCGGCGGCCCGGGCCGAGGCGGCGGCGGGATCGTAGGGTTTCTTCCGCTCGGTCTTTCCGGTGACGGCCCAGTACTTGAATCCCGTGAAGCCCCGGGCCCCGTCCTCCAGCCAGGGGGAGACGTAGTCCAGGGGAAGGTCGAAGCCGATGTCCCGGTAGAAGTCCCGGTAGACCGGGTCCGCGGGGTAACCGGTCTGCTCGGACCAGACCGCGTTCGTCGCCTGGGCGTCCCGGATGAACACGGACAGCCCGTTCGGGCAGGTCACGGGGGAATAGGAGCCGTACTTCGGGACGGGTTTTCCCAGGAGGGCGCCCCGGGTGGCCACCAGGGTGTAGCGCACCGAGTAGGCCTTCAGGACCTCCTCCATCCCGGGATACCAGCCCAGCTGGGGCAGCCAGAACCCGGACGCGACCTTCCCGAACTGCCGGCGGTGGGAGATCACGGCGGTCTCCACCTGGGCGGCCACGGCCTCGGGGACGTCCCGGTACAGGGGCAGGAAGGCGTGGGTGGCCGCGGAGGTCATGATCTCCAGCCGGCCCTTCTTGTAGAAGTAGTCGAAACCCGAGAGCACGTTCCCGCCGTACAGGATCGTGAAGTCGTCCCGGGCCGAGGTGTACAGGTCCGCGTAGAGCGAGGCGAGACGGGCGAACTGGGGATCCCCGGCGGTCCTCTCCTTCTCCCTCTCGGAAAGCCCGATCTGCCGGTCCAGCCAGGCGACGTACCTGTCCCGGA
>Ga0116153_10001660_pt1 | contig 19827 bp, 16 predicted proteins | sample AD_UKC028_MetaG_FD_89896 | JGI IMG/M metagenome (GOLD analysis project Ga0116153, IMG submission 89896) | Active sludge microbial communities of municipal wastewater-treating anaerobic digesters from USA - AD_UKC028_MetaG | ecosystem: Engineered > Bioreactor > Anaerobic > Digestate | place: USA...
ATTCAGGCCGAGGCCGAAGCCGGTTTCGAGAATGACGAAGCGATCTCTTCCCTGCCAGCGTGCCGGCAGATCGTTGCCGCCGAGAAAGACATGGCGTGCCTGCGCCGGACCGCCGTGGGCAGTGTGGTAGATGTCGTCGTAGGCGGCGGAATACGGGGTGCCATCCGGTTTGAAGGCGAGACGGGCGGGCTGCAGGGGCATGGCGGCGATTCTACCCTGGCGCAATTGCAATTCTCATCGCCGCCGCATCGGTTCATAATCGACCAAGGACTCGAGAAAAACATGCGTTCACGACTGGCTCGCTACCTGCTGACACTGATTCTCCCTTCCGGATTGCTCATGCTGCTGTTCCTGTCTTCGCTGTACCACGAGGAACAGGCGCTGCTCAGGCAACACCTGGAGGCGGCCGAAGAGATTCGGCTGATCGCCGGCGCCCGTTCGCTGACCGGCGATGTCGCACTGATCGCCAGCGACGTTCGCCTGATGGCCAGTCTGCCGAGCCTTGTTGCCCTGCTCGAAGCGGATGGTCCGCCGGAAATTGTGGCGTTCACCGCCGACCTGGTGGCGCTTTCCGCCAGTCGCCGTGTCTATGATCAGTTGCGCTGGATAGACGAGCACGGACGCGAGCGGGTGCGCGTCGATTTCATCGATGGACGTTCATTCGTCGTACCCGAGGCGCAACTGCAGATCAAGTCGCAACGCTATTATTTCGCTGCCACCATGCAGCTGGCACCGGGCGAGATTTTCATTTCACCGCTCGATCTGAATGTTGAGCAGGATCGTGTCGAGACACCGCCCAAGCCGACGATCCGGCTGGCCATGCCGGTACGCGATGGCGCCGGGCGGCCGCGTGGCATCGTCATCGCCAATTACTTCGTCAGTCGTCTGCTCGACAAGTTTTCCGAAGTGACCGAGGCCCGTGAGACAAGTGCGCGCATCAATCTGCTCAACCGTGACGGCTACTGGCTCAAGGCGCCCGAGGCGGTCGACGACTGGGGATTCATGTACGGACGCAAGGAGCACTTCGGGACGCGCTTCCCCGGGCCATGGAAGCGGATGTCGGGGACCGAGCGCGGACAGTTCGCGGATGCGGACGGATTGTGGTCGTTCACTACCGTGCGGCCATTGGTCGCGGGAATGGCTTACGCCACCGGCGCGCCGCAGTTGGCTTCCGGCGCCGTGCCGCAGCTACGGGGTGACGACTACATCTGGAAGGTGGTGTCGCATATTCCGGCGGAAACCTTGCGCCAGGGGCAGTATCGCAAGCTGCTGGGGTGGAGCCTGATTACGGCGCTTTTCATGGGCGTGCTGCTGTTCGGGACTTTCGTGCTGGCCCGCGCACAACGGCGGCGCGACGTGATGGCGGAGAGTTTGCGCGCGCTGAACCGCCGCCTCGAGGAAAAGGTTCGCCAGCGTACCGAGGAACTGCAGAAGCAGGCGATCCGTGACCCGCTGACCGGCCTCTTCAACCGGCGCTATCTCGACGAAACGCTGCCGCGCGAGATTCACCGGGCGCTGCGCGAGGAAGAGGGGCTGGCGGTGGTGATGATCGATCTCGATCATTTCAAGGCCTTCAACGACGAGTGGGGACATGAGGCCGGCGATCTGGTCCTGCTCGGTGTCGCCGAGGCGCTGCTCGACGGGTTGCGGGCCTCGGACATCGCCTGCCGTTACGGCGGCGAGGAGATTCTGGTCGTCATGCCAGGCGCCGATGCCGAGGAGGCGGTCGCACGAATTTCGGCAATTTCCGCGCAGGTGCGCAACATGGATGCCAGCGCCAAGGGTCGCAACCTGCCGCCAGTTACTTTCTCGGCCGGCGTGGCGACGGTTCCGGAGCACGGCAACAACGCCGAAATGCTGCTGCGCGCTGCGGATCGCGCGCTCTACATGGCCAAGGAAACGGGCCGCAACCGGGTGGTGGTCGCCCGTGTGCCAGGCGCTACGGCATAAGTTGGCGGGGCGGGCTACTTCAGCGCGGCGAAGACGTCGACGAGGATAAGTACGCGCGGGATTCCCTTGTTCGACCAGCGTTTGAACAAGCCGACGAATCCGGCCAGTCGCTTCAGTTGCGGGATGGCGTTGCCAATGACCTTGCGGATTTCCGGGTCGGGATTGGCGGCAAAGTAGTGGTCGATCAGCTGCGGCAAAAGGCGGCGACTTTCGCTTTCGTCAATCGGCCCCGTCAGCGAGATCGAATTGAGAAAAAGTACCAGATCGGCTGCCTGAGTCATCGGGAGAGGGAGTGTTTCCCCAAAGTTCTCCTCGAAGTCGATACGACAGCTGACATTATCCTGCAGCGTGATGTTCTTGATCTGCGCGCCGCCATGCCAGTGTCCGGCGCGATGAAACTCGCCGAGTTCGGTCGCCAGACGCGGTAGTTCGCGGCGCCAGATTTCCGGTGTCCACTGATTGATCAAGGTGCCGACGATGGCACCGCAATATTCGAGTACGAAGAGGTCCGCAACCAGCAGGGTGATTTTCGGCACCCTGACACCCGCAGCGGCCAGTTGCTTGAGGCGGTTGGCCTCGAAATCCATGCTGCTCGACGCTGCCGACAGTGCCAGTGCATGCATTGGCAGGCGCTGGCCCGTAATTCGTTTGACCAGCCAGCGCACGGCCAGTGTCTGGAGCAGGCTGCGTGGCTTGGCAGCCAGGCGTTTGACCGCGTAGCGTTGGCCATCGTACTCGAATACCCGCGCACGGCTGGGGTCCGTCGCCAGTGCCGCACGGGCTGCGGCTTCGAGTTGGGCGTTCGACAAGCGGCTTACTCGGGACGCATCTGCGGGAAGAGGATTACGTCGCGGATCGCCGGCGAGTCGGTCAGCAGCATGATCAGGCGGTCGATGCCGATGCCGCAGCCGCCGGTCGGCGGCAGACCGTATTCGAGGGCGCGGATGAAGTCGGCGTCGTAGTACATCGCTTCCTCGTCGCCGGCTTCCTTGGCCTTGGCCTGTTCGGCGAAGCGGGCGGCCTGGTCTTCGGCGTCGTTGAGCTCGGAGAAGCCGTTGGCAATTTCGCGGCCGACGATGAACAGCTCGAAACGCTCGGTGATGTCCGGATTGCTGTCGGAGGCGCGGGCCAGCGGCGAGACCTCGACCGGGTAGTCGATGATGAAGGTCGGTTCCCAAAGCTGGGCTTCGGCGGTTTCCTCGAAGAACAGTAGTTGCAGCGTGCCGAGTCCGGGTGTGCCCTTCATGTCGACCTTGCGTGCGGCGAGTTGCTCGCGCAACCAGCTGGCGTCGGCAAGCTGGGCGGCGCTGTACTGCGGGCAGAAATGCAGTACGGCCTCGACCATGGTCATCCGGTGGAAGGGCCGGGAAAGGTCGAGTTCGCGACCCTGGTACTGGAAGACTTCGCGGTCGAGCGCCTCACGCGCGGTGTGGCGCAGCAGGCCTTCGGTGAAATCCATCAGGTTCTTGTAGTCGGCGTAAGCCTCGTAGAATTCCATCATCGTGAATTCAGGGTTGTGGCGCGGTGAGAGGCCTTCGTTGCGGAAATTGCGGTTGATCTCGAACACCTTCTCGAAGCCGCCGACGACGAGGCGCTTCAAGTACAACTCGGGGGCGATGCGCAGGAACTGCTGCATGTCGAGCGCATTGTGGTGGGTGACGAAGGGCTTGGCCGAGGCGCCGCCGGGGATCGGATGCATCATCGGCGTCTCGACTTCGAGGAAGCCGTGGCCGGACATGTAATTGCGGATCGAGGCGACGATGCGGCTGCGGGCGAGGAAGGTGAAGCGCGTTTCTTCGTTCATGATCAGGTCGACGTAGCGCTGGCGATACTTCATTTCCTGGTCGGCCAGGCCGTGGAACTTGTCCGGCAGCGGGCGCAGCGACTTGGTCAGCAGGCGGATTTCGCTGGCCTGGATGGTCAGTTCCCCGGTCTTGGTCTTCATCAGCGTGCCGACGACGCCGAGGATGTCGCCGAGATCCCAGGACTTAAAATCGGCGTAGACATCTTCGCCGAGGCGGTCGCGGGTGACGTACACCTGAATGCGCCCGGAAAGGTCCTGAATGGTGGCGAACGAGGCCTTGCCCATGACGCGCTTCAGCATCATGCGGCCGGCGACCTTGACTTCGACCGGCATGCCTTCCAGTTCTTCGCCGGTCTTGTCGCTGTAGTTGTCGATCAGTTTGAGCGCGGTATTCTCGCGCTGGAAGTCGTTGGGGAAGGCTTTCCCGGTCTTGCGCCATGCGGCGAGTTTGGCGCGGCGTTCGGCGATGAGCTGATTCTCGTCTTGCTGGACAGGTTGTTCGGCGTTGGACATTGTGTTGTTCCTTGGAAAGGGTGGCTTGCCGTCGGAAAGCGTAGAGCCCTGAATTTTCGCCGATTTCACCCCTTCCGGACAAGGCCGAAAGGGGACTTTCGCCACTCGCCAGCGGCGCCGGGTATTGGGGTTTTTTTCGCAAGGCGCCTGTTTGTCGATGCTTCAGGCGGCAGCGGTGGGATAATTGCCAAGGTAAGATGTATTCGGGAGCATGTCGTTCCCGCCTGAGAATCGACGTAGGGGGAAGATGACAATACGCAAACTGTCACGGCTGGTCGGGTTGCTCGGTGCCTTGTGCATTGCCGGTGCGGCCCCGGCGGCCCCGCTCAAACTGCTGGGTTTCGACGACATGTCCTGCGCGGCGTGGAATGCCGCAAAAGACGATCTGGACTTGCATAACAGCCATGTTGTCTGGGTCCGTGGTTTTCTGAGCGGACATAACTACGGCCAGCCGAGCCAGCAGGTGTCGAGCATTTCCAGCGGTACGATCGAAAACTTTGTTGACCGGTATTGCACCCAGAACCCGAAGGGCACGTTCAGCGACGCGGCAATGCGCCTGAGCGATCAGTTTTCCGGGCGGAATCAGTCGATCCGGAAGTGACCGCTACTTGCAGCGAGGTTGCGCGCGCTGCCCACCATTGCCCGCCGAGGCCTGCTCGATGCACCATACGATTTTCGATACCCCCGTCGTCAATGTCCTGATGTACTGGATTTCGCGCAGCGTGTTGCGCCTGGCGGGGTGGCGGCTGATCGGCGCGGCGCCGACAGTGCCGAAGTACGTGCTGATTGCCGCCCCGCATACCAGCAATTGGGATTTTCCGGTGACGCTGATGATCTGTTTCGCTTTGCGCCTGAAGGTTTACTGGATGGGCAAGTCGAGCCTGTTTCCGCCGCTGATCGGTGCCGTCATGCGCTGGCTGGGCGGCATCCCGGTTGACCGATCACGTGCCGGGAATCTGGTGCAGGGCACGGTCGACGCCTTCAACAAGGCCGAGCGCCTGACCGTGATCGTGCCGCCGGAAGGCACGCGCGCCAAGGTTACGCACTGGAAGACCGGGTTCTACTACATTGCGCAAGGGGCGGGTGTCCCGATCGCGCTCGGCTTTCTTGATTTCCGCAAAAAGGAAGGCGGCATCGGGCCGCTGTTCCAGACGACCGGCGACATCGCCGCCGACATGGTCGAGATCCAGGCTTTCTATAACGGCATTACCGGCAAGAATCATGGCGCCTTCAATGCGGGCAACAAATTGGCCGAATGAAGGCTTGCCAGAACTGTGCGTTCAGCGCGTGCGGGGTTTTGCCGGCACTTTCCTGACGCCGTTTTTTGCCGGGCGGCGGCCGGGCGGGGAGTCAAAGCCGACCCAGTTGTTCGGGACGGCCTTGCCGGTCCGGCCGGCAGCAGTTTTTGGCTGCTTGGGTTTTTTCGGCTTTTTTACCGGTTGACCGGCGGCATTGGTCAGCGGGACGCGATGGTCCGGCTCGAAGCCCGGCTCTTCCGAGCGCTCCAGGGTCTGTCGGGTCAGGGCTTCGATGGCGCCCAGCAGATTGACCTCGTCGGCACAGACCAGCGAGATCGCCTCGCCGCTGGCGCCGGCGCGACCGGTGCGGCCGATGCGGTGGATGTAGTCTTCGGCGACGATCGGCAGGTCGAAATTGACCACCTGCGGCAGATCGTCGATGTCGAGTCCGCGTGCTGCGACGTCCGTTGCCACCAGGATCTGCACCTCCCCCGCCTTGAAACGGTCGAGGGCGCGCTGGCGGGCCGGCTGCGGCTTGTCGCCGTGGATCGAGTCGGCGCTGATTCCCTTGGCCTGCAGCGATTCCACCAATTGATCGACCCCCTTGCGGGTCTTGACGAAAACCAGGACCTGGCCCCAGCACCGGCTTTTCAGCAGGTGAAGAAACAGTTCCGGCTTGCGCTTCTTGTCTACCGGTATCACTTCCTGGCGGACGCTGCGCGCGGCCGTGTTGCGCGGGCTGGTTTCGATGGCCAGCGGGTCTTTGAGCAGCGCCTTGGACATGGCCCTGATCGCGTCTGAAAAGGTGGCCGAGAAGAGCAGGGTCTGGCGGCGCCTGGGCAGGGCGGCGAACACCGCGTCGAGTTCGCGCGAAAAGCCGAGGTCGAGCATGCGGTCGGCCTCGTCGAGCACCAGCGCCTGCAACTGGCCGAACTTGATCGCATTCTGCCGGTAAAGGTCGAGCAGGCGGCCGGGGGTTGCGACGACGACATCGACCCCCTTGCGCAAGGCCATCATTTGCGGATTGATGCTGACCCCGCCATAGACGGCGTAGGTGCGCAACGCGAGCCCGCTGCCATAAATGCGAAAGCTTTCGTGCACCTGCTCGGCCAGTTCGCGGGTTGGCGTCAGGACCAGGGCACGCACCGAATTGCTGGCGACCGGGGTTTCCGCGGCGGCCAGTCGCTGCAGCAAAGGCAGGGCAAAGGCGGCGGTCTTGCCGGTGCCGGTCTGCGCCGCCGCCATCAGGTCGCGCCCGCTCAGGATCGCCGGGATGGCCTGAGTCTGCACCGGCGTCGGCGACTGGTAAGCGAGGCGGGTCAGCGTCTCGAGCAGCGGGGCTTTGAGGCCGAGGGCGGCGAAGCTCATGGATTCTCCGCTTCGCCGTCACTTGCTGCGGCATAGTGGATGGCCAGCCAAATCGTGGCCTGATCCGGGGCCGTCCAGTCAACGCGGTGGCGGCGGTGCGCGGCGATGTCGACGAAATCCCCGGGCTTCAGCTGGCGGGCATCCGCTTCATCGGCGAAGCGCAGGCGGGCCGCACCCTGGATCAGCAGCACCCATTCGCCCTCGGGCTGGTTGTACCAGAAATCCGGCGGGCTGCACTGGCCGGTGGAAACGATGCGTTCGATGCGCAGGCCGGGCTTGTCCAGCAGTTGCAAAAAAAATTCCTCTGTTGCGGTCGACCGCTGAATGTCGACAAAAATATTGTCCATCAGGCATGCGCCTTGGGCAGGTGCTGCTTGAGCCAGGTCACGGCATCGTCGACGAAGGTGAAGACGACCGGAATCACCAGCAGGCTGAGGAAGGTCGAGGTGATCAGGCCGCCGATGACGACGATCGCCATCGGTGCGCGGAAGCTCGGGTCGGTGCCCAGCCCGATGGCGATCGGCAGCATGCCGGCGCCCATCGCCACCGTCGTCATGATGATCGGCCGCGCGCGCTTGCGGCAGGCGTCGAGCAGCGCGTGCCAGCGGTCGAGGCCGTGATCGCGACGGGCGAGGATGACGTAGTCGATGAGCAGAATCGAGTTTTTGGTGGCGATGCCCATCAGCATGATGAGGCCGATCATCGACGGCATCGACAGCGCCGACTGCGTGACGAAAAGCGCCAGGAAGGCGCCAGGCACCGAGAGGACGAGGGCGGCGAGAATGGTCACCGGCTGCACGAAATCCTTGAACAGCAGGACCAGCACGATGTAGATGAAGAGCACGCCGGTCAGCATGGCGAGGCCGAAACTCTGGAACAGTTCGCCCATCGCCTCGGCGTCGCCGACCGTGGTTTGCAGGATGCCGGGCGGCAGGTTGGCGAGGCTGGGCAGGGCCAGTGCCTGTTGCTCGACTTCGCCGAGCGGCAGGCCGTTGAGTTCGATCTCGAAATTGATGTTGCGCAGGCGGTCGTAGCGGTCGATTTCAGCCGGCCCGCCGGCCAGGCTCAGGGACGCCACATTGCCGATCATGACCGGGCCGTGCTTGCCGGGAACGGTCAGGCGTTCGAGCAGCGGCAAATCCTGGCGCGCCTGCGATGGCAGTTTGACGACGATGGGAATCTGGCGCTGGGTCAGGTTGAGCTTGGCGATGTTCTGGTCGTAATCGCCGGCAGTGGCGATGCGCAGCGTGTCGGCGATGGCCGCCGAGGTGACGCCGAGGTCGGCCATGCGATCGAAATCCGGACGTACGACGAGTTCCGGGCGCACCAGGCTGGCAGTAGTGGTGACGGCGCCAATGCCGGGGATGGCGCGCAATTCGCGCTCGACGGTGCGCGCATGCTGGGAGAGCAGTTCGCCGTTCTCGCTGGCCAGCACCAGTACGTATTTCTCGCTGGAGCCGCCGAAGCCGACCTTGACCTGGACGCCGGGCAGCACGGCCAGCGCCTCGCGCAACCGGCCTTCGACCTCCTGCTTCTTGATGCCGCCGCGCGCCTTGCGTGGCGTCATGTTGATGGTCAGCGTCGCCTTGCGTACCTCGGCCGCGCCGCGCGGGGCGAACGGGTCGCTGCCGGCCGCGCCGCCGCCGATGGCGGTATAGACCATTTTGACGTGCGGGTTCTGCTCGACCAGGCGGCGCGCGTGCTCGGCCGCGGCGAGGGTTTCCGCGAAGGTGCTGCCCGGCGGCAACGACAGATAGACCTGGGTTTGCGACAGGTCATCGGGCGGCAGGAAGCCCTTGTCGAGCAGCGGTACCAGCATGAAGGAGCCGAAGAAAAAGAAGGCGGCAGCGGCCAGCGTCAGCAGGCGGTGATTCAGGCACCATGACGCCCAGCCGGCATAGATATTCAGCCAGCGCGGTTCGTCGTGACCGCCGCGCGGCGGCTTGAGGAAATAGGCGGCCATCATCGGCGTCAGCATGCGGGCGACGACCAGCGAGAAGAAAACCGCAATCGCTGCGGTCCACCCGAATTGCACGAAGAATTTGCCCGGCACGCCGCTCATGAAGGCGGTCGGCAGGAAAACGGCGATCAGCGTGAAGGTGGTGGCGATCACCGCCAGGCCGATTTCGTCGGCGGCTTCCATGGCCGCCTGCAGCGGGGTTTTTCCCATGCGCAGGTGGCGCATGATGTTCTCGATCTCGACGATCGCATCGTCGACCAGGATGCCGACTACCAGCGACAGCGACAGCAGCGTGACGACGTTGAGCGAGAAGCCCATCAGGTACATGGCGCCGAAGGTCGGAATGATCGACAGCGGCAGCGCGGTGGCCGATACCAGCGTCGCCCGCCAGTCGCGCAGGAAAAGCCAGACGACGATGACGGCGAGGATGGCGCCCTCGATCAGCAGCGCCATCGACCCCTCGAAGTTTTCTTCTACCGGATCGACGAAATTGAAGGCTTCGGTGATCGTGATGTCCGGGTAGTCGGCCTTTAGCTTTTCCAGTGCCGCACGCACGCCCTCGGCGACATCGACCTCGCCGGCGCCGCGGCTGCGCACGATCTCGAAGCCGACTACCGGTTCGCCGTTGAGCAGTGCCGCCGAACGCTGTTCGGCGACAGTGTCGCTAACGGTCGCCAGCTGGTCGAGGCGGATCCGGCGGCCTTCGCTCAGCGCGATTTCCATGCGTCCCAGCTCTTCGGCAGACTGCACGGTGGCGATGGTGCGCACCGATTGCTCGCTGCCGCCGAGATCGGCGCGGCCGCCCGAGGCGTCCTGCTGGATCTGGCGCAGCTGGCGCGAAATATCGGCAGCCGTCGCACCGAGCGCGAGCAGACGGTCGGGATCGGGTTCGATGTGGATTTCGCGGGTGACGCCGCCGACGCGCGAGACGGCACCGACGCCGCGCACGCTGAGCAGCGCCTTGGTCACCGTGTTGTCGACGAACCACGACAGCGTCTCGTCGTCCATGCGCGTCGCGGCGACGGTGTAGGTCAGGATCGGCGAGCCGGCCAGATTGACCTTCGAAATCACCGGATCCTTGAGATCGCCCGGCAGGTCGGCGCGGATGCGCGAAACGGCATCGCGGACGTCGTCGAGCGCTTCCTGCGTCGCCTTTTCGAGGCGGAATTCGACGGTGACAATGGCCGTCCCGTCCTGCACCTTGGTGTAGATGTGCTTGATGCCCTGCAGCGTGGCGACGGCGTTTTCGATCTTGCGCGCGACCTCGGTCTCCATCTGGGCCGGCGCTGCACCGGGCAGGCTGGCGGTCACCGTTACCGTCGGCAGGTCGATGTCGGGAAACTGCTGGATCTTCATGCCCTTGAAGGCCATCACGCCGAGCAGGGTGAGCATCAGGAACAGCAGGACGGCCGGAATCGGATTCCGGATGGACCAGGCGGAAACGTTCATGGCTGTGCTTTGCCGGGCGCTTCGACGACGACGCGCACGGTGTCGCCGTCGGCGAGGAAGGCGCCGCCGCTGGCGACAACCTGCGCCCCGGCATCGAGGCCGTTCACTTCGATGCGATCACCGATGCGGCGCCCGGTGCCGACCTTGGTCTGGACGACCCGGGCGCTGCCATCGGCGGCATTTTCGATGCGGAATACGTAGGCAAAGCCTTCGCGCAACAGCACGGCGGACTGCGGCAGGGTCACTGCCGGACGTGCCCCGAGCGCGAATTCGCCGCGCGTGAACATGCCGGCGCTGAGCGTCTTGCCGCCTTCCGGCGGCAGGTCGACATAAACGAGGCCGTTGCGCGTCTGCGGGTCAACGGTTGGCGCGACGGCACGGATGCTGCCGGTGATCGCGCTGCCGTTCAGCGTTTCGAGCCGCACCGGCTGGCCCGCCTTTAGGCGCCCGAGCTCGCCGGAGGTGACTTCGGCGCGCCATTCGAGACGACCGCCGCGGATCAGGCGGAACAGTTCCTGACCGTTGTCGGTCAGCGAGCCGACCGTCGCCTTGCGCGCCGAGATGATGCCGTTGTCGGGCGCCACGACGTTTGCTTTTGAACGCCGCAACTCTGCCGATTGCCGGCGGGCCTTGGCGGCGTTGAGGCGGGCGAGGGCCGTTTCGGCGGCGGTTTGCGACTGGATGCCTTGTTGTGGGCTGTAAAACCCTTTTTCCCGCAACTGCCGGGCACGCTCGTTGTTGGCCCGCGCCTCGGCCAGCGTGGCCTCGGCTTCGGCCACGGCGGCACTTGCCTCGGCGAGTTCGCTATCGACGGCATCGCTGGCGATGCGCGCCAGCACTTGGCCCTTGCTCACCGTGTCGCCGACATTGACCAGCACCTCGGTGATCCGGTAGTTGCTGATCTCGGGGCCGATGATGGCTTCCTGCCAGGCAGCGACGTTGCCGCTGGCGCTCAGCGTTTGCGGCCAGTCGACCATTTGTGGCGCGGCGACGGTGACGGTCAGCGCCGGCTTTGCCGGCTGGCTGGCGGCGGCGGGCGCCTTGTCCTTGCAGCCGGCCAGACCAAGGCCGGCGAGGGCGGCCAACAACACGACAGTGTTCTTGTTCATTTGTGTTTTCTTGACTGCAGAAATTGCATTGAAAAAACCGGGAAGGATTGGTTCCCGGCTTTTGATCGCATGCCGTCAGACGCCCTGCTTCAGGCTGGCCTCGATGAAAGGGTCGAGGTCGCCGTCGAGCACGGCCTGGGTGTTGCCGGTTTCATGGTTGGTGCGCAGGTCCTTGATGCGCGACTGGTCGAGCACGTAGGAGCGGATCTGGTGGCCCCAGCCGATGTCGGACTTGGCGTCTTCCAGTTTCTGCTGCTCGGCCTGATGCTTGCGCAGTTCGTGCTCGTAGAGGCGGGCGCGCAGCATCTGCCAGGCTTCGTCGCGGTTGCGGTGCTGCGAGCGGTCGTTCTGGCACTGGACGACAATGCCGGTCGGCACGTGGGTGAGACGGACGGCGGAGTCGGTCTTGTTGATGTGCTGGCCGCCGGCCCCCGAGGCGCGGTAGGTGTCGGTGCGCACGTCGGACGGGTTGATGTCGATCTCGATCGAGTCGTCGACTTCCGGATAGACGAAGACCGACGTGAAGCTGGTGTGGCGGCGCGCGTTGGAATCGAACGGCGACTTGCGGACCAGGCGGTGGATGCCGGTTTCGGTGCGCAGCGTGCCGTAGGCATAGTCGCCGGAGAACTTGACGGTGGCGCCCTTGATGCCGGCGACGTCGCCTTCGGATTCTTCCATCACTTCCACGGTGAACCCCTTTTTCTCGCCGAATTTCAGGTACATGCGCAGCAGCATCGAGGCCCAGTCCTGGGCTTCGGTGCCGCCCGCACCGGCCTGGATTTCCAGGAAGCAGGGGTTTGGGTCCAGCGGGTTGTTGAACATGCGGCGGAATTCCAGCGCAGCCAGCTTTTGTTCCAGCCCGGCATTGTCGGCTTCGACGGCGAGCAGCGTATCGTCGTCGCCATCGTCCTTGCCCATCACGAACAATTCGCGCCCGTCGTCGATGCCGTTGTCGACGGCTTCGAGCACCAGCACGATGTCTTCCAGCGATTTCTTTTCACGGCCCAGTTCCTGGGCGCGTTTCGGATCGTCCCAGATTTTGGGATCTTCCATCTCCAGGCTGAGTAGTGTCAGGCGTTCGCGTTTCTGGTCGTAGTCAAAGATACCTCCGCAGCTCGGCGGCGCGTTGCGCCAGATCGTCGAGCTTGTAGGCGATGCTGTTGATGTGTTCGGCTTCCATGGGGCGTTTTCCGTGATGTTGCAAAGCCGCAATTATAGCCGTCCCTGCCTGGTGGCGGATTGGCCGCTGCCGATGCCAGCGTTCGGACCTGGCTGGAAGCGGCAGGTTTTCAACAATTCAATTGCGGATGGGGCGCGCAGTGTCTATCGTTGCGCGATCGACAACATTTGAAAGCGCTCGATGAGCGATCAGAGAGAACGCATCAAGGTCCTCGGCGCCGGGATATTCAGCCTGATTCTGGTGCTCGGCGTCGCCCGTTTCGCCTATACGCCGCTCTTGCCCCTGATGCAGGCGCAGGCCGGTCTCGGGGTGGCCGAAGCCGGCTGGCTGGCGGCGATCAACTACGCGGGTTACCTGAGCGGGGCGCTGATCGCCTCGCTGATCAGCGATCTGGTGCTGAAGGATCGCCTTTACCGGATCGGCATGGTGGTGGCGATCCTCAGTACGGCGCTGATGGGCATGACGACCGATTTCACGGTCTGGGCGATCTCGCGTTACGTTGCCGGACTATCGAGCGCGGCGGGCATGCTGCTCGGCACCGGGCTGATCCTGAACTGGCTGATCCGCCACAACCACCGCAGTGAACTGGGCATCCATTTTTCCGGCATCGGCCTCGGCATCGCCGGTTGCGCGGCGGCTGTCGCACTGATGAGCCACTGGCTGGACTGGCAGCAGCAATGGTTCGCGTTCACGGCATTTGGCTGCCTGCTGCTGATTCCGGCGTTGGGCTGGCTGCCGGCGCCGGATACCAGCGGCGTGACCAAGAGCGGCCAGGTGCTGGTGGACAACCCGCCCAGCCCGCTCTTCATGCGCCTGTTCATGGCCGCCTACTTTTGCGCCGGGGTCGGCTATGTGGTCAGCGCCACCTTCATCGTCGCCATTGTCGAGAAACTGCCGGGCCTGGCCGGGCAGGGGAATCTGGTCTTTCTCGCCATCGGCATCGGGGCGGCGCCGGCCTGCATCAACTGGGATTTCATCGCCCGCCGCATCGGCGACCTCAATGCGCTGATCGCCGCCGCGCTGTTGCAGATCATCGGCATTTTGCTGCCGGTCATGGTCGGCGGCCTGTTCGCGGCGATCTTCGGCGCCCTGCTGTTCGGCGGTACTTTCATCGGCATGGTCAGCCTGGTGCTGACCATGGCCGGGCGCTATTACCCGACTCGTCCGGCCAAGATGATGGGCAAGATGACGCTTTCCTACGGGGCGGCGCAAATCCTGGCGCCGGCCATCACCGGCTGGCTCGGCACGCGGTTTGGCAGCTACGACGCCGGCCTTTACCTGGCGGCGGGCGTCATGTTGCTGGGGACGATCCTGCTGCTGATCTTGAGGCTGGTCGACAAGCGTGATGCGTCGACAAGCGCGCTCGCCAGTCAGGGCTGAGGGAAAACGTCGGGGGCGCATGCCTGCGGTTCGCGGGTAAAATGACAGATTGAATGATGCGTAGCGGGCGAACCACTCCGCTGGCGCATGCTTTGCCCGATTCTTTGCTGGCTGGAGTCCACTCATGCTACAGAAACTCGCTTCCTTTCCCGGTGTCCGGGGCCCGGTGGTCATCATCGTCATGGACGGCTACGGCATTCCCAAGTCGGATGCCGGCAGCGCCATCGCCGCCGCGCGCAAGCCGACGCTCGACCGTCTCTTCGCCGACTACCCGAACATCCGCCTGCGTGCCCACGGCACGGCAGTCGGCATGCCGTCGGATGACGACATGGGCAATTCCGAAGTCGGCCATAACGCCATTGGCGCCGGGCAGGTCTATAGTCAGGGCGCGTCGCTGGTCGCCGATGCGATCGCCTCGGGCGCCATCTGGCAGGGCGCGGCGTGGCGGGAGATCGTCGCCGCCGCCAAGGCTGGCGCCAACGGCAAGACCGGGACGATCCACTTCATCGGCCTGTTCTCCGACGGCAATGTGCACAGCCACATCGACCACCTGAAGGCGATGGTCGCCCAGGCCAGGGAGGAAGGCGTCAAGACGGTGCGCGTCCACGCCCTGCTCGATGGTCGCGATGTGCCGGAAACCAGCGCGCTCGACTACGTCGTGCAGTTCGAGGCCTTCCTCGCCGAACTTTCAAACGATGGCTTCGATGCCCGCATTGCTTCCGGCGGAGGTCGCCAGAACATCACGATGGATCGCTACGACGCCAACTGGGCAATGGTGGAGAAAGGATGGAAGACCCATGTGCTGGGCGAGGGTCCGCAGTTCCCGAACGCAACCGCTGCGGTCAACGGCCTGCGCGAGCAAAATCCGGGCACCATCGACCAGGATCTGCCGCCTTTCGTCATTGGCGATAGTGGCCAGCCGGTCGGCACCATCGAGGATGGCGATTCGGTCGTCTTTTTCAACTTCCGCGGTGACCGTGCCATCGAAATCACCCGCGCTTTCGAAGAAGCCGGGTTCGACAGATTCGACCGGATCCGGGCGCCGAAGGTCACCTATGCCGGAATGCTGCAATACGACGGCGACCTGCAATTGCCCAAGCGCTTTCTCGTCGCGCCGCCGGCCATCACCAACACTACCGGTGAATGGTTCAGCAAGATGGGCATTGCTCAGTTCGCCTGTTCGGAAACCCAGAAGTTCGGGCACGTCACCTATTTCTGGAACGGCAACCGTTCCGGCAAGTTCGCCGGCGAGACCTGGCAGGAGGTGCCGAGCGACGTCGTCCCGTTCGAACAGCGACCATGGATGAAGGCCGCCGAAATCGCCGATGCGATGATCGCGGCCTTGCGCAGCGGGCAGTACAAGACGCTGCGCTGCAACTTCGCCAACGGCGACATGGTTGGCCACACGGGCAATTTCCGCGCGGCGACGATGGCGGTTGAGGCGGTCGACCTGTCGCTGGCGCGCCTGCTGCCGGTCATCGACGCGCTGGGCGGGGTGGCGTTGATCACTGCCGACCACGGCAACGCGGACGAAATGTACGAACTGGACAAGAAGACCAAACTGCCGGCGCAGAACAAGGACGGCAGCTTCAAGGCGAAGACCGCGCACACGCTGAATCCGGTGCCGCTGATCCTCTACGACAAGGTCAGCGCTGGCAAACTTGGGCTCAGGCAGACGGAACAGGCCGGGCTCTCCAACATCGCTGCTACCGTCGCCAACCTGCTTGGCCTGGAAAAGCACCCGGCCTGGGATGACAGCCTGCTGGAAATCCGCTAGGCCGCGCTTCGATCACCGGACGCGCGCAGCGCGTCGGCCCAGCAGTTCGGCGTTTCGTAAAGGCGAATGCGCTCGAGTTGCAGGTGATTGCCGTAGGTGTCGCGGTAGATCGCATTCAGGCGGTCGAAGGCGATACGTGCCAGGTTTTCCGCCGTCGGCACCCGGTCGAGGATGACCGTCTTGTGGCCGGGCAGGGAATTCAGGAAATCGACGATCGCCGTGTCGCCGGAAAACGCCAGAAAGGCGTGATCCCATGCGTCGACCAGATGTTGCTTGGCCAGATTCTTGACTTCGGAAAAATCCATGACCATTCCGTTGGCTGCATCGCCGGCCTTGTCGATGATATTTCCCGAAAGTGTGATCTCGATGATGTAGCGGTGCCCGTGCAGGTGGCGGCACTGGCTGCGGTGATCCGGGATGCGGTGTCCCGCGTCGAATTCGAGGCGGCGGGTAATCAACATGGCGATTTCGTCTCTTGAGTGGTCGCGGATTATACAATGGGCGCATGTTGACCATCGATGACCATCGCCGCGACAGTGCCGGACTGCGCTACGTCTACCCCGTGGTATCCCGCCGGGCCGGAGGCATTTCGGTGGGCATCAACCTGAATGTCAATAATGCCTGCAACTGGGCCTGCCTCTATTGCCAGGTCGAAAACCTGACTCGCGGTGGACCGCCGCCAATCGATCTCGTGCTGCTCGAAAACGAACTGTCGAGCTTTCTGGACAGCGCCCTGAACGGCGACTTCATGTCGCGCGAAGTTCCACCGGAATCCCGGCGTCTGGTCGATATTGCCTTTTCCGGGAACGGTGAGCCGACCAGCGCCGCCGAGTTTCCAGAGGCGGTCCGCGTCGTCCTGCAGGTTCTTGAGCGGCATGGTCTGGCCGGCAAGTTGCCGCTGCGACTGATCACCAATGGTAGCCTGCTGCATCGCCTTGCAGTGCGCGAGGGTATTCGCACGCTGGGTCAAATGGGCGGCGAAGTCTGGTTCAAGATCGATCGGGCAACGGGTCCCGAGGTCGAGGCAATCAATGGCGTGCCGATGGATGGGGAAAAAATCCGTCTCAATCTGGCCCGCTGTGCCGAACTGGCGACGACCTGGATACAGACCTGCTGGTTTTCGCTGGACGGTGCGGCACCGGATGCTGCGTCGCGTTCAGCCTACTGCGCGCTGCTTGAACCGGTGGCAACCCTGATCGCCGGGGTTCACCTGTACAGTTTGGCGCGCCCTTCGCTACAACCGGCGGCACCGCGTTTGCAGCGTCTGGGAGCAGAGGAACTCGAGGGCTTTGCCGGAGAGATCCGGGGAAAAACCGGCATCCGGGTTGTGGTTTCCCCGTGATGCCTGACGCCGCCCGCACAGGCTCCCGTTATGTTCCCGGGTGCCTTGCGTTGCGGTCGACGGCCAAAACTGGCCGATTTTCAGGCGGCCTTCTTGCTCTTGCTGCGTGCCGACTTCTTTAGTGACTTGTACAACTCGGGCTCCTGGGATTTCAGGTACTCGATGACGTCCCAATCCTCGCGTTTGATCATCTTGATGTCGATCTGCTCGACATGAACCAGGCGGAGCAGTTCGCGTACCGGCTTGGGCATGTTGCGCCCGCTTTCGTAGCGTGAACCGCCACTTTGGGTCACGCCCAGGTTTGACCAGAATTGCTGCTGGTTGAGACCGAGTTTGCGGCGAATCTCACGGGCGTCGATACTTTCAACGGCCTTCACATTTGACATTTTTCACTCTCCGTGCGCTAGTGTTGTGGGTTACCCAAGCATCCTAGCATTCTATGACTTAGGTAATATGACCAATTCTATAGGTCAATATGACAAGAGACAAGTGCCAATGCCATAAGTTGCATCAAAATTTGTAGGGCAGGTCTTGAGATATTCGTGGTTTGATCTTCCCGGCGGACGCCCGGAGCAGCGATGCCGGCGCTTCCCCAAAGGCGCCGGATGCTCTACCATCAACATTCCCAAAAACCCAAGAATTTTCGGAGACACATCATGCAGGTCAGGGAGATCATCGAGCTCAAGGGCGGGACGCTGTATACCGCAACGCTTCGGCAACCATTGTTGGCGGCTGTGGAGACCATGGCGGAACTCGATGTTGGATCGCTGGTAGTCATCGAAGCAGGCAAGATCGCCGGCCTGCTGACGTTTCGTGAGGTCATGCTGGCGCTCCGGAAGCACGGCTCATCCCTGGATGGCTTGACGGTCGGCGATTTCATGGTGCGTGACCCGGTGACCGCCTTTCCCGACATGGAGGCAAATGACTTGCGCCGCCTGATGATCGAGACGCGCTCGCGCTACCTGCCGGTCATGGATGGCGGCACCCTGATGGGCGTCATCTCGTTGCTCGACCTGGCCAAGGCCGTACTCGAGGAACAGGATTTCGAAAACCGGATGCTGAAAAACTACATCAAGAACTGGCCGGACGAGCCGCAAACCTGATTGGCCTTGACGGGAGCGTAGCTCCGGATCCTGTTTTCTTTGGCGGGGGCTCAGGGATTCGAACCCTGGATGCCTTTCGGCATGCCGGTTTTCAAGACCGGTGCAATCGACCACTCTGCCAAACCCCCTGCTACTGCCAGCAACAAATCCAGCGAACGGTGCAATCAGGCGCACTATCGCAACCCCAAGGGACGGGCATGATAGCATAGCCTTGTTAAAGTTTGCCTGGCGTCAAAACCGGCAACCTGTTGAAACTTTTGGGTGGCTCCATTAGTCTTAGCCGATGTAACAACCACTTAAAGAGAGAATCCGCATGCAAAATGACTTCCAGATTGTCGGTCAAGCTTCCCCAGGGCTGGCAGTTCAGCAAAACCGAGTTCTGCGCAATACCTATATGTTGCTGGGTTTGTCGATGGTGCCGACGGTTCTCGGCGCGCTGGTCGGCATCCAGATGCAATTCAGCTTCCTCGCTGGCAGCCCGTTCATGGCCTTCATGCTGTTCCTTGGCATCGCCTGGGGGTTCATGTGGGGAATCGAGAAGAACAAGAACAGCGGCCTTGGCGTAGCGTTGTTGCTGGGTTTCACCTTCTTCATGGGCCTGATGCTTTCGCGCATCCTGCAAGTCGCGCTCGGGTTTTCCAACGGCGGGTCGATGATCGCGCTGGCCGCAGGCGGCACCGGGGCGATCTTCCTGACGATGTCCACGATTGCTTCTGTGAGCAAGCGCGACTTCACAGGCATGGGGAAGTTTCTGTTCATTGGCATGATCGTCGTCCTCCTGGCCGCGGTCGCCAACATATTCTTCCAGATCCCGGCGCTTTCGCTGACGGTCTCGGCCGTGATCGTCGGGCTGTTTTCGGCCTACATCCTGTATGACATCAGCCGCATCGTTCAGGGCGGCGAGACCAATTACGTATCGGCGACGCTGTCCGTCTATCTGAATATTTACAACGTCTTCGTCAGCCTGCTGCACTTGATCATGGCCTTTACCGGCGAGCGCGACTGAGCTTTTCATACACAAACAAAAGGGCGGCTGCGGCCGCCCTTTTTCATGGCCGTTCGAAGACGGCCACCGACTCGACGTGGCCGGTTTGCGGAAACATGTTGACCGCGCCGGCCGCCTTGAAGGTATAGCCCTTTCCGACCAGGAGCGCGGCATCCCGTGCCAGTGTTGCCGGATTGCATGAGACATAAACGATGCGCCATGGCGCATCGTCACCGAGCGCGCCGATCACCTCGATCGCGCCCTCGCGAGGCGGGTCAATCAGCATCTTGTCGAAACTTCCCAGTGCCGCCAGCGATTCCGGCGTGCACGCGAAGAGATTGGCGATGCCAAATTCGACCTGACCGGCGAGGCCATTTCTTGCTGCATTTTCGCGCCCGCGTTCGACTAGTGCCTGGCTGCCTTCGACGCCGACCACCGAAGCGCCGGAACGGGCAATCGGCAGGGTGAAGTTGCCCAGGCCGCAAAACATGTCGGCGATCCGCTCGCCCGGTCGGGGGTCGAGAAGGCGCAGGGCGCGGCGCACGAGAACGCGGTTGACCGCATGATTGACCTGGGTGAAGTCGGTCGGCCTGAATTCAAGTTCCAGCCCGAATTCCGGCAACCGGTAGGAAAGACGCGGGCCGGGCAGCGGATAAAATCGATATACCG